>Ga0302157_10000006_pt1 | contig 347843 bp, 325 predicted proteins | sample I_Bog_N3_3_FD_193502 | JGI IMG/M metagenome (GOLD analysis project Ga0302157, IMG submission 193502) | Peat permafrost microbial communities from Stordalen Mire near Abisko, Sweden - I_Bog_N3_3 | ecosystem: Environmental > Terrestrial > Soil > Wetlands > Peat | place: Sweden: Abisko... | reverse complement strand
CCGCGGCAGTACCAGCGCCCGCGGTCCAATAATTGCGCTTGTTGCCCGACGCCGGGTTGATCACGCCGGCGATGTGGCCGCTCGCGCCCAGCACGAAGGTGGTCTCGCCGCCCAATATCCGCGTCGAGGCGTAGGCCGTCTTCCACGGCACGATGTGATCCTCGCGCGAGGCGTAGAGGTAGGCCGGTGCCTTCACCTGGGACAGGTCCACGGGCACGCCGCATTGCCGCGTCTTGCCGGGCTCCTTGAGATCGTTCTCGAGGTATGTGTGGCGCAGATACCAGCAGAACATCGGTCCCGGCAGGTTGGTGCCGTCGGAATTCCAGTACAGTAAATCGAACGCCGGCGCTTCCTGGCCCTTGAGGTAGCGGCTGACGACGTAGGGCCAGATGAGATCGTTGGCGCGCAGCGAGGAGAACACGAAGGCGAGCTCCTTGCCGTCCACCACGCCGCCGCGGCCGATGGTCGCCTCCCGCAGGGCGACGCTCTGCTCCGAGACCAGCAGTCCGATTTCGCCGGTATCGGAGAAATCGAGCAGCGCGGTGAGCAGCGTCAGGCTCGCCAGCTTGTCCTGTTGCCGGGCGTTGAGGACCGCCGCCGCGCAGGCCAGCAGCGTGCCGCCGACGCAGAACCCCAGCGCATTGATCCGATCCGCGCCGGTGACCTCGAGGGCCACGTCGATCGCCTGCACGACGCCCTTCTCCACGTAGTCGTCCCAGGTCAGCGACCCGAGCGCCGGGCTGATGTTGCGCCACGAGACCAGGAAAACCGTATGGCCTTGCTCCACGGCAAAGGCCACCAGCGAGTTCTTCGGCTGCAGGTCGAGGATGTAGAACTTGTTGATGGCGGGCGGAATGATCAGCAGCGGCCGCGCGCATACCCGTGCCGTGCGCGGCGCATACTGGATCACCTGCATCAGGTCGTTCTCGAAAATCACCGCGCCCGGCGTGACGGCGAGGTTCTTGCCCACCTGGAAGGCGGTCTCGTCGGTCATCGACACGCGGCCCTTGGCCAGGTCCTCGAAGAACTTGACCATGCCCTCGGCGACGCTCTTGCCGCCGGTCTGCATCGCGAGCTGCATCGCCTCCGGGTTGGTGGCGAAGAAATTGGCGGGACTCAAGGCATCGTTGAACTGCCGCACGGCAAAACGCATCTGGCCCTTGGTCTTCTCGTCCACCGGCGCGGCTTCGACGCAGTCGCGCAGCGCCCCCGCATACGCGAGGTAGGTGTTCTTGATCAGGTCGAACCCCGGCATGCTGCGCCAGGCCTCGCCGGCGAACCGCTTGTCGTCCGCCTTGGGAGCTGCCGTTCCCGTGCCCGCCGCACCGCCCGGGGCCGTCGGAGCGAGCATCGCGGTCCACAGCTGGGTCATCTGTTGCAGGTAACCGGCTTGCATCTCCGCCACGTTGTTCATCGCGGCCATGAACCAGGCCGTGGGATCGGGGCCGGAGGGCTGCGCCGTCCCGGGCGCGCCGGCGGCGATTTTCTGCATCAATTCCTGGCTGGTCGCGAACAGCTTCGCCAGGTATTGCGCGGGATCGGGTTGATTCGACATGCGACTCTCCTACGGCGCGCGCGCCAGCACGATGAGCGCGAGACCGCCCAGAAAACAGGCGAACATCGCCGCCAGCAGCCTCGACGTGCCGGCCGGGGCCGTGCGAAATTCCTTCCAAACGAATACGCCCCAGCAGGCGGCCACCATGGTGGCGCCCTGGCCGAGCCCATAGGAAATGGCGAAGCCGGCGCGCCCCGAGGCGATCAAATTGCAGGACATGCCCACCCCCCAGATCACGCCGCCCAGCACGCCGGTCAAATGCGTGCCGAGACCGCCCGCGAAGTAGTCGCGCAAGCCCACCGGCGGTCCGGCCAGCGGCTTCCTCATCGCCAAGGTATTCCAAATGAAGCTGCTGAGAAAGATGCCCACGGCGAGCACGAACACGGCCGCGTAGGGGCCCAGCTTGCCGCTCTGGGCCCGGGCCGGGTCCGCATACATCGCCGCGGCGACGAAACGGTAGAACAGACCCATGAACACGCCGCAGGCCAGGGCGAGGAACAGCCCCCGCGAGCTGCTGCGGCCGCCGGCTCCGGGGCCGGGCAGTCGGCGGTAGGCCACGGCATCGAGGATGATCGCCACCGTGACCAGGAGCACTCCCGCGCCCAGCAAGGCGGCATTGCCCACCGGCGCCGCGAGGTAGTTCACGACGACGCCGATGAGGAGCGCGAGCCCGATTCCGACGGGAAAGGCGACCGCCATGCCCGCAATGTCGATCGCCGCCACCAACAGCAGGTTCGCCAGATTGAAAATCGCCCCGCCCGCCAGGGCCGACAGCAGCGAAGCGCCCGAGGCCTGCGACAGGTCGGGCAGGAAGGCGCGCCCTTCCGTGCCTGTGCTGCCGAGCGTGAGCCCGAGCAGCAGGGTCAGGAGCAGCACGCCCAGCGTGTAGTCCCAGTAGAACAGCTCGAACCGCCAATCCGGCCGCGCCAGCTTCCGGGTCGTCGCCCACGACCCCCAGCCCAGCATGGTGATCACGCAAAACACGACGGCGAGCGGATAGCTATGAACGACGTACATGGGATGGCCTTGGGTTTTTATGGGAGTCCGGCGCTGCGGCGCGCCCATTCGGTCTCGAAATCGGCGCGCCCCGGGAACGATTTCTGCGTTCCGACCCGCGTGGTCGAGAGCGCCGCATACAGGTTCGCGCGCCGCACGGCGGCGTGTTCCGGCGCGCCCTCGGCGAGAAACACCGCGAAGCTGCCGATGAAGGCATCGCCCGCGCCCGAGGTGTCGATGGCCGGCACCGGGAACGGCGCCACGCGCGTGTAGCCGCTCGCGTCGGCCAGGAGGCTGCCGCGGGCGCCCAAGGTGATCACCACCCGCCGGAACCCCTGAGCCAGGAGGGCGGCGGCGCACACGCCCACTTCGGCATCCGAGTGCACGGGAAGCCCCGTGATTTGCTGCGCTTCGGTCTCGTTCGGGATGAGGTAGTCCGCGGCGCTCAGCTCCTCGAGGCGGGCCGGCAGCGCCGGTGCCGGGTTGACGATGCAGCGGATGCCGTGGGTCCTGGCGAAGCGCAGGGTGTGATAGACCGTCTCCAGCGGGATCTCGAACTGCAGGATGAGGGCGTCCATGCGGCGCAAGTCCGCCGCGGCCGCGTCGACGTCCGCCGGCGTCAGCCAGTCGTTGGCGCCCTTGACCACGATGATGCGGTTCTGGCCCTGGGGTTCGATGAAGATCGGCGCCACGCCGGTGGGGGCGTCCTCGACGATGCGCACATGCGTCGTGTCGATGCCGAAGCCGCGAAAATTCTCGACGGTCGCCGGTCCGAACAGGTCGCGCCCGACCTTGGCCACCATGAGCACGTCGGCGCCGCAGAGCCGGGCCGCGACGGCCTGGTTGGCGCCCTTGCCGCCGAAGCCGAGATCGAAGTTCTTGCCGAATACGGTCTCGCCCGGGCGCGGGAACACATCGGTGAACGTCGTCAGGTCGGTGTTGGCGCTGCCGATGACGGCGATGCGGGGAACGTTCGGCATGTGATTCCTCTTGGGGGTGCGCTCGAATTCCGTTCAATCCGCCGCGGCGGCCAGCAAATCCTCGAACAGCGCGGACGCACCGATGCGGAAATTGGCGGCCGTGGCGCTGCCCGCTCCGAACCGGCCGTCCCACAGCCCCAGGTAACCTTCCGCATCGCCGATCGAGCGGATGCCGCCGGACGCCTTGAACCCCACCGCGATGCCGCGCAGCGCCGCCGCCGCGATCACCTCGAGCATCACCCTCGCGGCGCCGGGCGTCGCTCCCGGCTGGGTCTTGCCGGTCGAGGTCTTGAGGAACTGCGCGCCGCCGTCGACGGCGATCTGCGCCGCGCGGCGTATCGAGTCTGCGCTCGACAGCTGACCGGTTTCCAGGATCACCTTCAACAGCGCCCGCCCGCCGCAGGCCTCCCGGCAGGCGCGCACCAGGTCGAGGCCCGCGCGCGAGTCCCCGTCGAGCAGCGCCCGGTAGGGGAACACCACATCCACCTCGGCGGCGCCCGCCTCGATGGCGGCGCAGGTCTCGGCCGCGGCGGCGGCCGCCCCCGCCGCGCCGCCGGGAAAATTCGCCACCGCGCACACGGCGATGCCGGTGTCGCGCAGCACGCTGTGGGCGGCGGAGATGCAGCGCGCCCACAGGCACACGGCGGCGGGCTTGACCGGGCCCGACAGGGCGAGCCGCGCGAGGGCGCGCGTCGAGGACTCATCGTCCGACTCGTTCAAGCGGGTCAGGTCCGTGAGCGAGATCAGGCGCCGCGCCAGGCTGGCCCGTGATCCGCCCGCCGCGGTTGGAATCATTGTGAACCCTACTCTCCGTCGCTTCGCAGGATTCGTCAATGGGGCGGTTCAGCCGGCCGCGGCGGCCGCGCGACGGCTGAGGATCCACAGCGCCGCCGGCAGCGCCGTGAAATCGGCGATCAGCGCCAGCACGAACGCCGAGGCGGACACGATGCCGAACTGGCGCATGGGCGGCAGGTCGGACAGCGCGAGCGCGAGGAAGCCGCTCGCATTGATGAGCGTGGCGAAGAGTATCGGGCGTCCCGCGGTCAGCAGCGCATAGCGCAGCGAGGCCTCGGTCGAGCCGGTCCGGCGCCCTTCCTGCAGGTGATAGAAAAAATGCACCTGGTCGTTCTCGGTGGCTCCGAGCACCGTGGAGCCGATGAGGATGGTGGCGATGTTGAGCGGGATGCCCGTTGCGCGCATGACGATGAACACGGAGAGAATCGCGAAGAACGAGGGAATCATGGTCATGAGCCGCGCGGAGGGGCTGCGAAACACCACCAGAAACGCCAGGAAGATCACCGTGGCGGTGAGCAGGAAGCTCTGCGTCAGCGTGGGCAGCAGCCGCTCGGTGATCTCTCCGGCGAGGACTCCGTTGCCCGCGAGCTGGCCGCGCACGTCGTGGAAGGCGGGATTGCCGGCCCGGGCCGCGGCCCAGGTGGCTTCGACGTAGCGGCGCATGGCGCCCGCCGGACCGAAGGCGTCGCCGCGTCCGCGGATGCTGATGCGCACGCTGTTGAGATTCGTGACGTCGACGAAACTGCGCGCGCCGGGCTGCGTGAGGAGGATGTTCTCCAGATCCGCGGCGAGCTTGGGCCAGTCGGCCGGGGAGAGCGATAACTGATCCGATCCCGACTCGATGTACTTCGCCCAGCGCAGCACCGAGGTCGGGCCGTCCACTGCGTCCACGCCGGGGTGCTGCTCGAACGTGCGGGTCAGCGACTCCACCGCGCGCAGGAATTCGGGGTCCAGCGCGCGGCCGGGCGGCGTTTGCAGCCACAAGTCGAGGACGTCGAGGCCGTTGGACTCCTCGAAGCGGCGCGTGTCCTGCGCCACCCGCACGCGCGGGTCGACGTAGGTGAGCGCGTCGGTCTCGAGCTTCAGGGCGGGGAGCTTGCCGGGAACGCCGAACAACGCCACCGCGCCGCAGCCCATCATGAGGAGCGCGCCGGCCACCAGAGGCCAGCGGTAGCGGCGGGTTGCGGGCACCAGCACGTCGACGAAGGCGCTGAAGCGCCGGCCGGTGCCCGCCGCCGCGGAGCGCTTCGGGCAGCGCAGCAGCGATTGCAGCGCCGGAAACAGCGTGAAGCAGCTGAACCACGCCACGATCAATCCGCAGGCGGTCCACAGGCCCATCTCGCGCACGGGGCGGATGTCGGAGACGGCGAGCGCGGCGAATCCGACCGCGGTGGCGAACATCGACGCCGTGCAGGGCAGGAACTTGTTGGCCAGCGCGCGCGCGTGGTCCTCGCGCGGCTCGGTCCCGGGCTCCATGTACCTCGAATGAATGTAGACCAGGGTCGCGGTGGTGGTCACCATCACCGTGAGCGGGACCAGCGTCGAGACCATGCTGTTCGACCAGCCGATCAGGTCGCCCAAACCCATCGCCATCGCGACCACGGCGCCCAGGGTCAGGACGATCGCCGCCAGGGCGCGCCACGAGCGGTACACCAGGAACACCAGGCTGATGAGAAAGACCCCGAACAGCGGCATGAAATTCTTCGTGGACTCGCCGGTCTGGCGCTCGAGCCACGCATCGAGCCAGGGCGTGCCGACGCGCCGGATGACCGTGAAGGGCGCGCCGGCCTTCTCGAGCGGCAGCACCAGGGCATCGATGGCGGCCAATGCACGGTCGCGCGCCTCCGGAGACTTGACCTCGAGTTCCAGCCCGATGCCCAGGAAGTGATCGCCCACCAGACCCGCGCGGCGGAACAGCGAGGTGCCCGTGGCGAAGGCGCGCAGCCGCTGCGCATCGGCGGCGCCGATCGCGGCGGGCGCGCCCGCGTGAAAATACAGCGTGAGCAGGCTGTGCGCCTGGACCTGCGGAATGCGATCGAGCGCCCGCTCGAGCCCGGCCGCGCCCTCGAGAGCCGGCTGGCTCAACGGGTCCGGCGCTTCGAGCACGATCAGCGCCTGTTCGCCCTCCGGGAACACCCGCTCGAACTCGGTCGTGGCCTGCGCGATGGGATCGCCGGCCACCACCAGGCGATCGATGGCCGAATCGGTGGGTATGCGCAGGGCGCCGTAGACGCCGGCCGCGGCGAGCATCGCGAACATCGCGGCCAGGGCCACGCGCGCTCGAAGCACGCCGAGGAAGATCGCCACGAGACGGGGCGAGACGAACAGGATCATGGCAACGCGCCCTTAAGGTCGGTCAGGTGGTGTCTCAGCGCGGCGTAATGATAGCCTATGGCCATGAGCGCACTCTTGATGGCGGCGGCCGCGACACTCGTGTTTTGCGCGCCGGGATACCCCGGCGGAGCCGGCGACGCCCAGCCCTTCGTCGACCAGTTCGCCAAGGCGGCGGTGACCTCCGCTGGCTGGAGTCCCGCGACGCTCGCAGCCACCTACGATCCCACCGAGGAGGGAGGGCTGCAGAAGCTCAAGAGCGCGGATTCGGTGCTCGCCTTCGTCCCGTATGCCTTCTACGTGCAGTATGGGGCGGAGCTGCATTTGACGCCGCTGGCGCAGGCGGACGTGACGGATGTCGGGACGCAGGAGCGCTGGACGCTGGTGGGCAACGCCGGCGGACCCGCCGGTCCCGAAGCGCTGGCCGGCTACACCATCCTGAGCGTCGCGGGATATGCGCCCGAATTCGTGCGGCACGCGGCGCTCGCGGCTTGGGCGCTGCCCGCGGACGTCAAGATCGAGACCACCGGCCAGATCTTGAGCGCGCTACGGCGGGTGGCGGCCGGCGACAAGGTCGTCGCCCTGCTCGACCAGACCCAGGCGGCCGCGCTGCCGACCCTGCCGTTCGCGGCCTCCCTCAAGACGCTGCTGCAGTCGCCGCCGCTGCCGGTGGCGCTGCTGGCCGTGGTCGACTCGCGCGTGCCGGCGCCCCGCGCCAAGGCGTTTCAGGCGGCGCTGCTCAAGATGAGCTCGATCCCCGGCGATACGGATACGCTGGCATCGCTGCATCTGAAGGGCTTCATTGCGCCGCAATCCCTAACCCGCACCGACCGGCCGTGAAGCGCTGCCTGGGCCTCGGTGTCGGCGCGCTGTTACTGGCCGCGTGCCAAGCGCCGCTGCGGCCGCCGCTGCCCGCGGCGCAGGCGCCCACGCCCGGGGCTGCCACGCAAGCGCCCGCTGCGGCGCAATCGGTCGCGGATCTCGCCGCCGCGGTGCAGGCGGATGCGCGCCGCGCCGATCGCGAAAGCGACGCCAATGCCCGCACCCGCCTGGCCGACGCCGCCGGCCGCGATGCGGATGCGTGCCTCGCTCGAGCCCCGCAGGCCGGCGCCTGTCTCTACTCCCGGGCGCTCGCCCTGGGGCTGGCCGCGCGGACCCACCCGGTCCAGGCCGGCGAGCTATTGAAGCGCATGCTCGAGGCCCTGTCCGCCGCCGATGCCGCCGATCCTGAGTACGATGACGCGGGTCCCGCCCGGGTGCGGGCGCTGGTGCTCACCCGCTCGCCGGGATGGCCGCTGGGTCCGGGCGATCCGCAGGCGGCCGTCACGGCCGCGCGGCGCGCCGTGTCGCTGCGGCCGCAGTTTCCGCCGAATGCCCTGGCGCTGGGCGAGGCCCTGGCCAAGAGCGGCGATGCACCCGCCGCCGCAGACTCCTTCGCGCGTGCGCGCGATCTCGTGCTGGCGCTGCCGGCGTCGGACGATCGGGACGATTGGCTGCGCGACGCGCAGCGCGGATTACTCAAGGAGCATGCTCAATGAAAATCGGACTGCAGGTTCCCAACTTCACGTGGCCGGGAGGGCCGGCACAGATCGCCTCGACACTCGCGCACATCGCGCGCGCGGCCGATGAGGCCGGATTCCACAGCCTGTGGGTGATGGATCACTTCTTTCAGATCAGCATGATCGGCCCGCATGAGCACGACATGCTGGAGGGCTACACCACTCTCGGGTACCTCGCGGCCCTCACGAGCAGGGTGAAGCTCGGCACCCTGGCGACCGGCGTGATCTACCGCTATCCCGGCCTGCTGGTGAAGACCGTGACCACGCTCGACGTGCTCTCCGGCGGCCGCGCGTACTTCTGTATCGGCGCGGCTTGGAACGAGACGGAGGCGCGGGGCTTGGGCACCCCGTTCCCGCCGCTCGGCGTGCGCTTCGAACAGCTGGAGGAGACGCTGCAGATCGCCCTGCAGATGTGGTCGCCCAACAACGGCTCCTACCACGGCAAGCACAACCACCTCGAGGAAACCCTGTGCGTCCCGCAGCCGCTGTCGCGGCCCCACCCGCCCATTCTCGTCGCCGGCGGCGGCGAGAAGAAGACGCTGCGCCTGGTGGCGCAGTACGCGGACGCCTGCAACCTGTTCGGCGCCCCGCAGGCGGTGGCCGCCAAGCTCGCGATTCTCGAGCAGCATTGCGCGGCGCTCGGACGCGACTACGGCGCCATCGAGAAGACCACCCTGGGAACCGTGGACCTGCGGCCCGGTGCGATGACCGTGAGCGGCGTGATCGCGCATTGCCAGGCCCTGGCCGCCGCCGGCGTGCAGCACGCGATATTCAACATGCCGAACGTTCAGGACATCGCGCCGCTCACGGTCTTCGGCCGCGAGATCATCCCCGCCGTGGCCGGGTTCTGACGCCGCCGCGGTCCCTCAGGCCGGCCTGAGCACCACGACCGGAATCTGCCGGTCGGTCAGGGTCTGATACTTCGCGTACGGGCCGTAGATGCCCACCATCATCGGCCACAGCCGGGCCCGCTCCGCGGCGTCGGCCGTGTGCGCCCGCGCCTTGAATTTCTCGGCTTTCACCTGCAGGCGCACCTCCGGGTTGGCCTGCAGGTTCAAGTACCAGGCCGGGTGCATGGGCGCGCCGCCCTTGGAGGCGACCACCACGTAGTCCGAAGCGGAGCGTCCGAAGATCAGGGGCAGCGTGAGTTCCCGTCCCGATTTGCGGCCCGTTGTCGTGAGCAACAGGATGGGGCACAGGCCCGTACCGCCGCCGAGGCTGGCATCCCACAGGTAGCCGTCCTCGCCGTCGGTGGCGAGATACCGCGCCAGATGGTCGGCGATCCACTTGGGAAGTTCCTGGGGCAGTTCCTGAGCCTTGGGCGTCTGGGTCATGGCGTTCTCCTTGAGGTGCCTGCGGGTCGCGTGAAGGTCCACGCAATGGTGTTCTGCGGAACGATGTGCTAAAAAGCGCGAGGTACGGTCCCTAATTATTATAACGGTTATATTAAAAGGTCGGGAGATCAGCCCATGCGTCGAGGAAATTTCATCCTGCCCCTGTTGAGTCTGGCGGCGTCGGCTGCGGCGCTGTACGGCACGGCCGCTCGTGCCGTGGATGCCGCCGGGGCGTCGGCCGCGGACGCCGAGACCCTCGAGACCATCACGGTCACGGCGCGCAAGCGCGACGAGTCGCTGGCCCAGGTGCCCATCAGCATCACCGCCTTCACGTCCCAGTCCCTGGAACAGTACAACATCCAGTCGTTCGACGACTATGCGACCAAGACGCCGAACATCTCCTTCGCCTATGGCGGCGGCCCGACCGGCATTTCCGACGCGCGCACCGTCGCAATCCGCGGCATCACCGGCCAGAACCTGTTCGGCACGGCCGGTGCGACCGGCTTCTACATCGACGACACGCCGGTGCCGGGCTCGGTGGATCCGCGGGTGCTCGACATCGACAACATCGAGGTGCTGAAGGGGCCCCAGGGCACGCTGTTCGGCGAGAGTTCCCTCGGCGGCAACGTCCGCCTCATCACCAAGAAGCCCAATCTCACGCAGGACGACATCGGCTACATGCTCCAGGCCGGCGCGACCTCCGGCGGCGGCAGCATCGACGGGGGCACCGGCGTCATCGGCAACATCGTGCTGAGCCCCGACCGGGTGGCGGTGCGCGTGGTGCTGTTCGCCAATCACGATGCGGGCTATCTGACGCGCACCTTTCCGACGGATCCCACGAGCCCCGGGACCTACGATCCCTATCTGAACGTGCCGCGCACCAGCGTCGGCAACCAGGGCGCGCAGATGACCTACGGCGGTTCGGTCGCCGCGCTGTTCAAGCTGAGCGACAGCTTCGATGCGCGCCTGCGCGTCATGTACCAGGACACGGACTACCATGGATTCCCGTCCACGTTCGCACCGCTCCCCGGCTTCGAGCCCGATTACATCATCAATCGCGCGTTCGACGTGCAGCCGGACGCGATGGACCGGTGGGTCATGCCCTCGCTGGAATTGAACTACCACGGCGACGGCTACAACGTGGTGTCGTCCACCAGCTACTTCTACCGGCACAACCATGACCTCGAGGACTCGACCTACGGCACCCAGCAGATCCTCGCGGGCCCCTACTACGGCGTGTCGACGCCGCCCCTCCCGGGGCAGCCGTACATGTGGGACGGGGAGCATTACCACAATCAGGTCACGGAGGAGCTGCGCGTGTCCTTCGATCCCTGGCACAACCTCAGCGGGACCGTCGGTGCGTTCTACTCGAACACGCGCTCGCTGTTCGGGATTCCGTACACCTATGCCAGCGGTCTGACGAACGTCACCGTGGGCAACGCCATCGCGGGCACGGCGGCCAACGACATCATCTGGACCCAGGAAAACCCGGGCAGGCAGCAGGACATGTCGCTGTTCGGCGAGTTGTACTACAAATTCCTGGACCGCTTCACCGCCACGCTGGGCCTGCGCCAGTACTCGCTCAAGCAGACCACCGACTACACGGCCTTCGGCTACTTGAACTACGGGCCGACGCCGAGCAGCCCGCAGGAGAACAAGGAAACGGGAACCGACCCGAAGTTCGCGCTGTCGTATCAGGCCAACGAGGCGACCATGGTCTATGCCTCCGCCTCGAAGGGCTTCCGGGCCGGCGGCGCGCAGGCGAATCTGCCGGCCTGCCAGCTGGCAGGGCTGCCGCTGGACGACATCCTGCACGTCAAGTCGGATACTCTGTGGAGCTACGAGGCGGGGACCAAGGTTCAGCTGCCGAATCCCGCGATCCTGATCTCCGCCGCGGCCTTCCACATCGACTGGAAGAACCTGCAGCAGCAGGCCGCCCTGCCGTGCGGCTTCTACCTGCAGTTGAACGGCGGCGAAGCCAAGATCAACGGCGCGGAATTCGAGATCAACGGCAAGCTCACCTCCGCGCTCCAGGTCCGGCTCGGCGTCGGCTTCGAGCACACCGACATCAACGATCCGGGCGCGTTGAGCTACGTGGGCGTGCTGCCCGGGTCGCCGATTCTGGAGACGCCGTCGTGGACCGCCTCGATGGGAGGCGTCTACACGCGGCCGCTCACCACCAGCCTGGACGGTTTCGTCGCCGCCGACTACAGCTACACCGGGAACAGCATTTCGCTGCTCAACGGCGGCAGCGGCCTCGTCGGCGAGCGCCCGCCGTACTCGCTGGTCAATCTGCGCTTCGGCGTGCAGCACGAGAAGCAGGAGCTGTCGCTCAACCTGCACAACGTCACGAACGCGAAGCCGAACCTCGGCGACATCGGCTATATCGGCTACGCCCAGTTCAGCGCGGCCGGCGTGGTCATGCCGCAGGTGGCGACGCTGCAGCCGTTCACGGTGATCCTGCAGTACAAGAACAACTTCTAAGGGAACGCGGCGCATCCCCGGGTGCGCCGCTCTCCGTCTTGGGAGCGCCGCGCGCTGTCTTAGATGCGCCGCGCCCTGTCCGTGAGCGCCCCCGGTCTTAGGCGCGCCGCGCTCACTGGCCGGTCTTGATCCGCGTCCACGCGCGCGTGCGCAGCCGGTCGTAATCGGCGCTCGGCTCCGCCGGCAGGTACAGCCGCGCGCGGATCGCGGGCGGCGGATTGACCACCGGATCCCTCTGGATCTCCGGGCGGACGAACGGCCGCGCCGCCAGGTTGTCGCTGCCGTAGCGCAGGTCGTTGGTGATCTCCGCGATGATCTTGGGATCCAGGATGAAATTCAGGAACTCGTGCGCGGCCTGCGGGTGGGGCGCGTCCGCCGGAATCAGCAGCGCGTTGTACGTGATGTTGGATCCCTCCTTGGGAAGGGTGAAGGCGAGATGCGCGCCGGTGCCGTCCTCCAGCGCACGCTGCTTCGCGACCAGATAGTCGCTGGACCAGGCGATGGCCACGCACGATTCGTTGGACGCGAGCTGATGCCAATAATCGATGGAATCGAAGTTCCGGATGTAGGGCCGCACCGCCATGACCAGCTTTTCCGCGGACGCGAGGTCCTGCGGCGTCTGGGAATTCGGATCGAGGCCGAGGTACGCGAGGGCCATCTGAATGACATCCTCGGGTGAGTCGAGGAAGGTGACGCCGCAATCGGCGAGCTTCGCCATGACGGCGGGGTCGAAGATCAAGGCCAGGCTGTCGATGGGCGCGTTCGGCACGCGCGCCTTCACCTGGTCCACGTTGTAGGCGATGCCGTTCATGGCGTGCAGGTACGGGACGGCAAAGCGGTTGCCGGGGTCGACGTTGCCCTGCACCGCGAGCACCGCCGGATCCAGGTTCTTCCAGTTCGGCAACTGCGCCTTGTCGAGGGGCAGGTACGCCCCAGCCTTGATCTGACGTCCGTAATAGCCGGTCGTGGTGCTGACGATGTCGTAGCCGGTGTGGCCGGCCAGCAGCTTGGCTTCCAGTTCCTGGTTCGAGTCGTAGGTCGCGTACACCACTTTGATGTGGGTTCGCGCCTCGAATTCCGCGATCGTGTCGTGGCCGATGTAGTCCGCCCAGTTGTACACGTTGAGCGTCGGCGCGCCCGTGCCCGCGCCCGTCCCCGGCCCGGCCGGAGCGGCGGCGCCGCAGCCGCCGAGCGCCAGCAGCAGGGCCGGGACCGCGAGGCGTCCCACCCGCGGGCCGGCGGGCCGCTCAGGCCCGCGACAATTCAAGGTCGACCCATTCATGAAACTTTTTGACGAGGTACTCCTCGGGCATGACCACGCCCGCGGCATGCGGCGCGGCGTGGAGTCCGCGCTGATTGAGCTCGCACACCCCGGCATCCTCCGACATGACGGTGTCGGTGAAGTCCACGATGCGGCGCATGTCGAAGCCCGGGCTCGCCAGGGTGTCGGCCGAGAACAGATATTCGACCCGCAGCTCCGTTTGTTCCGGCCCCGTCGGGCGCACCCGCACCACGCGTACATAGTCCAGATGGCCGACGATGAAGACCGACGGCACGCACGTGACATAGGTGGCGCCGCGCCGGCGCTGCTCCGCGGACAATCCCTCGAAAGGCAGACCGGCGAGCCCGCCGTCCGACGACCAGGTGCCGGCGCCGGCGCGCAGGCCCCCCTTGTACTTCGGATCGGGATCGGCGGCGGTTCGCGCCCAGTTGGGGTCATCGCCTTCCCGGATGATTCCCCGTCCGTAGATGGGCACGAGCTGGCACAAGCTGGGGTGAACGCCCGGACAGTGCAGGCATTCGTTGAAATTCTCCCAGAAGATCTTCCAGTTGCACTGGATGGTCTTCGTGAGCACGTGGCCCACCGCGAGATCCTCGAGCGGCCAGGCGTCGAGCCGATCGAGCGGCGGATCGAAGTTGCGCTCGAAGGGGGGCGGGTCTTCCAGGGCCACGAAGACGAAGCCGCGGGTTTCGCGCACCCGGATCTTGTACAGAGAGTAGTCCGCGACGTCGAACCCCTCGCCATGCCGCTTGGACGACGTGCGCAGCAGCTCCCCCTGCAGGTTGTATACCCAGGCGTGATACGGGCAGATGAGGGCCCCGGACCGCAGCACCCCTTCGCTCTCGCGGCACAGGGCCGCGCCCCGGTGCCGGCAGGTGTTGTAGAAACCCTGCAGCACACCGTCGTCGTCCCGCACCAGCAGCACCCGCTGATCGCCGAGTTCGAAGCTGCGAAACGACCGCGGTTTTGCCACCTCCGTCGACCGGCTGACATAGATCCAGTTCCGCTGCCAGATCCGCCGCAGTTCCTGATCGTAGCGCCGGGGATCGAAGTAGGCCTCCGCCGGCAGGCCCTCGGCCATGCCGGTCAGCCCGTTGTACTGGTTCGGCGGCGGTTCGCGGGTGATCGCCATGGTCTCTCCTCGTGTGATCCGAAACATTAATACAAAACGCCGATGGGTACCGGATCATCGATGAGCTCAATCAGGAGCGCAAGCTCGATCCGCAGCCGTTTCCGGCGATTGCGGCAGCACACGGCGGCCCGCGACCCAGAATGAATCGCGATGGAGTTGCAGCCGGCCTGCGTCAGTGTCCGAGGCGATTGGCCTCGGTCAGCGCGGCGAGGGCGGCATGCTTGAAGGGCGCGAATCGATCCGCGACTTCGAGCGCCGCGCGGCGCACCAGCGCGGCCAGGGGCCGCGGGTCGGTGTAGAGGCGGACGATGGCGTTGGTGGCGAGGTACAGCGGCCGCGCGTGGCGCCGGTGCAGGCTCTCGTAGCGCAGCAACCCGTCCGCCGCTCCGATGTCGCCGCCGCGGGCGGCGGCGCGCCGCAGGCTCTCCGCCAAGGTGTCCTGGCTGCGCAATCCGAGATTGAATCCATGCGCGGTGACGGGGTGCATGCCGACCGCGGCATCGCCGACCAGCGCGAAGCGCGGCCCGACGAAGCGCCGTGCAAAGGTGGCCACCAGCGGATACACGTGTCGCGTGCTCGACAGGCGCATGCTTCCCAGGCGCGCCTGGAATTTCGCCTCGATGTCGGCCGAGAAGTCGGCGGGCTCCATGTCCTGCAGGCGGCGGCCCTCGGCGGCGGTGACCGTGACGACCAGCGAGGACTCGTTGCCGTTCAAGGGAAGCGAGGCGACGGTGCAGTGCTCGAAGAAGCACTCGCGTGCCGTCTCATCGTGCGCGCGCTCGTGCTGCATGCGGCACACCAGCATGCACTTGCCGAAGTCCACCATGTCCGCCGCAATGCCGACGCCGCGTCGCGTATCGGAGAAGCGGCTGTCCGCCGCGACCAGCAGCGCGGCCCGCCATGCCTGGCCGCCGCCCGAGCGGACGGTCACCGCATCGCGATCCGTGCGCACCGAGGCCACCTCCTGCCCGGCGAACAGGCTGATGGCGGGCTCCTCCGCCGCCGCCTCGTAGGCGGCCCGGCGAATGGCGTGATTGGGGACCAGGTAGCCGAGGGCGGCGCAGGCCGTGTCGCGATGGTCGAAGCGCAGTCGCTTGGGCGACGTCCCCGTCGATACGTCCGCGCGCTTGATCGGCGAGACGTCGCCGGCGGCGATCCGCTGCCAGACGCTCAGGCCCCGCAATATCTGCAGCGACCGATGCGTGAGGGCGATTTCGCGGCCGTCGAAAGCCGGATCGGCGAGCGCCGCCTGCGGCTGCCGCTCCACGAGGGCGACGCGCAAGCCGGACTGCGCCAGCCCCTTGGCGCAGCACAGGCCGGCGGGACCGGCGCCGATCACGATGACGTCGAAGTCCTTCGGGTCACTCACCGAGGCACACCCGCCGCAGTTCCGCCGGCTGCAGCAGCTGGACGCGCTTGGCGCGCACGGCGATCAAACCCCGGCGTCCCAGTTCCGTGAAGCATCGGCTGACGGTCTCGCTGCGCAGGCCGAGATACCCCGCGATGTCGTCGCGGTTCATGCATAGCTTGAATTCACGCCCGCGAACGCCGCGGATCTGCAGCCGGCTCGAGAGGTTCAGCAGGAATCCGGCGACGCGCTCGACGGCTTCGCGGTCGCGGATCAGGGTCAGCAGGTCGCGTGCGGGAGTCCAGGCCTTGGCGATCAGCCGGATGAACTCGGCGGCCACCCGCGGCGATTCGGCGCACAGCCGGTTGAAGGCCGCCCACGGAACGGAGCAGACGAACGAGGGCACTACGGCGATGCTCGTCGTGGTGCTGCGCGTCTTGCCCAGGCTCTGCAAGCTCAACATCTCTCCCGGCAGCGCGAAATTGATCACGGAACCCCGGCGGCCGGCCGACTCGTCCACTTCCTTGATGCATCCGCTGCGGATCATGTAGAAGCATTCAACCTCGTCCCCGGCGCGGTACAGCGCCTTGCCGCGGGCGAACTTGAGCTTGCGGATCCGCACGCGCCGCGCCAGGCGCCCGCCCGATGCCGCCAGGCGGCCGCCTGACGCGGCCATGCGGCCGGGAAAGCAGATCCGCCACAGCCCGCAGGATTCGCACTCTCCGCTCTTCGCCTTGGCCACTCGGATCCTTCGTCTGCCGGAATGGCAGAGATGCGGCGTTCCCTCGCGGACTCCACTCCCTGCGCGCAGCTTATGTGCGCGCGCCGCGCGAGGCCCATCCGGGGATTCCGCTAGCGGCGTACGTGAATACACCGGCCGCCACGGGCGAGAGGTCAATCCGGAAACGTGACCCAGCAGTTGCGCTCATAGTCGTACAACTGGCAGGCGCGGATGCACTCGAGGTAATGGCGCAGGCTCACGCGCGTGGAGATGAACACGGCGCCCATGTCGCGCAGCCGCTGCTGGGCGGCCTTCAGGTGATACAAGGGAATGGTCGAGATGAGGTGATGCGCGGGGTGTTCCATGATGTGGTGCATCCCCGTGCCCAACAGCCGCGGAAAGATCATGTGAATCGTGCCGGAGACCTGCGTGGCGTCGCGCAGCCATTCCCGCTTGTCCGCATACCAGCGCACTTTCGGGTGGGTGTGATGCAGGTAGACCACCAGGCCCATGGTCCAGTTCCACAGCAGGAACGGCAGCACGAACGCCGTCAGCACGGCGGGCCACACCGGCGCCGCATGCGCGAGGGCGTATGCGCATACGATCCCGATCCACAGGGCTGCGAACGCCGCGACCAGCGCCGAGTCCACGATGAACTCCGTCCGCGACGTCGGCATGTTCCGCCGATTGGGAAAGAACAGCTTTTTCCACCAGATCTCGACGAAGTAGTACAGCGCCGGCCCGGACGCGCCGCGGTAGATCCGCTCGACGACCCGGCGCCATGGCGGCAGCGCGCGGTACTCGGCGGGATCCTTCGGTTCCCAGACGAAATCCCGGCCGCGCAGGTTGTTGTAGCCGTGATGCACCACGTTGTGGCCCACCCGCCACAGCGAATAGGGCGTCAGGTTGGCCAGAAACGCGATGCGTCCGACGGCGTGATTCAACCGTGCGCTGCTGGTGAAGGCCTGGTGGCAGGCGTCGTGGCCGATGATGAACAGGCGCACGATGGCCGCCCAGGTGACGAGCACTCCGAGCCCGCGCAGCGCCACGTGGGATGCCGCCACCGCGAGCCATTGTCCCGCCGCGAACACGCACAGGTCGACCACGAGCAGCACGATCGCGTAGGCGTCGCGCTTGGCGCAGAACGGCATCAGCACGCTGCGCATTTGCGTGATTGTCGGCGATGACGGTTTCGCCGTAGCCGCGCCGCTCGGCAATGGTGGGGGGTGGCCGGTCACTTCAGAAGTATAGTTGAGCATGGGTCCGTTGATCTTGAGGGATGTCAGTTTCCGGAGCGGTGATCCCGCGCGGGGTCACGCAGGCTCGGGCGATTCGCATGGGGGCTCCGCTGCAATTCGGATGGGTCTTCAAAAAAAACACCGAATATATCAGCAGCCGCGGAAGAGTGCGCTGTTCGTTGGCAGATCCGCCCTCAGTCCGGCGGGGCGCGGTACTTGAGCACGGGAAGCCAGCGCGCCAGCCCCTTGAGCGCCCCATGCTCGTTCATCCACAACGCATACGCGACATACTGCGGATCGCGGCTCAGGTGGCGCTCCTCGGTCCGGGCCCGCAGCAGGTAAACCCCGTTCAGCAGGAGGAGGAGCGCGCAATGCTGCGCGGCCGCGGCGATCGACGGGCTGGGAACGAACGGCACCGCAATGAGCCACCAGCTCAGGTTCTTCGCCAAATAGGCCGGGTGCTTGCTGAAGCGGTAGGGTCCGGTGGTGATGATGCCGCGGTGGGTGAGGTTCGAAAAGCGCAGGCCGAACGCGACGGTGGACAGTGCATAGGTGAACACGCACAGGATGATCACCACTCCCCACAGGTCCCGGACGTGCGGCCAATCGCCGAGCCATTGGCCCCAGTAGTAGCCCGACTCATATTTGAGGTACATGGAGCCGACGATCGCGTAGAACGGCTGATAACAGATGAGCGCGGCGCCCCAGCCGAGGGCCGTGGGCTCGACGCTGCGAATCTGCGAGTCGAACAGCCTCAGCGTGGCGGTGTACCCGACGACGCAGAACAAGAGATCGATGCCGTAGGACAGGTGAAACCATAAATCGTAGTTCTGCCACGAGTCGCCGGTGGCGTTGCGAAATGCGCTGCACAGGTACTGCATTTCCTGGCTCAGGTACACCGTCATCAGCGGCGTGAAGAAACCCTTGACGGTCCAGCCCATGAAGTGGCGCCGGATGAGCGCGTAATTCACCGCGCGGGTCTGGCCGGTGAGCAGCAATCCGAATTCCAGCAATTCGTCCCGCGGCTCGCGCAGGCGCCTGTCGCTCCACGCGAGGTACAGGGGAATCAGCGGGGCCGCGTACGCGATGGTCCGCAGGAACTTCCAGAACGGGGCGTAGAAGTCTCCCTGATACTCGGGAAAAATCGCGTAGGCGGCGCCGACTATCGCGAGGGTCGCGGCCAAGGCCAGCAGCCGCAGCAGCGGCCGCCGCCAATCGAGCGCGCGCAGAGGGCGGGGGGCCAACTCGGTCAATTCGCGCCCGCGGCGCCATCGGCGCAGCATTTGTCCCGCCGCGACGCTGGCGAACACCACCGCACAGGGAACGATGGCGGGGTACTCGATGACCTCGGCGAGGCGCTGCAGCCGGTTGTCCCCGGCAATCCACCCGATGCTGGCGATGCCCGCCGCCAGCGCGGCCAGGTTAATGAGGAAGGACTCTTCCGGCCCCACGCCCGGTTCGGGCGCGGACCCGGGTGTCGCCGGCGCGGATCCGGGTGTCGTCGGGGCGGCTCCGGGCGCGCGCATGCGATTCGACTCCATGGTCTGCTGGGTGCCGCGCGTCACCGGCGCATTCTAGCCCGGTCGCCGGGATTTGGGTGATTTCGGCCCGGGCAAAATCCCGTTCCGGCTCGAGCTCCCATAAAAAAGGCGTCCCGCGCTCGCGCACGGGACGCCTTCAAAGGCCTAAGCCGGATCGAATCTACTTGGCGGACTTGAGCAGCAACGGCACGTAAGGCACACCCAAGCCCGTCACGTCATTGTAGCCTGCCGGCGTATTGCCGTACGCGGACAACGACGTGAAGTTGAACACATCGTCGATGCCCTCACACAGGTCGGCGCCGCAGACCTCGAGCGCAAACGGCGTCGTGGTGGAGATGAGGAACGGCACGGAGCTGATGGTCACGACCCTCGCCAGGTTCAGATCCGCCGCGTAACCGCGCAGCACCGACACGGGAGTCGTGGGGGCCACGATTTGGTTGATCGGCGCCGTGTTGAGCCCCGCGCCGCTTCCGCCGCTTCCCAGACTGTAGAGCAGCGGGTTGGCCAATCCGAGCATCGGCTGCTTCGTCGCAGCGCGGCTCTGGTCGATCACCGCCAACACGCCGGCCATCAGCGGCGAGGCGAGGCTGGTGCCTCCGATGGCGTTCTCGCAGTATTCCTCGGTGGAGGAAATCGGCGTGCAGCCATGATCGCTGATCGGGTTGCCCGCGATGGTGAAGGTCTCGCCGAACAAGTACCCGGTGTAGGGATCCGCATCCATCGCGACGTCGGGGCTCACGCGGTGCGGCGTCGGGAGCGGCTCGGTGTAGCCGCTGGCCAGATTCAGCGTCCCGGACAGCGCCGCGGGCACGGCGGATGCCTGGTAGGACGGCTGCAATTCCAGAACACTGACACCGCCGCCGGCGCCGGCATAAAAGGCGAAATCATCGAAGGTGTAGCCGTAGGCCGTCGTGGTCGCGAGCCCGGTCGTCTCGACGTTACTCTGGCTCTTGACCGTGACGTTGTCGAGGTAGTCGCGATAGTTGCCCCAGCCGTACTCGGCCTTGGACCCGCCTCCTTCGTAGAAGAGCGACGTGCCGCCGACGCCGGTCACCCAGGGGCTGGTAGCGGGCCACGCGCCCGATGCCACGCCGTTGACCTGGGACAGGTCGCCATCGTCGCCCGAGCTGAACACCACCGTCATGCCGAGCGCAGCGCCCGCCGCAAAAGCCTGGTCGTCCGCAGCCTGTTGTCCGGCCGCGATCGATTCGCCGTTGTAGCCGTAGCTGTTGGTGAGCACGTCGGCCCGGTGGCTGTAGATCGTGTCTTGCAGGGCCGTGTCGAGCGACGTGTTGCAGTCGAGCGAGCCGACAAAGATGATCGTGGCCCCGGGCGCGGCGCCGTGCACGGCCGCCACGTCGAGCGACTGCTCTTCCCACCAGCCGTAAGGACCGCAGGGGTCATCGGGACTGACGTGGTAGATCCCGGCGGGAACGATTTCGTGAAAATTCCTGCCGCGAACCAGGGCGGGCAAACCGTGATTCGCCGCATATCGATTGGCGTCGTCCAGCAGCGTCGGCGAGGCATAGGCGTCGAGGATGGCCACGCGAATGCCGGATCCATCGTAATTCGGGGCCTTGTTCAGGCCGTAGGCGTCCTGAATCTGCTGCGGCGTGTATCCGCAAACCAGCCAGGGAATCTCGCTGCCGTACGGGCCGGCGGCGGTGCTCAACGTGGCGGTGTGAATTTCGCTGCCGTAATTCTCGTTGCAGTACGGCGACGGGTTGCCGGCAGCGACCGGCGGCGGGGTGACGGCTTTCGCGGCGGCATTCGCCGCGGCCGTCGGCGCAACCAAATCGCGCATGACCGCCGAGTGATGGTACGGGTGCCGGAGCAATGCCGAATCATCCAGACCTTCGACGAAAAGCACCTTTCCGGTCAGGGCGCCCGGCAGCGTGGGCTCTTCCTTGTTGGCGCGCAGCGTCTTGCCGCCATAGGAGTACAGGTTCTGGCTCACGTGGAAGGTGCGGCGCAGCTGGTCGACGGTCGCGGTAGCGGACACGTAGGCGCCCAGCGGACCGACCTGTACGTGCGACATGCCCGCCCCTTCGAGCAGAGCCTTGACGGCGGCGACGTCGGCGGCCGCCGGTGCATACCGGCCCGCGAGTTCATCGCTCGTCAGGTAGTGGCCGTATTGGGCGTTGTCCGGGGTCGAAACCGCCGTCGCCAGCGACTTCAGCTCCGCGGCATTCGACAGCGCCAGGTGCACGGCGATCACCACGGATGTGTTGCCGGCAGCGCTGCCCACCGTGGGCGCGGTCTTGGCCCAGGCAGCGACGTTCGACGGTCCCGCGGCTACGGCCGTGGCCAGGGTCGCCGTGCAGGCGATCGCGGCCGCCAGCAAGCCGCTCAAGATGAATCGATTCTTCGATTTGTACAGCACGAGTTATCCCCTCAAGGTTGTTTTGGACGAATTAAATAGCGTGCACTCCAGATCCCTCCGCGGACCCCATCGCTCCGCGCATGCACAGTCCTGAACACGGCACATGCGAACAGTTCACGCTTCCTGTGCTTGTAATTGAACATAGTGACTGCTGGTCTGCAAGTTAAGAACGGACCGCAGAGGCCGTTGCTCGCGCGCGGATTGATTCCGCCCGCACGCGGGCCGAACTGATCCGGTATTATGTTGAATTCGAGAAGGATCGTTTCATGTATTTCCTCATCAAGGCGACGCTGCGCACCCTGGTCCTGCCGCCGGCGGGTCCGCTGATCCTCGCGATTGCGGGCGCATGGCTGCTCCGGCGGCGGCCGCGGCTGGGCGGATTCCTGCTGGCCTTCGGGCTCGCGTCGCTGTGGCTGCTCTCCCTGCCGATCGTCGCGGACGCCGTCACGCGCCTGGCGGAACGCTGCCCGCCGCTGGACTTGTCGAAACCCACCGGGGCCCAGGCCATCGTCATCCTGGCCGGCGGCGGACAGCGGATGTTCGCGCCGGAGTTTCAGGGCCCGGAGGCGGATTATCAATTGCTGGAGCGCTTGAGCTACGGCGCTTACGTGGCGCGCACGACGGGATTGCCCGTCCTGGTGTCGGGCACGCCCAACGAGACCACCGCCATGCGCGTGACCTTGGCGCGCGACTTCGGCGTGTCGACGCGCTGGATCGAAGGCGAGTCGCGGGACACCTACGAGAACGCGCGATTCTCGGCGGTCCTTTTACGGACCACGGGGATCAAGCGCATCATTCTGATCACCAGCAGCACGCATCTCTACCGCGCCGCGCAGGAATATCGAGAGGCCGGCTTCGACGTCGTTCCTGCGCCGGCCGGTGTATGGGCGCCGCGCGAAGACAGGGTCTTTCGCTGGTTGCCGCAGCCCGACCCGCTGCTGCGCTCCCATCTTGCCCTCTACGAATTGATCGGCGAGCCCATGCGCCGGCTTCAGGCCGCTCTGGGGGTGCGGGAGCGCTTCGACCGGAAAGCCGCGGGCGGGACGGTGAATTAGCATCAACCACACTTGAGGAGGAGATTCCATGCGCGAAATGAGCGGCGGCTGCCTGTGCGGCCAGGTCAAATATTCGGCCAATGCGGATCCGGCATTCGTCGGGGTGTGCCACTGCAAGAACTGCCAGAGGACCTCGGGCACCGCGTTTTCGGTGGTGGTGGCCGTTCCCAAGGCGGCGCTGTCGGTCACGGGCCGCCTCCAGGCCTATCGCGACAAGGGCGACAGCGGCCAGGAGCTGATGCGCAGTTTCTGCCCGGATTGCGGTTCCTCCCTGTTTAGCGACGCGGCCGCCATGCCGGCGCTCACGATGATCAAGGCCGGCACGCTCGACGACACGAGCTGGCTCGATCCGAAGATGCACGTCTATTGTTCCAGCGCGCAGCGCTGGACGCCCATTCCGGAGGGCAGCCAGACGTTCGCGAAGATGCCCGGGTGATCGCCGCGCGGTGACCGGAGACCTTGGAGTCAGAAGAACGCGATCGATTCGGGAGCGGCGTTGAAGATGCCGATGCACTGGTCGGCGAGCGTCGACACCAGCCAGTTGTGCCCGATGAAAGTCGCTTGAGAAACCTTGTCTCCCGGAGGCAGGAACCGGTAGAGGGTGCGCATCGCGCGAAAATCGAGCCAGTAGAGCTTGATCGGCTTGTCGCTGCGGTTGACGAAGGTCATGCCGGTCCGGTCTCGCGACGGGATGGACGCGAAATTCATCTCCTCGGTGCAGTTCCTCGCGGACGGCAGCTCGGTGCATTCGCGAACAGCGGACGAGGAGTGGATGGAGCAGGCCACCGCATAGCCGGCGGGGCCGAGGGTATCGGCTTGCAACCGCCCTCCTTGCGGTAGGAGCATCGCCAACAGCAGCGCGGCTGCGACACCAATTGGCCTCAAATGGGTCCTATGTTCGGTGATCATGGAGTCCATCCCGGTCGGCTGCTCGCCGAGGCGAGCTCGAGTCCGGGACCATTCCAGCAAATGGAGGCGAGGGCCGCTGCGATCCGCGTCACGGCGGCGCGCCGGCAATCGCATCCGCGGCGCGATTACGCCACGATCTGTTCAATCACGTCGCGGTCCACCGCTCCGTCGCGGCGCTTCGGGGGCTCGATCCTCAGCCAGAGTGGCGCCTCCGGTCCGCAACCCCCGTTCTGGGTGAACGGAGCCCTCCAGGCGCTCTCATGCGCGCGCTCCGTCTTCGGTCGTGCGGCGCCCGCGAATACCCCGGCGTAGTGATCCACGACGGCGTCGAACAGCCGATTCTGGGCGCCCAAGATCGCGTCGCAGCCGGGCGAGTCCGCCGCGGCGTCGAGCGACTTGAGGACGGCATCCAGATCGGCCCGCAGGGCCGCCAGATGCTCCGGCCGGAGCATCGATCTCCAGCGGGCCGAATCGCAGGCGTCGAGCAGCAGCACGAGCTCCAGCCGGAACATCTCGAGCCGGACGTCAACCCCGTCCCAGGCGCCCGCGCCCGAGGACTCGTTCAAGGACCCGCACCATGCCTCGAGTTCCAGCCACAGGCGGCTGTACAGGTGGATGGTGGCGGCAGCACGTGCCGCTATCGGCTGATCGGGGATTGCGTTCATGCCGGTACTCCGCTGTTCGATCCGCACGCCATGATGGTTGGGCCCGATGACCGGGTGAAGTCAGCTACGTGTCGGATTCGCAACGTTAGAGGTCGGATTCGCAACGTCCGCCAATCCGCCGGGCGGTTATGCTCATCCTAGGGAGCCGCCAGGTCGGTGCCGCCAGGCCGGTGAAGTTTCGCACCGGCTCGCGTATCGTTGGCGCCCGGCGCCGCTATCGGGCACCCAGAACTTTACCGTCACTTGAGTCAAGGGGAATCCAAAGTGCCATCTGATATCGAGATCGCCCAAAAAGCGACCATGAAGCCCATTGTCGAGGTAGCCGCCCGCCTGGGAATTCCGGCCGCCAGCATCGAAAACTACGGTCATTACAAGGCCAAGATCTCGATGGACTTCATCGAGAGCCTGAAGGACAAGCCCGACGGCAAACTCATACTGGTCACCGCCCTGAGCCCGACGCCCGCCGGCGAGGGTAAGACCACGACCACGGTCGGTCTGGGGGATGCGCTCAACAAGATCGGCAAGAAGGCCGTCATATGCCTGCGCGAGCCGAGCCTGGGTCCGGTGTTCGGCATGAAGGGCGGAGCGGCGGGCGGCGGCTATGCTCAGGTTGTTCCGATGGAGGACATCAACCTGCACTTCACCGGCGACTTCAGCGCCATCGCGCTCGCGAACAACCTGCTCGCGGCGCTCATCGACAACCACATCTATCACGGCAACGAGCTGGGCCTGGACGTCCGTCGCATCAGTTGGAAGCGCGTGGTCGACATGAACGATCGCGCACTGCGCAACATCACGGTCGGCCTCGGCGGACCCGGCAACGGTTACCCGCGGCAGGACGGCTTCGACATCGTGGTCGCCTCGGAGGTCATGGCGATCTTCTGCCTGGCGACCAGCCTCGCGGATCTGAAGACCCGTCTCGGCAACATCGTGGTGGGCTACCGCCGCGACCTCACGCCGGTGCGCGCCCGGGATCTGAACGCGCACGGCGCGATGACCGTGCTGCTCAAGGAGGCGCTGAAGCCGAATCTCGTCCAGACGCTCGAGAACAATCCGGCGTTCATTCACGGCGGACCGTTCGCGAACATCGCGCACGGCTGCAATTCCGTGCTCGCGACGCAGACCGCCCTCAAGCTGGCGGACTATGTGGTCACGGAGGCGGGCTTCGGTGCCGACCTCGGCGCCGAGAAGTTCGTGGATATCAAGTGCCGCAAATCCGGGCTGCGCCCGTCGATTGTCGTGATCGTCGCCACCATCCGCGCCCTCAAGTACCACGGCGGCGTCGATCTGAAACAGATCAACGAGGAGAACCTGGGTGCTCTGGAGAAGGGCATCGCGAACCTCGAGCGCCACGTCAACAACGTCACGCAGCAATATGGCCTGCCCTGCGTGGTGTCGGTGAATCACTTCACCGCCGATACCGCCGCGGAGCACGAGCTGCTGGCCCGCAAGATGAAGGCCCTGAACGTGCCGCTGGTGCTCGCGCGCCATTGGGCGGAAGGCGGCGCCGGCGCGGCGGATCTCGCCCGCAAGGTCGTCGAGCTGATCGAGCAGGGATCCCAGAAGGCGTCGGGCTTCAAGTTCGTCTACGACGATCAACAGACGCTGTGGGACAAGATCAAGAGCATCGCCACGAAGATCTACGGCGCCACGGACATCTCCGCCGACTCCGCGGTCAAGAAACAGCTCGACAAGCTGCAGGAAGACGGCTACGGCCATTACCCGGTGTGCATCGCCAAGACGCAGTACTCCTTCTCGACCGATCCCAGCAAGCGGGCGGCGCCGAGCGGCCACGTGGTCAACGTGCGTGAAGTGCGGCTCGCCGCGGGCGCCGAGTTCATCGTCGTGGTATGCGGCGACATCATGACCATGCCGGGCCTGCCGAAGGTGCCGTCCTCCGAAAAAATCGACGTCGATGCGGACGGCCGGGTGATCGGCGTGTTCTGATCGCGGGCGACGGGCGACGGGCGACGGGCGACGGGCGGCGGGTGGCGGCCAACGCCGGGGCGGGGCTGGCCGCAAAGGTCGGCCCCGCCGCCGGCCTGCACGATCCAGGCCGGCGGTCTTGAGGAGACATTCCCAGGCAGAATATGCTTGCCGCGAACCGAACCTTCGAATCTTACGACGACCTGACTTGCATGCCCTCGATGAAATGAGGAGTTCACATGCCGATGATGAGCAACTCGCGCCGCGCCGCATTCTCTGTTCTGATTCTTCTCCAGGGAAGCGGGGCCATCGTGGCACGGGCGGCGGCGCCCAATTCCTGCAGCTTTGTTACGCCGGCCGCCTGGTCGGCCGTACTCTCCCGTCCCGTTACCGGGGGAGCCACGTCCACCGTCAATGATCCCTCTTCGACGGCGTCTTCCTGTTTATACCAGGCTGGGACGATGTTCATCACGGTCCAAGTGAACCAATTGGCCACGGACACAGCTGCACGAAAGGAATACGCGGATCAGTTGGACAACAGCCGCGGCCGCGACGACCGGGAGAGCCAACGGACGACGGTGGAGGCGGGTATTGGGGATGGAGCTTTTTCTTCGGCGTTCGCCGACGGCTCCGAGGTGGAGTTCACCGCCGTACACGGGTCGCGAATCGTGACCTTCGGATTGGTCGGCAGCGGCGCCTCCGCGGTATCGCACGATCGTCTGCGAACCCTGATGCAATCCGCACTCAGCCATTAGCGCAATAGCAGATCGTTGCGCGGCGCAGGTTCGACGGACGCCGCACACCGCCCATTGACCGCTCTGTGACACCTGCGGGCATCGCCCGAGCTAGGGTGGCGAAGCAGCCAATCCTGCTTCCAATAGATCCAAGAGCTTCTTGTATTCATCCGCTCCGGCAACCTGTTGCACGCCGCCAACCATTCCATAGTCCGTGGAATGCATCCCGCCGCCGGTGGCTTGATATCGTTGCCAACCACCGGTCAACATGACGCGAATCTGCGTTGATTTTGGGCCTGTGCTTTTGAAGAGGATGGAGCCTTCCTCGGAAATATTCGCGCCACTTTGAGTGGGGTCGGTCCATTGTTGATAAAAGGCGATGAATCCGAGCTGCCCGTCTGCGCCGCGTACGACGTAGCCGTTATCGAACAGGATTTCGATGGCCCTTGGAAGAATGGCATCGACGGGCGTGGCGATAACTCTGGTTTGAACGTCGCGCGTCTGCGCGACCTGCTGGGCGGAGGGTGTCGGCGCAGAATGAAGCTCCACGGGTTGCATCACGCAGCCTCCTGAAGCACAGAGGGTGACCACTCCAAAATAAACCTTCATAGGTGTACTCCTTACGATTCGACCGAGCCGCGGACCTGAGTCCGCATCCTACTCCCCTCAAAATGCCTCGATCGGCTCGTCACCCGCCGCAGCGGCCCCGTTGAATCTGCCGGGCCGATGAGGCCAAATGCGCATGGGCCGACAAACATTAGAGATACCTATGGCATACGCGATCAAAGCCGAGGTTGCCGATCCGCGGGCAAGGACTTTCACGTTCACCGCTCAGAAGACGATGTATGGCGGAAAACGGATCGCCGAAGGTGACGCGGTGTTCGTGTTCGCGAGCGAGAACGAGGGCGGTCAAGGCCTCATCGCGCGGGGTGTGGTCACTCGCGCCGAAGCCATCCGGAGGAAGCCTGGAATAGCGCGCCAAACGCCGCGCGTCAGCGTGACCATCAAACGAACGGCGCTCGCGAAGCGGCCGATGGGGCGCCGCGAACTCAGGCATCTCACCGACTGGAATGACGGCCGGCCCGGGACTGAGCTCAATTTCAAATTCTATCGGCAGGCAACCAACAAAATCGTCGGCATCTCCGCTGCAGCGCTGTCGTTCCTGATGAAGTGCTTCTAGCGCCGCCCAGGCCGGGTTCAAGCAATCGTCCATCTGCTGCCGGAAAGCCGCTGGCCACCACCGGGAGGAGTGGGTCACAACTCGCCCGACCATCCACAACTCGGCATCTTAGACCGATATGAACCCGGCGAGCCTTTGGGCTCTGCTATCGAACGTTGCCGTCGCGCGACAGCCCAGCCTGCGATGGCGCGCGTCGATCAGGCAATCTGCAAAATCGGCCGCGGATTCTTTCCAGGAATAAACCGCGGTCTCAACCGACGGCTCATCCTCGACGGTCAGATCGGCGGTGTCCAACATTGCGGAGAAAACCGCAAGTATGTCTCCCTTCGCCATTTCGTATCGGCTTCGCAGCACCCATTCCGTCTCCAGTAAGACCGGCAGACTCACCAAAACAGGCTCGCCCTTGGCTGCCGCGCGATCAATCAATCGACGTGCCTTCTCATATCGCGGCTGATCGTCGCGGGTCAGATACCGCACAAGAACATGGGTGTCGACGCCGAGCATCAACGGGACAGGCGCTCGATAAGTATGGGTTTCCTGCCCTTCTTGTGCAGTAGCCCCGCGAGTTCGGACACGCGCTTGTTTTTTACTCGCATGACCACAATACCGTCCTGCATTAGCGTGAAGCTCATCCTGTCACCGGCCTTCATGCCTAGACTGTCTCGAATTGGCTTGGGGATTGTCGTCTGACCCTTGCTGGTCAGCGTGGCTTCTGAATTCATGGCTGGCTCCGGAATCCTTACTAAGATCAGTATGGTAAGGGCTTGATACCCGAGCACGTTTGCGGCGATCAGGACGCTTCGGCTAAATCGCCGTGTTCCGTGGGATTCTTTGGTTGCCATGAAGCGGCCGGGCCCCTCATGTTGCAACGCTGTTAAACTTCGCGGAACGGCAGGTCTGGAGCGGGACGTGCGGCGGTAGACGGCCTGTTCGGCCATCGAAGTGGTGCGAATGGGAAGAACTCCGGTCGATAGGGTAATGGCTTCATGGCTCGAGACATCATCTTCACGACCAAAGCGGCAAAGCCGCCGGCCAGCTATAGCCAGGCGGTCAGAGCCGCCGGACTGATCTTCTTGTCCGGGACTGCGCCGCATGATCCGTGGACCGGAATTGTGGTCGGGTCGACTATTCAGGAGCAGACGCGCCAATGCCTGAAGAACATTCAGGCCATTTTGGAGGCCGCCGGAAGCTCATTGGATAAAGTTGTGAGCGTCACCGTCGTACTGGCGGATGAGGATGATTTCCCGGGCATGAATGAAGAGTGGTTGAAGTGGTTTCCTTCGAATCCGCCGGCGCGCCAGGGAGCGAAGATGCCGGTAAGGGCGCCGGGATTGAGGGTATCGATTGCTGCGATCGCGGAGGCCTAGCCATCGTCCTTCCGCGCCAGCCGATAAGTCATCCAGCACAGCAGGCCCACGGCGGCCAGCAGCACGCCCCACAGCGAAGACCGCTGCGTCAGCGCCAGCCTGGATTGCTGCAGCCGGTCCGCACCGCCCAACACCGCTTGCTCGCCCAGCTTGGCAGATGCAATCTCGACGCCCGCGGGCACCGGGCTCAAATCGGATTCGGCGCCGCCGGCGTTCGAATTGCCGTACGCGAGCAGGAACGGCCCCGGTCCGCGGGCGAGGAAGGTTATCTCGTTGGGCTCCCACTCGACGCGCAATCGCAGCGGCGCCTGCGGCACGCCGCCGCGGACGATCCGGGCGCGCCAGTACCGGTCGCGATCCAGGCTCAAGGTGACGGGCGCATTCTGCCGTTCGCCGTCCGGGGCCTTGAGCCGATAGAAGCCGCCCTGAGCGACGATGCGCCACGGTTCGGTGGCCGCGCGGCGCGATGCCAGTTCGATGGTGTTGATCGTGTTGGTTTCGGGGAGCATCACATTCACCCGCGTCACGGGCAGGTGTGCTCCGAGGTCGAACAGCGCGGCATCCGGCTCGGAAGAACGGCTGGTGCCGGCCACCTCGAGGCTGTCGCGCGGCGACTCCACCGGCGCATCGGCGCGCTCCGCCAGCACCGACGTCAACTCGAACGGCGGCGCCGGGCCCACCCAGGACACGCGCCAGTATTTCGCGCGAGCGGGGGCGAAGCTCACGCGATTTTCGATCAGAGCCTGTCCGTTCGCGTGCAGATTGGCCGTCGGCGCCGCCGTCACGAGGGTCTGCCAGATTCCCAGATCGTCGCTGCTCTCGATTCTCACGCGTCCCGAGTAGTCCGCCGCCGTGTCGGGCCAGTTGAGGCGCAAGGCCGAGACCGCCTGCGGAATGGCGCGGCCGTCGAGAATGTACTGGTTGACCGCGAGGCTGGGACCGCTTCCCTGGGCCTGCACATTGATGGCGGTTGCCGGCGTGTCGATGCTGAGGCGCACTCCGTCGATGACCACCCGGGCGTTGCCGCGCAGCGGAAAGAGCGGCAGCGGACCCGGCGCCTCATGAACGGGCGACGGCGGCGCGGGCCGGAACAGCGCATAGGGCACCGCCTCGCCTGCCGCGTTGAACAGGCGCAGGTCGCCGAGATCGTCGCGCGCGGTATTCCGATACACGGCGAGCGGCACCGTGAAGCGATACACCGCCGCTCCCGTCGGGGCGATCACGGGCTGACCGAAGGCAAAATCCCGCGGCGACAGATCGGCGGCGGCGGCCACCTGCCAAGCCGCGGCGAGGCCGAGAATCCATCGGTAGCGGCGCATCATGGGGCCGCCCTTGCCGCCGGCGGAATCGGCGAGAAATATCCCACGATGAGCATGAGCATCCCGACGCCCAGGAACGACACGATGCGCTCGATCGATCCGATGCTCGAGAGGTCCAGCACGAACAGCTTGGCGACGGTGAGGCCGAGCAGTGCGGCACCCGCAAGCCAGGACGCGCGCTGCCGGGTTCGGGTCGCGAACACCATCGTGGTGAGCGCCAGCATGGCCCAAAATATGGACAGCGCCGTCTGCGCCAGCGTCGATTCCAGAATTCCACGGACGCTCAGCGGCATCCCAAACCATTCATGCAGCGTCCGCAGCAGCACGGCATTCAGCCATAGGAACGCGAGCGCGCTCAGCACCGGCAGGGGCGCCCGCGCGTCGATACGCGCAAATCTCGCCGAGGGTTCATTCTTCAGGAAACGCCAATACCGGTAGAGCACGATCAGCGTGAAAGCCTGGCCGAGATCGAGCGGATTGAGAACGGGCCAATACGGCAGAGGCGAGGAGTCGCCGCGCCCCGCCAGGTCGCTCCCCAGGCTCCACAGCGCGAGGTAGATCGCCATTCCCACGCCGGCGATGAACAGATAAGCCTCGCGATTGCGCCTAAACGGCCACTGGACCCGCGCGACCAGCGACGGCAGGAGATACAGCCACAGCAGGGGGAAGAGGGCCCAGGCGGCGAAGCGCCAGGACTGACCGCTGCCCATCGACCGGACGGTCGCCCACGCGGCTTCCCAGTTCACCACGGACGCCAGCAGCCACGAGGACGCGCAGTGGAGCAGGTTCGAGAGCGTGGCGCCTGCCGGCCCCTCGTGACGGAACATCACCCAGTACAGTCCCGCGAAGGCCCACGGCCAGGCCCACCATCCACCGTGGGCAAAGGGATGGGCGCTGCCGCTCAACTCGGCCGCCGCGAGGAATAGGACCATCGCGGGCAGCTGCAACCGCGCCGCGACTTCCGCGGCGGTCAAGGGGACGCGGCGGTGAACGGCGCTGCAAAGCAGGGCCGTCAGGGTGACGAACGACAACGCGGCCGCGGCAGGGACGTCCGGCACATAGCGCGCGATCACGGCGAGGCCGCCGGCCACCCACCACAGCAGAGCCCAGCCGAACGCCACATCCGGCAGGGCTCTCTCGATCTCCCGGAGACGATCCCGATGCACGTACAAGGTTCGGGCCGCGAACACGGCCGCGGCGCTCTCCGTCAACACCCCCAGGTACGCATCGAGAGACAGGGTGACGCCGCCCGCGGATAGATCGAACTGCTGCGCCAGGATCCAGCCCGATGCGATCAACAGCAGAATTCCCGCCGCGCGCGCCAGCGCCCGCTGCTGGCGGCAGCCCGCCCAGATGGCGGCCGCGCCCTCGAGCGCCCAGGTCGCGGCATTCCAGCGCGCATCGAGCGCCAGCGGTACGGCCAGGGTGAAGAACACTACGGCCAGGGCGATGAATGCCTCGATCATGAGCGACTGCTGCTCATCGCGCCGCTTCAGCAGCCACGCGGCCGCCAAGTACGCCGCGCCCAAGGCGATGGCGCTGTAGGCGAGCGCCATCGGCCGGTCGCGCAGCATGGCTGCCTGCAGCGCAAAGGCCGCGATGGGCGTGCCGAAGATCAGCGTGGCGTCGATGTAGCCCGTGAGCTTCGCCGGTTGGCGGAGCGTGAACAGGACGGCGATCCCGAGGTAAAAGAGAAAAAAGGCGGCCAGGAACGGTTCGGTGGTCGAGAAGTCTTCGGGACGGTATTTCAGGACTCCCCAGGCCGTCCCGATGGCGAACGTGAACAAGAATCCCGCGATGTTCAAGGGACGCCAGGCCTTGAACCAGGAGATCAGGAGAATGCCTGCGTTGAGCACCGCGTAGTAGCTGAACAGCACCACGTGATCGCCCTGGCCGCTCGATGCCAGCACGGGTGCGAGAAATCCGCCGGTGATCCCGAGCAAGGCGAACGACAGCGAGTTCTGCAGCACCGCGAGCGCCGCCGACAGCGCGGCCACCAGGGCCAGAACCGGGAAGGCGACGGCCGGGCTCAACAGGCCATAGAGCCGCAGCGCCGAGAATACGGTCAAGTACAGAATGCCGACGCCGCCGCCCTGTATCGCGAGGGCATATTCCGGCCGCGATTGGCGCAAGTGCCAACCGAACGCGAGCAGCGCCAGTCCGCCCAGGGCAATGGCTGACAACCGGAATTCGATGGGGATGTGAGAGTGCTCGGCCAGGTAGCGCAGCAAGAAGGCCACGCCGAAGAAGAGGACGACGACGCCGATGCGGACCAAGGTGTTGCCGCCGGCAAAAAAGCGGCGCAGCGTCGCGGCCAAGGCGGCCCACTCCGGTACGGGCGCCAGGGAGGCGGCGTCCGAAGGCCCCTCCGAATCCGCCGGAATGACCGCCGGGTCCAGAGCATCGGCGTCCCGCCAGGGACTCTCGTCCGGAAGCGGTGCGCCGGGCGCCGGTGCGGGCGAGAGTGCTGCCGCTGTCGCCGCTGTCGCCGCTGTCGCTGCGGGCGCTGGCGTGGACGCCGGCCCCGATGCGGGTGCGGACGCTGGCGTACCGCGCTCGCGTCCCAGGTCGGATCGCAGCCGCGTGATTTCACGGTCGAGCGCGGCCAGCCGCGTGCGTAGTACCGCCAACTCGCCCACGGCGAACCCGGCCACGCCGCCGATCAGGAAGTCGAAGAACCGGATGCCGGGGCCGGCGAAGCCGGCGCCCAAGAGCGCACCCAAGATCGCCAGCACAAATCGCATTGTCGGGTCCATTGACGGGCTCACCTGCGGTCAGCACGGACTGTAGCACAGCGCCCCACGGCCCCTTCGGCGCGCTGTTCAAGTCGCGAGCCGTCCAGGGGGCGGTCCGTGATAACTTGCGCAACTTGCAAACCAAAGGGGATGACATGCGCAAGCACAGCTCGAGTCTCTGGGTTCGGATCGGCGCGCCCGCGGCGCTGCTCGCCTTGCCGCTCGCCGCGTCCGGTGCGCAGCCGGATTATCCTGCCCGGGTCGAGCGCGTGCTCGCGGCCACGCCTCTGGTCGATGGGCACAACGATCTGGCCTGGGAGATCCGCGACCGCTTCAAGAGCGATCTCGATGCCGTCGACTTGAAGTCCGACACCTCGCGGCTGCCGTTCCCCGCGGATGGCGCGCCGCTGATGACCGACATTCCGCGGCTGCGCGCGGGCCGGGTCGGCGGTCAATTCTGGTCGGTGTGGGTGCCGGTGGATTTGAAGGGTTACGAGGCGGTGCAGGTGACGCTCGAGCAGATCGATCTCGTGAAGCGCATGTGCGCCCGCTACGGCGACGATTTCGCGATGGCCTACGCCGCCGCCGACGTGCGGCGCATTCACCAGGGTCACCGGATCGCCTGCCTGATAGGCATCGAGGGCGGTCACCAGATCAACGATTCCCTGGCCGTGCTGCGGCAGATGTACGCCGCCGGCGCCCGCTACATGACGCTCACGCACACGAGCAACACCGATTGGGCCGACTCGGCCACCGATGCGCCGGCGCATCACGGCCTCACGCCGTTCGGGGAGGACGTGGTGCGTGAAATGAACCGGCTCGGCATGCTGGTGGATCTGAGCCACGTGTCGCCGGAGACCATGAAGGCGGCGCTCGCGGTGAGCGCGGCGCCGGTGATCTTTTCGCATTCCTCGGCGCGCGCCGTGGTCGATCATCCGCGCAACGTGCCCGACGACGTCCTGAGGCGGGTGGCGGCGAACGGCGGCGTGGTCATGGCGAACTTCGCGCCGGGGTACGTCTCCGATGTCCGCCGGCGCTGGGATGCCGACGACGCGGCGGAGAAGACGCGATTCAACAGCCCGCCTTACGTCGGCCTGTACATCGGGCAACCCGAGGCGGCCAAGGCGGCGCTCGATGCCTGGGAGAAGGAGCATCCGATGCCCACGGCGACGCTCGCGCAGGTTGCCGATCACATCGATCATCTTCGCGCCGTGGCCGGCGTCGATCATGTGGGCCTGGGCTCCGACTTCGACGGCATCGAGGACGCACCGGTCGGGCTCGAGGGCGTGAATTGCTATCCCGCCTTGCTCGCCGAACTCATGCGCCGTGGATGGACGGACGCCGATATCGCGAAGCTCGCCGGCGGGAACGTGCTGCGGGTCATGGCGGATGTCGAGCGCGTGGCGGCAACGCTGCATGACCGGCCGCCGTCCGCAGCGGTGTGGACCGCCAGCCCCGCGGCGCTGAAGTGATGGAGGCGTGCGCTGGAATGAATGCCGCCGCGCGCCGGGCCTTCGGTCTCGGCCTGTGCCTGGTCCTGTCGGCGCAGGCCTGGGCTGCCGCCACCCCAGGCGCTCCCGCCGCTGGCGTAGCCGCCACGGCAAAGCCGCTCTTGATGTTGATCTCGGTGGACGGCCTGAAGCCCGAAGCCGTTCTCGAGGCCGCAGGCCATGGGCTCGAGGTCCCGAATCTGCGGGCGTTCCTCACCGAGGGCGCATACGCGACCGGCGTGCGCGGCGTCCTGCCCACGGTCACGTATCCCAGTCACTCCACGCTCCTGACGGGCGCTTCGCCGGCCCGGCACGGAATCTACGCCAACACCACCTTCGACCCGTTGAATCGCAACCAGCGCGGCTGGTACTGGTATGCCGAGGATGTGCGGGTGCGCACCTTGTGGTCGGCCGCGGCGGCGGCGGGACTGGCGGTGGCGAATGTCTACTGGCCCACCAGCGTGGGCGCGCCCATCCGGTTCAATTTGCCGCAAATTTGGCGCACCGGCACCGATGATGATCTGAAGCTGCAGCGCGCCCTGAGCACGCCGGGCCTCGAGCAATCGCTCGCCGCAAACCTCGGCCGGTATCCCGGCGGGATGGACGAAACGGTGGACGCCGACGAGATGCGCGCGCGATTTGCCGTCAAGCTGGTCGAACTCGACCGGCCGGACTTCATCACGGTGTACCTCACGGGTCTCGATACCGAACAGCATGCATCGGGACCTTTCAGCCCCGCGGCCAACGCCGTGCTGGAGCGCCTCGACGCCGTGGTCGGAACCTTGCGGGCGGCGGCGCAGCGGGCCGCGCCGGGCAACGCGACGGTGTGCGTGGTGTCGGATCACGGCTTTGCGGCCGTGGAACACGACGTCAATTTGAACGCGGCGTTCCGCCAGGCCGGTCTCCTCTCCGTCGCCGAGGCGCAGGGTGACGCTCCCCTCCGGGTCACCGGTTGGAAGGCTGCGGTGTGGCCGGCCGGCGGTAGCGCGGCGGTGATGCTGGCGAACCCCGGGGACGCCTCAGTGCGCGCCGCGGTCGAGGCTTTGCTTAATCAGCTCGCGCGCGATCCGGCCAATGGGATCGACCGGATCGTGGGCCACGAGGAACTCGTGCGCGGCGGCGGCTTTCCCGATGCGGCGTTTCTGGTCGCGTTCAGGATCGGCTATGAAATCGGCTCCGCCTTCGACGGGCCGCTGGTCTCCGCGCCGTCGAATCGCGGCATGCACGGGTACCTGCCCGACCGGCCCGAGATGCGTTCCGTGTTCTTCATGGCCGGTCCGGGGGTGCACGCCGGCAAGTCGCTGGGCGAGTTCGACATGCGGCAGATCGCCCCCACCGTCGCGGCGGTCCTGGGAATTCCGCTGCCCGAGGCAGAGCTCGCGCCCCTCCGAGTCGAATGACGGCGGGGCGCCGCGATGCACCCCGGCGGCGCGCTCGACGCATGCGTCTATGGAGGGGTGCGTCCCAGCACCAGTTGCGCAGCGGCCAGATCCTCGATGGCGCTGCCCACGCTCTTGAACAGCGTGATCTCCTCGGGCGAGCGCCGGCCGGGAACGAGACCGCGGGCCAGCGTGGCCAGATCCCCGCATAGGCTTTCGGCGGTGATGTGGCCTCCGGCGATCGCCTGCACCAGTTCGCCGCTTTCGGCCAGGGCGCCCTCCACTGTGTCGACGTAGATGCGCGCGCGCACCAGCGCCGCGTCGTCGGCCTCCCGCATCTCGGGGGTGAAGGCGCCGATGAGATCGAGATGCTGGCCGGAACGAAGCCACGCTCCCTGCACCAGGGGTCGGGTCGACAGAGTCGCGCAGCTGATGATGTCGGCCCAGCGCACGGCGGCCTCGAGATCGTCGACCGCCTCGATATCCACGCCCCTTCCGGCGAAGCCTCGCGCCACCGCCTGCGCGCGTTCGAGGTGCCGGCCCCATACGCGCACCGCGGCGATGGGACGCGCCGTGATGTAGGTGTCGATGATGTGCGGCGCCAGCGAGCCCGAGCCCACCATGAGCAGCCGGCTCGCGTCCGGCCGCGCGAGATAGCGTGCCGCGAGCGCGGAAGCGGCCGCCGTGCGGCGCCGGGTCAATTCGGTGCCGTCCAGCACCGCCAGCGGGCGGCCGTCGGCGGCATCGAGCAGCGCATACATCGCGTGCACCGCCGAGCGGCCCTGGGCCGAGTTGCCGGGAAACACGGTGACCAGCTTGACGCCGATGCATCCCCCCGCCTGCCACGCGGGCATCGTGAGCAGCAGGTTCTTGCCGGAGTCGCCGACGGCGTAGTGCTGCCGCGCCGGCGCGTGAATGTCGGCGCGAAAGGCGCGCTCCAGCGCGTCGATCAGCGCCACGCGACCGAGCCTTGCCGCCACCTCACCGCCATCGAGATTCAACATGGAGCAATTCCTCGCGGCGCATCGATGTGACATGATGCCACGCGCACGCGTGCCTACGCATCGGCGTGCAAATCGACCTTCGAGGATGTTTCCGACCATGATGCTTCCCGATGGCTACAGCGACGTCCCCGCCGGCAAATTGGCCTCGGTGGTGACCTGTCTCGAAATGCTCGCCAGGCCGCCGCTGCGGCCCGACCCCGCCGACGCGGCATGGCGGCTGCGGCGCGTCGAACATCCCGAACCCGCGTGGTATCGCGACCTCTTCCGGCGCATCGGCCTGGACTGGCTATGGTATTCGCGTCTCGTCATGCCGCTCGCCGACCTCGAGGCCATCCTCGGCAGCGCCGACGTCGAGGTCTACACCCTTGCGGCGGAGGGCCGCGACGAGGGATTGTTGGAACTCGATTTCCGGGAGGCTGGCCAGTGCGAACTGGCGTTCTACGGGGTCAGTGGCGCCGTTCAGGGACGGGGCGCCGGCCGATGGCTGATGAACCGCGCCATCGAACACGCCTGGTCCCGTCCCATCGGGCGCTTCTGGGTGCATACCTGCACCCTCGATCATCCGGACGCGTTGGCGTTCTACCTGCGATCGGGATTTCGCGCCTATGCGCGGCGCATCGAGGTGGCCGACGATCCGCGGCTCACCGGGCTCGCGCCGCGCAGCGCGGCAAAGCACGTCCCGATCGTGGACGCGCGCGGCGCCTCGCCCGGGACCGTGCCCCTCGCCGATTGAGAGTTAAGGAGCCCGATAATCCGGTAGGGTTGGCGCATGATGAAAACCACGACTCGCCATCGCGTGCTGGTGATCGACGTCGGCGGCAGCCACGTCAAGATGCGGGTATCGAATCGCCGCGGCATCCGGCAGTTCGTCTCGGGTCCCGGCCTGACTCCGGCCCGGCTGGTGCGCAAGGTTCATGAACTCGTGGGCGATTGGACTTACACCGCCGTTTCCATGGGCTATCCGGGCGTCGTCATCCACGGGAAGATCATGGTCGAGCCGCACAATCTCGGCCGCGGCTGGGCCGGGTTCGACTTCCAAAAGGCGTTCGGCCGCCCGACGCGCATCATCAACGATGCCGCGATGCAGGCCATCGGCAGCTACGAAGGCGGCCGCATGCTGTTTCTAGGATTGGGCACGGGCGTGGGAAGCGCAATGGTCGTCGACGGAGTGGTGGAGCCCATGGAACTGGCCCACATGCAGTACAAGAAGGGCAAGACCTACGAGGACTACATCGGCGCCCGCGGCCGCCGCCGCCTCGGACCCAAGAAGTGGGGCCGCACGGTCGAGGACGTCGTCGAGCAGTTGCGCGCGGCATTGGAGGCGGATTACGTCGTACTGGGCGGCGGAAACGCGCGCAAGCTGAAGAAGATGCCCAAAGGCGCCCGGCTCGGAAACAATGATTTTGCGTTCATCGGCGGCTTTCGTCTGTGGCGCCCGGGCAAAAGGATCGCCGGCGCCGGCGCGTCCCCCGATCCGGAACGCGCCTAGGACGTCGTGCCGCGACCGGGCGGTTTGCCGGCGGCGCTGTCGCCGTCGGCAGGCTGGGCGTCTTCGCCGGCGGCGTCGGTCTCGCGCATCGGCGCCGGCTGCCCCGCCGCCTCCCGGTGATAGGGAAGCCAGGAGTAGATTTCCGGCGACGTCTGCGGATACGCGAGGAACTCTTCGCGCGATGCGCCCGGCATTCCGAGCTTGCGCCGGCCCACGCGCCAGATCGCGAACAGCGTGAAAACCAGCGTCAGCGCGATGACGTACACGAAAAATGCCCGTGGCGTGGTCAACTGAATCGCGAACGTGCCCGTGGTGGGTCCGATGGCCGCGCCCAATGCCCAGACGAACAGCAGCGTCGACGACAGGCCCACGTAGTCCGAGACCACGGCTCGGTCGTTGGCATGGGCCACGCCCACCGCATACAGGCTTTCACCGAGGCCGCCGAAGATCGCGAACAGCGCCGCCAGCAGGATGAACGGCGTCCGATTGTTCACCATGACCAGCGCGGCCGCGACCGCCAGGATTCCCGCCCCTAACCCGACCAAGGCGTAACCCCGGTCGACCTTGTCGGAAAAATGCCCAATCGGATACTGCAGGAACAATCCGCCCAGGGACACGCAGGCCATCAGCATGATGATGTGCGGTTGATCGAGGCCGATGCGCTCGCCGAACAGGGGGCCGATGGTCGTGAATGCGGTGAGGATCAACCCGTTCAACAGGCACGCGAGCACGCTCACCGGCGACGTGCGCAACGCCTTGACGATCTCCAGCTTCACTCCGTGCGGGAGCGCCGGCGCGCGCACGTCGATGGCGACCATGGGCACGAGGGCGAGCGTGGTGGCGATGCCCGCCATGATGAGCATCTCCGGGCCCCGCACGTTGAGGTTCTGTCCCAGCAGCTGACCGGTGCCGAAGAACAGTCCGTACACCAGCACGTAGATGGTCAGCACGCGGCCGCGCTGCTCGTTGGGCACCAGTGCGTTCAGCCAGCTCTCGACGATGACGGCGAGGCCGGCCGCATTCAAGCCGATCATAAATCTGAGCGGCACGATGGCCGGCACGCTGTCCGCAAAGTGCAATCCGAGAATGGCCACCGCCTTCATGCCGGCGAAGGCGGCATAGGCGCGCTCCAGTCCGACGGGCGCGATGATCCGGTGGGCGTATAGACAGCCCGCCAGGAATCCCAGGGCCTCGGCCGTCGCGAACAGGCCGATCACGCCGGGCGAATAGCCCATGGCGGAGTATCGCAGCGGGAGCAGCGATCCCATAACCCCGGCGCCCACCATGATGAGCGCGGTGCTGACGAGCGGAGGCACCACGCGCCAGGGAATTGCGGCGGCGTCGGCGCGGGCCGCGGTGAGGCGCGTGGAGGTCATCCAGCGATTATAGGATGTTTGGGCCGCTGCGCCCGGTGCATTCAGAGCCGGGGATTCTCCTGATAGCAAAGATGCACCAGCTCCGGCCCGAAGCGCTGGCGCACCGCGGGGGGGACGGCCGCTTCCGTCAGTTCCCGAAACTCGAAATGAATGGGATCCGCATCCTTCGCGCCCGGCGGGCTCACCGCCGCCAGCAGATACCCATACACATGGGTTCGCGCCAGCCCGGCGCGCCACGCGTCGGGCGGCAGCGGGTAGCGCACGGCGCCCGCCGTGCCGACGATCCAGCCCGGCAGGACGCCGCCGTGTTCCTGCCAGTAGGGCGTGTTGTATACGTTCTCCATGACGAAATGCGAATGCGAGGCGAGCACGTACACCGGCTTGGCCTTGCGCAGATCGAGCAGCGCCTCATAGGCGATCACGCCCGTGGTTTCCGCCGCCGGTGCATCGCTCATGCTGTGGCCGCGCGCGATTCCTTCCGGCAGCGCTTCGTGCATCCCGACCACCACCGCCCGTATGCCGTGTTCCTGCCGGTCGCTTCGCAGCACTCTCTTCAGCCAGGCGAGCTGCGTCGCATCGAATTGGTCCGTGGTGGCATTGTCCAAGGTGATGAAATCGATGCCGTCGCGTATCCAATGGTAATAGGGGCGCAGTGCATGGTCGTGCGGGTCGTCCTTCAAGCGCTGCTCGCGAATCGCCGGCGCATCGAGCCAGTCGGCAAAGGTGAGCGTGAATTCCTCGCGCGTCTTCGGCCGGATGGTTTCATGGTTTCCGATGGCGAGAAAGAACGGCATCTCGCCGAACGGCTCGATCTGGCCGGTCTGAAAGTCGAGCCACGCCTCCGCCAGATAGTCCTGCGCCGACGCTTGGGGATGCAGCGCCCGGAAATCCTCGTCGACCTGACTGATGGCGCGCAAATCGCCGAGATGCCAGTAGAACGCGGCGTCCAGGCCGCGCGCATCCGCCGCAATCGACGGCATCACCACGTCGCCGCAGTTGCGCGAGTCGCCCGAAACCGCGAAATTCCAGCCAGCCCCAGCCCCAGCCCCAGGCTCGGCGCCCGCGGCGATGCGGGCCAGCAGCAGCGCCAGCACGCCGATCGATCTCATGCTCAAAGTCGTCTCCAGTCGCCTACGTGAGTTCCCGCATGGGGGTCCGGCCGTGCCACCCATTTACACGGCGGTGATCCCGCCATCCACCGCGAAGATCTGGCCGGTGATGTGTCGCGCGGCGGCGCTCGCCAGCAACACCACGATGCCCTTCATGTCGTCGTCGACGCCGAGCTGCTGCAGCGGCGTCGCCGCGATGACCGATGGGCCGATGGATTGCAGCACTCCCCGGCTCATCTTCGAGGGGATGAAACCGGGACATATTGCGTTCACGACGATGCCGTGAGCGCCCCATTCACCCGCGAGCGCGCGCGTGAGGCTCACCAGCCCGCCCTTGCTGGCGTTGTAGGCGACGGCCGTGAAATCGCCCGTGGATCCTCGCAGGGCCGCGATGGACGCGATGTTGATGATCCGCCCGTAGCGGCGCGGAATCATGCAGGCGGAGGCCACCAGGCGCGTCAGCTCCCAGGTTCCCGTGAGATTCAGGTCGAGCACCTTCCTCCAGGCGTCCAGCGGATAATCCGCCGCGGGCGCCCCCCAGCTCGTGCCCGCATTGTTGACCAGGATGTCGATGGGCCCGACGCCCGACACGATCTCGTCCACCAGCGCGCGGGTCTGGTCGGTTCGGCTCAGGTCGCCCACGAACGTCGCGACGTCGTAGCCGATCTGGCGCAGGTGCCGCTGCGCCTCCGCGAGCTCCTCCGGTTTGCGCGCGACGATGACGACGTGCGCGCCCATTTCCGACAGCGCGCCGGCCATGGCCAGGCCCAACCCGCGGGAGCCTCCTGTCACGACCGCCACGCGTCCCGACAAATCGAACAGCTCCTGCACCTTCATGACTCTTCCCTTCCGCCGCGCCAGTCATCGGCTACGGTAATTCAATCGGACTTCAAAGGGAAATTGACCGGGGCATATCCGACGCGTGACTCCGGGCCTCGAGGCATGAGCGTGACTCCGGGCCTCAAGGTCTTGGGAGCGCGTGCTCGGCCACGTCGATGACTCAGGCAGGGTGCTGGACGGGCCGGGGAGATTTGGTGGGCATCCGCGGGACGTGAACAGATCGATAACGGGACGAGAGAGTGGTCAACCGGATTCGCTCGCGGCCCGCGGGGCCCTGGCGCCACCTTACCGGTTCCCCGAAACGGCGCCAGCGCGCCGTGATCATACTGTGATGGCCTTCCGGCGAGCGCCTGCGATATGACCAATTCGGCGGGGGTGGCTCCGCACCGTGCAGCGCCGCCCCGCAACGGCCGATTCGGGCGTCACGCCGCGCCCTCCGCGCTGTAGCGGGCGAGCAGCCCCGTGCGCACGGCGTGACGGTACACCCGCGCGTAGAAGTACTCGGCCAGCAGCAATTCGGCCGCGGCGATCAGCGCGCCCTGCGCGAGCAGCATCCCCGGAAAGCCGTGCCCGTTCAGCACCGAGCGCATGCCCTCGAACACGTAGGGCGCCGGCAGCGCATGTGCCACCCATTGCATCCACGGCGGCAGCACCGACAGCGGATAGAACACCGCGGCGAACGGCGACAGCAAGGCCGGCAGCGGCCACAGCAGCCATTCGGAGGCCGGGCCGTAGCGCAGCACGATGGCGCTGCCGAAAATGCCCAGGGTGATGCCGAACACGAACAGCACCAACAGGAACGCCGCCAGCGGCGCTCCCATGGAGAAGAACGGCAGATGGAACAGCATCGTGGCGAGGCTCAACATCACGAGGAGGCCCACGCAGCTCGTCAGGACGCTGGTGAGCACCAATCCTAGGATGTACTCGGAGATCGACAGCGGCGAGGCGAACAGATTGAGGAAGTTGCGCGACCAGACGTCCTCGAGAAACGCCGTGCTCACACCCTGCATGATGCGGGTGCAAAAGTCCCAGAGCAGCACGCCGCCCAGCAGCGTGGGCACGAAGTTCACGCCGCTGCCGCTCACGGAGTTGAGGTATCGCGTGATGAATCCCCACAGAACGATGTCGATCGCCACCCAGGTCACCATGGGGAACACGCGCACCGGGCTCCCCCGCAGGAGGTAGAACTGCCGAAGCACGATGCCGGCGACGGGGCGAAGCTTCATGGGACCTCGGCCGGGCGCGGTTCGGTGAGCCGTTCCCTCGCCACGCGGATGAACAACTCTTCCAGCGTGGACGATCCATGCGCCTCGGGGAGTGTCCTGGGATCGCCTTCCAGCAGCATCTGGCCATGCGATAGGAACAGCACGCGGTTGCACACCGCCTCGACTTCGTACATGTTGTGCGAGGTCCACAGGATGCCGCAATTCTCCTGGTCCGCCAGCGCCTTGATCCGCGCCCGGATCAGCTGTGCCGCGGAGGGGTCGAGCGAGGCCGTCGGCTCATCGAGCAGCAACAGCTGCGGCCTGTTGAGCAAGGCTTTCGCGAGGGCCGCCCGCGTCTGCTCGCCCGAAGAGAGCAATCCGCACTTGGTGTCGCGCAACCTTACGAGATCGAAGGTGTCGAGCATTTCATCGACGCGCCGGCGCAGTGCGGTGATGCCGTACAGCAATCCGAAGAACATGAGATTCTCGCGCACCGTCAAATTGCCGGGCAGCGCGGCATAAACGGCCGCGAAATTCGTTCGCTCCAGCGCCTGGGCGCGGCGCCGGCCCAGGTCGAAGTCGCCGATTTGCACGGACCCCGCGCTGGGTTCCAGCACGCCCAGGATCATGTTGATGGTGGTGGTCTTGCCGGCGCCATTCGGTCCGAGGAGCCCCACGATCTCGCCGGGCAGGATGGCGAAGGACAGGTCCTGGAGCGCGATCATGGCGCCGTATGCTTTGCGCAGCCCGCGGACGCGCAGCGCCGGCCGTGTCGTCGAACCGTCGTGTGAAGAATCGATTGCAGCGGCGGCCGCCCGGTCGGCAGAAGGGGGACTCATGGATCGATTATGCAATGCGGCGATTGATTCCGCAGCGAGCCTGGGGAAATAATTCGATCCCGCGGAGCGGCGCCCACTGGACCAGCGGCGGTGGCGGCCGCGTTTCTCGCTCGGATTCAATCCATGAGGGACTCTCGCCTTGCGCCCGCAGGCGCCCCGCTCAACTTCAGCGGGCGCCGGCGAAACTCCTCGGCCCGGGCGGGACGGGAGCATGCACGCGGCCGCTTTCCGCGTAGCCCAGCAATTCCACGCCGTCCCGGACTTCGGCACCGACATCAGGAACAGGGGCGACCGGGCATGGAAGCGCGCCGTCTCGGGGCCGATCAGCCAGCCGCCGCGCCAGTCGAGAAAGTGCCGCAGCATCGACGACAGATCGTCGCCTTCGCGCGGCACCAGCACATAGGCCGACGTCTCCTCCCGCGCAGCGTCGGGAGCCGGAACCGCGGGCACCTCCGCCAGTGCTTCGACCTGGACGTCGGCCGGCAGCTGGGCCCGGACGAAGTCCGCCAGCGACACGGCCTTCACGCTGCCCCGCAGGATGCGCACCACCCTGGCGCCATCGCGGACGGCGCCAGCGATTGCGCCGATCAAGCTATGCGGCTCCAGTTCGACGAAGTGGAGGCTTCGGGTTGGGGCTGTTCATGGGATCTGCAACCCCGGGCGGGCTGATGCCGGCTCATGATACTCCGGCGCCGAAGTGCTCGCCGCCTCAGTCGGACCTTGCACGGCTCAGCTCCGCATCGTAGGACCGGATGTGGCTCAGCAGCCAGTCGTAGAGAAACCGGATGCCGAGGGCGAGACTGCGCTCATCGACATGGGCCGCGAGACTGCGGGCGGTCTGGAGCGCGCGCGCATGGTCGGCCAGGTGCGCTGCCGCACCGGCGTAAGGATGCGCCGCCATGTGAGCCCCCTCGGTCGCGAAGTGTGCCTCCAGCTCGCGCGTCATCTCCGACATCCCGTGCAGCAGCGTTGCGCGATTCTGGTGCGCCTTCAGCGCCTCCCAAAGAGCTCCCATCCTGTTGACCAGGTCCTCGTGCTGCCGGTCGATCTCATCGATACCGATCCGGTACTTGGTTGACCAGGCAATGCGGGACTGGATGCGCTCGCTTGCGCTCGCGGCATCCGCAAAGGAGTGGCGATTTCCGCCGCGACTCTTGGCGTCGTACATTGCGCCATCGGCGCACGCCAGCAGCTGCTCGGCATCGGACCCGTCGTCGGGAAAAATCGCGATACCGACGCTGACGCCGAGGCGCAGACCGTGCACGGCGAGCGGCGCGGTGACGGTCTGTATGATCCGCTCGGCGACTCGACGCGCTTCCGTGCGGACGCCGACGCCGGTCAAAAGCACGACGAACTCATCTCCACCGAGACGGGCTACGGTGTCGACCGTGCGGGCGGCAACCTGGAGGCGTCGTGCGGCCTCGTGCAGCACGAGATCGCCGGTTGCATGGCCGTGGGTGTCGTTGATCGGCTTGAAGCGGTCGAGATCGATGAGCAGGATCGCGAAGCTGCCTCCATTCCGGCGTGCCGCTGCAATGGCTTGCTCGATGCGGTCATACAAGAGCGCCCGGTTGGCGAGCCCGGTCAGGGTGTCCATGAATGCCAGCCGTTGCAACCGGGCGTGGCCCTTCATCCAGGCACTGACGTCGCTCACCAGCATCACCGTACGTGGACCGCCGGCCGTCTGGATCGTTGCCGCGTCGATCGCCGCGTAGGCCTCTGCGCGATGGGCGCCGCACAGGGCGCAAATGTCGCGGTGCCGAGCGCCGGCGTTCCCGAGTTGCGCGAAGATCCGCTTGCAGTCCTCGTCGCTGAAGATCTCGGCCAGGTCGGCAGGCGCCGTAGCGCCCGCCGACTCCCACCCGGCGAGCGCGAGGAACGACGGCGAGGCGTAAGTGATCTTCGATCCATCGAGCACCAAATAGGCCGCCAGGCCGCTGGCGACCAGAAGATCCAGCGCCCAAGGCGGCGCCGGGTCCCGGGCCGCCGTTTCCGCGGCCGCCGGTGCGGACCCGGAAGGGATCGAGCCATGGGCAACGTTCGGTAGGGCCATGAGTAGTCTCATTCGACAGGTATGGGAGATTTTGTCGGTACCGCCATTTAATGTAATTAAAAAGAAACCGTTGCGGGACCAGCAATGCGAGGTCTCCAGGGCGGTTGGTCGGGCCGATCGGGAGGGCGGGCCGTCGCGGGACCGCCGGTGCCTATCCCGCCAATAGGTACACTTACGGATATTCGCCGCCACCGGAGAAGCGGCATTGTGTCCTCAAGTATGGATAGCAGCGAACGTGTCGGTCGAGTGATGACTGAAGCCGTCTTGTCGATCGACCTCGAGGAGCCGGCCGGTTCCGTGCTGCGCTTGTTCGCGGGTTACCCGATCCATCATTTGCCGGTGCTGAGCGGACCGAGAGTGGTCGGCATGCTCAGCTCCGCCGACGTCATGAAGCTTCATGCGTATCTGCCCAAGAACGGCGCGCCGCCCGATGAATTCCTCGATCGGCACCTGAGCGTGGACAAGATGATGAGCAAGCCGGCGATCACGGTCCAGCCGCACCAGTCGGTGAGGGATGCCGCTGAATTGATGGCCTCGCACGGGGTTCATGCGCTGCCGGTCGTGGATGGGCAGGATCGCCTGCTCGGAATGATCACCACCACGGATATCATGCACGCGGCGCTGAAGCTGACGCCCCCGGTCGTCGACGCGCCCGCCGCCGGCGGTGGGCCGCCGCGCGACCTTAGGCTCACCGAAGCGGCGTTCGATCGGGCGCTCACCGGCGCCAAGGCCGCGGTCGACGGCGGCCATGATCGTAGCGGCATGGGAGCCGCAGTTCTCTTTTTGCAGCAGCGCCTCGTGGCGCTCGAGCGCGTCATGCAGCTTGCAGATCGGTACGTGTCCGCCGGAGAGGATCAGTCGGTGCATGCGGCCTTGGTAAAGGCCATCGAGAAGGCCAAGAGCAACGCGCCGGGCGGCGGCGCGCCGCCGCTGGGGCTGTAGCGAGTGAAGCCCGCGGGGCAAGAATCGTTTCTCTGCATAGCCGTCAATTAATTTCGTTTAAGTTCCCGCCGCTCAATCTCAAACTCCTTGTCACGCGAGCCGAGACTCTTCGTCGACGCCGCGATTCACAACGTCAAGGAGCAGTCATGAACAGTTTCACCGTGATGGCCGTGGGTAATCTCGCCAAGGACCCGGAGTTGGCCGTGAAGGGCGACACCGCCTATACGCGATTTTGCCTCGTGGGGAATGATTACGCGGGGAAGGACGACAACGGCAACGCTCGGGAGTCCGTCACCAGCATCTATTTCGTCGCGTTCGAGAGCCTGGGGGAGGCGATCGCCAAGAACGCGAGGAAGGGGGATCAACTCATCGTCCAAGCGCAAATCCGCGCGAACAATTGGATGGACAAGGGGGGCGAGAAGCAATACGACCTGTCCTTCGTGGTCCAGAACTTTCGATTCGGCGCCCCGGGAAAGGCCAAGCGCGAGCAGCGGGCGGGGCGCCGGGAGGAACGGGACCTGGGAGCCCTGCACGCCGCAGTCTGAATTCGGCGCCCCGCACGATCGTTGATTCACGGAAAAGGATTTCCGCCATGCATCACCCTCCCGCTCGGCGCCCTGCCGCAGCCTGTCTCGCGCTGATCTCATCGTTCGGCGCCATGACGATCCTGATTCCAGGACTGGCGGCGGCCCAGGCGTCGCCGTTCATGACGGGCGCCACGGCCCTACAGACCAACATTCTGGCGTGGCTGACGCCCATCGCAATCATTCTCGTCATGATCCTGGGCGGCATGGCGATGGCAAATCGCGTGTCGTGGGGGTGGTGCATCGGCGCGATTTTGGGCATTGCGATTGCGTTCGGCGCCCCGCAGATCGTGACGTGGATTCGCGGCATGTTCGGTGTTTAGGAGGCGGCATGGTCGACGCGGTTCCCGGGCTGACGACGGATCCCCTCTTCGTGGGGGCCACCCGGCCGCCCATGCGATGGGGGGTTACCTACTCGGCGCTGCTCTTCAATCTGGTGTTCACGCTGGAGGCGTTTCTATTGACGAAGAACCTTCTCACGCTGCTCGTCTGCGGCCCGATTCACGGAGTTTGCCTTCTGCTGTGCGCACGCGACGAGCGGTTCTTCGATCTCGTGCTGTTGTGGGCCCGCACTCGGCTACCGGCCCTGTTCGCGAATTACGGGTTCTGGCAGGCGAGCGCCTACAGCCCTCTCTCGCTGGATCTGCCCGATGATCGAGGGCGCCGCGGCGAAGACGCGATCCGCGCCGAATTGCCCTGCCGGAAACTTCGATGATGCGAGCGCGATCTCCGTCCATGGCGTTGCGCCGCGAGGCGATGGCGGCGGACCGCATTCCCTATGGCGCTCACGTCGCGCCCCAGGTCATTCGAACGACGTTCGGCGACTATTTGCAGGCGTTTCGTCTGGGCGGCGCGGGTTTCGAGACTCGCGACGATGAGGAACTCAACAACTGGCACGAGCGCTTGAACGTGCTGTGGCGAAACATCGCCGGCCCCAGCGTGTCCCTTTGGACTCACGTCATACGGCGTCGAGTTCGAATCGGCGGCGGCGGGGTATCCCCATCCGGTCGCGGCTTCGCCGCCCGGCTGCAGGACCGCTATTTGCACCGCATCTGCGACGAGACGCTGATGCAGAACGAGCTCTACCTGAGCGTTCTCTACCGTCCGTCGGCCGGAATGGCGGCCGGACTCGTCGCACGCGCCCTGGCGAGGACCGAGCCCGAGGGTTTGCGGCAGGAACTCGCGGGGGGTCTCGACGCCTGTGACAAATTGTCGCAGACATTGACGGCGTCGCTCGTGCGCTATGAGCCGGAGGCTCTTGGCTGCTACTGGAACTCCAAGGCCTGGTGTTCGTCCCTGCTGGAATTCCTGGGCCTGTTGATCAACGGCGAGTGGCAGCGAATGCCGCTCGCGCGCTCACCGCTCAACGCGGTGCTGGCCTGCACGCGGGTGATGTTCGGCAGCGAAACCATCGAATATCGGTCCGCAACGGAAACCCGCGTCGGCGCCATGTTGGGCATCAAGGAGTACCCGACGCCGACGGCCGTCGGCATGTACAACGAGCTGCTGTCGGCCCCCATTTCCTTCGTGCTCACGCAATCCTTCACCTTTCTCGGCAAGCCCGCGAGTCAGTCCCTGCTGCAGCGTCAATTCAACCGGATGGCGAATGCCGGGGATTTCGCCGTGTCCCAGGCTGCGGAACTCAAGGACGCGCTCGACGCGTTGACCAGCAATGACTTCGTCATGGGGGACCATCATTTCACCCTGCAGGTGGTGGCCGGCATTGACGAGGCCGGCAGCGCCGGCGCCGCGAATCGGCTGAAGAATCTCAATGACGGCGTGGCGCTCGCGCGGGCGCTGCTGGCCGACACCGGAATGCTGGTCGCGCGCGAGGATCTGGCCCTGGAGGCCGCGTACTGGGCGCAGCTGCCGGGCAATTTCCCGCTTCGTCCCCGCAAATCCCCCATCACGTCGCGCAACTTCGCGGCCATGGCGCCGTTTCATAATTATCCGTTGGGCCGTGCCCACGGCAATCATTGGGGCGATGCCCTGTCGGTCCTGGTCACGAGTTCCAGGTCGCCTTATTACTTTTCGCTTCATGCCAGCGACCCGGCCGATCCGGATGGAGGAAGCCGGAAGGATACGGGCCATACTCTGATTTGCGGGCCCACGGGATCGGGCAAGACCGTATTCATCGGATTCCTGATCACCTCGTTGGTCCGGCAGAACGCCACGCAGGTCATTTTCGACAAGGATCGCGGGCTCGAAATCCTGGTGCGCGCGTTGGGCGGAGACTACTTTGCCCTCGGCAACGGCAGGACCACGGGCTTCAATCCACTGCAGCTCCCGGAGACGCCGTCGAACGTCGAGTTCCTGAGAGCGTGGCTGCGGATGCTCTGCACGGCGCATTTCCCGGGACCGGCTCATGGCGCATCCGTTCGCGAACTCGCGGACCTCGACCAGGCGCTGCGCGGGACGTTGGCGCTCGAAATGCCCGCGCGGCGGCTGTCGCGGCTGGTGGAGTTCCTGGACCCTACCGACCCCGAAGGCGTGCACGCGCGTCTTTCCCGTTGGTGCGAAGCCTGCCGCGGCGAGTACGCCTGGGTGTTCGACAGCCCCGTGGATACGCTGGCTTCGCGCATGTCGGATCACTCGGTCATCGGATTCGACGTCACGGAGTTCCTCGACAATCCGCAGACGCGAACGCCCATCACGGCCTATCTGTTCCATCTGGTGCGCCAGATGCTCGATGGGCGCCGGCTGGTTTGCTGGATGGACGAGTTTTGGCGGCTGCTCGCGGACCCGGCTTTCGAGAAATTCGCCAAAGACGGGCCCAAGACCTGGCGCAAGTTGAATGCGGTGATGTGCCTGGCCACGCAAAGCGCCAGCGACGTTCTCGAGAGCCCCATCAGCCGGACCCTGGTGGAACAGACGCCGACCAAGGTCTTCTTCCCGAGCGCTGACGCGAATCGCCGGGAGTACATGGAGGGTCTCGGCCTCACCGGACAGGAATTCGGTCTGTTGAAACATCGGCTCGAGCCCGGCTCGCGGATGTTTCTGGTGAAGCAGGCCCGCCACAGCGTCGTGTGCCAGCTCGACCTCAAGGGATTTGACGCCGAACTGGCGGTGATATCGGGCAGGGCCGCCGAGATCTCCCGGATGAACGACATCATATCCGGCTGCGGCCCGGATCCCGACCAATGGCTGCCCACATTCATGTCCACGCACTGAAGGAGACATTCATGACCATTCGCATGTTCCCGCTCTTCATGATGATTTCCGCATTGTCGATCGCGGCGGGTCCGGCTCGTGCCCAATTGGCGGTCATCGACGTTCCGGCGGTGGCGCAACTCATCCAGGAGGTCCAAACGATGGAGCAAGAAGTTCGGACGGCGGAGGATCAGTTGGCGCAGGCCAGGCAGGCCCTGCAAACCATGACCGGCAATCGTGGAATGGAATTGCTGCTCGCCGGCACGGCCCGGAACTACCTGCCCTCCACGTGGCTGCAGCTGACGAATGCAACCGAGCGCGGAAGCGGAAGCTTTCCCGGCCTGTCCTCGGACGTTCAGGGCGCCATAATCGGGAATGCGATCCTGACGCAGCCCCAATTGTCGCTCTTGTCGGCAACGAGCCAGCAACAGATTCTCGCCCGCCGCGAGACGAGCGCGCTTCGCCAGGCCCTGGCGCAGGAAGCTCTCGCCAACGCGAGCGGCCGGTTTGCGTCCATTCAAACGCTGATCGGCGCGATTTCCGCCGCCGTCGACCAGAAAGGCATCCTCGATCTGCAGGCGCGGATCGCCGCCGAGCTCGGCATGATCCAGAACGAGCAAACCAAGCTGCAGATCCTGCATCAGGCCACCGAGGCCCGGGATGCGGCGGATCGTCAGCGGGAGCGGGAGCTGGTCGTTGCCGGACACGGCAGTTTCGCGACGCGTTTCCAACCGGCGCCGTGAATCGGCAGGGATGCGCAACACATGGGATTCTTCGCCACATTCTGGAGCTGGCTCAACGGCCAACTCACGGCCTACATTGGGGACAACACCGCGCGCTTGGCCGAGGTCCTCGAGCCCGCGGTGGTCACGCTGGCGACCGTCTACGTGATGGCGTGGGGTTACCTTCATCTCGTCGGCACGATCGAGGAGCCGCTGGTGACGGGCTTGAAGCGAATCGCCATGCTGGCGCTCGTGCTCGGCGCCGGCTTGCACCTGTGGATGTACAACTCGTTGATTGTGGATACGTTCTACAACGCGCCCGCGGAGCTCGCGACCGGCGTGATCGGCAGCACCGACCCGGTGGCCACCATCGATGAGATCTGGGAGCGGGGCGGCGCCGTGGCCGGAAACCTGTGGAACAAGGGCGGCGTAATGACGGGCGACTTCGGCTACTACCTCGCCGGGGCGGTGGTTTGGACCCTCATAGGCCTCCTGTGCGTGTACGCGATGTTCCTGATCTCGTTGTCGAGCATTGCGCTGGCCGTGTTGCTCGCACTGGGCCCGCTGTTCATCGCCTCGCTGCTGTTCGGGGCGACCAGGCGATTCTTCTCGGCGTGGATCGCCCAACTCGCCAATTTCGGCCTCATCACGCTATTGACGGTGATGATTGCGGCGCTGCTTCTGCGGGTGGTCGAAACCTACGCCGCCCAGACGGCGGCGCGCGGTGCGGCCATCTTGACGGTGGATGCGCTGAACATGGTGCTGATCTCCGTGCTCGTGTTCCTCATCCTGCGCCAGGTGATGCCGATCGCATCGGGCCTCTCCGGCGGATTGGCGCTCAGTACTTTCGCACTGGTGAGCCGGTCGGCCAGGTTCGGGATTGGCAGGGGCGCAGCCGCCCTGGTGCCGGGCGCGGCATACGTCGCGCCGCTGACAGCTGCCGCCGTTGCGGGCGGTGGAGCGACGGTCGTGATGGCAGCCGCGAGATCGGGCCGTTACGTGTATGGCAAGGCCAGCGAGCGGCTCGGCGCACTCGCCAAGGGATGGCGGAGCCGCCCTTGACCTTAAGCGCATTTCACCAAGGAGGGTCATGCATGCGCGTCATTTGCTGTCTTTTGCTCATGTTGCCGGGATGTGCGACGCAGGCCGTGCGCTGCGACGGCCGCTTGCAGCCCATCAATGTCGGCGCGCCTGCGGGCCGAGCGGACCCAAATTCCGGCAGCGCGATTTCCCCGTTGCTGCGGAGCACGCCGTGACGTCGTGTGCCGTTCCGACCGAGTATTTTCGCGAGGCCGCATCCTGGGATTCGGACAGATCCGCACGATACCGGCGCAGTGCAACCGTCGCCTGGTGGGCGGCCGGGGCGGGGTGGGCGAGCGCCGTCGGGAACGCCGTAGCCCTGGTCGCCCTGATGCCGCTGAAGCAGGTCGAACCTTTCGTCGTGCGTGTTGACAACACCACGGGGATCGTCGATGTCGTTCCGGTCTACGCCGGTGGGGCGCCCCTGGATCAGACCGTCACCCGCTATTTTCTTGCCCACTATCTGACGGTATGCGAGCGGTTCAACTTTGCGACGGCAGAAAGCGACTACGAGGAGTGCGGGGCCTTCCACTCTGCCCGACGCAATCAACTCTGGTACGCCCAATGGGCTGCGACCAACCCGGCTTCGCCGCTCAACCTCTACAAGGACGGCAGCACGGTGCGAGTTCAGGTCGAGTCAGTGAGCTTCTTCACGCGGGAGAGCGGGCTCGCGGATCTGGCGCAGGTTCGGTATCTGAAGGCCATACGCCCGGGCGGCGGAGCTGAGGAGAAGTTCACTCATTGGGTGGCGACCCTCGAATACGCCTACGCCGAGCCGCCCAAGGATCCGCGGACGCGTCGCTGGAATCCCCTCGGTTTCAAGGTGGTCGATTTCAAATCGGAGCCGGAGGCGATCATCGACGCCGCGGGCGACAAGGGGTCCGGTCATGCGCCGTAGTGTCCGATGCCGTCCAGCCATGACGGCCATTTGCCTGTGCATTCTGCTGCAGCAATCGGTCGGGTCGCCATCGGCGCGCGCCGAGATCGTGCCGGCGCGCGGGTCGTTGGACGGCCGCATTCGCTCGGCGGCCTACGATGGCGATCAGGTTTATCGCCTGCGGGGCTTCGTCGGGTACCAGATCGATCTGGAGTTCGAACCGGGGGAGACGTTCGTCGGCCTCGGGGCGGGGGACATGGAGGGGCTGGCGTATTTCGGCCAGGGCAATCATCTCTTCCTGAAGCCCAAGGCCGCCGGCGTGGCGACCAACCTTACCGTGCTCACCAATCGGCGGCATTATCAATTCGACTATGCCGTGCTGCCCCAGCATCCGGTCGCCGGCGATCCGAATGTGATCTACGCCCTGCGCTTCACGTACCCGGAAGCTCCGTCGCGAGCCCTCCAGGATGCCGCCGAACGGCAAATCGACTCGGAGCTGCTCAATGCGTCGTCCCAGCGACGCCAGAACTTCGACTATTGGTACTGCGGCGACCCGACGCTGCGGCCGGTATTGGCGTCGGACGACGGCGTCCAGACTCGAATGCGCTTTGCCGCGAACTCCGACATGCCGGCGATTTTCGTGCGCGGCGACGACGACTCGGAATCCTTGCTCAACTACAGCATGGAGAACGGGGACGTCATCATTCATCGGGTCGCGCGTCGATTCATCGTCCGGCGCGGGAATCTGGTGGGTTGCGTGGCCAACAAGGGCTTCGGCGGCGGCGGCTTGCGGCTCGATTCCGGAACCGTCGATCCGGGCGTCGAGCGCCGATTGCAGGGCAGCCCGCCATGAGCGATGCCGATCCGGGGGATCGCCATGTGCAAGGCGAGCGCGACAGGGTTCTCGGCCTGCGAGCCCCCGCCCAATCGCGCGTCGGCAATGCGCTGGCCATCGGCCTCATGAGCGCCTTGGGATTGGGGTCGCTCGTCTGGTATTACGCGAGCGCCATGATGCGGACGGGACGCGCCAAGGAACATGCGCAGGCGGTGGCTGCCCAGCGCGCTCAGGGGGACTTGCCGCTGCCGAGCTTGGGACGCATTGGCGCGCCTCCCCTCCCCGATGCTTTCGACCCGGTTTCCCCCGGAGGCGGCCCGGCGCCGGCGGCTCGGACACTGGCGGAGATTCCCTTGGCGCCGACGGGTGCTGAAATGGCGGGTGCTCCGCCGCCCAAGACACCGGAGCAATTAGCGCAGGAGCGGGAACTGTCCGGCAGCGTGTTTTCGGCGCGCGACGCCATGCCATCGCCCGTACCGGCGGCGCCCATGCCGTCCATTCCGGAGGCTCTGACGCCGGGCGGGGGCGCCCGTGGCGACGGGGATCTCGGAAGCCTGCTTCGTCCCAGCGCAACGGCATCCGCGCGCGCGCGAATGCTGCCCGCGCAGAGGCTGCTGATGCCCAAGGGCGCCTTCATCGACTGCACCCTGGAAAGCGCCATCGATTCCTCATTGCCCGGGATGACGACCTGCGTAACGGCGACCGACACGTTTGGAGTGGACGGGAAGGTGGTCCTGATGGAGCGAGGCACCAAGCTGACCGGAGAAACGCGAGGCCAGGTTCAACAGGGCGCATCGCGCCTATTCGTTCTGTGGACCGAGGCGCGCACTCCCGCGGGCGTCGTCGTGCCGCTAGACTCGCCCGGAGCGGACGCGCTGGGACGTTCCGGATTGCCCGGAGAGGTCGACCGGCACTTTTGGCAGCGTTTCGGCGCGGCGATCCTGGTGTCCGTGATCGACGGGGCCGTCCAAGCCGCCGCGCAATCCCCGCGCGGCGAAAGCGGGGCGGTCATCGTGAATCCATCGGCGTCGCAAGACGTTCTCACCGAGATTCTCAAGAACACGATCAGCATTCCGCCGACGGTGGTGAAGAAGAACGGCGACCGGATCCAAGTCCTGGTCGCCCGGGATCTGGATTTCAGGCCGGTCTATGAACTCCGCTCGCGCGAATCCGCTCGCTGACCCGGCCGAGTCCACCGCGCTGGCGTTGACCCTGCGCTCGCTGCGGCCGCTGTTGTCCCGTCCGGGGACCATGGAGCTGTGCATCAACCGGCCGCTGGAAGCGTATCTCGAGACACCCGACGGTTGGCGCTGCGAGCCGCTGCCGTGGGCCGACTTCGAATGGTGCCGGCGGCTCGCCAAGCTCGTCGCCAACTCAACCCAGCAGCGGGTCGACTCTACCTCGCCATTGCTGTCCGCCTCCTTGCCGACCGGCGAGCGCATCCAGGTCGTCATGCCGCCGGCCACCACCGCGGGATGCGTCGCCATCGCAATCCGCCGCCCTGCCGGTGAAGTGTGGAGCATCGACGACCTGGCGGCGCGCGGAATTTTTCGCAGGACGCGCCGCGCCGACCACCTGCTCGACGACACGGAGCGGGAGCTGCTGCGTCTGCTGTCGGTGGGCGGCTACCCAGGCTTCATGCGCCTGGCCGTGAAGTCCCGGAAGAACATTCTGGTGTCCGGCCCCACGGGTTCGGGGAAGACCACGTGGACCAAGGCCTTGATCCGGGAGATTCCCGGGGAAGAGCGGCTAGTCACCATCGAGGACGCCCAGGAACTGGTGCTCGACCGCCATCCCAACCATGTGCGCCTGTATTACTCCAAGGACGATCAAGGCACGGCCCGGGTGACGCCGAAGCAGCTGCTCGAGTCATGTCTTCGAATGAAGCCCGACCGGATCCTGCTGGCCGAACTGCGCGCGGAGGAGGCGTTCGACTATTTGCGCAACGTGAATTCCGGACATCCGGGCTCGATCACCAGCGTGCATGCGGCCAGCGCCGAACTGGCATTCGAGCAACTGGTGCTCCTGGTCAAGCAGAACCGGGGCGGGCGCGATCTGGCGCGCGCGGACATCAAGAGTCTCCTCCACCTCCTCATAGACGTGGTCATTCAGTTCGGCGTGGATCGTCACGAGCGGTTCATCAAGGAGATTTGGTACGACCCGGCGCGCAAGCATGCGCTCGCCGAGGCCGCGGGGGTCGGCTCCTCATGAATCCCCTGTTCGCCCATGGCTGGGCCGGCCTCGCCCTGGCCTATGCCTGTGTCCAGGGACCCCTGGTGGCGGGGCTCATCCGCGGAGGCGCCGAGGTCCGCAAGATCCTGACATCGCCTATTCTGGCCGTGCCGCTGACGGCTGCCGCGGGAGTGGGCGCCGCGGCGTCGAGCGCGGTGCTCGCCGGTTCCGGGTGGGCGGCCCACGGGGCGGTTCAGGCAGCCCTGGGCGTCGCCGTCAGCGCAGCCATCGGATATTCGGGCGGCCGCGCGGCCGCCGGCCGCCGCGGCGAGTCCGGGGTGCACCAGCGCGGCGCCGTCGTGGCGGACAGCGCGCCGAATCCGGCCGCCTCGAGTGCGGCACGGCAGGTTCAATGCTCGCACGCGCGACAGCGCCCGCTGACGCTGGCCGGCATCCCGATACCGATTACCGATGAAACCAAGCACTTCAAGTTCATCGGTACCACGGGCACGGGCAAGAGCACGGCAATTCAAGAGATTCTCGGGTCGGCGCTGGCGCGCGGCGACCGTGCGGTCATTGCGGACCCGGATGGCGGTTACCTCAAGCGCTTCTACGACCGTGGGCGCGGCGACGTCGTCCTCAACCCCTTCGACGAGCGATCCGTGAAATGGGACCTGTTCGCCGAGATCAAGAACGCATACGACGTCGACCAGCTCGCGCGCTCCCTGATCCCCGACCAGGACGCCGCCGAGCGCAGCTGGCGCGGCTATGCACGCACCTTCTTCAGCGCCGTGACCCGTCAGGCCCACGAGGGTGGAATCAGCGATCTCGGTGAGCTGTACCGCCTGCTGGTGGTCGCCGACGCCGCGGAGCTGCGGACACTGGTGAAAGGCACGCCGGCCCAACCGTTCTTGGAGGACCACAACAGCCGCATGTTCGAATCCATCCGTTCGGTCACGAGCTCGGCGGTCGCCGCCCTCGATTACGTCGGACAGCAGACGGGCCGCGGATTTTCGATACGCGACTGGGTGAACGACGAATCCGCAGGCGTACTGTTCATTCCGTACAAGGCGGGTCAGATCGCGGCGTTGCGCTCGACGATTTCCGCCTGGATGCGGCTCGCGATATTCGAGACCATGAACCGGGACGAGCCCGAAGGCGTCCCCCGCGAAGCGGAGTCGGGGAGAACGCGCCTGTGGTTCGTGGTGGATGAGCTCGATGCGCTCGGGCAGATCGACGGGCTCAAGGATGCCCTGGCGCGCCTGCGAAAATTCGACGGCCGATGCGTTTTGGGTTTCCAGTCGATCGCCCAGGTGTCCGGCACGTACGGCCATGGCGAAGCCCACACCATTGTGGAAAATTGCGGCAACACGCTCATCCTGCGCTGCTCCGCCAGTGAGGGTGGCGGCACGGCGCGCTTCGCCTCCCAGCTCATCGGCGAGCGTGAGGTCAAGCGCACCACGATATCGAAGAGCCGGCGCCAAACGGAGTTCCTGGGCTCCATCTCCCGCACCGAACACTACAGCCTGGAACCTGCCGTGCTTCCCTCCCAGATCGAGCAGCTGCCCGATCTCGCAGGGTATCTCAAGCACGCGTCGGATCCGCAATGGCGCCGGGTGCGGCTCGACGCCGTTCGTCAATGGAACGCGCACCGCGAGGGAAGGCCGGCGGCGGGCGATGCCGCGGCCCGCGGCGAAGCCGGCCGCCGCGGCCCGGGGGAGAACACGCGTGACTGAGCGCGATCAGGCCCTCGGCGAGGACACGATGCGACTCGGCCTGCTGATGGAGTCCGCGCAGGCGCACCAAAGATTGGCGGAGACGCATCTGGCGAGGCTCCGCGCGCACACCGAGGATCTGGACGCCGTCGTGCGCGACGAGATCCGGCGGACGCTCGTCGATGAATTCAAGTCCTTGAGCGCGGAGACCGAGCGCGCGGCCGGAGCGCTGCGGAAAATGAAACACGCCGCGAATCTGCGCGGGCTCCTGTGGAATTTCGGCACGGCGGTCCTGTGCATGGCCATGGCCGGCGGCGTCGCCCGCTGGGTGCTGCCCTCGAAATCGGAGATAGACGCGCTGCGAATCGAGCGCGACGCCCTGGCGCTGAATCTCTCGCGGCTGCAACAGCTGGGAGGGCGGGTCGACTGGCACCACTGCGGCGATGAGGCCCGGCTCTGCGTGCGCGTCGATCGCAAGGCGCCGGTGTACGGCGACCAGTCCGACTTCTTCGTCGTCAAGGGCTACTGACCGTGGAAGGGCACGCGCTGTGGTTGGCGATGCAGTCGGAGCGAACGCTGTACGCCGTTGCACTGTTCGCGATAGCGGCGGTCATGGGGGGGCGCCTCCTGAAAGGGCGCTCATCCGAGGTCCACAAGCGCGGGGTCGTGCTGGAGGAGAGGGATCGGCGCCAGCCAGTCAGGCGTCCGGCGCCCGCACGGTGCGGAACTCTCGTTTTGGCGGGCCAGGAATTGCCGTTCATCGACGAGACGAAGCACTTCAAGATCATCGGAACGACGGGAACCGGCAAGTCGACCGCAATCCGGGAATTGCTGGGAGCCGCCCTCGCGCGCGGCGATCGGGCGATCATCGCGGATCCCGACGGAGGCTACCGCAGCCGCTTTTTCCGGCGTGGCCGCGCCGACGTGATTCTCAATCCCTTCGAATTGGATTCGGTGAAGTGGGATCCCTTTTCCGAGATCGAGGACCCCTATGACGCCGACCACCTGGCCGCGGGCCTCGTTCCGTCGACCGGCGATGCCGCATCCAACGAATGGCGGGCCTATGCCCGCACATTCCTGACTTCGGTCCTGCGGCGCTGCCGGGGCGGTGCGCGCCGTAGCGTGGGCGAGCTATGGCGTCTCCTCGCCATCGCGTCGACCGAGGAACTGCGCTCCGTCGTGGCCGATACGCCGGCACAGCCCTTTCTCGATCCGGAGAACGCACGGATGTTCGGCTCCATCCGATCGGTTGCCGTATCGGCGATTTCCGCTCTCGAGTACATCCAGCAGCAGCGCTCGGTGCCGTTTTCGGTGCGCGGCTGGGTGCGCGGGCCGGGGGCGCCGGGGGCGCTCTTCATCACGTATAAGTCCGCCCAGGTGGCGGCGCTGCGCTCCATGATCGCAACCTGGATGCGCCTGGCGATCTTCGAGGCCATGAACGGCAGCGAGAACCATGACCAGCGCCTTTGGTTCGTGGTGGACGAACTGGATGCCTTGGGAATGATCGAAGGGTTGAAGGACGCGCTCGCGCGCCTGCGAAAATTCGGCGGCCGTTGCGTTCTGGGGTTCCAGTCGATCGCGCAGGTTTCCGGCACTTACGGCGCCGCTGAGGCGCAAACGATCGTCGAAAACTGTGCCAATACGCTGATTCTGCGCTGTTCGGGCAGCGAGAGCGGCGGCACCTCGCAGTTCGCCTCGAGGCTGATCGGCGAACGCGAGATCATCCGCCGGCAGGTGGCGCGCGGCAGCGACCGGGAGGGCCTGTTCGCGGTGCGCGGCTCGCGCAAGTCGAAGAACGTCAGCGAACAGCACGTGACGGAGCTGGCCGTGATGGCCTCGCAGATCGAGCAGCTTCCGGATCTTTGCGGTTATTTCAAGTCCGCCTCCTCGCCGGCATGGCGGAAGGTGGTCTTGAACGCGGGGTCCCGGCATGCGTGACGACGTCAACATCCGCTCGCCGCGTTTCCTCCTCGCCAGAACCATCGGGATCTGCCGGCACTGCCTGTCGCCGACCCCGCTGGTCGGACTGGCGCTGCCGCCGGGCCACATGGTGCTGGAGCTGGATCACGAAGCCCATGACGACGCGGAGGCGATCGATGCCTGGCGCATCGCGTCCGGCAGCGCATTCATCTTCGAAGTCGAGTTCATTCCGGCCGCGGTGCAGAGCCGGATCCAGCAGATCACGCGACTGTTCAGGCGCAGCGCCGCGGCGGCTGCGGATGCCTGCTGGACCAACCACTGCGAACGGTGCGCTGGGTCGCTGGACGATCGCGACTTGTTCTGCGAACCCGATGGGGCATTTCTTCCCACGAACGATGCCAATGCCAGCTTGATTCAGTTGGTGTCCGTCGACGAGGCCTTCGAGGCGGTCGCCGCGGGCTACGCCTACGAGCCCGCGTATTTCGGCGCCATGCGCTAGAGCCGGAGGATGCATGGCCCACTATTACTTGAATCTCAAGACATTCGGGCGCTCGGGCGGGAGCAGTGCGGTCAGCGCAGCGGCATACCGCGCCGGCGAGCGGATTCGCGACGAGCGGGCGGGCAGGACGTACGATCACACCGATCGCCGCGACGTCCTTCACAGGGAGATTCTCCTGCCCGGCGACCCCAACGGATCGGACCTTGACTGGGCCAAGGACCGGTCGGTGCTGTGGAATGCGGCGGAGGCCGCGGAGACTCGCAAGAACGCCCGGGTGGCGCGCGAGTACCTCGTCGCGCTGCCGGCGGAACTCGATCCCGAGCGGCGGCTCCGGCTGGCGCGCGCCTTCTCGCAGGAACTCGTCAACCGGTACCGCTTCGCGCTGGATCTGACCGTGCATTCCCCGCGCGATTTTCCGGGCAGCGATCCCCGGAATTTTCACGCCCACCTGCTTGCGACCACGCGGGAAGTCACGGCCGTCGGGCTGTCCGCCAAGACCACTCTGGAACTGAACGACTCGCGGCGGCGCGAGTTGGGATTGCCGCCGTCGGTCAACGAGCTTCTGTTCGCTCGTGAGCGGTGGGCCACCGTCACCAACGAGGCGCTGCGCGACGCCCACATCGACGCCCGGGTCGATCATCGCACGCTGGCTGCGCAGGGCATCGATCGCGAGCCCCATCCGTGGATTCCGCGGATTCCCTACGAAATGGAGAGGCGCGGCTACCGCAGCGTGGTGGCCGAGCGGCTGCGGATGGAATATGCGGCCCGCGTGCAGCCCGGACTGCAGAGTCCGGCGATTCGGGAGTCCGCCGCGTCGCTCGCGTCCACGCCGGAGCCTCGCGCCGACTCTGAGGCGGCGAAGCCGCGGACGTTGGAGGAGATTCGGCGCCAGGCCCGGGAGGACTGGCTTCGGCTGCGCCAGGACGCGGCGAAGCAGGGGGCGGCGCAGCCCTCGGTGCGGAGCGAGCGCGCTCATGACGACCATCTGTCGCGATGAGTCGAGTTCGATGGGAGAGCCGGCGCCGTGATCCACTCGCTGCCTTTCGCCTCCTGCTATGTCTATTCGCCCCGCGGCGCGGGTACCGCGAGCCGGCTCTCGCGCCAGCTGCGCGCGCTGCTCAAGTCCGGCGACGCGGATTTCATGCGCATGTACGCCGTCCGCGTGAGACAGCAGGTGGCGGATACGTCGCCTCTGCTGGGATACCTGAGCGGCAGCCAGGTTTTGGTTCCCATCCCGGGAAATGCCCCTCGCGTCCCGGGATCCCTGCAGGTGTCGGAGCGGCTTGCCGAGGCGCTGATCCACGCCGGATTGGGTCAACGCGTCTGGAGCGGCCTGCGGCGCGTCCGCTCCGTGGGTCGCTCCGCCGCCGCCGCGCCCGGGTTGAGGCCCACCGTCGGAAACCATTTCGATTCCTTTGCAGTGGATGCGGCTGGACCCCTCCCGCTGCGCATCGTGCTCATCGACGATGTGATCACCAAGGGAAGAACTCTGCTCGCGGCGGCGGCCCGCGTCCGCGAGGCGTGTCCGAGTGCCGAGATTCGGGCCTTTGCGCTGATGCGCACCATGGCGTTCCTCCCCCGAGTCGAGCGGCTGCTCGATCCCTGCGTCGGCGAGATCCGGTGGCGGGCGGGGGACGCGCGACGGCTGCCTTGACGCACGGGAGATCGCCGCCGGCGGTTGCGGTAACATGCGCCCTAGAGCGAGCTGCCTGAGGCGCGCCGTCCTGAAATCCCTGAACGCCAAAACTCCGCCCGGTTCCCGTCCCCTGCGGGACCTGGAGCCGACCGAGATCGCCACGCGCTTCGAGCGGGCGCTGGGCTGTGCCGATGGCGCGACCGGCGCTCATTGCGTGCACGAGCTGTGGATGCGGGGGGTGCTGGGCGCCGACATCGAGCGCTGCCTCGCGCGCCTGTGGTCCCGATCGGCGGATTCCATTCCGGACTGGCTGCCGATGCGCTACGTCGAATGGCTGCCGAATCTCTACGACATTGCTTCGAGGTTTCGCGCCGGCGTCAGGGGCCGCTCCAACATCTATCTGGTGCTGCTGGATTACAGCGATAGCCGTCCCGAGCCCTATGGCCTCTATGTCGGCATGAGCCGGTACAGCCCGATGCAGCGCTTCGATCAGCACAAGGCGGGCATCCGGGCGGCGGGGAGCGTGCTGAAGCGCGGTCTGGAGGCGCTCACCGGTCCGACCCTGCATCTGCAGCGCATCCAGCGTGCCGAGGCTGAGCGGATTGAAGTTCAGATGGCGGAGGTTCTCGCGGCCTCGGGTCTCTTCGTGAAAGGAGGACATTGAATGATCCTGATCGGCATGTTCGATTCACCGTTCGTTCGGCGTGTCGCGGTCTCCATGCACCTGCTGGACCTTCCGTTCGAGCACCGGAACTGGTCGGTAGGCAAGGACTTCGACCAGATTCGCCGCTACAACCCGCTGGGCCGCGTACCCACGCTGGTGTTGGACGACGGCGAATCCCTGATCGAGTCGGCGGCGATACTCGATTACCTCGATGAACTCGCCGGACCGCAGCGTGCCCTTCTACCCCGTTCCGGCAGCGCGCGGCGCGATGCGCTGCACCTCATGTCGATTGCCGTCGGCGCGGCGGAAAAGGGCGTCCTGCAGTTGTACGAAAGGGCCTTCCGCCCGCCGGACAAGCGCCACCCACCCTGGGTGGGTCGCTGCAGGCTCCAGATGCATGCTGGGCTCGAGGAACTGGAACATCTATCCGCTGAGCGCGGGGAGGGCCGTTGGCTGACCGATGACCACCTGACCCAGGCGGACGTGACGGTGAATTGCGTCTTCAGTTTTCTGTGCCAGGCCCTCGACGCCGAGGCCGGCGCGCCCCGCGAATTTGCGCACCTGCGGGCACTCAACCGCCGCTGCGAGGCCCTGCCGGCATTTCAAGCGGCCCGCTTGGATTTCGTGGCGCCGACGGGCTGATGCCGCTGCCGGCGGAATGTTTTACAGGTGGCGCATCACCAAGTCCACCTGATCGGCGGCGCCCAGGATCACCGGCGTGCGCTGGTGAATCGCCGTGGGCATGACGTCCATCACCGCTTGATCGGGCGCCGCCCAAGCCTTGCCGCCGGCCTGTTCGATGATCATGGCCATGGGATTCGCCTCGTACATGAGCCGCAGCTTGCCCTCCGGCGACTTCTGCGTGGGCGGGTACAAAAATACACCGCCTTTCAATAAGATACGATGCACGTCACCGACCATCGCGCCGGTGTAGCGGCTGGAGTAGCCGCTGCTCTGGGCCCAATCGAGATAGCGTTGATAGCCCTCGGGGAAGCTCTTGCGGTTGCCCTCGTTCACGGAATAGGTCTTGTTGCCGGCGGGTACTCTGAGGTTGCGTTCCACGCGCATGAAGGCGCCGATGCTGGGATCGAGGACGAAGAGATCGACTCCCTTCCCGATGGTGAGCACGAACACGGTGGAGGATCCGTACAGCACGTAACCCGCGGCCACCTGTCGCGTGCCCGGCTGCAGGAGCGAGTCCTGCGCACGGGCCGCCTGGCCGTTGTACTCCAGAATGCTGAAAATCGTGCCGACGCCGCCGCAGATGTCGAGATTCGACGAGCCGTCCAGCGGATCGAACAGGACGCAGTAGCGGGGCGCGCCGGTTCCGTCCTCACGCAGGATCACGGGCTCCTCGTTTTCCTCCGAGGCGACGATGGCGACCCCCTCACGGCCGCCCAAGGTGGCCAGCAGCACGTCGTTCGCGAGCACGTCGAGCTTTTGCTGGACCTCGCCTTGCACGTTCTCGGCGCCGGCGCTGCCGAGGACGTTCTCCAGCCGGGCGCGCCGCACCTTGTCGGCGATGATCTTCGCCGAGATCGACAGGGCCGACAGGATCCAGGAAAAGGTGCCGGAGGCATGCGGATGATGGGCCTGCTGTTCGAGGATGTGCGCCTGCAGGGTGGTTATTCGCAGCTCGTCGCGGGTGGTTTTGACGGGAAGCTCGACGGATTCATTCATGGTTCATGGGTCCTGTTCTGAGGTCAATATCCTAAGCTGATGGTCCGATTCGATGAGCTACAATGAAGCATGGTATCAGTGTGCCATCCCGATGGCCCGTGCCGTGCGCGCGGCCCGACGACCGATCGCGAATAACGAAAAGGGGGAGTTCATGTCCTGGTCAAACAATGCAAAGACGATGGCGGCAGGGGTCTTGTTGGCCGCACTCGCGGCCTGCGGCGGCGAGCCGGTGCCGGTGGTGCAGGCGCCCAAGCCGCCTTCGCAGGCCAGCCACGAGTGGCAGGCCCTGGCAAGCGGCTTCATCGAGGACTACATGCAGGCCCAGCCGGCGTTCGCCGCCCAATCCGGCCGGCACGAGTTCGACGGCAAGCTTCCGGAGGTGACGTCGCATGGAATACGCAGCGAGATCTCGCGGCTCCATGACGAGCGGGCGCAGCTCGCCGCCGTGAAGGCGGACGATCTCGAGCCCCGGGAGCGATTCGATCGCCAGTACCTGCTCGCCGTCGCCGATCGCGACCTGTTCTGGCTCGAGAAGGCCCAGCTTCCGACCACCAACCCCTATTGGTATCAGGGCATCATCGATCCGGACATGTATTTGAGCCGCAATTACGCGGCGCCCGACGTGCGCATGAAGGCCTATATCAAATACGCGCTGGCCATCCCGAAGATGGTCGCCGACATTCAGACCAATCTCAAAGGGCCGCTGCCCAGGACCTTCGTCGAGCTCGGAATTGCCGACTTCGGCGGTATGGCGGACTTCTACTCCAAGGACGTCGCGCCGGTCTTCGCGTCGGTGAACGATCCCGATCTGCAGAAGCAGCTGAAGGATGCGAACACGAACGCGGCGAACGCCATGGGCAACCTGAAGAATTACCTGATCGGCCTGCGCGCCACGGCGACCGACAAGTTTGCGCTGGGCAAGGACCTGTTCGCGCAAATGGTCAAGGACACGGAAGGCGTGGACATTCCCGTGGATCAGATCGAGGCCGCAGGCCGCCACGATCTCGATCGAAACACCCAGGCGCTGAAGGCCGAGTGCGCCACATATCTGCCGAAGGGCACGGTCGCCGCCTGCGTGGCCAAGGTGATGGCGGACAAGCCGAAGGACGGTGCGCTGGTCGCCGCGCGGGCGCAGCTCGTGGAGCTGAAGAAATACGTGCAGGACCACGCTGTCGTGAGCATCCCCACCAACGAGGACGCGCTGGTTGCGGAGGCTCCGGTCTACAGCCGGTCCAATGCGGCGTATATCCAGGTCCCGGGTCCTTACGACAAGGGTGTCGCATCGACCTACAACATCGCGCCGCCCGACCCGAAGTGGTCGAGGGCGGAGCAGCTGGCCTACATTCCGAGCGAGGCGACGCTGCTGTACACGTCCGTGCACGAGGTGTGGCCGGGACATTTCCTGCAGTTCCTGCATTCGAACGCCAATCCCTCCAAGCTCGAGGGCCTGTGGGTGGGCTACGGGTTCGCCGAAGGCTGGGCGCACTACTGCGAGGAGATGATGTACGAGATGGGCCTGGGCAAGGACGATCCGGCGAAGCACATCGGGCAGATCGTGGACGCGCTGCTGCGCGACGTGCGGTTGCTGTCGGCCATCGGCCTGCATACCGAAGGCATGACGGTGGCGCAGTCGGAGAAGATGTTCCGCGAGATGGCGTTTCAGGACCCCGGCAATGCGCGCCAGCAAGCCGCCCGCGGCACGTACGATCCCGCCTACCTCAATTACACGCTGGGCAAGCTGATGATCCGCAAGCTGCGCGCCGACTGGATCGAGAAGAAGTACCCGGGCACCGCCGCGGACGATCACTCGAAGTGGCATGAATTCCACGATGCGTTCCTGTCGTTCGGAGGGCCGCCGATTCCGCTGGTGCGCGAGCAGATGGTGGGCGCGGGCGGCAGCCTGCTGTAGGCGCGCGCCGGCACGCATGGATGAGGCGGCCGCGCAACTGCGGGAGGCTCGGGAGCTCGGCCGCCGGGGCCGGCTCGCCGAGGCGATCGAGGCCTATTGCGGCGTGCTCGCGCGGTGGCCGCAGCTGGCCAATGCCTGGTACAACCTGGCCAAGCTGCAGCGCAGGAATCGCCAATTCACCGATGCGCTCGCCTCGTACCAGCAGGCCATCGATCGGGGCGCCGCGGAACCGGAGGAAATTCACCTCAACCGCGGCGTCATCTTTGCCGATGACCTGCGGCGGGACGATGCTGCGGAACGCGAACTCGATGCGGCCCTCGCGCTGAATCCCGGCTATGTGCCGGCGCTGTTCAATCTCGCCAATCTGCACGAGGACCGGGGCCGGCGCGAGGCCGCACTCGAGCTCTACCGCTCCATCCTCGAACGCGATCCGCGCAATGTCGAGGCGCTCGCGCGCTGGGCCAACGCCACGCTCATCGACCATCCCGCGCACGAGCTGATCGGCCGGCTGCGGGGCGCGATTGCCGACCCGGACACCTCCGTCTCCGGCCGGGCCAGCTTGGGCTTCGCGCTCGGGCAGGCATTGGACCGTTGCGGTCAGCACGAAGAAGCCTTCGAGGCGTACCGGAGCGCGAACCGCTGCAGCCGCGACAGCGCGCCATCCGGCGCCGCGCGCTACGACGGTGAGGCGCAGGAGCGGCTCACGAACCAACTGATGCGCGTGTTTTCGACGGCCGCTCCCCGCGCCGCGGCGCCCCCGGCGGCGGCGTCGCCGATCTTCATTTGCGGCATGTTCCGCTCCGGGTCGACGCTCACGGAACAGATTCTGGCCGGGCACCCGCGCGTGACGACGGGCGGCGAGCTTGACCTCCTGCCGCACTTGGTGGAGACCGGGCTGCAGCCGTTTCCCAATGCGATGTCGCGCGAGACGCCCGCGAGCGTGGCCCGGCTCGCGCAGCGCTATCTCACGGCGCTGGCAGGCTTGTTTCCCGGCGCCGAATGGGTCACGGACAAGCGGTGCGAGAATTTTCTGCTCATCGGCCTCATCAAGACGCTGTTTCCCGCGGCGAAAATCGTGCACACCAGCCGCGATGCGCTCGACAACTGCCTGTCGATCTATTTCCTGCATCTCGACCAGCGCTTCAGCTATGCCCTGGACCTGATGCACATCGGGCACTACTACCGGCAGTACCTGCGCCTCATGGCGCATTGGAAAACGCTGTATGGGGACGATCTCGTCGAGGTCGACTACGATGCGCTCGTCCGGGATCCGCGGAGCGTCGCCGCGCGTGCTCTCGAAGCCCTCGGGTTCGAGTGGGATGAGCGGTGCCTCGGGCCCCTGCCGGCGGACCGCGCGATCAAGACGGCGAGCGTGTGGCAGGCCCGGGAGCCCATCCACCGAGGCTCCTCGGGGCGATCGCGGCATTATCAGCGCCAGCTCGCGCCCTTGCGCGCCTACCTGGACGGGACCCGGGTATAATCGGACGCTTAGGCTTGCAACGCTAGGATGGGCGATGTTCCTTCAGATCGAAGATTTTTTCACGCCCGGCGAAGTGAAGACGCTGGCGGACCTCGCCTTGCAGACCAAGTTCATCGAGGGCAGGCGCTCCAATCCGCACAACGTCACGAAGAACAACCTCATCAACGACCCCGCCGACCCGGTGGGGCAGCGGGCGGGGCAAATCGCGCTGGCGGCCTTCCAGCGCAGCGAGCCCGCGCGAAACTTCGCGTTTCCGCGCCGGATCGCGATTCCGCAGTTCGGGCGCTACGAGGTGGGCATGACCTATGGGCCGCACATCGATTCGGCCTTCCTGCCCATCGATCAAATGCCGCTGCGGTCGGACGTGTCGTGCACCATGTTCATCAACGATCCGGCCACCTATCAAGGCGGCGAACTCGTGGTGTACCTCGGCACGCAGGAGGTGCGCATCAAGGGCAGGCCCGGCGAGGCGGTCTTCTATCCTTCGACCACCCTGCATCAAGTGGCGCCGGTGACCGCGGGCCAGCGCCTGGTCATGATCACGTTCATCGAGAGCCAGATCGCGGATCCGATGCAGCGCGAGCTCTTGTACACGCTCGGCGAGGTAAAGGCGCTCGAAGGGCTCAACATGGACTGGCGCAACCGCACCCGGCTCGAGTACGTGGTCGCGAACCTGCAGCGCATGTGGGGAACCTGACGAGCGCGGCGCGCGCCTCGAGCTCCGCGGCGCCAGCCGATCGCTACTTGCCGCTGCACCCGGTGCAGGTGTGGTTGGTCAACTGATCCTTGGTGGTCTGGCGCCGCTCGAGCGTCAGCCCGACCTGTTCCTCATTGAGGCATTTCTTGGTCTTGAAGTGGGAGCCGATTTCCGCCGTCTCCTCGCAGAATACCGTGGTTCCATTGTGGACCTCGGTCTTGAATCCGGCCGCACGAGCCTTGCGCAGCAGGTCGGGGGAAGGCCCGGTCGACGTGGTGGTCTGGGCGGCGGCGCTCTCGGTGGCCGTGGCGCCCTGGGGGGCTGCCGGCGGGTCGGCGAAAGCCGCGCCGCCCAGCACGAGCATCGAACCACTGAAACTCAACGCGCTCAATCGCAAAGCCATCCTGTTCATGACACTTCTCCGGCCGCGGCGCGGCATCTTGATGGCTTACCAGTCTATACTTCCCGGAAGCCAGATATAAGAGTTGACCCGCGCCCACGATGTTTCCTTGGACCGAAGACGATCGGGCCACGCTCAATGCCGTGCTTTCCGCGGCGCAGAGCGGCGACCATGCCGAGGCCGCGCGCCTGGCGGAGCGGGCGCTGGCCCGGGGGCTCGAGCATCCCCTGCTGCTCAATGTGGCGGCGCTGCGCTTGGAACAGGCGGGCCGGCTCGCCGACGCCGAAGAGTTGTTGCGCCGGGCGGTGGTCATGGCGCCGGACGACCTGGGTTCCATCAATGCCCTGGGACTGTGCCTGTTGCGCCTGGAGCGGCCGGCCGACGCGCTGGAGCAATTCGACGCGCTGATTGCGCTCAATCCCAATCTGCCGTTTGCCCATGTGAGCCGCGGCAACTCGCTGCGCGCCATGGGCACCGTTCGCGACGCGGAAGCGAGCTACCAGCGGGCGCTCGCGCTCGATCCCAACCAGGGCCTGGCCATGGCGGGACTGGCGCAGATCGCCGCCAACCGCGGCATGTATCACCGGGCGCGCCGGTGGGCCGGCAAGGCGCTCGAGCTCATGCCGGGATTCCCGGACGCCATCATGAGTCTCGCCTCCGCGGAACTCGGCGATGGGCAGCCGCTGCCCGCGGAAGCCAGGATTCGCGCGCTGCTCGGCGACGAGCGGCTCACGCCGCTGGAGCGGGCGTATGCGAATGGTTTGCTCGGTGACATTCTGGATGCGTTGGACCGTCCGCCCGATGCCATGGCCGCGTACCGGGAGTGCAATCAAGAGCTGCAGCGCGTCTATGGCGATCGATTCGCGGGTTCGAAGGCTCTGGAACACGTTCGCGGGATGATCCGCTACTTCCAATCGGCGCCGGCCGCCGCATGGCGGATCGCATCGCACGCGCCTTCCAATCATGGCGGGGCGGCCGGACACGTGTTCTTGCTGGGGTTCCCCCGGTCGGGCACGACGCTTCTCGAGGTGATCCTGGAGGGTCACCCGAACATCGTCAGCTTGGAGGAGAAGGAATCGCTGATCGATGGCGTGTACGCATTCCTGAGCCGCCCAGAGGACCTGGCCGGTCTGGCCCAGGCCCGCCCCGCCGAGCTGGAACCGCTGCGCCACTCGTACTGGCGGCAGGTTCGCGCCGCCGGCGTCGACGTGGCCGGCAAGCTCTTCGTCGACAAGCATCCCCTCAACACCTTGAAACTGCCGCTGATTGCCAAGCTGTTTCCGGATGCGAAAATCCTCTTCGCCTGCCGCGACCCGCGCGACATCGTGCTGTCCTGTTTCCGGCATCGATTCCAGATGAGCGCGCCCATCTATGAGCTGCTGACCCTGGAGGGCGCAGCCCGCTACTACGATGCCGTCATGCAGTTCCTGGTGCAGATGACCAGCCTGCTGCCTCTCGCCACCTGCCTGGTGCGCCACGAGGACGTGGTGATGGAGTTCGCGCGCGAGATGAAGCGCATCTGCGCCTTCCTGGGCGTCGATTGGGCGCCGGGCATGAAGGATTTCGCGGCCCGCACCCACGACCGGGCTTCGCTCACGCCCAGCACGGCCCAGTTGGTGCGCGGCCTGAGCACGGAGGGACTGGGCCAGTGGCGGCGTTACCGCAATCACCTGTTCGCCGTGCTGTCGACGCTCGAACCCTGGGTGAACCGCTTCTATTACGATCCTTGAGCGAACGCTTAGACCGTGCCCGGAGGATCCGGCAGGGTGAACCAGCAGTTGAAGGCGATGGTGATGCGTTCACCGGGCCCTTCGTAGGGTTTGACGTCGTGCAGGACCCAGGACGGGAACAGCACCAGCTGTCCGGCCTCGAGCGCCAGGCTCGCGACCTGGTGGCCGTAGGGAAGCTTCATGTTGGAGATGCCCGCATCCATGTGCATGGCGCTCGTGATCGTCGGATTGACGAAGGAGAGTAGCCCGCTGTCCCTCTTGCCGGGATCGTGCTGTCCCGGATCGACGCAATACACGCCGCTCCACGAGGCATTGGGGTGATTGTGGAGGCCGAAGAATCCGCCGCGCCGCGTGATGTGGAACCAGCAGTCGTTGTAGATCTGCAGACGATGCAGCGTGGGCAGATCGTAGCCGTTCAGCCGGCCGATCGCGGCCAGCAGCTGATCCCAGCAGAAGGTTTTCAGTTCCTGCACGGCGGCATCGGGTTCCCGGAACAGGTTGAAATGGCTCTCGAACAGCGCGGTGTTGCGCTGGGTCTGCGGCCGCGGGTTCGCCGCCCCGCCGCTGCGCTCCATGGCGGACAGGAAGGGCTTCAACCCGGCGTTGAGCCGGCCGCTCTCGGGATGGCGGCTGAAGAAGAACGGCACGGCAAACATATTGACGAGTTCCGGCGACATCGATTCATCCTCCCGCGGACAGGCATCCCTCCGGGGATTGTAGCCGCGGCGGACCCGGGCAGCCTCGCGGTATACTCGCAATATGAATGCGACAACTACTGATCCGGGCCGGGCGTCCGAAGAACAGAAGGTCGTCGCGCTCATGGCCGGCGTCGAACGCCTGGTGGCTGAGCGGCGCGACGCCGAGGCCCTGCGGCTGCTGGGCGAGGCCGCCGCCATCCTTCCCGATCATCCCCTGGTGCTGCACGAGCGGGCCCGGCGATTGAGCCTGGCGGGCGATCCGGCGGCCGCGCTGGCGATCCTCGAACGGGTGGTCTCGCTGGCGCCCAAGCACGTGCCGTTCCGCCTGAGTCAGGCGGCGGTGCTGCGCGCGATGGGCCGGCGCGAGGACGAACTGGCCGTGCTCGAGCAAGCGCTCACCGTCGAACCCCGGCATCTGGTGGCGCTGCTGCAGAAGGGCGCATTGCTCGACTTCATGCAGAAGCCCCGGGCCGCGGCGGTGGTTTACGGGCGGGCGCTGCAGGCCTTGGGGCCGGGTACCCGGTTGCCGGCCCCCATCGAGGCCCATGTGGCGCATGCCAGGAAACGCGTGGCGGACAATGCCGCGGAGGTGGCAGCCTGGCTGGACGCGCGCCTGCGGGCCATTCGCGGCGCCGGCGCGGGCGGCGAGGCGCGGCAGCGGGTCGACCGTTGTCTCGAGCGGATGCTGGGCCGCAACCGCATCTACACGCCCGAGCCGACGGGCATGCTCTTTCCGTTTCTGGTGAACTTCGAGTACTACTCGCGGGAATACTTTCCGTGGCTCGAGACGCTGGAGACCGCCACCGCCGCGATACGCGAGGAATTGATCGGCGTCTTGAATTCGGACCAGGCCGGTATCCGGCCCTATGTGTCCTATCCCCACGGCCTGCCGCTCGACCAGTGGCGCGAATTGAATAATTCTCGGCGCTGGGGCGCGTACTTCCTGTGGAACGAGGGACACCGTGAGGAGGATCACATGGCCCGCTGCCCGCGCGCCGTGGCCGCTCTGGAGTCGATCCCGAGAGTCGACATACCCGGCCGAGGCCCCACCGCATTTTTCTCGGTGCTGGACTCGCACACCCGGATCCCGCCGCACACGGGCGTGACCAATACGCGTCTGACCGTGCATCTGCCGCTGATCGTGCCGCCGGGTTGCCAATTCCGGGTGGGCGGCGAGACCCGCGACTGGCGCGAGGGCACGGCCTGGGTGTTCGATGATTCGATCGAACATGAGGCGTGGAACGACTCCGACGTGCCGCGCGGCATTTTGATCTTCGACGTGTGGAATCCCCAGCTCACGCCCCTGGAGCGCGATCTGGTGCGCGAGGCGACGGTGGTATTCGCGCAGTACAATGAGGCGGAAGGCAACGTGCCCGGCCTCGGCGTCTGAGGGCAACGAGCGTGGAGCGGCGTGGAATGAGAACGAGATGGACGGTCGCTTGCGTTTTCGCATGCCTGGCGACGGCCGGCTATGCGGCTGCGCCGCTCAACGGGCTGTTGGCGTGCCGCGATATTGCCGACGCCCAGGCGCGGCTGGCCTGCTTCGATCGGGAAGCGGCGGCGCTCGCCGCGCCGACGCGGGTTGCCGAGCCGCCCCCGCCGCCTGCGCCCCCCGCCGCACCCGCAGCCGCCGTGCGTCCAGCCATTGCCGCTGCGCCCGCCGTCACGCCCCCCGCCGCGGCCGCGCCTCCCGCCGCGCCTACGGCCGCGCCGCTCAACTCGGAGCAGCAATTCGGCCTGCCGGAGCGCGCCGTCGCGGCGAAAGAAGTCGCGGCGGGCACGCGTGCGTCCGATGTCCCGGCCATCGAGGCACGCCTCGTCAGCGTTGCGGCGGCGCCCGACGGCCGCATGATCTTCACGCTCGACAATGGTCAGGCGTGGCGGCAACTGCAGGCCGAGGGGGACCTCCTGGCCAAGCCGGGCGACGCGGTGGTGGTGTCGCGCGCCCTGTTGGGCTCGTTCTGGATGCGGGTGCCGTCGGGACGCGGCTGCAAGGTCACGCGCCTACGCTGATCGGCGGCCGTGCCCGCGTCCCCCGGTGCGGGATCAATCGCAGGAGATTCCCGCCGCCTCCAGCCGCGCCCGCACCGGCGCGAGTTGCGCCGCGTGGTGCTTCCAGGCCTCGAGCGATGAATCATAGAGCGGGTGGCGCACCTGCACCGAACTCGTCGTGATGACCGGCGACTCATTCAAGTGGAATTCGAGGCAGGCCTCCTCGAACGGCAACCCGACGTACTCGAGCAGCCGCCGTGTGGCGGGTTCCTGCGCCGTGACCACGTCCTCATAGGCGAGATCGAGGATCCGCCCGGGAAGCACGCGGCGCCAATGCGCCATCACCCGCCGGTACCCGATGTAGAAATCCGCGATTTCGTCCAAGCTGTACGCGAACGGGTAGGTGCCGTTGAAGCGGGTTCTGTAGATGGCGTAGCAGGCGGCGAGGGGATGCCGCGTGAGGTGGACGATGGATGCATTGGGGAAAGCCCGGAAGATCAACGGGCACGACAGGATATTCGTCAGCTGCTTGTCGGTGAACCGCGGCCGCTCGCCGCGCCGCGTGCGGACTCGCTCGAGGTAGACGCCGGCAATGGCGGCGCCCTCGAGGCCGCCCAGCAGGGCGGCGTGGCCGCGCCATTCGGGGGAGTCGGGGCCGGAGCTGCGCCGGACGAGAATGTCGATGGTCTCGGGCATGGCCGTCAATTCGCCGGCGGAATGCACCTGAGAGTGGCTGCCCAGGATCCGGTCGACCAGGGTGGTTCCGGTGCGCGGCACGCCCACGATGAAAATCGGGCGCTCGCCCGTGGCGTCCGGGCGGACGGCCTCGAGATCAGGGAATGCGGCGATCAGGGTGTCCATGACGGCGCGGTCCGTTTGCGGATCGTACTGCAGCCGTGCACGCTCGATGGCGTTGCCGGCGGCGAGGTGGCGCCAATTCGCCGTGTGATCGCCCATGTCTTCGTAGGATTTCGCGAGGCCGAAGTGCAGTATTGCGGCGTCGACGGAGCCTTCAGGCGCCGCCGCCAGCGCCCCCTGCATGGCCGCCACCGAGTTCCGCTCGCGGGTTTGCCGATGCAGTTCGGCGAGGCCTTTGAGCGCCTTGGCCGACGTGGGCAGTTCCGCCAGGACCGCGCGGTAGTCGCTCGCCGAGTGATCCAGGTGGCCGAGAAAGCGGTGCACGACGGCCCGCTTGATCCGGATGTTGGGCTCGCGCGGCGTCGCGGCGACGGCCCGATCGTAAACCGCGAGCGCACGGCGATAGTCGCCGGCCTCGCCGCAGAACTCGCCGATCGAATCGAGGACGACGGGCACATCGGGCGCGCTGGCGGCCGCCTCGTCGGCGGCGGCGAACGCCTTCTCGCGGTCCCCAAGCGCCAGCAGGCACTCGGCCTTCTGCACCAGGCATTGGACATCGTGCGGATCGATGCGCAAGCGCTCTTCCACCAGGTCGAGCGCGGATTGCTTGTCATCCGCCAGCAGCGCCGTGATGCTGCCCAGCAGCCAGCCCGCCGGGTGGGAGGGCCACGCGGCGCGGCAGCCGGCCGCCGCGGCCGCGGCGCCCGCCAGGTCGCCCCGGTTCATGCGCTGGCCGATTTCCCGTTCGAATTGAGGCACGGAAGGGATGCTCATGGTGGATTCCGCTGGCCCAAACAGCGCGCATGATGGGGTTCGACTTCGGCGCCGTCCAGTCGCGCAGGATCTCGCCCCCCGTTGCGAGCGAACAACAGGGGGACTTTTCGCCGCGCCGGCTCGGGCCGCGACGTGCGGCACGGCGCTGCCAGATGTTCCAGGGAATCTGCAGCTGATATACCAGCGTCCCACGCGCTGTCGACGCTCGGCGCCTGCGTTTCCACCGTCCTCGCGTGCTCGTGCGTGATGTTGCGTCGCTCCGACACTGTGTTATTCTCCCCCCATCGGTACGTAAAAATACTTAGAGACGGGAACGTCCGGGGATGTACGCGAGTCGAGGCGGAGCCGTGAACTTGAGGCCGGTGAAAGGCCCTTTGGTTCACGAGGCCGCCATTCCCCGCCGCAGACTTTCTCTAAGTGCTTCTTAAACCAATTAATTTCGGCAAGTTCGCCTAGGGAGCCTTGCAATGCCTCAAGAAAATTTCGGAAACCCGCGACTGCGGACGGCCGTACGCGTCGCGCTGACCGGCGGCTCGGTGGCTGCCACCTTCGGTGTCGCCCATGCCCAAACCCCGCCTCCGCCGACTGCCGACACGACGCTCAGCGAAGTGGTGGTGACGGGCTCGCGCATCGCAGTTCCGAATGAGACCTCCATCAGCCCGGTGACCTTCGTCCCGGCGCTGGAAATTCAGGAAATGGGCGCGACCCGCATCGAGGACGTGCTCAACCAGTTGCCGCAGGTCTTCGCGGACCAGGGTTCGAACGTGTCCAACGGCTCGAACGGCACGTCGACGGTGAACCTGCGCGGCCTCAACACCAAGCGCACGCTGGTACTGGTCAACGGCGACCGCCTGGGATATGGCGACCCACGAACCGGCGGCGCCGGCTCCGACATCAACATGATCCCGACGGAGCTGGTGGACAGCATCGAAGTGGAAACCGGCGGCGCAGCCTCGATCTACGGCGCGGACGCCGTCGCGGGCGTGGTGAACTTCAAGATCAACGATCATTTCGAGGGCGTGAAGCTGGTGGCGGACGCCGGCATCTACAACCACAGCAATGGCAACGCCTCCAACGTCCAATCCGACTTCAATTATTTCAATACGGGCACCGGCAACGACTTCACCCCGGCGCCCTCGACGTACACCGGCGGCGCGCAGAAGCAGCTGACGTTCATCGCGGGCCTGAACTCGGCCGACGGCAACGGCAACGCGACCTTCTACGCGACCTACCGCAACATCGCCCCGGTGACGCAAGCCCAGTACTCGGAAAGCGCCTGTACGTTCGGATCCGGATACATCGGCTACAGCACACCCGGCCAGAGGAACGGCAATCTCGGCTGTTCGGGTTCCTCCACCGCGAATCCGGGCCGCTTCTACAAGCTGACCGGCGGCACGACCACCAGCGACGCCACCCTCGGGCCCGGCGGCACGCTGGTTCCCTTCACGGACGGCGCGCGCTTCAACTACGGCCCGCTGAACTACTATCAGCGCCCGGACGAGCAGTACACCGCCGGCACGTTCCTGCACTACGAGTTCAACGAGCATGCCATCGTCTATGCGAACACCATGTTCATGGACGACCGCACCATTGCGCAGATCGCGCCCTCCGGCGCCTTCTTCGGCAATCCGTATCCGGTCAATTGCGCGAATCCATTCCTGAATGCCACTCAGCTTACGGCTTGGTGCGGCGGATCCACCGCGGGATTCACCTATAGCGGCACCACCCCGGGCAACAACCTGTACATCGGCCGCCGCAACGTCGAAGGCGGCAACCGGCAGGACGACATCGAGCACGAGGATTTTCGCCTGGTCACGGGCGTGCGGGGCAAGATGGCCGAGGGCTGGGATTACGATGCCAGCTTCCAGTACGGCATCGTGAACCTGTCGGACACCTACCTGAACGACGTGTCGACCACCAAGATCGGCTACGCCCTCGACGTCATCGACGTCGCCGGCGTTCCGACCTGCCAAGTGGTGGCCAACGGCGTGCAGAGCGGTCTCGGACTCGGCTGCGTGCCCTGGAACATCTTCACTCCGGGCGCCGTCAGCAAGGCGGCCACCAATTACATCGATACTCCGGGCGACATCCGCGGCAAGATCACCCAGACCATCGTCAACGCGAACTTCACCGGCGACCTCGGCCAGTACGGGCTGCAGCTGCCCTCCGCGAGTTCCGGCCTGAAGATCAACTTCGGCGCCGAGTATCGCGACGAGAAATCCTTCAGCCAGCCCGATGCCGAGTTCGTCACGGGCGATCTCGCCGGTCAGGGCGGCCCGCAACCGGCCATCTCCGGCGGCGTGGTGTCGCGCGATGCCTTCCTGGAAGCGCGCATGCCGTTCGCGGAGGAGAAGTTCCTGGCGAAGGAGTTGAGCGCCGACGTCTCCTACCGGTACTCGAGTTACTCCCTGGGCTTCAACACCAACACCTTCTCGCTGGGGCTCGACTGGCAGCCCGTTCAGGACGTGCGCTTGCGCGGCAGCTTCGCCCGCGCGGTGCGTGCGCCGAACATCGTCGAACTGTACAACCCCAATTCGGTGGCTCTGGACGGCACGATCGATCCGTGCGCGGGAGCCGCGCCTGCCGCGAGCGCCGCACAGTGCGCGCGGTCGGGGGTCACCGGCGCCGAATACGGCCACGTCCTCGCCAACTCCGCGGCGCAGTACAACGGCCTCACCGGCGGCAACACGGGCCTGGCGCCGGAAACCGCACTCACCTCCTCGATCGGCATCGGGTTCACGCCGTCGTTCGTGCCCAATTTCCGGGCGCAGTTCGACTACTACGACATCAAGATCGAGAACGTCATCGAGACCATCGGTGCGAACACGATCATCACCGAGTGCGTCAACGCGGATCTGTTCTGCAACGACGTGCATCGCAACGCCATCGGGTCGCTGTGGATCGGCAATACCGGCTACATCATCGATTCGCTGGCCAATGTGGGTCAGCTGCACGAACGGGGCATCGATGCCGACGTTTCCTATGCCTTGGATGTCGGTGCCGCGGGCAAGGTTCGCCTGAACATGGTGGGTACGTACCTCGATCTGTACGACGTCACTCCGATCGAGGCCCTCAGCGCCAAGACCTCTTACAATTGCGCCGGTCTGTACGGACCTGCCTGCAGCAGCACGACGGAAGGCGCGGGAACCCCGGTGTTCCGCTGGCGCCATACCTTCCGGGCCACCTGGGAGACGCCGTGGCAGGGACTCGACGTGTCGTTCGCGTGGCGCTACTACTCGGGCGTGAAGCTCGAACAGTTGAGCGCGAATCCCAATCTGGCGGGCGAAGTGGCGGCGGGTTCGACGATTGCCAACGGTGGAATATCCAACACCGATGCGTACATCTCCTCCTACAACTACTTCGACATCACGGCCTCGATGAACCTCACGGACAAGATCACCTTCCGTCTGGGCGTGAACAACATCCTGGACAAGGATCCGCCGATCATCGGAACCACGAACCTGCCGGGCACGTCGGGCAACGGCAACACCTTCCCGCAGACCTACGATGCGCTGGGCCGGTTCGTCTTCGCGCAGTTGAGCGCGAAGTTCTAACCGGACTCCATTTGGAGAATCCACGGCGGGCCACTGGCCCGCCGTTTTTTTGTGCGCCCGGCAGGGCGCACTCATTGGGGTGGGCGCTTGCTAGGAGCCGCGCAGACGCAGAACGCCGCGGACCAGCGCATGCCGTTCGGCGAGCGACTCGAGCCAGGCCATTCCGCGCTTGATTTCCGCCGAGTGCTCCCACTCGGCGGACGCCAGCACGTCGCGCCGCAGCGCCGCGTCATAGGCATGTTCGGGCGCCTTGGAATATCGGAGCATCAGCGGCCCCGTCACGAGCGCTTCGACGTCGCGCGCCGGAACGCGGGCGCCCAGGGCGGCGAAAATCTGCGCGAGCACCGGCGCCGGCGTCTTCAGGAATTCGTCGAAATTCACCCACAGCACCTGAGCGGCGCAGGCCTCCCACGCCCGGTGCAGCGTGGTCATTTCGCATAGCCAGCTCATGGCGATCACCTCGCCCTCGGTGCGGGGATGCCATGCATCGCCGGTGCCGGGGAGCCGTTGCTGCAGGCGGCGCAGGCGGCCCGACGCCAGCGCCCGGGACTCCACGCGCGAGTTCGGACCGGCCAGGATGCTGCGCAAGTACGCGAGCGCGTCCACGAACATGAAAATGGCCGCCGGGCGATCTTCGCCGCCCAGAATGAGCGGGGCCATCTCGCTGGCGATGCTGGTGGCCTTGACCACGGCGCGCTGGCCGGGGCGCCAGGTGCGGCCCAGTAGCGGGAGCACAACATCCAGGGGCAGCGCCGCGGCCGGCGGCGGTCCGGGCGGCGCCTCGCCCGGCGGCCGAGCGGCGGCGTCGGCCAGCGCGCGCAAAAGCTGCGGTTCGCGCACCGACAGGCACTGCTCGTGGGCGCCGATGAGCCGCGCGATCAGCGTGGAACCCGCGTGACCGATGTGGAAAATATACTGCGGCGTGGCCTTGAGCGATTGCGCAGCCTGCACCAGCGTCGCGGTGGGGCAGAACACCTCTTCGTATCCGCGAGCCAGCAACCGCAAATCGAGAAAGCTCTCGGTCCGGTAGTCGGCCTCCGTGAGTTCGACCAGGGCCATCCCGGCCCCGGCTTCCACGGAAGCGCCCGCTGCGCCTCCGCCGGTCATTCGCAGCGGAAACCATAGCGGCGAACCGGCGATGGTCCCTTGATCCAGCATGGCCCACTGTACAAAAAAAAGCCCCCGTGAGGGGGCTTGTAAACAGTTGGCGGTACCTTAAGTTCCGATGGGACTCCGATGCATCGGGCTCATTGCGCCAAGCCGGCGACCTCGATGTCGACGCGGCGGTCCGGCTGCAGGCAGGCAATGGTCGCCTTCGATCGCTTCGCGCCGCACTCGCCCGGCGTCGTGACGGGATTGGCTTTGCCCATGCCCTGAGTCTCGATCTTGGTCCCATCCACGCCCTTGTCGACCAGGTAGGCCTTCACGGCGTCCGCGCGCTGCTGCGACAAGCGCAGGTTGTAGGCGTCGGAGCCGATTCGATCCGTATAGCCGGTGACGTGGACATGGTGGAACTGTGTCGTCTGCAGATCGGTTGCCAGCTTGTCGAGGTCAGCCGCACCCTCAGGCCGGATCTGCGCCTTATCGAAGGCAAACAGCGCATCCGCACTCAAGGTGATGTGCCGGGGCGCAGGCGGAGGAGGAGGAGGCGGCGGCGGGGGTGGCGGCTCCGGGGCGGGCGGCGGCGGAGGCGCTACGGCAACCATCTTCGGCGCAGGCGGCGGGACCGGCGCCCCGAACTCGAACTGCACGCCCACGCCGTACAGCACATCGCCGGGATTCTTCGGATTGTAGAGACTGGCCTCCACGAACTCGCGCCGGTACTTGGCCTCGGTGCGCAGCTGCACGCGGAACGAGCCCGTCTGCGAGCCGATGCCGGTCAGCGCGCCCAGGCCGCCCTCGGCGGTCCAGGTATGGTTGGTGCCGTTGCCGCGGCCCACGGTGTCGTCCATCTCGCCGCCACCCAGCAGGACGTAGGGATCGATGATGGAGGAGGGCAGCAGCTTGAACATGCCGTCCAGCGTGTAGGCGTACAGCTTCTGGCTCTGCTGGTCGTGAATGCGGAAGCTACCCTCGCTGTAATTGACCTCGCCGGAGAAATGCGGCGCGAAGTTGTAGCCGACGGCAAGGTCGCCCGCGAAATCGTCCTTGGCGGCTCGGTGGTCGTCCAATACCCCATACTGGAGCATGGGAGCCACGTAAAATGCCCCCGTGTCATCATCCGCCAGGGCGGCGCCGCTGGCGGCTCCTGCCGCGGCGGCCAGGGTCCAAAAGATCACTCGCTTCATGCAATGCACTCCATAATGGTTAGCCTAAAGCAACAGCTATGATCGTTTTCATTTCGCAAGAAATATCAGCAAAATGAAAGCGATTTAACGGCGTTTGCGTTGTTCCTAGTTGTTGTTGTTGCAGTTATACCACTATCTTCCGGGGTGTCTGTAGGCCTAGACCGCCACGGGTCGTAGGAGTTCGCGGTGCGATTTCTGAAGTTCTCCTGGGCGCTTGCCGCCGTCGCCGGCCTCTGCCGCGCCGCCGTGCCGGTTTATGATTTCGAGGTAGTCCATACCTATCCCCATGACCCGTCGGCGTTCACGGAGGGCCTGTTCTACTTGAACGGCTTCTTGTACGAGAGCACAGGCCTCGAGGCGCACTCGACCATTCGCAAGGTCCGGCTCGAAACCGGCGAGGTTCTCAAGAAGATCGACATCCCACCGCAATACTTCGGCGAGGGAATCGTCAATTGGGACGGGCGCCTGATCAGCCTCACCTGGAGGTCGCAGACCGGCTTCGTCTTCGATCTGGCCACCTTCAAGCAGCAAAAGGAGTTTCACTACGAGGGCGAAGGTTGGGCGCTGACGCAGGACGGCAAGCAGCTCATCATGAGCGACGGCACGCCGCAGCTGCGCTTCATCAATCCCAAGACCCTCCAGGAGACCCATCGCATCACCGTCACGCTGGACGGCAAGCCCGTGCGGAATGTGAACGAGCTCGAGTGGGTGAAAGGGGAGATCTTCGCCAACGTGTGGCAAACCAACTGGATCGTGCGCATCGATCCCCGCGATGGCCGGGTTCTCGGCATGGTTAATTTAACCGGAATCCTTCCCCCGGGGACCTCGATCAGCAGCCCCGACGGTGTCCTGAACGGTATTGCCTACGACGCCCAGCACGATCGCCTATTCGTCACGGGCAAGAACTGGCCCAGCCTCTTCGAGATCCGGCTGCGCCCGCGCTCAGTGGTCAGCCGCTAGCGCGGCCCCGTCCGTCTCGTAGTTCACCAATCCCGCGAACTCGAAGGTCTTCACCAGCACCGAGCCGGGTCCGCGCACGCCGTGGGCCGGCTGCGTGCAGAAGCCGCGCGCCTCCACCCGATAGGCTCCCGGCGCCTTCAACCGGCGCTGGGTCAGCGAATCGACGGTGCAGCGCGAGTCGCCGAGGGTCCCGAATATCTGGGGCGTGCCCTGCACGATGAGGGTCAGATTGGCTCCCACCCCATGCGCCGGCTGGCCGGCGCTGATGCCGGTGAGGCCGAAGACGAACAGCAAATCGGGCTTCGAGTGGGAATTGCGCTGAAAGCTCAGGCGCACGCCCGGCGGATCGTTCTTGGGCTCGCCCTGGCACCGGGTGCCGCTGTTCGGCCAGTCGATCGTCATCTCGATGTCGCCCGCCACCTGGGCGCGGAAGTAACCATCGCCCGATTCCAGGCAACCCGCGGCGGGGACGGCCGGGCGTGGCGCTTGGCCCCCGGCCGGCGCGGCGAGAATGGCGGTCAGTGCTCCGATCCTGATCATTGAAGGTATCATTCGAACCATGGTGCCATGCCGCGAATGTGAACGTTGATGATTGGTCGGGAGTTCCTGGTGGGTGCAGCCGTGGCGGCGTTGGCGGCATGTTCGGCTCTGGCACCGAAGTTCGAGAAGCCGGAGGTCTCCGTGGCCGGCGTCGAACTGGCGGGCGGCAATCTCCTGCAACAGAACTTCCGGGTCAAGCTCAACGTCCGCAATCCCAACAACCGAGACTTGCCGGTCACCCGTCTTCGCGCGGACCTGAACGTGGCGGGCGAACATGTCGCGAGCGGCGAAAACGACCATGCCTTCGTGGTCCCGGCCCAAGGAAGCACCGAAATCGACCTGACCGTCACCGCCAACCTGGCGCTGACACTCCTCAAACTCGCCCAGCGGCCGGATGGCGGATCGGGGGCGATCGACTATGACGTCACGGGCTCGGCGAGCCTGGACTTGCCCTTCCTGCACGACCTGCCGTTCCGCCAGAAGGGGACCTTCGCGTTGCACGGCGCGCCGTGAGCCGCTGTACCGCGGCACCAGCCGGCGCCGGATTTAATTAGTAACTCATTGAAATAAAACAATATTTGACGCCTCATCGGCGGTCGGACGGCCGTCTCATCTGGTAAACTTAGGGCCCATAACAGGCGCTGCCCTTGGCGGGCCGTCATCAAGGTCCAAGATCATGGCAGCTTCGCCCTACGAACAATTGGAACAAGAGTTTCGCCGGTTACACGCCTTTCGCGGGGCGCTTTCGCTGCTGCGCTGGGACGCCGCGGTGATGATGCCGCGCGGCAGCGCCGACGTGCGCGGCGAGCAGCTGGCGGCCCTCGAGACCGAACATCACGCTCTGCTCACGACGCCCAAGGTCGCCCGGCTGCTCGAGCGCGCTGAGGCGGGATCATCGCAACTGGAGGATTGGCAGATGGCCAACCTGCGGGAAATGCGCCGGCAACGCGACCATGCCATCGCCACGCCGCCCTCGCTGATCTCGCGCCTCGCCAAAGCCACCGCACGCGCCGAAGTGTTCTGGGTCGAGGCGCGCAAAGCCAACGACTTCAAGATTCTGGCGCCGCACCTGGAAGAGGTGGTGCATCTCGTGCGCGACCGGGCCGCCCTGCTGGGTCAGGCGCGCGGCCTCGCACCCTACGATGCCCTGGTGGACGGATTCACGCCGGGCATTTCGACCGCGGACATCGATACGATCTTCAAGGCCTTGTCCCGCAAGCTTCCCAGCCTCATCAATCAGGCCATCGAAGTCCAGGCGGACCGCGCGCCGCTGCCGCTGTCGGGCAAGTTCAGCGTGGCGCGCCAGCGGTCGCTGGCGGTGGACGTTCTCAAGGCTCTGGGATTTCCCTTCGATCGCGGCCGGCTCGACGAAAGCGAACATCCCTTCACGGAAGGCGTGCCGGGCGACATTCGCGTGACCACGCGCTTCGATGCGGGCGACCCGTTCACCGGGCTGCTCGGTGCCGTACACGAGACGGGCCATGCGATGTACGACCTGGGCCTGCCGCAGAAGTGGCGCGACCAGCCCGTCGGCCGCGACCGGGGCCTCGCGCTCGAGGAGAGCCAGTCGCTGTTCTTCGAGATGAACATGTGCCGCAGCCGCGCCTTCGTGAAGTACCTGAGACCGCTGCTGGAGAAGTATCTGCAGGTCACCGGGCCGGAATGGAGCGAGGAGAATCTGTACCGTCATCTGGTCCGCGTGAAGCGCAGCCTGATTCGCATGGACGCGGACGAGCTCACCTATCCGGTGCACATCATGCTGCGCTACGAACTCGAGAAGAAGATCCTCGAGGGCGTGCTGCCGATCGCCGATTTGCCGGAGGCCTGGAACGCCAACCTGGAACAGAGGCTCTCCATCCGGCCGGCCAGCGATGTCGAGGGCTGCCTGCAGGACATCCATTGGGCGGTGGGGCATTTCGGCTATTTCCCTTCCTATGCCCTGGGCGCGGTCATCGCCGGCCAATTGAACGAGGCGCTGCGTGTCGAGCGGCCCTCATTGGATTCCGAGATTGCGGCCGGCCAGTTCGGCGGCGTCATGGGCTGGCTGCGGGACAACGTGCACGGTGTCGGCGCCCGCCTGCCCGTGCAGGAGCTCATGAAGCAGGCGACCGGCAAGCCGCTCACCGCGGCGGCCTACCTGCGCTACCTGGAAGCCAAGTATCTGGAAGCGCCGTGACGGGAAGCCATTCGGGCGCGGCGCGTCCATCGAACAATTTCAAGAAGTTGCAGGCCCAGCTGCGCGGCTTGGTGGGGAAGGCCATCGAGCGTTACGGAATGATCGAGGACGGGGATCGCGTGATGGTGTGCCTGTCCGGGGGGAAGGATTCGTACACGCTGCTGGATATCCTGCTCCTGCTGAAGGTGTCCGCTCCCATCCGCTTCGACCTGATTGCCGTGAATCTCGACCAGAAGCAGCCGGGATTTCCGGCCGAGGTGCTGCCCGGGTACCTGACCGGTCTCGGCGTCCCGTTCCATGTGATCGAGCAAAACACCTACTCGGTGGTGAAGCGCGTCATTCCCGAAGGACGGACGATGTGCGGCCTGTGTTCGCGCCTGCGGCGCGGCGCCTTGTACCGCTACGCCGCCCTGAACGGGATCACCAAGATCGCCCTGGGCCATCATCGCGACGACATCGTCGAGACCTTGTTTTTGAACCTGTTCTTCGGCGGCCGGCTCAAGGCCATGCCTCCCAAGCTGAGGAGCGAGGACGGGCGCCACGTCGTCATCCGGCCGCTTAGCCTGGTCCCGGAGCGAATGATCTCCCGGTACGCGGCGGCACGCGACTTCCCCATCATTCCCTGCACCCTGTGCGGGTCGCAGGCGAACCTGCAGCGGCAGGCCGTCAAGAGCATGCTCGCCGACTGGGAGCGGCGCCATCCGGGCCGGATCGAAACGATTTTCTCCGGCATCTGCCACGTATCGGCCTCGCACCTCGCCGATCCGGCCCTGTTTGACTTTGCGGGCTTGACTGGCGCGCCGGGCCGAACCGGGGCCGCCCCCGGGACGGCGGCCGCGGACGCGCCGTCGGACGCCTCCGATGCGCCGTCGGATGCCATGGCCGCGCCGTGGGACGCCGCCGATGCGCCGTGGGACGCGGCGGCCGACATCGACATCGCGCAGCCTTGACATCGTCTCCAGGCAACGGGATCTTAAGGCCCACCATGCCGCACGTACGCCCCGCCGCCGCCAGGTCCCGCCCGCGCTATGTGTGGGAGACGCTGTCGGACGAGCAGCTGCTCAGCCTGCGATTCTGCGACCTGAAGCTCACCATCGAGGGCACTGACCTCGCGGAGGCGATCGAGCGCCTGCATCGCGAATTGGCGACGCGCGGCATCCGCTTCAAGCCGCATTGCTGGCTGGCGCCCGAATGGTTCTCGCCCGATGGAATTCCGGGTATCGCGATTCCGTTCTATCTGGCGCATCGGCGCCTGATGAGCATCGAGCGGCGCTTGATGCGCGAGGTCGAGGGCGGCAACCGCAATTGGCTGATGCGCATTTTGCGCCACGAGGCCGGGCACGCCATCGATTCCGCATACCGGCTGCGGCGGCGGCGCCAGTGGCGCGAGGTGTTCGGTCCGGCGTCGCTGCCGTATCCGGACACCTACCGGCCCCGGCCGGGCAGCCGGCGCTTCGTGCAGCATCTGGGGGCCTGGTATGCCCAGGCTCATCCCACCGAGGACTTCGCGGAGACCTTCGCCGTCTGGCTCAAGCCCAACTCGTCGTGGCGCCGCGAGTACCAGGGCTGGCCGGCGTTCGCCAAGCTCGAGTACATCGACCTGTTGGCGGCCGAGATCGGCGATGCGAAACCGCCGGTGTCCGACCGCACGCGGATCGAGGACATCGGGGAGGAGAGCCGGACGCTGCGTCAGCACTACGAGCGCAAACTCGCGCGTTACCGCATGCCGCGCCGGTCGGGCGCCGACGAGCTGCTGCTCAAGGTATTCACCGCCGCGCCGCGGCGCAAGTCCGCCGCCAAGGCGGCGAGCGTGCTGCGGGACATGCGCGCGCCGCTGCGCAACCAGTTGGTGCGCCACGGGGCGTTCAGCGAGTATCTCGTGCATCAGGTGCTGCGCCTGATGATCGAACGCTGCGAGAGCCTCGATCTGCACGTGCGCGGACCGCGGCGCGAGCTCAAGGGCCAGGTGGCATGGGTGGTCGGGCGCCTGGCCGAATCGTACGAGGAGCGCCAATTGCCGAGAGTCGCGCTTTGAAAAAACTGCGCGCGCTGGTGCTGGTGCACGCGACCCTCGTGCCGCCCGACTCCCTGGTGGGCCTCACGGAACAGGAAATCGACGAGTGGCGCACGGAATACGACGTCATCTCGCACCTCAAGGCCGCCGGCCACGAGGTGCTGCCGCTCGGGATCTCGGACAGCCTGTCGGACCTGCGGCGCGCCATCACCGACTGGCAGCCCGACATCTGCTTCAACCTTCTCGAGGAGTTCGACGGTATCGTCACCTACGATCAGCACGTGGTGGCCTTCCTCGAACTCATGCGCCAGCCCTACACCGGCTGCAATCCGCGCGGCATGCTGTTGTCGCGCGACAAGGTGCTGTCGAAGCAGCTGTTGTCGTACCACCGCATTCCCACGCCGCAGTTCATGGTGTTCCCGCGCGGCCGCAAGCCGCGGATCCGGAAGAAGACCCACTTCCCCATGTTCGTGAAATCCTCCACCGAGGACGCCTCGCTCGGCATTGCGCACGCCTCGGTGGTGGAGGATGAGAAGCAGCTGGTGGAGCGCATCGCGTTCATCCACGAACAGACCCACTCGGATGCGCTCGTCGAGGAATACATCGAAGGCCGCGAATTGTACGTGGGCGTCATCGGCAATGACCGCCTCAAGGTGCTGCCGGTGTGGGAAATGATGTTCGGATCGCTGCCCGAGAAGCTGCCGGCCATCGCGACCCGCAAGGTGAAATGGGACCGGCGCTACCAGGAAAAATACAGCATCACCACGGCGGCGGCGGCTCTTCTTCCCGAGGGCACCGAAGGCCGCCTGGAGCAGCTGTCCAGGCGGATCTTTCGGGCGCTGCACCTGACCGGCTATGCGCGCATGGACTTTCGCCTGCGGGCCGACGGCGCGCTGTATGCCCTGGAGGCCAACGCCAATCCGAACATTTCCATGGCCGAGGATTTCTCCCAGTCGGCGCTCACCGCCGGCATGCGCTACCGCGACTTGCTCAACCGCATCCTGCAGCTGGGCGCCAACTATCCGGCGGCCTGGCGCGGCGTCGAGTCCTAGCGCGCCGCAGCCGCCCGGCGCGCCCAGGCTCCCCGCGCGCCGCAGCCGCCTAACGCGTCCAGCGATTCATCCACGCGATCACCGTGTCGTACCATTGGATGCTGTTGGCCGGCTTCAGCACCCAGTGGTTTTCATCCGGAAAGTACAGGAGCTCGCTCGGCACGCCGCGCCGCTGCAGGGCCGTGTAGACGGCGAGCCCCTGCGAGAGCGGCACGCGGTAGTCGAGCTGTCCGTGAATCACGAGGGTGGGCGTCTTCCAGCGCGACGCGTAGTCCACGGGATTGAACTTCGAGTAGCCCGCGGGATTCGCGTACTCGGGGCCGCCGTTCTCCCATTCGGGGAACCACAGCTCCTCGGTCGAGTAATACATGCTGCGATTGTCGAATATGCCGTCGTGCGTGACGATGCACTTGAAACGGTCGGGCCACTGTCCGGCGATCCAGTTCATCATGAAGCCGCCGTAGGATCCCCCGAGAGCGCACACGCGATCGCCGTCCAGCCACGGGTATTGCTTCGCGGCGGCTGCGAGCCCGAGCTTGAGATCCTCGAGCGGCTTGCCGCCCCAATCGCCGCTGATGGAATCCGTGAAGGCCTGTCCGTAGCCCGTCGACCCGTGGAAGTCGACCATCACGACGGCGTAGCCGGCGCCGGCCAGGACCTGGGCGTTCCAGCGCCAATGCCAGATGTTCGCGAGGCTCCCCTGAGGGCCGCCATGCACCATGAACGCCACCGGGTACTTGCGGTCGCGGTTGAAATCCACCGGCTTGACGACGTAGCCGAACACATTGTCGTTGTTCCAGCCGGCGAAGTTGAATTGCTCGTAGGCCGACAGCTTGCGGTGCGCGAGGACCGCCTGATTGAGACTGGTGAGCTGCAGCGGCTTGCCGCCCGTGAAACCGACGGCATACAAGTCGCCGGGATGGCCCAGGTCGCTGTGCGCGTAGAAGATCTGGCGCCGCGCGACGTCGAATCCCTCGACCTCGCCGTCCCCCGTGATGGCCCCGGCCCGCCCGGAGCCCGCGTCGATGGCCCACAACGGATGCTGCCCCAGATGATCGGTGGTGGCGATGAGGGTCTTGCCGTCGGGCGTCCAGGCGAAGCTCGAGATCGATCGATCCCAGTTCTGCGTAAGCGGGCGCTTGGTGCCGGTCTTCAAATTCAACAGCACGAGGTGGAAGCGGTCGGCCTCGAAGCCCGGGCGGTCCATCGCGACGTAGGCGAGCGTCGAGCCGTCGGGCGAGTAGGCGGGCTGCCCGTCCCACGCGGGATTGTCCGCCGTCAGATTCTCGGGTTTGCCGCCCTCGACCGCGACCTGATAGATGTCGAAATTCGTGGACCAGGGCTCGCCCACCCGCATCGCCCGGACGGAGAAGGCGACCTGCCGTCCATCGGGGCTGAAGGCGTAATCCTCGCGGCCGCCGAACGGCTTGCCGGGGATGTCGCCGTCGATGCCCGCGCTCAGGAGCACGGGCGTGCCGGCCGCGAGGCCCGATCCGGGATCCAGGCCGAGCGCGAACAGCTGCGAGCGACGCCCGTCGCTCCAGGTATCCCAGTGCCGGACGAACAGCTTGTCGTAGAGCACGCCGTGGGCCGGCGCTCGCGCGGCCGTCTCCAGGCGCCGCTTCGTGCATGGAAGATCGGCGCAATCGATGAAGACCTCCATGCTGACCAGCAGCCGATCGCCCTTGGGCGACAGCCGGTAGCTGTCGACGTCCAGGGGCAGATTGGTAATCTGCTGCGTGGTGTCGCCCCGTTCGGCGCGTTCCGCCTCGCCGCGGCTGAGAGCGCTGCGCGGCGCATCGGTGCGCCACACCTGGCCGGTTCCGCTGCGGTTCGACAGGTAATAGATGCTTCGGCCGTCGGGGCTCCAGGAGGCCGAGCCCGCGTTGGCGGCGAGGTCGGTGAGGCGCGCGGGCGCGGCATTGCGCTTGGCCGTGTCGAGCACCCAGACGGCGGTGCGACCCTTGTTCGCCTCCATGTCGGTGGTGCGTAGGGTGTATGCGACCCATTTGCCGTCGGGGGAGACGGCGATCTCCGAGAGCCGGTCCAGCCGCACCAAGTCCTGGATGGTGAAGGCTTGCGCGGACTCCGCGACGGCCGCCGCGCGGGCGCCGGGCGCGGCGGCGGCTCCCAGGACGCAGGCCAGCCCCAAGACGAGGGTTGCGAGACGATCCGCGGACATCATGTTCTCCTTTGAGTATCCCCGCGGCCATTGTAGCTTGCCGGGGATACAATCTGCGGGTGATCCCGCCGCGCATCATCAGCTTCGATTTGGACGACACGCTGTGGCCCGTTGAGCCCGTGATCACGGCGGCCGAGACGGTGCTGCTGTCGTGGATCCGCGTGCATCATCCGCGCGCAGCGCTCGGTCACGACGTCGACAGCATGCGCCGGATGCGCGCGGGCGTCGCCGAGCGCTTCCCGGATCGCAGTCATGACCTGTCGTTCCTGCGCCGGCGCGCGCTCGGCGAGCAGTTCGAGGCGGCGGGCTACGCCGACCCTCATGCGGCGCATTCGCCCGCGGAGCAGGCGATGGAGGTGTTCCTCGCGGAGCGCAATCGCGTGAACTTCTACGAGGACGTGCGGCCTGCGCTCGAGCGCCTCCGCCTGCGGTACCGCCTGTTCGCCCTGAGCAACGGCAACGCGGACCTTAGGGCGTGCGGAATCGCCGATCTCTTTCACGGCCACATCACGGCGACGACGGCGGGCGCGGCCAAGCCGGATGCGCGCATCTTCGCGCATCTGCTGCGCGCCGCCGGCGCCGAGGCCCGCCAGGTCGTGCACGTCGGCGACGATCCCCTTGCGGACGTGGTCGGCGCAATGCGCGCCGGCATGCAGGCGGTCTGGCTGAACCGCGACGGCAGGCGGTGGCCGGAGGAGTTCGCGCCTCCGCCGCGCACCGTTTCGACGCTCGACGAGATCCTGTAGCACCACGCCGGGGCGCCGGCGGATTTGGCAGCAAGAGCAGGCGACTGCTGATCGAAAAACGCGCAAAAAACCGTGAATTATTGATCACTTTCGCGCTTCACTTGCCCGGGTGGATGTCGATAGGATGGTGTCAGCCGCAAGAGGACGCCTCAGCATGCAGGACAGGTCGTCGGGATCCTTGGTCGCCGTGAGCTCGCTGCGGGAGTTCTTTCGGGATGCTTTCCACGCCGCGAGCGAGCATCAGCATCTGGACATCGACGAGCAGGCCGAGCAATACGTGGTCAATCTGCTGACCGTCTTCTCCCGCGCCGATGTCCTCTATGAGCGCACCGCCGAGGGCCTGCGCATCAAGCCGCTGGCGCACATGCTGTGCGAAGCGCTCGAGGCGCCCACCGCTCAGGCGCGCCAGCGCAGCCTGCAGCGGCTCGGCGACGTGTCGCTGTTCGTCGCGGGATTCTTTGCGCGCAGCTTCGCGCGCAAGCTGATCGACATCGACTATCACATCGCGATGGGCGGCAACGCCTACAGCTCGCTCGCGGACAGCATGCAGCGCTCCACCTCGGGCCGCAGCGTCGCCGCCATCTACGCGCAGCTCGCCGAAAAATTCCAGCCGCTGGTGGACGCGCTGAACGAGATCAGCGAAATGTCCTATCAGCACACCGACGCCGACATCCTTCGCCTGTACGAGGTGTGGATGAAGACCGGCAGTCCCCGTGCGCACGGCCTGCTCAACAAGCTCGGGGTGCAGCCCGTGCGGCAAGGCGGATTCCGCCGCGAGCACTGACCCCGTGAGCACCGTACTCGCCGACATGCAGTCGCTCCTGGGGCGGCTCTACGACGTGGATGTGCGCCACGACGTGTACGATTTCCTGGTCACCGACCGCAAGTCGCTCGGCGCCATCGCGCCCGGCTGCGGAACCGGCGCACCCGAGGAGGAACTGCTGCTGGCGGAGACCGACGACGGCGCCGGCGTGGCGCTGTACCTCGACCCCGATTTGCTGCAGCGCCTGGACGATGCCGATCCGCTGGGAGAGCTGACCGAAGGGAATCTCGCCGATTACTGCACGGCCTTGGAAGGCGTGAGCCATTTCGTGTACAGCACCTGGCGCTTGGAGGTCGATGTGCCGGTGTCGCTCCTCGAGCTCGAGACCCAGGCGGAGGTCGACAAGTACGCGGCCACGGTATTCTTGATCGCAAGCCAGCAGGGCGGCGCCTACCCCAGCCAGGTGCATCCGCGCCTGTTCGATCGGGTGGGCTTCGATGCGCGCCTGGAGCCCGAGCAATACCATCGCTACCGGACCGCGCATCGATGCGCCGCACGATATTGCCGGCGCCTGGAGCACCACTACGTGCAGCGGGGCGAGGCGCGGATCGAGGCGCTGGTGCGGGAGCTCAGGAAATTCTACCGGCTGGGATCGAGCGCGAAGCTCGCCTACGCGCTCGCTTGAGATGCCGGCGATGCCGCTCCGGCCAGGGCGGCTTTGAAGCGCGCTATTCGTCGTCCTGCTTGTTGCGGCTGGCCTGGTCGCGCAGCTTGAGCCACTCCCCCAGGCGCCGCAGGTCCTTCTTCTTCGGGCGCTGTGCCGGCGCCTTGACCAACAGGCCGCTGTCGTAGGGACTGTAGCCTTGGGACACGCCCTTGCGGTTTTCCTTGACCGGGCTCTCGCCCGGGGCGCCGCCGGTGGCGGGCGGGCGCTGCGCGCCGGCGGCCGGGCGCCGCAACTCGGACTCCGCCACGAACTCATGGGGTAGGGGAGCGGGAGGCGCCGGCGAGTCGTCGACGATGGACAGCGGATTCACCAGCTTTTGGATCCGCTTGCTGGATGTTTCCGCGCCGAAGGAGCCGGTGCCCACCGCCCATTCCCAAACGGCATTACCCCGCTCGTCGAATTTCACACGACCGCTCGAATTGCCCGTCACGGGGGCAACGCGGTCAGGCTGATCGGCGCCGCGTTCCACCTCGGGAGCTTCGGCCTCGGGCTTGGCAGGATCACGATTCATCATAATGGCTTTATAGGGTGCGATGAGGGTAAGTCAATCCACCTATCGCCAAACCCACGATCCGGTCACAGTCGCAGCTGGTATGCCGCGCGCATCAGCCCCATCGCGGTCTTTCCATCGTTCCATTCCGCTCGTTGCACGTGTTCCACGGCCTCGTGGAACGGCAGCCAGTCGACTTCCAATTCCTCGTCGGCGTCGGGCGCGGCCGCGCCGACATCGAGGTCCCGCGCCAGATACAGGTGAATAATTTCGTTGAAAATGCTTGGCGCTCCGATGTAGATACCCAGCGGCAGCCAGGTGCGCGCCCGCACTCCCGTCTCCTCCGCGAGTTCGCGCACCGCACAAACCGCCGGCGCTTCGCCGGCATCGAGCTTGCCGGCCGGGATTTCCCACATGAAATCCTCGACGCCATGCCGGTACTGGCGCACGACGCAAACCCGATTCGCATCGTCGACGGCCACCACGGCCGCGGCGCCGGGGTGGCGGACGAAATCGAGCTCGTACTCGCGGCCGTTCGAGTAGCGCAGCACTTCCGTGGAGACTTCGATTACCTTCCCGCGGTGCTTAAGATGTCGAGCGATTAGCGTGGGTTTCAGCATGGGTGCCTTTGAGAGATGAAAAAACCTCAGCTTATGATAATCCTGGGCCCCCCGGCGAGCGGCAAGACGGGGCTCGCGCTGCGGCTCGCCGCCGAGCTGTCGCGGCCCGTCCTGTGCAAGGACGACGTCAAGGAGGCCCTGTTCGACGTCCTGGGATCGACCGACCGGGAGGGTTCCCGGCGGTTCTCCGAGGCGGCCCTGGCCGCGGTGCTGCGAATGGCGCGCACCCAGCTCTGCGCAGGGTCATGCTGCCTGATCGAGGGTAACTTCACCCGGAATCACGCAGCCGCACTGCGGGAAATTCTCGGTGCGTCCCAGGCCTCGGCGGCGCAGATTCTCTGTTCCGCCCCTCTGCCCGAACTCGAGCGGCGGTTTGCCGCCCGGGTCCGGCACCCGGGCCATCTCGACCCGGCCGTATCGGCCGATGACCTCCGGCGGATGGCCGAGCAGCAGTCGTCCTTCCTCGATCTGGCCGGGGGCCGGTGGGTGTACGAGTCGGCCGACCCGGCCGCCTATTCGGCGCTCCTACGCGATCTGAAATTCCGGCGCCTGTGACCTGCCGCATCGCGGAGGGATTCGCGATGGGAGATTCTTGGGTGCTGAATAATTTTATGTCATGCTCTGGATATATGTACAGTACGCCGATTGATCCTTCATGATTAAGCCCAAGACCACATCGGCCTTCGATGCACTCAACTCGGCGCAGCGCCGGGCGGCAACCTTCGGCTCGCCGGCCACGGAGTCCGGACCGCTGCTCATCCTGGCCGGCGCCGGCACGGGGAAGACCAACACGCTCGCGCATCGGGCCGCCCATCTCGTGCTGAACGGCGTCGACCCGGGGCGCATCATGATGCTGACGTTCACGCGGCGGGCGGCGCAGGAGATGATCCGCCGGGCGCAGACGATCGTGGGCGAAACCCTGGCCGAGCGCGGCAAGGTCGGCGATCGAAGCGTGGTGTCCCGGCTCCTGTGGTCCGGCACCTTTCATTCGGTGGGCAGCCGCATCCTGCGGGTGTACGCCAAGCACCTCGGCCTGAATCCCAATTTCACCGTGCTGGATCGAACCGATGCGGCCGATCTCATGGACGTGATCCGGCACGAGATGGGATTCTCCGCCAAGGAGAAGCGCTTTCCGCGCAAGGATGCCTGCCTCGCGATCTATTCCTACCGGGTCAACACGCGCCTGCCGTTGAAGCAGACCATCGAGGAGCACACGCCCTGGTGCCGGGAGTGGGAACAGGAGTTGAGCCGCCTGTACCGGGAATATGTCGCGCGCAAGCAGCAGCTCAACGTCCTCGACTTCGACGACCTGCTGCTGTACTGGCACGTGATGATGCAGACGCCGGCGCTGGCGAACAGCTTGTCGAAGAACTTCGATCATGTCCTGGTCGATGAATACCAGGACACCAGCGCGCTGCAGGGCGAGATCGTCCAGGCCCTGAAGCCCGATGGGAAGGGCGTGACCGTGGTAGGCGACGACGCTCAGGCCATCTATTCGTTCCGCGCCGCGGCGGTCGAGAATATCCTCGGGTTCGCGGACCGCTACACCCCGAAGGCCGAGATCGTGGTCCTCGCCCAGAATTACCGCTCCACGCAGCAGATTCTCGACTGCGCCAATGCGCTGATGGCGGAGGGCTCGCGGCAGCACCGTAAGACGCTCATGGGGACGCGCCAGTCCGCACAGAAACCGCAATACGTCACCGTCGACGACGCCTCCGCCCAGGCCGAATACATCGTCAACAAGATCCTGGCGACGCGCGAGGTCGGCGGCTCGCTGCGCCGCCATGCCATCCTGTTCCGCAGTTCACATCACAGCGACGTGCTGGAAGTCGAGCTGACCCGGCGCAACGTCCCCTTCGTGAAGTACGGGGGGCTCAAGTTCCTCGATGCCGCGCACGTCAAGGACATGCTGTCGATTCTGCGCTGGGTCGACAATCCCCGAAATGCGGTGGCAGGCTTCCGCGTGCTGAAGCTGGTGCCCGGCATCGGGCCGGCCAACGCCAAGCAGGCCCTTCAGTATTTCGAAGCGGAGGGAAATGCCTTCAAGAGCCTGGCGGCGTTCGAGGCGCCGCAGGCCGCCAAGATGGACTGGAAGCGCTTTTGCACGCTCATCGAACGTCTGGCGGATTCCACCACCCCTTGGCCGGGCCAGGTGGGGCTGGTGCGGGAGTGGTACAAGCCCCAGCTCGAGCGCATCTACGACGCGGCATTCAGCCGCTTCGGCGACCTCGAGCAACTCGACCATCTCTCTGCCCAGTATGCGAGCCGCGAGCGCTTTCTGACCGAGCTCACCCTCGATCCGCCGTCCGTCACCGGCGATCAATCGGGCGAGGCGACGAAGGACGAGGGTTACGTGATCCTATCCACCATTCACTCGGCGAAAGGGCAGGAGTGGGACAACGTCTACGTGCTCAACGTGGCCGACGGCAATTTTCCGTCCGAGTTTTCGACCGGGAAGCCCGAGCTGATCGAGGAGGAGCGGCGGCTCCTCTACGTGGCCATGACCCGGGCACGCAACGAGCTGCATCTTTGCGCGCCCCTCAAGTACCAGGTGACGAATCAGGCGAAGGCCGGCGATGCCCACGTGTACGGCGCCAAGAGCCGGTTCATGACCGACAAAGTTCTGGGATTCCTCGAGCAAACCACCTATCGCAGCCGCAGCGGCATCGAAACTTTGCGCGCCGCAGAAGCCACCACGGTGGATGTTGCCGCCAAGCTCAAAGAAATGTGGTGACAACAAGCGCCTGCCAGACCGAACCGCCCTCCGGGACCCGGTCTCGTACGACGCCCTACCGATCGATCGATCGAATCGTCCGGATTACCAGCGGCGTGGCCCGCCGCCGCCGCCACCGCCACCGCCACCCGACGGCTTGGATCTCGGCGCCCGTTCCTGGGCCTCGTTCACACGCAGTGGTCTGCCGCCCATCTGGAACCCGTTCGTTTGTTGAATCGCGCTTTGGGCTTCGCTTGCGCCCATGTCGACGAACGCAAAGCCGCGCGGACGCCCGGTTTCCCGATCGTTAATGAGCTTCACGGATTCGACCTTACCGTAACGCTCGAACAGGCTACGCACTTCATCTTCTGTCGCGGTGAATGGCAGATTTCCAACGTAGATCGTCGTCATTCAACTGGTCTCACTAACAGTGCGCGCCAAGTTGGGGAGCCGCTCGCGCGCGGTTGCAACACGCAGATCCGCCCGGACACACTAAAGATCGGCGGCCTGTACCCATCGACAACCTGATGCTACGCCAGGGGATTATTGTTGGCAAACACCTGTGAATTAAGTATTACTCGACCTCCAGGTACGAGTAACCGTTGAGTTCGTTTTCGTAAAATCGCTTCACCGCCTGGGCTTCGGCAAGGGTCATGCGGCCCTCCTGGACCGCCCGTTCGCAGTCCCGGGCGATGCCCGGATACAGCTGGTCCGTGTCGTACTCCATGTAGTCGAGAACCTTGCTGGCGGTGTCTCCCTTGACGATCTCCTCGATCCACCAGCCACCCCCCTCCTGGAGCCGGATGTGGACCACGTGGGTGTCCCCGAACAGGTTGTGCAGGTCGCCGAGGGTCTCCTGGTAGGCCCCCGCCAGGAACGCGGCCAGGTAATACGGCTCGCCCGGCTCGATCTCATGCACCTCCAGGGTGCGTTTGGTGATGCGCGGGTGCACGAATCGGTCGATTTTGCCGTCTGAGTCGCAGGTGATGTCGGCCAGGACGGCGTTGCGGGTGGGTCTCTCCGCCAGGCGCTGGATGGGCATGATGGGGAAAAGCTGCCCGATGGCCCAGCTGTCGGGCAGCGATTGGAACACCGAGAAGTTGCAGAAATAGATGTCACTCAGCATCTCCTCGAGATTCTCGAGCTCCTCCGGCACGCGATCGAGCTTCCGGCAGTAGTCGCGAATCTTGGTGCAGGTGGCCCAGTAGAGCCGTTCGGCCAGGCCCCGGAACTCCAGCCCGAGGTATCCCAGGTTGAACATCTGGAGCGCCTGCTCGCGGGCCTGCATCGCGTCGTGGTAGCACTCGACCAGCCGCCGCTCGTTGACCGATCGATAGCTGTCGAACAGGTCGCGGACCGGCTGGGGGAGGTCCTCCCCGCCGGGATAGTCCTCCTCGGGCCGGCCCGAGACCTGGAACTGGTCCAGCTTGGAGGCCCCCAGGATGTCGAACACCAGGAGGCTGTGGTGGGCGGCGATGGCGCGTCCCGATTCGCTCACGATCATCGGGTGCGGCACGTCGCGCGCGTCGCAGACGCTCTTGATGCGGTAGACGACGTCGCTGGCGTACTCGTTCAGCGTGTAGTTCATCGACGATTCGTAGTTGGTGCCGCTGCCGTCGTAGTCGACGCCCAGGCCGCCGCCGATGTCGATGAACTTGAGCCCCGCACCCATGATCTTGAGCTCCGCATACACGTGGGCGAGTTCGTTGATGGCGTCCTTGACGCGCCGGATGTCCTGCAGCTGGCTGCCGGGGTGGCAATGCACGAGCTGCAGGCAGTCGAGCATGTCGCGCTCCTTCAGCAGGGCGTGCAGGTCGAGGATCTCGCTGATGAACAGGCCGAATTTCGACTTTTCGCCGGCCGAGTCGCGCCAGCGGCCCGCGCCCTCGCTGGCGAGCTTCACCCGCACGCCGATCTTGGGCCGCACGCCGTAATGTTCCGCGTGCTTCAGGATGAGGTGGATTTCCTCGTAGTTCTCCACCACGGGGATGATGGTGCGGCCGAGCTTGGTCGCGAGAATCACCGCCTCGATGTAGCTGTCGTCCTTGAAGCCGTTGCACACGACGATGCGGTCCGGCGCGTTCTCCGTGATCGACATCACTGCGAGCAATTCCGGCTTGGAACCGACCTCGAGCCCGAAGCCGAACTCCTTGCCGTATCGATAGACTTCCTCCACCACCAGCCGCTGCTGATTGACCTTGATGGGAAACACGGCGGCGTAGCGGTTCTTGTAGCCGTTCTCGGCGATGGCGGTGCCGAAGGCCTCGGCGATGTGGCGGAGCCGGTGCGCCAGGATGTCGGAGAAGCGGATGACGACGGGCGTGTGCAGGTCCCGCGCCTTCAGTCCCTGCACGACCTCGTGCAGATCGATCTCGCGGCTCGCGTCCATGCTCGGCCTGACGACCACGTGGCCCAGGGCGTTGATCGAGAAATAGCCCTTGCCCCACGCTTCGACCTGGTAGAGGTCGAGCGAGTCGCTGGTCTTCCACGGGTGGTTGGACGGAAACGCTTTTGCGGGGGTGTTCATGAGCCGCGCACCATAACAAATTGGGGCTGCATGTAAATGACACGCGAGCGCATGGTTGAGCGCTACCCCGCGTGCCCTCGCCCCACGGGACGGCGGGGGTCGCGGATCCATTCGCTCCAGGATCCGGCGTAGAGCTTGGCCCCGGGCAGCCCCGCCGACGCCATCGCGAGGAGATTGTGGCAGGCCGTCACGCCCGAGCCGCACATGGCGATCATGTCCCCGGGAGATCTGCCCGCCAGCCGCTGCCACCACAGGGCGCGCAGTTCGTCCGGCGGCAGGAAGTGCCCCTGCGCGTTCAAGTTGGCGGTGAACGGGTGATTGACCGCGCCCGGCACGTGACCGGCCACCTGATCGAGCGGCTCCACCACGCCCGCGAATCGCTCGGGCGCCCGTGCATCGACCAGCAGCCGGCGCGAATCCGAGCGCATCGCCTCAACCTCCGCCGACGTCGCCACCGCATCGGGACTCGCGCGGGCCGGGACGGCTCCGGGCGCCGCCCCCGGCTTCGGCGGCGGGCCCGAACCCGCCTCGACCGGGCCGCCCGCCTGCAGCCACGCCGCGAATCCGCCGTCGAGTACCGCGGCGCAGCGATGGCCCATCCACCCGAGCAGCCACCACGCCCGAGCGGCCATCGATCCGTTCGCTTCGTCGTAGGCGACGACCTGCGTGTCGCCGCCGATCCCGGCGGCGTTGAAGAATGCGGCGAGCGCGGCGGGGGAGGGGAGCGGATGCCGGCCGCTGTCCGCGGTGACGTGAGAGGACAGATCCCGGTTCAGGTCGGCGTACCGGGCCCCGGGAATGTGTCCGGCGAGATAGGTCAGCCGCCCGGCGCCGGGATTCTTCAGGTCGAACCGGCAGTCGAGCACGGCGGTTTTTCCGCGCCACGCCCTGTCGGCCAGCAGATCGCGCAACGCCGCAGCGTCGATGAGGATGCCGAAAGTCATCGGCCTTAAGCTTATCGCGATGCTGTGCCGACCGCATCCGTTACAATTGCCCCATGGCACTCACTCTTTACTGGGGAAGCGGCAGTCCGCACTCGTGGCGCGTCCTTCTGGCGCTCGAGCACAAGGGCCTGCCCTACGAATCCCAGAGGCTGCATCTCGACAAGCAGGAGCATCAGTCGCCGCAGATGCTCAAGATGAACCCGCGCGGACGCGTGCCGGTGCTGAAGGACGGCGATTACGTGGTGTTCGAGTCGGTCGCGGTGCTCTATTACCTGGACATGAAGTACCCGCTGCCGCCGATTTTCGGCTCGAGCCCCGAGGAAGCGGGCGTCATCATGCGCGTGATCTGTGAATTTCAGGCGTACGCGGAGCCCTCGGTGTCGAGGATCGTGAGCGCGATATTCGCGGAGCGGGTCGCCGAGGACATCGACGGACTCACCGATGCGATGCACGTGGTGGCGCGCGAGGCGCGCACCATCGAAGGCCGCCTGAGCAAGGAACAGTGGATCGTCGGCACGAACTACTCCGCGACCGACATGGTCATATTTCCGTGGATACAGCTGCTGCGGCGGGCGTTGGATCGCGGCGCCGCCGCCGAATTGGGCGCGCGCTTCCTGCCGATGGAGCGCAATTATCCCGCCTTGGCGCGCTGGATCCACCGCATCGAATCGCTGCCGGGCTACGAGCGAACCTATCCGCCTCACTGGCGCGACACCTGAGTTATCAATAAGTGGCAAGAGGGATCATGAGCAAACACGAAGTGCATGTGAATTTTGGCGGCAGAATCGTTTTCGTCGGCTTCGGCAGCATCGGACAGGGTGTCTTGCCGCTGATCCTGCGCCATATCGGCACTTCGGCGGATCGCATCACCATCGTCACCGCGGAGGACGCCGGGCTCGCCGAGGCGCAGCACTTCGGGGTCGAGTTCGTGAAATGCGCGCTGACGCGCGAGAACTACCGCCGCACCCTCGAGCCGCTGCTCAAGGCAGGCGACTTCCTGCTCAATCTCTCGGTGGACGTCTCGAGCCTCGCTTTGATCGAGCTGGCGCGCGAGCGGGGCGCCCTCTACCTCGACACCTGCATCGAACCGTGGGCCGGCGGCTACGTCGACAAGCACGCCACGGTCGCCGCGCGCAGCAACTACGCCATGCGGCTTAAGGCCCTGAATTTGCGTGGACACGGCGGAAAATCGCCCACGGCCGTGCTCACCCACGGCGCCAATCCCGGATTGGTGTCGCATTTGGTGAAGCAGGCGCTGCTCAACATCGCCCGGGACACGAAGGTCAACGCGGGATCGCCGTCCTCGCGCGCCGACTGGGCGAGGCTTGCCCAGACGCTCGGCATCAAGGTGATCCACGTCGCGGAGCGGGACTCCCAGGTCGCGAACGCGCCGAAGGCGCCGGATGAGTTCGTCAACACCTGGTCGGTGGACGGCTTCGTCAGCGAGGGCTGCCAGCCCGCCGAACTCGGCTGGGGCACGCACGAGAGGCATTTCCCGGCCGACGGCGGCCGGCACGACATCGGATCCGGATGCGCCATCTACCTGAACCGCCCGGGCGCGAGCACGCGGGTGCGCACGTGGACGCCTCAAGCCGGGTATTTCCACGGATTCCTCATCACGCACTCGGAGGCCATTTCCCTGGCCGACTACTACACCGTGACGGAGGGCGGCCGGGTGGTGTACCGGCCGACTTCCCACTATGCCTATCATCCCTGCGACAACGCGGTCCTGTCGGTGCACGAGCTGGCGGGCCACAACTGGCAGATGCAGGGCCGCAAGCGCATCATGCTGAACGAAATCACCGCCGGGATCGACGAGCTCGGCGTGCTGCTGGCCGGACACAAGAAGAATGCGTACTGGTACGGATCCCAGCTATCCATCGAGGAGGCCCGCCTGCTGGCGCCGTTCAACAGCGCAACCAGCCTGCAGGTCACCGTTTCGGCGCTGTCGGGCATGATCTGGGCGATGGAGAACCCCGATCGCGGGATCGTCGAGCCGGACGAGATGGACTACCAGCGTCCGCTGGCGATCTGCACGCCGTACCTCGGAACGTTGACCGGCGAGTACACAGATTGGACCCCGTTGTACCAGCGCGCCGAACTGTTCGCCGAGGACCTGGACACCTCCGACCCGTGGCAGTTCAAGAACGTCCGCGTGGTTTGACGACGTAGTCGATCGCGACGATGGTCACGGTGTTGGCGCCGGACGGCAGCGCCACCGTGACCTCATCGTCCAGCCGCTTTCCGAGGAGGCCGCGGCCCAGCGGGGAGTCCATGCTGACGTAGTCGGCGGCCATGTCGAATTCGTCGGGACCGACGACCCGGTACCTGCGCATCTCGCCGCTTTCGTGCTCGAGTTCGACCCACGCGCCGAAATACACCCGCTTCGGATCGCGCCGTGCGGCGCTGCCGGGATCGGCGGCGTCGACCACCACCATGCCTTCCAGGCGCTTGCGCAGGAAGCGGACGCGGCGATCGATCTCGTGCAGGCGCTTCTTGCCGTAGGTGTATTCGGCATTTTCGGAGCGGTCGCCCTGCGCCGCCGCCTCGGAAACCGCCTGGGTGACGCGAGGCCTCTCGACGAGCCACAACTGGTCGAGTTCCTCGCGCAGCCGCCGCGCCCCCTCGGGGGTTATGTACTTGGAGCCGGGGATCGCGGGTGGTCGGTATCGTGACACGGTGCGATTACCTGGCCGGCTTGGTGAAGACGTGAACGGATACTAGATCTCCCGGGATTCTTTGAGCGGTGTTTCACAGATTGATCTTAGGGTTTGTCCTTAAGCTTCGCACCATGAGCGCCAAATATTACACCCACTTCATTGCGCAGTCGGAAGACGCGATTGAGTACAGCGAGTATCGCGGCGTGGTGGAGTTGCTCGATCAGTCGGCCAAGGTCCAGGGCAACCGCGACATCGCCAAGATGCTGGCGCGAAGCTTCGACCTCGAGGAGAACGACATCCAAGTCCTGCAGTGGCATCAGCTGCACTGAGCCGTCCCAACCGGATCCCCTAGCGGGCTTTACTTCCCTTCATTGAAGTCCGCACCTCCGCCCCGAGCCGAACGCTCGGGGCTTTTTTTTGTGCGGTGTTAGACTACCCGGCGAATCTCCGGGTCGCGAGGTCAACGAAGGGGGACGCATGCATAACTTCGCCAGGGTACTCACGGTGGCCGCCGCCTTGTTTTTGAGCGGGTGCGGCTACAACGCCATGCAGGCCAAGGATGAGCAGGTCAAATCCGCGTGGTCCGAGGTGCTCAACCAGTATCAGCGCCGGGCCGATTTGATCCCGAACCTGGTCAATACGGTCAAGGGCTTTGCCGCGCAGGAGCAGCAGGTGCTGCTGGGCGTGACGCAGGCCCGCGCCAAGGTCGGATCGATCCAGGCGACACCGGAGCTGGTCAACGACCCGGAAGCCTTCGCCAAGTTCCAGGCCGCCCAGGGCGAGCTCACGGGCGCGCTGTCGCGATTGCTGGTGGTGACCGAGAACTACCCGCAGCTGAAATCCGACCAGAACTTCCGCGACCTGCAGGCGCAGCTCGAGGGCACCGAGAACCGCATCACCGTGGCGCGCAATCGCTACATCCAGGCGGTGCTGGACTACAACGTCACGGTGCGCTCGTTCCCCGGAAACCTCACGGCCATGATGTTCGGCTACAAGGTGAAGCCGAACTTCGCGGTGGAAAACGAGGCGGCGATCTCCAAGCCGCCGAGTGTCGACTTCGGCGGCTCCCCGGCCGGGACGGGGGCGTCTGAGAGTGCGCCGCCGGCGGCGCCGGCCCATTGAGGCACGCCGCGGCAGCGTTGCTCCTCGTTCTGGCCGCGCTCACCGCGCGCGCCCAGATCGCAGTGCCGCCGCTCTCGTCGCGGGTCACCGACCTCACGGGAACCCTGTCGGGCGGCGTGGTCAACCGCATCGAGTCCAAGCTCGCCGCCTTCGAGGCCAAGAAGGGCAGCCAGATCGCGGTGCTGATCGTGCCCACGACCCAGCCCGAGGAAATCGAGCAGTTCAGCATCCGGGTCGCCGACGCATGGAAGCTCGGGCGCAAGGGCGTCGAGGACGGCGTCATCCTGTTGGTCGCCAAGAATGACCGGCGCGTGCGTATCGAGGTGGGCACCGGTCTCGAGGGAGCGCTGCCGGACGCCATCGCCAACCGCATCGTCGATGAGACCATCGTTCCGCATTTCAAGTCGAATGACTACGACGGCGGCATCGAGGCGGGGGTCGACCGGATCATCTCGGTGGTGGACGGCGAGCCGCTCCCCGAGCCCGACCGGCGGTGGGAGAACCGCGGAATCGGTCTCGAGCACGCGCTGCCGGTGCTGCTGGTGGGCGTCATCGTCGTGAGCGGGATCCTGCGCTCCTTGTTCGGCCGCTTGTTCGGTTCCCTCGCCACCGGGGGCGTTGCCGGATTCATCGCCTGGATGATCAGTCATCTGCTGCCCATCGGTCTGGGCGCGGGGGTGATCGGCTTCTTGTTCGCGATGATGCTCGGTTCGTCGCGAGGCTGGGTGGCGGGCGGCGGCGGCTGGGGGAGCGGCCTGGGCGGCGGCTTCGGAGGACGGGGCGGCGGGTTCGGCGGTGGCGGCGGCGGATTCAGCGGTGGCGGCGGCGGATTCAGCGGCGGCGGCGCCTCGGGCAGCTGGTAATGCATTTGGGGCGCCTGATTCGACATGTCTCGGCTGCTCACTGGCGGACGCGCATGCTGTTCCCCAAGTCCACGCTCGATGCCATCGAGGAGGCCATCGTGCGCGCCGAGCGGACTCACGCTGGGGAGATTCGATTCGCCATCGAAACCTCGCTGTCGCCGCTCCACGTCCTGAATGACTGCACCGCCCGGGCCCGCGCCCTGGAGGTCTTCGCACACCTGCGGGTCTGGGACACCGCGCACAACAACGGAGTGCTGATCTATGTCCAGCTTGCGGACCGCGCCGTCGAAATCGTCGCGGATCGCGGGCTGCGCGAGCACATCCAACCGTCGGAATGGGAGGCGGTCTGCCGGCTCATGGAGCAGCAATTTCGCGAGCGGCGCTACCGGGCCGGGGCCATTGCCGGGGTCGAAGCCGTGGGAACGCTGCTGGCGCGCCACTACCCGGCGCCGGCGGGCACCTCGCCGCGGGCCGGTAATGAATTGCCTGATCGCCCGACTTTGCTGTAGATAGGCGGATGGTGCAAGGTCTCTTGAGCAGGTACGGCCGGTTGCTGCCGGGGTTGGCGGCGGCGCTGGCTCTCGGCGCCGCCGGTTGCTCGCTATTCCGGCATGAGCCGGCGTTCCAACCACCGCCGCCGGTAAAGGCGCCGCCGCCGGCGCCACTGGTCCCCACGCCCACGGCGACGCATCGCTTCGACATCGACGCCGATACCGAGATCGTCGGATACGTGCAAAGGACCGTGGTCGGCAAGGACGACACGCTGCCGGACATTGCCCGGCGCTTCGACGTGGGCTATGAGGAGATACTGCTCGCGAATCCGGGCGTCGATCCATGGCTGCCCGGGGCTGGCCGAGAGGTGGTGGTGCCCACGCAGTTCATCCTGCCCGCGGCGCCGCACGAGGGCGTGGTGGTCAATGTGGCCGCCATGCGGATCTTTTACTATGCGCCGCACAAGAAGGGCGAATCGCAGGTGGTGTACACGCATCCCATCGGGATCGGCCGGGTGGGCTGGAAAACGCCGGAAGGAGCCACCCGGATCGTCGGGCGCACCAAGGATCCCGTGTGGGTGGTGCCGAAGTCGGTGCGAAACGAGCACGCCGAGGACGGGGAGATCCTGCCCGCCGTCGTGCCGGCCGGCCCCGACAATCCCCTGGGTCAATACATGTTCCGCCTGGGCTGGAACAGCTACCTCATCCACGGCACCAACAAACCCTACGGCGTCGGCATGCGATCGAGCCACGGGTGCATGCGGCTCTACCCGGAGGACATCAAGGTCTTCTACGACCTGATCCCCATCGGGACCAGGGTGACCGTCGTCAACCAGCCGTACCTGTTCGGCCGGCGCAATGGGACGCTGTATCTGCAGGCCTATGCGGTCATGGAGGACGATTCGCGCGACTGGAGTCGCGATCGCAAGCGATTGCTCGCACGCCTGTTCGGTCCCAAGCTGCATCAGGAGATGTCGGAGAAGGACGATGCCATCGACTGGCAGCGGGTGGGGGAGCAGGCGCATTCGCCGCGGGCGGTACCCGTTCCGGTGACCGGCGGCCGCGGCGTCGATGCGGTTCTGGCGCAATCCCTGCTGGTGGAAAACACGCTGCCCGACGGGTCGAATTGGGACGGAAAGACCGGGCTGCTGGTCGATCAAAGGACCTTCAATGAACTGGTGAACGGCCAGAGCAAGGCGCCGCCTTTGTCGCAGTCGCAGCCTTCCTCGCGTTGACCCCTCCACCGAGACTGCATGTCCCCTAACCCAAGATCATCGGCAATCGCCGCGGCGGCTCTCGCGGGGGCAACCGTGCTCGCGGCCGGCGCCGGCGCCGCGGCGCCCCTGAGCGAAAATCTGGCGCCCCTGCAGCCGGGCCTCGACTATCATTCCTTCGCGAACATCGAGCAGTTCCGGGTGACCCACCTCGATTTGGATCTGCGCGTGGAATCCTCGGTGCAGGAACTGGGCGGCGTGGTCGGGCTGCAGATCAAGCGCCTCGATCCGGGCGCCACCGAACTCATCCTGGATACCCGCGACATCAGCGTCGTCGAGGTCACGCAAAAGGCCCAGGACGTGCTCGGCGCAACCTCCAAGAGCGAGTCGACCTGGATCGGCCGCCCGTTTCATTTCGAGAGGAAGGATCCGATCCTGGGGGCGGCCCTGGTCATCGAGCTGCCGCCGTCGAAGAAGCCGACGGAGTACATCCGTATCGAATACCAGGCGTCGCGTTCGGCGTCCGCGCTGCAATGGCTGACGCCCAAGCAGACCAAGCACAAGGCCTTTCTGTACACCGATTCCGAACCCATCGGCGCACGGAGCTGGATTCCGCTGCAGGACACGCCCCAGGCGCGCGTCACCTACAAGGCCATCATTCACACCTCGCCCGGCGAGGTCGCGGTGATGGGTGCGAAGAGCGATCTTAGCGTGAAGCGCAACGGGGCCTACGCCTTCGAGATGCCGGAGGCGATTCCGCCCTATCTCATCGCCCTCGCGGTGGGGGATCTCAAGTTCCAGCAGACCGGGCCGCGCACCGGCGTGTATGCGCAAAAATCCATCCTCAAGCAGGCCGCGAAGGAATTCGCCGACGTCGAGGCCATGATTCAGGCGGACGAGAAGCTCTTCGGCCCGTACCGCTGGGAGCGCTACGACATCCTGGTGCTTCCGCCGAGCTTTCCCGAGGGCGGCATGGAGAATCCCCGGCTTTCGTTCATCACGCCGACGGTGATCGCGGGGGACAAGAGCCTGGTGTCCCTGATCGCGCACGAGTTGGCGCACTCCTGGTCGGGCAATCTCGTCGGCAACTCCACCTGGCGGGACGTGTGGTTGAACGAGGGATTCAGCGACTACCTGGAGAGCCGCATCGTGAATGCCGTGTACGGCGAGCGTCGCGAGATGATGGATCGCGTGCTCGGGCTGAAGGCGCTGCGGGATAACCTCGCGCGCCTCAAGCCCGCCGACCAGGCGCTGGCGATCGATCTGCGTGAGCGCGACCCGAGGGAGGCTTTTTCCGAGGTCCCGTACGAGAAGGGACGCTTGTTCCTGACCTACCTCGATGCCAAGTTCGGGCGCGAGCGCTTCGATGCGTTTTTGCGGGCCTACTTCGATCACTTCGAGTTCAAGAGCATCGACACCGAGGAGTTCCTGCAATACTTGAAGGAGAACCTGTTCGACCGCTATCCGGGGGTCGTGACCCTGGATCAGGCGATGGTCTGGGTCCATGGCCCCGGCCTCCCGCCGGATGCCGTGCTCCCGGAGACGGATGCGTTCTCTCCGGTCGATGCCGCTCGTTCGGCCTGGGTGGTAGGCGGCCCGGCGGCGCAGACCTTGGACACGCGAAGCTGGGTCACGCAGCAGTGGATGTATTTCCTCCAGGGCATGCCCGCAACGCTCAGTTCGGCGCAGATGGCGGATCTCGACCGGAGCTTCAAGTTCACCCAGACCGGCAATGCGCTGATCGCCCAAAGCTGGCTCATGCTGGTCGCCCGCAATCACTACCAGCCCGCCTATTCCCGGCTCGAGGACTACCTGCGGACCGTCGGCCGCATCAAGCTCATCGAACCCCTGTACCGGGAGATGATGAAGACGCCGGCCGGCGAAGTTCAGGCCGAGCGCGTCTACAAGCTGGCGCGGCCCGGGTATCACCCCGAGGCCGTCGCGGCGATCGATGCGATAGTCAAACCGTCATCCGAGGCGGACGAGGCGACCGATGAGTAGCGAATGGATGAAGGTCATGCTCGAAGAGATTGCGCGCAAGAAGGCGCAGGAGGAGCAGGAGCGCGCGGAAGCCGTGGCGGGTGCCGGGTCCGGGCGCCGCGCCCGGCCGGCCGAGAGCGGCGCGCCGCCGGATGATCCGGCAACCGGCGCGTGATCCCTCTCAAGGACGACACGCCGTCGACGCTCAGGCCTTACGTCACGTCGGCCCTGATCGCCGCCTGCTGCTGCGCGTTTCTCTGGCAGCGAACGCTCGGGCCGGAGGAGGGCCGGCGTGTCGTGGCGGCGCTGGGCGCGATTCCCGCGGTGCTGTTGACGGATGCGCGCTTGCCCCGCGATCTGCAATGGATACCGCGCTACGCATCCTTGTTCACGTGCATGTTCCTGCATGGCGGCTGGTTGCATCTTTCGGGCAACATGCTGTACTTGTGGATCTTCGGGGACAACGTCGAAGACTCCATGGGGCACTGCCGATTCTTCCTGTTCTATGGGCTTTGCGGCGTCACCGCCATCCTGACCCAGGCCTTGTCGGAGCCGCATTCGGCCTATCCCATCATCGGGGCGAGCGGCGCCATCTCGGGCATTCTCGGCGCATATCTCGTACTGTTCCCGCGCGCCAAGGTGCTGACGCTGGTCTTGCTGCCGTTCTTCTTCACGACGCTCAGGCTGCCCGCCATGCTCCCCTTGCTGCTGTGGTTCGCGGTTCAGCTCATCAGCGATTTCGGCTCCCGCGGCAGCGGCGCGAGCGTGGCGTTCGGCGCGCACATCGGCGGATTCATCGCCGGGATGCTGTTGGTGCCCATGCTCAAGCGGCGCGATGTGCCATTGTTCGCGCGGTGAAACCCGCGCTCTTGGGTCCCGGATGAAATCCGCGTAAGGTCCGCGCGCTCAACTTAATGCCGCGTTTCAATGTGCTAGAGTGCCGGGCGTCCCTTCGCCTTGGGGGAAATATCTGGTAACGCCGGGCGGCCTGCGGGTCGAAGAAGAAAGCGGTCCTGACCAATCCATCGCGCGCCTGGGCTGCGCCCGCACCGCCTTCGTCGGGCGGACGCTGCGCGGCCCGGTCGACCAGCCGGTGCTGCTGTCGAGCTTTGCGGAATTCCAGCGCGTCTTCGGAGGCTTGTGGCAGCCGAGCCCGCTGGGGTATGCGGTGGAGCAATTCTTTGACAACGGCGGCCGGGCAGCGCTGGTCGTGCGCGTGGTCAACGGCGCGCGCGCCGCGACGCTCACTTTGAAGGCGGGCTCGGAGGCCGTCACCCTGCGCGCGGTGCGCCCCGGCACGCGCGAGTTCCTGCGCGCCAGCGTCGACTACGACAACGTGCCTCCGGCGAACACGGCGGAGTTCAATCTTCTGGTTCAGCGGGTGCGGGTCCAGGGCACGGGGCAGATCGAGGACCAGGAGATCTATCCCTGCCTGTCGATGCTGCCGGAGTCGGAGCGCTACGTGAACGCCGTGCTGGCGAGGTCGGAGCTGGTCGAGGTGGCCGGCACGCTTCCCGGGGAGCGGCCCGATCAAACCGTGGAGCCCGCGAGCGGTCTTGCCACGGGGTATGTCGGCTCGAATTCCGACGGCGACGACGGGGCGCCGTTGAGCGACTACGACGTCATCGGCTCAGAAGTGGACCGGACCGGGATGTTCGCGCTCGACAACGGCGACTATTTCAACCTGCTGTGCCTCCCGCCGCTGTCCCGGGAGCGGGATGTGGGCCTCACCGCGCTGCTGGTCGCGGCGCGTTTTTGCCGCCAGCGGCGGGCGCTGTTGATGGTCGATCCGCCGTCCGATTGGCACACGGCCGAGGACGCCGTTCGCGGCATGCGGGAGTGGGGCTTCTGCAGCGAGAACGCCGTCATCTATTTTCCGCGGGTGCTGGCGCTGGACAAGCTGCGCGGACATTTTGAGTCGTTCGCTCCCTGCGGCGCGATTGCCGGGATGCTGGCACGATCGGACGAGAGTTTTCCGGTTTGGGGCCCGCCGAAAATTGCCGAATCGATCCTGCGGCAAGGGTACCGGCCGAGCTGCCTGGTGCCGGAGGACAAGCGCGTGCGGCTGGCGGCCCTGGGCGTGAACGTCGTGCAGGCGGTGCGTACGGCGGCCCGCTTCGGCGTCGAACCGAGAACCATGGCGGGCGGCAGCGCCGGCGCAGCCGACTGGCAGCGGCTTACGGCGCGGCGCCTGGCCCTGTTCATTCTCAACAGCATCGAGCGCGGCACGCGGTGGGTGATCTTTGCCAGGTCCCGCGGGGACGCGACCGAGCTCGCTACCGTGCAATTGCACGACTTCTTCCTGAGCCTGCACGCCGCCGGGGCGTTCGGCGAGCGTTCCCTGGAGGAGTCCTACTTCGTCATCTGCGACCGGCGGGTCAACTCCGCCGGGGAATCGGGCGCACACGCGTTTCAGTTCGTGGTGGGCTTCGCCGCGGAGCGCCGCGGCGAGTTCCATAGCTACCGGATCGCGCACTCGGCGGCGGGCAGCAAGGTCTCGCCCGTCAGCCTGAATCGTCTGACGATGATCGGCTACAGTCCCGCGGAGCTCGAGTGGGTGGACGCGTTCGCCGACGAGCTCGTGATTTGAGAATCCGACCGGGAGATCGGGCGATATGAGCGGAATGGTGGTGGTGTTTTCCCACGGCAAGGAGAGCGGCCCCTGGGGCTCGAAGATCACCGCCATGGCCGACGTGGCGCGCAGCCTCGGCATGGCCGTGGAATCGGTGGACTACCGAGGCATCGCGGACCCGGCGGCGCGTGTCGAGAAGCTGGTCGCCGCGGCGGCGAAGCTTTCGGGTCCGAAGGTCCTGGTGGGCTCCAGCATGGGCGGTCACGTGTCGGCCGCCGCGGCGCCGCGCGTCGCTCCGAGGGGGCTCTACCTCCTTGCCCCGGCGTTCTACATGCCCGGACTGGAGGCCCGCACGCCTCAGGAGATTTCCTGCCCCGTGGCGATCGTCCACGGCTGGCGCGACCAGATCGTGCCCGTCGACCACAGCATCCGCTGGGCGCGGGAACACAGGGCAGCGCTGCACATCCTCGATGCGGAGCACCGGCTCGAGGATCAGATCGCCGCCATTTGCGGTCTGTTGCGCTCCTTCCTCACGGAGTTGAATTAGGTGCGGCGACCCGTGCGGGCGGCAACACCTCCGGGGGCGGCGCGAGATCCGCCTGCGCCATCTCGCGCAGCGTTTCACCGAGCTGTTCCCCGGTGCGCCGCCCCATGGCGTTGAAGCCCGCGCCCATCGACGCATTGTAGGCGGCGACGTAACGTTTGCCCGGCGCGGATTCGAGGAAGGCGAGCAACTGCTTCAAGTCGGAGTCGCTCATGTCCCGGTATCCGTAGGCCATGAACCGGCGCATGGGGAGGCGCATGTTCTCCTCCAATCCGGCCCGGCTGGCCTCGCCGGATTTGCGCGCGCGTTCTCCGACCGCCACCGGATCCATGCCGGATCCGACGGCGGTTCCCACGGCAACGGCCTGGCCCATGTCCAGGAAGATCTGCACGGTCGATTCCGCGGAGCGGGTCGCACGCTCGAGCTTGTCGAAGAGCGCATCGCGCTTCGGTGTCGACGGCGCGGTGATCTCGCCATTCATCACCTTGTCGATGTTCGCCTCGCCGATCTTGGCCTCCGCGACATCCGCGGCCACCATGCGCTTGCCGAGGTCGCTCTCCAGGAATGCGTCGATCTTGTTCAGTGTCGACAAATCCAGGTTGGCCGCCAGGGCCTGCAGCGCCGGCACCTCGAAGATGTCGATGCGAAATCCGCGCGCGGCGGCGGCCGTCACCGCGGCGAGCTGCGGTTCCGTCATCTTGGCGCTGGCGTCCGCGGCGAATAGCTGCCGGATGTGCTCGGGCATGGCGCCGAGGGAGGCGCGCACCTGTTCGCGCATCGCAGCAGCCTGGTAGAGGCTCGCGGCGCCTTCGATGTCGACGGCCGTTTGCGCCGCGCAGACGGTCGCCAGGCACATCAACAGGACAAATCGAATCATGCCGAACTCCGGATGGCTGCAAGGGATCCACGATTGTACACTCAAGGCCTCCGCGGACTGGCGGTTGCGAGGTCGTCATGGACGTACCGAGGGCTTTGACTGTCGCAGCGGCCGTTTTGTTCACGGCGGGGTGCTCGGGGGGGAACCCTGCAACCGCCGCCGCCCGCGCCATGCGGTCGATTGAGCGGCTCATGCCGATGACGCAGGCCGGCCCCTAATCCCAGCCGCGGGCGCCGCGGCCCTGCTTCGTGGCGCCGCGCCGCTTCTTCGATTCGATGCGCCGCTCCTTCGAGGCCCGCGTGGGCCGCGTCTTCTTGCGGGGTTTGGGCTCGATGAGTGCCGCGCGTATCAGTTGCGCGATCCGATCCAGGGCATCCCGGCGGTTCTGCTCCTGGCTGCGTTCACCGCGGGCTGTGACGAGGATGCTGCCGTCGTCGATGAGCCTTTGTCCCGCCAGGCGGCGCAGCCGGTTGCGGGCCGCAGCCGGCAGATTGGTGTTGGCGGGCAGGAGAAACCGCAGCTGAACGGCGCTCGCCACCTTGTTGACGTTCTGGCCGCCCGGACCCGAGGAGCGGATGGCTTTCCACTCGAATTCCTCGTCGGGGATGACGAGGTCCGGCGCGATGACGAGGGGCACGGCGGTTCTCGACGATCAATCGAGGTCCGGCGGCTCGTTGCGCACCCGGACCTCATGCTGCGTGACGGGAATGGTGATGTTTTGTTCCTTGAACAGCCGCCAAATGGCGCGGTTAACGTCGGAACGCACGTTGTTCACTCCGTCCTGGGGATCGGATATCCAGAAACGCAGTTCGAGTTCGATGCCGCTTTCGCCGAAGTGCATGAGGCGCGACACCGGCAGGGGATCCCGCAGCACGCGCCTGTGGCCGTCGCACGCGGCGATCAGGAGCGACATGGCGAGTTCCGGGTCGTCGTTGTAGCTCACCCGCACCGGCAGCTTGAGCCGGATCCGCGGATCGGTGTAGCTCCAGTTGATGACGGCGTTGGAGATCAGCTGCTGGTTCGGGACCAGCATCTCGACGCCGTCCCGGTCGCGCACCACGACGTACCGGCCGCGCAGCTCCTGGACCCAGCCGAAATTCTCGGTGCTGGTGCCCGACTGGCCCGACAGGCTGATGACGTCCCCGGGCTTGATGGAGCGGTCCATCAGGAGCACGAATCCACTGACGAAATTGGCGGCGATGGACTGCAAGCCGAAGCCCAACCCCAGGCCGACCGCGCCGGTCAGCACGGTGAGCGCGGTGAGATCGACGCCCGCGGCATTGAGGCCGATGAGAATGCTGAGGCCGATCAGGAATGCATTGGCGAATTTCGCGATGCCGATCCGCGTGGAGGGCGCGAGGTTGCCGAGTCTCTTCAGCCGCCGCTCGACCCAGCGGCTGATCCACGCGGCGACCAGCACGAAGGCGGTCAGCGTGAATAGCAGCTTGAGGATGGACCACACGGTGATGCGCGTCTTGCCGGCGGCGAGCCCGATGCCGTCCAGCGTGGCGATGATGGGGTCGAGCCAGCCGAGGTACTCGGCCGCGATTGCCAGCCAGATCACGAAGGTGGCGCGGCTCTGCCAATGAACCATCCAGGATTTGTTGCCCAGACTCGCTGCGAACAGGAAGACGCCGACACGCACCACGACGTACGCGCCGATCAAGCGGACCGCGGCGTCCGTGAGCGTGACGTCGAACTGCGCGGCGGCCAGGATCACGTGCGCGGCGGCCACCAGCAGCAGCTGGACGACCGAGGGTGTGACGACGATGAGGGCTTCCGTGGCCAGGTAGGCGCCGTTCATTGCGGCCGATGCCGGAACGGCGCGGCGCCGGAAGCGGCTGCGCATCGCACGGCCGGCCGCCCAGCCGACCCACAGGGCCGCCGTCACGGCAGCGACCTCGGCCATGACGTTGCGCGTGAACAGGATGTCGAAAAAGGCTTCTATCCGGCGCCAGAGATCCATCATGTCAAGCATTCAAATCCGGGATGAGCTGGCTTTCCAGTCTCGTGATCTGATCCTTCAGCATCAGCTTGCGCTTCTTCAGCCGCTTCATTTGCAGTTCGTCGACTTTGAAATCCAGGCTCAGCCGGGAGATGACGTCGTCGAGATCGCGATGCTCGATTCGCAGCTGGCGCAGCCGCTCGATGTTCTTGAACAGATCGCGGTTGACGTTGCTTTCTTCGTCGGTCATGTTGTCATCAGATGCCAAATCCACGCCACACGGGGACGACGCAATCCGGTAGCTTAAGGGACCGGCCCAGGGGATTCCAAATCTGCCGCGGATCGTGAAAGTCGGAGCCCATCGATCCCGAGAAGCCGAACTGCGCCGCGAGCGCGGCGGCGGCATCGACGTGCGGCGCCCCGTTCGCGCCGGTGACGACCTCGAGTGCGGTGCCCCCGGCGTCGGCAAAGTCCCCCAGGAGCTTCCGGCGCGCCGTCCCCGATAGCGAATACCTGAACGGGTGCGCGAGCGATGCGACTCCCCCCGCATCCAATATCCATGAAACGACCTCGGCCAGTGCGGGCCACTCGGCCGCCAAATGAGCCGCCTTGCCGTTGCCCAGGTATTTTCGGAAGGCGTCGTCGGTGCGGTTGACGTGGCCGCCGGCCTGCAAGGCTTCGGCCAGATGGGTGCGCGACGGCAATCCCGGGCGGGCCTCCACCGCGGCGAGCAGGGAATCGCCGGGCAGGCCCAGAGACGTGAGGCGCTCGCAAATCCGGCGCATGCGGACCCGTCGCCGGTCGGCCTGGTCGCCCAGCGCCGCCGCGAGCCGGCTTGCCGTGGGATCGATCCACAGGCCGAGCACGTGAATGGATTGGCCGCGCCAGGAGGCGGAGACCTCCACGCCGGGCACCAGCCGCATCCCCGTGACCTCAGCCTCGCGCTGGGCTTCCTCCAGGCCGGCGACCGTGTCGTGGTCGGTCAACGCGAGGACGGTGACGCCTGCATCCCATGCCCGTCGCACGAGGTCCGTAGGGCTCAGGGAGCCATCGGAACGATTGGAATGGGTGTGAAGGTCGATATGGGGCTGGCCGGTCACGAGAGATCGCCCGCGAGCCCCACCGCTTCGATTCCGCGGCTCGACAGGACCACGAAGCCCTGCTGGCGCGCGAAGCCGTCGTTGGTATAATCAAATGTATAAGTGCGCAATAATTTGCGCCGACCTTGGCCGTCGCGCCCCATGCGAAAGCCGGAGAACGCCACGGTTTCGTCCAAGAGCTGCACCACAGCCTTGGAACAGGTTTCGCGCGCAATGCGGTTGGCCGCCTCTCGTGCGTCGAGCGCGACATGCCAGACCCGGTAGGCGAGCGTCAGCAGCCCGGCTATTCCCACCAGCGTGACCCAATCTTCGCTCATGGCGTGAAGCTTAACCTACTCGGTGCCCTGGAATTCCGTGCAATTCACCCCATACAACGACCATGCAATCACGCTTTAAGAAGGATAGGCCCGAATGACGGATGATCCAACGCCTTATATGACCGTCCGTGTCGAGCCCACGATGATGGTGCAGTACGTGCACGACCTCATGACGGTCCCGGAGCGGGCCGGTGCCCGATGGGGCGGCAACACCCCCGTGGCCCAGGCTGCCCGACTGCGCTGGGGCGCCCTCAATCGGGCTTTCGGCGATGCCCGGGTGAGCAGTTGGACCAACGCGCAGAAGCGCAACCAAATCCAGGTTCCCGCCGCTCTGATCGCAGCCGCCGGTGTGGCGCGTCTGACGATGGCCGAGGATGAAGTCGTCTTCGATATCCCGACCTTGCTGGACGCCACCCTGGAGTTGGCCGAGCCCGCCGGGCACGCCTGACCTCGCCCCGGACAGGCTGTCTAGCCGCGGGGCAGAACGGAGGGGTCGCTGAACGCCAGGAAATCTCCGTTGAGAATGGTTTCGCGGCAGTTGTAGCGCAGGCGATGGCCGTCGGGACGGGTGACATGGCCGCCGGCCGCCTCCAGCAGGGCCTGACCCGCCGCGGTATCCCATTCGGAAGTCGGTCCGAACCGCGGGTAGAGATCGGCCTTGCCTTCCGCGATCAGGCAGAATTTCAGCGAGCTGCCGATGCCGGTCATGACGTGGGGCCCCAAGCCGGAGAGGTACGCCGCGGTCTCGGCACTGGCGTGCGAGCGGCTGCCGATTACACGCAGGGGGTTCTGCGGAGCCGACGTGTGGATGGCGATTTGCGGTGCGCCACGGTGCCGGCTGAACGCCCCCACGCCGGCAGCACCCCAATACAAGAGTCCCTGGGCGGGCGCCGCGACGACGCCCAGCAACGGCTCATGATCCACGACGAGCGCGATATTGACGGTGAACTCGCCGTTGCGCTTGACGAACTCGCGGGTTCCATCGAGCGGGTCGACCACCCAGAGCTCCTTCCATTGCCTGCGCTCATCCCAGGGCGACTGGGCGGATTCCTCCGACAGGACCGGGATGTCGGGCGTGAGGCGCTTCAATCCGGCGGCAATGACGAGTTGCGATTCCAAATCGGCCAGCGTGAGCGGCGAATTGTCATCCTTGTGCTGTACCGCAAAGGCGCCGTCGTAAATCCGCATGATGGCGGCGCCGGCGTCGGCGACCGTGGGCATCAAGGCTTCCGCGAGTTCGAGTAGGTTTCTCATGCTTGTTATCATACCCATATGAGCGAGGCAGCGATCGACTGGAACCGGATCGACACGGTTCTCTTGGATATGGACGGGACGCTGCTCGATCTGCGATTTGACAATTGGTTCTGGCAGGAGCTGATTCCGATCCGGTACGCAGACCTCCATGGACTCAGCACCGTGGAGGCGCAGGCACGGTTGGAGCCGAAATTCCGGGCGAAACGCGGCACCATCGAGTGGTATTGCATCGATTTCTGGTCCCGCGAGCTCGGGCTCGACATTGCCGCAATCAAGCGGGCGGCGCTCGCGCGGGCGGGCTATTTGCCGGGAGCCCTCGGCTTTCTGCACAAGCTCGCCGCCAGCGGCAAGCGGCGGGTGCTGGTCACCAACGCGCATCCGACCACGCTCGCCATCAAGAACGAGCGGTTGAACATATCGCCGCATTTCGACGCGTGCTATTCGACGCACGCCTTCGATGCCCCGAAGGAGCATCCCGAATTCTGGCCACGCCTGCATGCCCGGGAACCCTTCAATGCCGGGCGCACGCTGTTCGTCGATGACAGCCTGCCGGTCCTGGAGGCCGCTCACGGCTTCGGTGTCGGTTGGCTGCGGGCGGTCCGGCGGCCGGATTCAAGGCATCCGGCCCAGCCGACCGGGAAATTCGCCGGGGTCGATCGCGTCGCCGACTTGATCGCTTAGTGAGCGGGGCCGGGGCTACCGCCACCGCCGCCACTACTGCCGCTACCGCCATTTCCCCCGCCGCCGCGCTTGCGCCGCCGTCGCCGGGCAGGTTTCGCGCCCGCCGGCGCCTCGCCGGCCTCGGATGAGGCGGGCGCTGCCGGGGGAGCGTGCGGGTGGGAGGACCCCGAGGGCGCTGAGGCCGCCTGCGAGGAACTCGACCGCGAGGAGCCCGAATGCGACGAGGCTCCCCGGCGGGGGCCGCCGCGGCTGCCGGAGCTGCGCGTGGGCCGTCCGCCGCCGGGGCGGCCGCCGCCGCGCGACTGACCCGGCCGCGGCGCACGCTCGCGCCAAGGCGCCGGAGGCGGTGCGATCACGGCCGCCAAATCGCTGGGCTCGATGGCGGCCCTGGGTATCTGATGGCCGATGTAGGTCTCGATGTCCGGCAGGGAGATCGCGTATTCCTCGCACCCGAAGCTGATGGCGTCGCCCTCGGCGCCGGCGCGCGCGGTGCGGCCGATGCGATGCACATAGTCCTCGGAATCGTTCGGCAGATCGAAATTGAAGACATGGCTCACGTCGGGAATGTGCAAACCGCGTGACGCCACGTCGGTCGCTATTAGCACCGCGATTTCGCCGTTGTGGAAATCGCGCATCATTTTCAACCGCTTGGTTTGAGGAACGTCGCCCGACAAGGCCTGCGCCACGAAGCCGTTCGCGGTCAGGGTCCGCTCCAGCATCTCCGCGACGCGCTTGGTGTTGACGAAAACCATGGTACGGCGCGCATCGATGCGGCGCAGCAGGCCGATCAACAGCGGAATCTTTTCCTCGGTGGACGGGAAATAAAGCACCTGCGTCACCCGATCCACGGTCATCTTGTCGGGCTCGATGCGGATCAGTTCCGGATTGTTCATGTGCTCATAGGCGAGCTCCATCACCCGGTGCGACAGCGTCGCCGAGAACATCATGGTGAGGCGCTCGGTCGGTGGCGGCAGGCGCCGCAGAATGAAGCGAATGTCCTTGATGAACCCCAGGTCGAACATGCGATCGGCCTCGTCCAGCACGGCCACTTGAATATGCCGCAGCTCGAACACATGTTGCTTGAAGTAGTCGATGATGCGGCCGGGGGTTCCGATCAACACGTCGATGCCTTCCTCGAGGATCCGGCGCTGTTTCTCGTAGTCGACCCCGCCGAAGACGATCGCGAGCCTGAGGCCCGTGTATTTCGCGATCTTCTCGGCGTCGGAGTGGATCTGCACGGCCAGTTCGCGCGTCGGCGCGATGACGATGGCTCGGGGCGCCTTGGAGCGGCGCCCGTCAGCCGTTGCCGACGCCGGGATGTCGGCGGATGCCGGCGTATCGGCGAGCAGCCGATTGAACAGGGCGATGAGGAACGCGGCCGTCTTGCCGGTGCCGGTCTGCGCCTGGCCCGCGACGTCGCGGCCGGCCAGAGCGAACGGCAGCGTCTGCGCCTGAATGGGCGTGCAGCGGGTGAATTGAAGTTCGGCAATGCCGCGCTTCAATGATTCGGGAATGTTCAGGGAGTCGAACGTAAGATTACTGAGATGGGCGTCTGACATTTTCGCTTTGTGGATTGCCGAAACTTGCAAAATGGTCGGGACCGGTTAACAATACAGCCATTCCGGAGCAGGTCTATCCGCTCCCCTCGACCGTATCATCGGTACCCTTTTAAGGTAATCAAGACCGCTATAACCGCTGTATTGTGCCCGAACGGCCGCGCATCGTCACTTCGCGCTGGCTCAGAACCACTTCCCCAGACCAAAATCCCCCAAATATTGCTTCAAACGAATCTCCCAAAGGAGGCAAATCCGCAGTGAGTAATTCAAGTATCGTCCATACCAGCGACGCCACGTTCGACAAGGACGTGCTGAAGTCCGACAAGCCCGTTCTGCTCGATTTCTGGGCGGAATGGTGCGGTCCCTGCAAGATGATCGCTCCGATCCTCGATGAGATTGCCGATCAGTACAAGGACAAGGTCCGGATCGCGAAGCTCAATATCGACGACAATCCGGCGACCCCCCCCAAGTTCAACATTCGCGGCATTCCGACGCTGATTCTCTTCAAGAACGGCACCGTGGAGGCCCAGAAAGTGGGAGCGGTCACGAAATCCCAGCTCGCCGCGTTTCTGGACAGCAACCTGTGAGAGGCTATCTCGGCAATCAGTCCCGCGGCCAGGGCGGGCAACAGGGCGGCGGCGGCGGTCAGGGAGGCGGGCGCTCCAACCGCTCCAACCGATCCCGCAACGACCGCAACGGCAATTCGAACGGAGGCCGGCCCCCGCAAGAGGACTACGGCGATCTGCCGGAGGGCGGTGACGACCTGGAGATCATTGCACCGACCGATCTGGCGCGCAGCCGCAGCTCGATGAACCTGACCGAGCTGAAGAAGCGCCCGATCAGCGACCTCGTGAAGCTGGCCGAGACCATGGGCCTCGAGAACATGGGCCGCTCGCGCAAGCAGGACATCATCTTCGGCGTCTTGAAGGCGCATGCCCGCAAGGGCGAGGACATCTACGGCGACGGCGTGCTGGAGATCCTGCAGGACGGTTTCGGCTTCCTGCGTTCGTCGGATTCGAGTTATCTCGCGGGCCCGGACGACATCTACGTATCTCCCAGCCAGATCCGGCGCTTCAATCTGCGCACCGGCGACTCGATATCCGGCCTGATCCGTCCGCCGAAGGACGGGGAGCGCTATTTCGCGCTGCTCAAGGTCGGCGAAATCAACTACGATTCTCCGGAGAGTTCGCGCGGCAAGGTGCTGTTCGAGAACCTGACGCCGCTGCATCCCACGGAGCGGCTCAAGCTCGAGCGCGGCAACGGGTCGACCGAGGATTTGACGGCTCGCGCCATCGACCTCGTCGCGCCGATCGGCAAGGGACAACGCGGCCTCATCGTATCGCCCCCCAAGGCGGGCAAGACGATGCTGCTGCAGAACATCGCCACGGCGATCACCGCCAATCACCCCGAGGTATATCTGATCGTTCTGCTCATCGACGAGCGGCCCGAGGAAGTGACCGAGATGGCGCGCACGGTGAAGGGCGAGGTCGTTTCCTCGACCTTCGACGAGCCCGCCAGCCGTCACGTGCAGGTCGCCGAAATGGTGATCGAGAAGGCCAAACGTCTGGTCGAGCACAAGAAGGACGTGGTCATTCTGCTCGACTCGATCACGCGCCTGGCGCGCGCCTACAACACGGTGGTCCCGAGTTCCGGCAAGGTGCTCACCGGCGGCGTGGACGCCAACGCTCTGCAGCGGCCCAAGCGATTCTTCGGCGCGGCCCGCAACATCGAGGAGGGCGGAAGCCTCACCATCCTCGCCACGGCGCTGGTCGACACGGGATCGAAGATGGACGACGTCATTTTCGAGGAGTTCAAGGGCACGGGCAATTCGGAAATCCATCTGGATCGCCGCATCGCCGAGAAGCGCACCTTCCCCTCGATCAACATCAACCGTTCGGGCACCCGTAAAGAGGAACTCATCACGGATCCGGCCGAGTTGTCCAAGATGTGGATCCTGCGCAAGCTCCTGCATCCCATGGACGAACTGGCCGCGATCGAGTTCCTGCTCGACAAGATGAAGGACACGAAGACCAACGCGGATTTCTTCGACGCGATGAAGCGGTAGCGTCGAGGGAGATGCGATTCACCGAATTCGTGGTGCTCATCGCGGCGATGATGGCGACCCAGGCCATGGCGGTCGACGCCATGCTGCCTGCGTTCCCCATCATCGTCGGCGCGCTTCGCGTCGCCAACCCCAACCACGGCCAATGGATCCTCACCGCCTACATGGCGGGCTTGGGGTGCGGCCAGTTGTTCTGGGGCATGATGTCGGACCGATTCGGCCGCCGCCCGGTGCTGCTGACCGGTCTCGCCCTGTACGTGGCGGCGGCGCTGCTATGCGGCCTCACCGGCAGCTTTCACGCGCTGCTGGCCTTCCGCTTCGTTCATGGCGTCGCGGCCGCCAGCGTCACTGTGGCCCGTTCGGTCATCCGTGACCTCTACTCCGGCCGCCACATGGCGCGGGTGATGTCCCTGACCTTCGTCGTGTTCCTCACCGTGCCGGTGCTCGCGCCCAGCCTTGGACAGATGATCCTCGCCGTGGCGCCCTGGCGATACATCTTCATCGCCTGCGGCGCCTTTGGCGCCGGGGTCCTGCTGTGGGCATCCCTGCGGCTCAAGGAGACGCTGCACCCGGAATATCGGATGACGCTCGACCCCGGCCGGATCGCCGCCGCGGTGCGCCTGGTGCTGGGAAATCCCGCCTCGCTCTGGTACTCGCTGGCCGCGGCCGTGATGTTCGGGTCCATCATGGCCTACGTCGGCATGGTCGCGCAGATCTTCGACGACGTGTTCCATCGCCGCAGCCTGATGCCCGGCATGTTCGCGCTGTGCGCCGTCACCATGGGCTTTGCCGCGTACATGAATTCGCGTTTCGTCGAGCGGCTGGGCATGCGCCTCATCTCCCACACGGCGATCCTGTGCTTCATCGGTGTCACGACGCTGCATCTGGCCGTGGCCGCCCTGGGCTGGGAGCAGTTGTGGACCTTCGTCGTGTTTCAGTCGGTGACGATGGCTTTTTTCAGTTTGTCGGTGTCCAATTTCGGCGCCATGGCCATGGAGCCCATCGGAACGGTGGCCGGGATCGGTGCATCGCTCCAGGGATTTGCAACCACCTTCGGCGGGGCGGTGGCCGGAGCGGCCATTGGGCACTTCTTCAGCGGCACCACGGTGCCGCTGGTGGCCGGCGCATTGACCTGCGGGCTGTTCGGCCTGCTGTTCGTCCTGTTCGCCGAGCGGGGCCGCCTGTTCCGCCAGCAGCATGTCCCGTCCCAGGCAGCGGCGGCCTGATCGGCGGCCCGAGCGCCTCCCCAGACCTCCGGCGCCTGCTAAGAACCACGCATCCGGGCGTCGACGTCGTCATGCGACGGGGCGCCTTCGAACCCCCCGAAACCGCACCGCGTCAGCTCTTGCGCGGCGCGCATGAAGGCGCCCCAGGCCGCGCGGGCCAGCGCGCCGCCCACGCTCACGCGGCGCACGCCGGTCTCGGCGATCTCCTGGAAGGTGAATCCGCCCGGCGAGCCCTTCAGCACATTCACGGGCTTGGGGTGGACGGCCGCCACCACCGACCGGATCTGATCGAGGGTTTGCAGCCCGGGCGCGTACAGGCAATCCGCGCCGGCATTCGCATAAGCTCGGAGCCGCGCCAGGGTTTCGCCCAGGTCCGGCCTCCCGGTCACGAAACATTCGGCGCGGGCCACGAGCAGCGCATCGCCCCCCGCCCGGTCGATGGCGTTGCGCGCGGCGCGCAGTCTCGCGACCGCCTCGCCGAGGTCGAACAACGGCGCGTCCGCGCGCCCGGTGGCATCCTCGATCGACAAGCCCGCGACGCCGCAGTTGACGGCGAGCCGGACGCTGTCCGCCACGGCCGACGGGGTCGCGCCGAAGCCGTTCTCGAAATCGGCGTTGAGCGGCAGGTCGGTGGCCGCGACCATGTCCGAGAGGTGCGCCAGCACGTTTTCCCGCGGCATGGCGTTGTCGCGGCATCCCTTGGACCAGGCGAATCCCGAACTGGTGCCGGCAAGCGCCTTGAACCCCAGGCTCGCGAGATACCGGGCGCTGCCTGCGTCCCAAGGATTCGGAATGATGAAGCAGCCCGACTCGTGCAGTCGGCGGAAGGTCCGGCGCTTGTCGCTGATGCTGAGCACGCCCTGCATTGTAGCTCCTTGCCGTTCAGCGGGGAGCGCCCGCGGCCTCGCGCATGATCGCCCGATACCCGATGTCGCTGCGGTACTGCACCCGATCCCAATGAACCGCACGCACCAGCGCGTAGGCGCTGCGCTGCGCATCGCCGACGCTGTCGCCCATGCCGACGGCGCACAAAACCCGTCCGCCCGCGGTCACCACATCCGCCCCGCGACGCGCGGTGCCGGCATGGAACACCTTGCCCGGCAGGCGCGCCGCCGCGTCGAGCCCGCTTATCACGGCGCCCTTGCCGTAGGCGTCGGGGTAACCGCCTGCCGCCATCACCACGCCGACCGCGGCGCGCGAATCCCAGCGAGTTTCGACCCGATTGAGCGTTCCGGCGATCGCCGCCTCGCATAGCTCCACCAGGTCGCTCTGCATGCGCATGAGAATCGGCTGCGCCTCCGGATCCCCGAAGCGGCAGTTGAACTCCAGCACATGCGGCGTGCCGTCAGCGGCGATCATGAGGCCGGCATAGAGGACTCCCGTGTAGGGATTGCCGTCGGCGCGCAACCCCGCGAGGGTGGGCTCGATCACCTGACGCATGATGCGGCCGTGCAGCGCCGGGGTCACGATCGGCGCCGGCGAATAGGCCCCCATCCCGCCCGTGTTGGGCCCCGAATCGCCATCGTCGCGGCGCTTGTGGTCCTGCGAGGTTGCGAGCGGAATCACCTGGCCGTCGTGCGCCACGACGATGAAGCTGACCTCTTCGCCGGCGAGGTACTCCTCGATGACGACGGTGGTTCCCGCAGCGCCGAAGTCGCCGCCGAGCATGCCGCGGGCCGCGGCAATGGCCGACTCATGCGTGTCGCAGATGATGACGCCCTTGCCGGCCGCCAACCCGTCCGCCTTCACGACCAGCGGCAGGCGCTGCGTCCGCACGTAGGCCTCGTCGAAGGTGGCGGCCGTGAACGCGGCGTAGCTCGCGGTGGGTATCCGGTAGCGCCTCAAGAAATCCTTCGTAAAGGCCTTCGACCCTTCCAGGCGGGCCGCCGCGCCCGTCGGCCCGAAGCAGCGGGCGCCGACCGCCGTGAAGCGGTCGACGATGCCGGCCACCAGGGGGCCTTCGGGGCCGACGATGGTCAGAGCGATCTGATTGGTCCTGGCGAAGGCGAGAAGCGCCTCGATGTCGTCCGCGGCGATGTCGATGTTGCTGGTGTCCGGCTCGGCCGCCGTGCCGGCGTTGCCGGGGGCGACGAACACGTGCTCGATCCGCGGCGATTGCGCACACTTCCAGGCGAGCGCATGTTCGCGGCCGCCGCCGCCGACGATCAGCACCTTCATGGACCGGCCCACCCCGGACACTGGCTCCTAGTGGCGAAAATGGCGCATCCCCGTGAAAACCATCGCCATCCCATGCTCATCCGCGGCGGCGATGATCTCCGCGTCGCGCACCGACCCGCCCGGCTGGATCACGGACTGGATGCCGAATTCCGCGGCGGCGTCGAGGCCGTCGCGGAAGGGGAAGAACGCATCGGAGGCCAGCGCCGCGGATTCGAGCCGCAAGCCCTCGTCCTTGGCCTTCATGGCGGCGATCCTGGTGCTCACCACGCGGCTCATCTGGCCGGCGCCGATGCCCACGGTGGTCCGGTCCTTCACGCAGACGATGGCGTTCGATTTCACGTATTTCGCGACGCGCCACGCGAACAGCAGATCGTCGATCTCGGCGGCGGTGGGCTGCCGCCTCGTCACGACGCGCAAATCTCCGGGCCCGATCATGGCTTCGTCCCGCGTCTGCACCAGCAATCCGCCGGCGACGCTCTTGTATTCGAGCAGCTGCGACACGGGCCGGGATAGATCGCCCGTCTCGAGCACCCTCACATTGTCCTTCGCCGCCAGCACCTCGTGCGCGCCGGGTGCAATGCGGGGCGCGATGACGACCTCGACGAACTGGCGCGCAAGGATTGCGGAGGCGGTCGCGGCGTCCAGTTCGCGGTTGAACGCGATGATCCCGCCGAAGGCCGAGGTCGGATCGGTACGGTAGGCGCTCGCGTAGGCCGCGGCGATGCCCTCAGCCGACGCCGCAGCACCGCATGGATTGGCGTGCTTGACGATGACGCAGGCCGGCGCTTCGAATTGACGCACGCATTCGAGGGCCGTATCGCTGTCCGTGATGTTGTTGAACGAGAGTTCCTTGCCCTGGAGCTGGGCCGCGGACGCGACCGAGGCGCCGATCCCGCGCGGATCGCGGTAGAACGCGGCCTGCTGGTGCGGGTTCTCGCCATAGCGCAGGTCGAGGTGCTTGCGGAACGACAGGTTCAAGTCGTCGGGGAACTTGTCCGTTGCGCCGCCGATCGCGCCGGTAAAATACGCGGACACCATGGCATCGTACTGTGCGGTGTGCGCGAACGCCTTGGCCGCGAGCGTCTGGCGGACGATCACGCGGGTCGAGCCATGATTCGCTGCGAGTTCATCGAGGATGCCGCGGTAATCCTGCGGGTCCACGATCACCGTGACCGACGCATGATTCTTCGCGGCGGCGCGCACCATGGCCGGGCCGCCGATGTCGATGTTGTCCACGGCCTCGTCGTAGGTGCAGTCGGCGCGCGCCACGGTTTCGGCAAAGGGGTAGAGATTGACCGCGAGCAGGTCGATGGGCTCGATGCCGTGTTCGCGCATCACGTCTTCGTCGATGCCGCGGCGGCCGAGGAGCCCGCCGTGAATCTTGGGGTGCAGGGTCTTCACGCGGCCTCCCATGATCTCGGGAAACCCGGTATGGTCGGCGACTTCCTTCACAGCGATTCCGTGGTGAACCAGCAACTTCGCCGTGCCGCCCGTGGACAGCAGCTCGATGCCTCTTTCCTTCAGTTCGCGCGCGAACTCCACGATCCCGGTTTTGTCGGAGACGCTGAGCAGGGCGCGGCGCACTGAATTTCTCAAGAGGCGCTACTCGCTGATGCCGAACTCTTTGAGTTTCTTGCGCAATGTCCCGCGATTGATCCCGAGAATGGTGGCGGCCCGGCTCTGGTTCCCCTGGGCATGCCCCATGACCACCTTGAACAGCGGCTCCTCGACTTCACGCATCACCATGTCATAGAGATGCGCGGGCTTGTGGCCGTTCAGGGTCTCGAAGTAGCACTGCAGCGCTTCCTCCGCCTGAGTGCGCAGCGGGACGCCCTTGCCATTCACCTTGAGATCGCGGCCGTTGAAGGCGGGCGCTGCGAATTTCCTCGATCTCGATCTTTTCTTTGCAACCATGTTCGTCCAAATTCCCTGCAGAGCGTTTTTTATGTCAACCAGATACGCTCAACTCCAGTCATGCGCACGAGTGTCGAAATGTTCCAACAACGTGGCCAGTTGCTCCCGAGGCGTATCCACCGTTACGAGACGGTTCCGCAATGTCTCTTGTCCAGGATGCTGCCGAAAATACCAACTCAGATGCTTGCGCGCTACTCGAACGCCCGCCTCGTCGCCGTAGAGATCGTACAGGTCTTCGAGGTGGGCGCGCATAATATCACGGACAATTTCCGGCGCTAGCACCTCCCGATATTCGCCGCTCGCCAGGAAAAAATTGACTTCGTCGAAAATCCATGGCCGGCCTTGCGCCGCTCGTCCGATCATGACGCCGTCGCATCCAGTCAATTGCAAAATTTCGTAAGCGCGGCGCGGCGAGTCGATGTCGCCGTTGGCGAACACGGGGATCTTGACTTTCGATTTGACCGCGGCCGCGGTGTCGTGCTCCGCCGTCCCCTCGAACATGTCGGCGCGCGTGCGGCCGTGAATGCTGAGCGCCTGAACGCCGCAGCCCTCCGCGATCTGCGCGATGCGAACGCCGTTCTTGTTGTCCCGGCTCCATCCGGTTCGGGTCTTGAGCATCACCGGCACGGTCACGGCGCCCACCACGGCCTCGAGGATGCGCGCGACCAGTTTCTCGTCCTGCATCAGCGCGGAGCCGGCCAGCCGGTTGCAAACCTTCTTGGCCGGGCAGCCCATGTTGATGTCGATGATTTCGGCTCCCGCGTCGACGTTGAGCCGCGCCGCGCCGGCCAGCATCTGCGGATCGTAGCCGGCGATCTGCACTACCCGAGGGCTCGGTTCGCCCGTGTGATCCATGCGCAGCCGCGACTTGCGGGTCTTCCACAGCCGCACGTCGGCGGTGAGCATCTCCGAGGCCGCAAGGCCGGCGCCGAAGCGGCGGCACAGGGTGCGAAAGGCCCGGTCGGTGACGCCCGCCATTGGCGCGAGCACGACGTTGGAGGGGAGGGCGTAGGGCCCGATTTTGACTTGCATTATTTAGGCTGCGCCGCAGCGCCCGCTCCGGCGGCGTCGCCCGCGCAGGCCAGCGCCTTGTCGGCGCTCCGTACGCACACGTCGATTTCGAAAGCTTCGGCGTTCTGCCCGGGATCCTGCACGTCGATGACCGCATCCACGTGGTCGCCGGCCGCGAGCAAGCCGGCGGCCGGCTTGCCCAAGTACTCCGCGGGCTCGAACTCACGCCGGCCGATGCGCGTTCCGAAGCGGTCGGCAAGCGTCACGCGCAGCAACGGATAGGGCATGGGCTGCGAGGCGGTGTTCATGATGGCCGCGCGCACGCGCAGCGCGCCCTTGGCGCCGGGATCGCCCGTTACGCCCCACTGCCGCAGTTGATACGACGCCAGCTTTGATCGTGCGGACTCGGCGGCGCCCAGCAGCGGCGCATGAGCCGAAAGCCAATCCGAATGCGTCATGACCACCTGCGCGCCCAATAGCAGCCCAAACACGATGGCGGCCGATATCCACGCAGGATAGGACAAGCGGCGGCGCAGCGCGCCGATCTCCGGCATCTCCGCAGGGTTCCGCTCGGCATTCCAAATTCGATTCGCCGGCGAGCTTGCCGGCTGCACCGATTGCGAGGCCGCCGAAGGCGCCGACTTGGCGGCCGTCGCGGCGGCGCGCGGCTCGGGCCCCACCCGGTCCCGCGACGCGGCCTCGCGAGCCGCTGTTTCCCGAGGGACGGAATCCCGCGCCAGCGGCGCCTCGGGGCGCGGCGGCTCCAGCGACGGTTCTTCCGGAGGCAGCTCGAGTTCGGCAATTTCCGGACCATCGAGCGAGAAGAGCGTCAGCCGCTCCTCGTGGATGATGTGGCTGCGCTCCGAGTGGTTGGCCTCGGAGGCGAGCAATTGCACCACGTTCGGCGTGGTCTCCACGAAGATCCGGTCCAACTCGGTGGGCGGCAGCGTGAATTCGAGCATGGCGTCCGAGACCTGGTCGTCCTCGGACTCATCGAGTGCAACGGCGGCCCCGCTTGCGGCTTCGCCCTCTAGATCGATTGGGGAGTCGCCTGAAAGGTCCAGCACGACTTCGTGATGCACGGCCGCCGGCTCTTCGGTCGATTCCTGGGGCGGCGGAGCGGCGTGTGGTTCCAGGGCGGGCGGAGCGGCATGCTGCTCAGGGGTCGGCGCAGCAGCATTTGACTCCTGAGCCGGCTCCGCGACGCGAGGCTCCGGTACGCGCTCTGCGGCAGGCGCCGGCTCCGCATCCGCCTCCGAGGATTGAAGGATATCGTCGGCGCGGGATTCCTGCTCGAGCGGGGACTCGCCCCGCGTGAATTCCTTGGCGTCTTCGGCCAGCCGGGCCAGCGCATTGAATACCTCGCCGCAGCGGCCGCAGCGCACCTGGCCGCGCGCGGCGCGCAGCACCTGCGCCGACACGCGGAACACCGTCTCGCACTTGGAGCATTGCGTGAACACGCTAGGCCGCTCTCCGGGCGCAGATGCAACACCATTCGTCGCGCCCCACGATCCGCACATTATCAAATCCGGTCACATACGCCGCTTTGACGGCGTGCGCCTGCGCTTTCAACAGCCCCGAGAGGATGAGGTCGCCGCCCGGTTCGCAGGCATCGGTCAGCAGGGGCGCCAATTCGATCAACGGTCCGGCGAGTATGTTGGCTACGACGCAACTCGCCGACCGCAGCGGCGCGCCCACGTCCTGCACCGCGATCCGGGATGATACGCCGTTGCGAAGGGCGTTTTCGCGGGTGGCCATCAGCGCCTGCGGGTCGAGATCCACGGCGGTCACGTGGGATGCCCCCAGCTTCAAGGCGGCAATACCCAAGATGCCCGAGCCGCATCCGTAATCGATGAGGGAGCGGCCCGACAGCGGCATGGCGTCGAGGACCTGGAGGCACAGGGCCGTCGTCGGATGGGTGCCGGTACCGAAGGCGAGGCCTGGATCCAATCGCACCACCACGGCATCCGGTTCTTGCGGCGCTTCGGCCGCGGTGGGGCATACCCACAGCCGGCGTCCGAAGCGCATCGACTTCCAGTCGGCCAGCCAGACCCGTTCCCAATCCCGGTCTTCAACCCGGCACAGCCGGGCGGCGGAAGCGCTGGCCGGACCGAGCTTCTGCGCGAGTTCACCGAGGGTCCGGATCGCCTCGTGCGTCCCGTCGAACAGGGCTCGGACCAGCGTGTCGCTCCACAACCTCACTTCGCCGGGCTTGGGCTCGAGCACGGGCTCGTCGCCGCCGTCCAGGAAGGTGATCGAGCAGGCGCCCATTTGCGCGAGTGCGTCCTCGACCACACCCAGGTCCAAGCCGCTCAAGGGAAATTCGATCTCGTAGAATGAACGGCGTGGGTCGTCCTGCGAGCTCACTTCAGCCCCAGGCGCCTTTCGAGATAGTGGATGTCCGTTCCGCCCTGGCGGAATGCGGAGTGATTGAATATCTCCTGGTGGAGGGGAATGTTGGTTTTGATGCCCTCGACCACCATTTCCGCGAGCGCGTTGCGCATGCGGGCGAGGGCCGTGTCGCGCGTATCGCCGTAGGCGATCACCTTGCCGATCATCGAGTCGTAGAACGGCGGAACGTTGTAGCCCGTATAAATGTGGCTGTCGACCCGGATTCCCGGTCCCCCCGGCGCGTGCCACAGGCGTACCGGACCCGGAGAGGGCGCGAACGTCTTCGAGTCCTCGGCGTTGATGCGGCATTCCACCGCATGGCCGCGCAGTTCGATGTCCTTCTGTTCGTACGGCAGGGGTTCGCCCGCCGCGATGAGGAGCTGGGCCTTGACGATGTCGATGCCCGTGACCAGTTCCGTGACGGGATGCTCGACCTGCACGCGGGTGTTCATCTCGATGAAGTAGAACTCGTTGTCCTGGTAGAGGAATTCGAGCGTGCCGGCATTGCGGTAGCCCACTTCCCGGCAGGCCCGCGCGCAACGCTCCCCCATGGTCCTGCGCTGCTTCGGGGTGAGGCCCGGCGCCGGCGCCTCCTCGATGACCTTCTGGTGGCGGCGCTGCATCGAACAGTCCCGCTCGCCCAGATGCACCACGTTGCCGTAATTGTCGGCGAGCACCTGGAACTCGATGTGCCGCGGCTTCTCCAGGAATTTCTCCATGTAAACCTGCGGGTTGCCGAACGCGGCCAGCGCCTCGGATTGAGTCACGCTGATGGCGTTGAGGAGCGAGGCGTCCGTGTGCACCACGCGCATGCCGCGGCCGCCGCCGCCGCCCGACGCCTTGATGATGACCGGGTAGCCGATCTCCTTGGCGATGCGGAAGTTCTCGTCGATGTCCGTTCCCAAGGGGCCGTCCGAACCGGGCACGCAGGGAACTCCGGCGGCCTTCATGACCTTGATGGCCGACACCTTGTCGCCCATCATGCGAATGGTCTCCGCGCGGGGGCCCACGAAGATGAAGCCGCTCTTCTCGACGCGCTCGGCGAAGTCCGCATTTTCCGAGAGGAAACCGTAGCCCGGATGGATGGCGACGGAGTCGGTCACTTCGGCCGCGCTGATGATGGCGGGCATGTTCAGGTACGACAGGCTGGATTGCGGCGGACCGATGCACACGGTCTCGTCGGCCAGCAACACATGCTTGGTGTTGAAGTCCGCCGTCGAATGGACGGCCACGGTCTTGATCCCCAACTCGCGGCAGGCCCGCAGAATGCGAAGCGCAATCTCGCCGCGATTCGCGATAACGACTTTTTCGATCATCTGGAATTATTCGATGATGAACAGGGGTTGGCCGAACTCGACCGGTTCGCCGTTCTTGGCCAAAATGGCGGTGACGCGGCCCGCCTTCTCCGATTCGATCTGATTCATCATCTTCATCGCTTCGATGATGCAGAGAATCTGGCCCACCTTGACTTCCATGCCGATTTCCACGAACTGCTTGGCGCCGGGCGCCGACGCCGAGTAATAGGTGCCGACCATGGGCGAGGTGACGGTATGGTCATCGACGCGGGGCTTGTGTTCGCCGGCCGCGGTGGCCGCCGCCGCGGCCGGCGCCTGCAACGGGATTCCCGCGGTCATTTGCACGGGCGCGCTCATCGGCGCCGGCATCGCCATGCGCGGGTGGCGGCTGATGCGCACCGATTCCTCGCCCTCGGAAATCTCCAGCTCCGAGATCCCCGATTCCTCCAACAATTCGATCAATTTCTTTACTTTGCGAATATCCATCCGCCGACCCCCTGGAAAAATCTTGAAACTAACCCGCGGCGAGCCGCGTGCAGGCGGCCTCGAACGCGAGTTCGTAGCCCTGCGCGCCCAGGCCGACGATGCAGCCGACGGCAATGCCGGATAAATAAGATCGATGCCGGAATTCCTCGCGCCCGTAGATGTTGCTCAAATGGACCTCGATGAAGGGGAGCGCCGCGGCGAGGAACGCATCCCGCAGAGCGATGCTCGTGTGGGTGAAGGCACCCGGGTTGATGATCGCGAACGCAACGCCATCCTGCTTTGCGGTCTGAATCCGGCCCACGAGTTCATGTTCCGCGTTGCTCTGTGCCGCGACCAGGTCGTGTCCCTTGGATCGCGCCAGAGCAATGAGCCTGGCCTCGATCTGCGGCAGCGTTGCGGAACCATAGATTTCCGGTTCGCGCGATCCTAGCAGATTCAAGTTTGGCCCGTTCAGGAGCAGAATCCGCGCCATATCCCCCACGTCCAGCGTCGTGCTTCACAAAAAGGTCCGCGATAATAACCAGAAATTGACAAGAAATGGCAAGCTTCGGCGGCGAACGTCGCCGGAAGAGCCTCAGCCGCTGCCCCGCGGGGCGAGCCCGTGCAGTCCGTCGGCGATGTTGCGGCGCGCTTGCGCCAACGGCAGGCGGTTGTCATTGAGTTCTTGCACGACGGACAAAATGAGGTCTGCCTGGGCCCGATGAAGCTCCCCGACGAACAGGGTTACCACATCGCCGCGCCGATCTGTGAACACCGTGAAGGGGAAGACCGGCGAGGCGAAACCCAATTCGCCGGCGACGGTGAGCGCGTCCTGCTCGCCGATCAGTACGGGATAGCCAATCTTGAGCTTGTCCGCGTAGGTGACCACGTCGGGGCGGTGGTCGACGGCAATGCCCACCACCTGCACGTCCCGGCCGCTCCATTCGCCGTTCAACGACTGAAGCATCGGTATCTCGCGGCGACAGGGGGCGCACCAGGTCGCCCAGAAGTTGATAATCAATGACTTATCGCGCCACGTGTCGATGGACGTGGGATTGCCCGCGCGGTCGCCCAGGGTGAACGAGGGCAGCCGGTCGGGTATCTTCGGCAGCGGCTGGGCGGGATCGACATCCGTGCTCGCGCTGCCCCCACCGGCGGCGAGGCCTAAGTGCGCCGGGCGCCCCACGGGCTGGCCGTCCCCGTAGGGCACCGCGGGACCTGCGGCCATGCGGAAGGCTGCCCAGCCGGCTGCCGCCGCAACGAGCCCCAAGCCAGCCACGCGCAAGGCCCTTTCGTTCATGACATCGGGGTTTCGAGGCGACGTCCTTTTCTCAGCGTCAATCCCGCCAGCAAGAACGCCAGGCCTCCGGCAATAATTGCGTCGCCTTCCCAGGGATAGGTTAGGGCCTGATGGTGCGGGAGGGGGGTGGCGCTGCCGGGGAAGAGAACCTTGGTGATGGGCGGATAGCACAGGCCGGCTTCGGCGCAACCCTGATAGGTCACTCTGATCTGCACGGGGTGGGCCCCGTAGTCCGAGCGGTTGAACGCAACCGCCCCCTCGATCTGCTGCGTGAAGATCTCCTGCAGCCCCAAGTTAGGATCATTCTTCATCGTGCCCTTGGGAAAGGAGGGCGGCCCGACGGTAAGATCCGGGCTTTCGGCCTCGATCTTCATTTTGTCCCGGTACAGGTAGTACCCGTCCGCGATGCCCCATTGCACGCGAACCACATTACCGTCGATGCGAGACCCTACGCGAAACGCGACGTCGGGCGGCAGGAAATCGCCCTCGTTGGATTGCGCGCCCCGCAGCCACCAGGGTTTGGCCTCGAGAGCGGCCGGGAGACCCAAGATCAAGGCGCTGCACAGGGCAGCGCGGATCAATCGTTTCATGCACATACTCTATATTAGTTGGGCGGCTCGGGTTGAGGTGGCGGTCGGTTGCTGCGCTGCACGATGATCGTCTCGGCCTGATGCACGCCATGGCTCAGGCGAAATTCGCTTTTCAGCCCCCAAATTACTTACCGGCACCCCTTGAATCGCCAAAATCCGCCGCTATTATTAGCAGCCACGAGCCGGGAGTGCTAACAAGCTCCGGCTCATCAATCAACCCGAAACTCAGCTAGGAGTCTTGATTCTATGAAGATTCGTCCCCTTCATGACCGTGTGATCGTGAAACGAGAAGAAGAAGAACGTAAGTCCCCGGGCGGCATCGTGATCCCCGATACGGCGACTGAAAAACCCATTTTCGGGAAGGTCGTTGCCGTCGGCAAGGGCAAGATTCTGGAAAGCGGCGAGATTCGCCCGCTGGATCTCAAGGTCGGCGACAAGATCCTTTTCGGCAAGTACAGCGGCACCGAAGTGAAAATGGATGGCGATGAATTGGTTGTGATGCGCGAGGAAGACGTTATGGCGGTCGTCGAAAAGTAACGCCTCCATCCACCAAAAACTTACCGAATTAGTCAATTTTCAGAGGAATTAGCACATGGCTGCAAAAGACGTACGATTTAGCGATGACGCCCGCCAACGCATGTTCAAGGGCGTGAACATTCTGGCGAACGCCGTCAAGGTGACCTTGGGACCCAAGGGCCGCAACGCGGTGCTCGACAAGAGCTTCGGCGCCCCGACCGTCACGAAGGACGGTGTCTCGGTCGCCAAGGAGATCGAGCTCAAGGACAAGTTCGAGAACATGGGCGCGCAGATGGTGAAGGAAGTCGCGTCCAACACCTCCGACGAGGCCGGCGACGGCACCACGACCGCCACTGTGCTCGCGCAGGCGATCATCCGCGAGGGCTTGAAGTCGGTGGCCGCAGGCGCCAATCCGATGGACCTGAAGCGGGGCATCGACCTCGCAGTCGCATCCGCCACCGACGAATTGAAGAAGCTCTCCAAGCCCTGCAAGGATCCGAAGGCGATCGCGCAGGTCGGCACGATTTCGGCGAACTCCGACGAGAGCATCGGCAAGACCATTGCGGATGCGATGGCGAAGGTCGGCAAGGAAGGCGTGATCACCGTGGAAGAGGGTTCGGGCCTGCAGAACGAGCTCGAAGTGGTCGAGGGCATGCAGTTCGACCGCGGCTATCTGTCGCCATACTTCATCAACAATCAGCAGAGCCAGAGCGCCGAGCTCGACAAGCCGCTGATTCTTCTGGTGGACAAGAAGATCTCCAACATTCGCGAGCTGCTCCCGCTGCTCGAGGCGATCGCGAAGGGCGGCCGCCAACTGCTCATCGTCGCCGAGGACGTCGAAGGCGAAGCGCTGGCGACTCTCGTCGTCAACACGATCCGCGGCATCGTCAAGGTTGCCGCCGTGAAGGCGCCGGGCTTCGGCGACCGCCGCAAGGCGATGTTGCAGGACATCGCGATCCTGACCGGCGGCACGGTCATCTCCGATGAAGTCGGCCTGTCGCTCGAGAAGGCGACGCTGAACGATCTCGGCGAGGCGAAGAAGATCCTGGTGGAGAAAGAGAACACCACGATCATCGACGGCGCCGGCAAGGCGGCGGACATCAAGGGCCGCGTCGAGAGCATCCGTCAGCAGATCGAGGAGGCCACCTCCGATTACGACAAGGAAAAGCTGCAGGAGCGCGTTGCGAAGCTCTCCGGTGGCGTGGCCGTGATCAAGGTCGGTGCCGCGACCGAGATTGAAATGAAGGAAAAGAAGGCCCGCGTCGAGGACGCGCTGCACGCAACCCGTGCGGCCGTCGAAGAGGGCGTGGTCCCGGGCGGCGGCGTGGCGCTGATTCGCGCGTTGAAGGCCATCGAGAAATTGACGGGCGCCAACGAGGATCAGACCACGGGCATCAAGATCCTGGCCCGCTCGATCGAAGAGCCGCTGCGTCAGATCGTCGCCAATGCGGGCGAGGATGCTGCGGTGGTGCTGAACCGGGTCCGCGAGGGCAAGGGCACGTTCGGTTACAACGCCGCCTCCAGCGAGTACGGCGACATGATCGAACTCGGCATTCTGGACCCGACCAAGGTCACGCGCCTGGCTCTGCAGAACGCGGCCTCGGTTGCCGGCTTGCTGCTCACGACGGAAGTCATGATCGCCGAGTCGCCGAAGGACGACGAGCATGCGCATGGCGCTCCGGGCGGCGGCATGGGTGGCATGGGCGGAATGGACATGTAATCACCCGCAAGGGTACGTGTCGAAGAGAGCGGGCCCCATGGCCCGCTCTTTTTTTGTGCGCCCGGCAGGACGCGCTCCCTCGGCCTGATATCGCTGGCCCGGGATCGTAGCCGCTTGATATCGTGCACCGCTCATGGATGACGACCGGAAGAAATGGATCGCTGCCGCGGCCGGGGCCGCCGCGGTCTTGTTGATTGCCGGCGGCCTGATGCTGCGCCACCGGCCGAACCCGGATCCCGGACCGGCCGCAACGGCGCCGGGCGACCATCCACCGGCGCCGCTGGCCGTATCCGCCGCCGCCCCGTCGCGGGATGCCGCCGGCAAACCGCGGATCAATGCCGTGGAAGTCGAAATCTGCGGAAGAGGCAAGGTGCCGCTCGGGGACGACGACTTCGCGGTGCCCGGGTTCCTGGAGGCGACGACCCACAAGGCCTGGGAGCGGTGGCTTTCCGCGATGCTGGACAGCGGCGATAATCGCGCGCGCGCCGCGGGACTGTTGCTGAAAGGAAAGTTGGGCAACGGCGAACTCGTGGGGAAGCCGATGACCGACGAGAGCCGGGACGAGCTGGTGCAACTCGCCGCCGGCGCCGGCGATCCCGCCGTGTATGCCATGGCGGTGTACGCCTGCGGCATCTTGTCGGCTCCCGCCGGCGGCTCCTGCAGCCGGATTTCCCTGAGCGCCTGGGCGGCGCTCGATCCCGGCAACGCCGTGCCGTGGCTCTCGCTGGCGGCGGCCGCGCGAGCCAATCACGATGCCGCGGCCGAGGCCGACGCCTTTGCACGAGCGGCCGCGGCCGGCAGCATCAATGCGTACAACTGGTCCCTCCTTTCATATGCGGAAACCGACATGCCGAGGGAGACGACGCCGCTGGAGCGCCAGTTCCTTTCGGTGGAACTCATGGGAGTCATGGCGGCGCTTCCGACGCCGTACCGCATTGCATCCATGCACTGCACGGCCGAAGCGCTACTGCAGGCCGACGTGCACGAAGAATGCAACGCATTGGCCGAACTCATGGTGCGCCAAGGAACGACGTTGCTCGATCTCGGATTCGGCAAAGGTCTCGGGGCGAGGCTGGGCTGGCCGAAGCAGCGGGTCGACGCCCTGGAGCAGGAACGCGACGCGTTGCTCGGCGCCGCCGTTCTAGAGGTGCCGCACGACGCCAAGGAGGGTTGGAGCTGCAGCGCTGCGGAACGCACGAACGCCTACCTGGGGAGGTTCGACGCGTTGGGCGAGCTCGGCGCCGCGCGCGAGATTCTCGAGCGCTCGGGTGAGACCGTGCCGAGCATGGCCCTGAAGTGGAAGGCGTATTGGGAACAGCTTCGAAAGGAGTCCGCAGGGCAGGTACAGGAAGATCAGCCACAAGACGTGTCGCGCTAGGCCGCCAGCAGCCCGGGAAATTGCGGCAGGAGGGGCTCGCCTTTTTCCCCGATTTCCATGTAGCCTGACGCGTTTTCCGGGCGGTACCCGCAGAAGGATTTCATGAACCGAATCGTTGTTTCGTTGATGACCGTCTCGATCATGGCTGCCGGCTTGGGTGCGCATCCAGCCGCGGCGGCGGATGCGGTGCGGGCCCGGCCCGCGCCCCAGGCGCAGTGGGTGGCGGACAGCAACCGCTTCACGCAAATGCTGCTCGACGTGCAGATCAAGCACTCGCCGGAGTACGCCTCTTCGCAAGGTCTTGCGGCCTACGATGCCGACATCGCGCGCCCGACGCTCGCCGATGAACTGGCCGAACGGGCCGAGCGCGACGCGGTGATCGCCCGGATCAAGGCTCAGCTGCCGTTGGAGCGCGATCGCGACGTGGCGGAGGACCTGCAGATCCTGATTCATGCGATCGACCTTGACGATCGCCAGCAGGATTTCGATGTTCGAAGCCAGGTGCCCTTCATCAACGCCAGCGAGAATGTCTTCGAGGGCCTGCACACGGTCCTAGACGACCAGGTCGCCGCGGAACGCCGGCCGGCGGCGCTCGAGCGGCTGAAGAAATATGCGGGCGTCGCGGCGGGCTACCAGCCGCTGACCGAGCTGTTGAAGCAGCGCGTGCGGGAGCAGACCGCCAAGCCCGGCATGAACTATCCGTCCCGGACCGAGATCGAGACCCAGCTCGGCCGCAACTCCACCTACCTCGCCGGAATACCGGACCTCTTCACGAAGTACGGATTGACGGGTTGGGAAGACACCTACGCGAAGCTGAAGGCGCAGCTCATCGAGTACGACGCGTGGGTGCGGACGACGGTGTTGCCCAAGGCGCGCGCCGATTTTCGGCTGCCGCCGGAGCAGTACCGGCTCAATTTGGAGCGGTTCGGGGTCGACCTCCCGCCGGAGAAAATCGCAGCCCAGGCGCATGCGGCCTTCAAGGAATATCAGGATGAGATGCGGCCGATTGCGGCGGGCATCGCCCAACGGCGGCACCTGGCGTCCAGCGACTATCGCAGCGTCATCGCGGCGCTCAAGAAGGAACAGATCGTCGGCGACGCCATCCTGCCCTTCTACCGGCAGCGCCTCAAGGACATCGAAGCCATCATCGTTCAGCACGGCATCGTGACGCTGCCCGAGCGTCCCGCCCTCATTCGGCTGGCGAGCGCGGCGGAGACCGCGCAGGTGCCGGCGCCGCACATGAAGGGGCCGCCGTTCCTCAACAACACCGGACAGCGCGGCGAATTCGTGCTGCCGCTCAATCTTCCCTCCGCGACCGGGGGTGCCGACGAGAAGTACGACGACTTCACCTTCGATGCGGTGGCGTGGACCCTGACGGCGCACGAGGCGAGGCCCGGACACGAACTGCAGTTCGACTCCATGGTGGAGCACGGAGTGTCGCTGGCGCGCGCGCAATATGCATTCAACTCGACCAACGCCGAGGGCTGGGGCCTGTACTCGGAGTACCTCATTGAGCCCTACATGCCCCCCGAGGGGCAGCTGATGTCGCTGGATCTGCGCCTGCTGCGCGCGGCCCGCGCCTTCCTGGATCCGGAATTGCAGTCCGGCAAACTGCAGCCGGAGGATGCTTACCGGATTCTCCAGAAGGACGTGATGCTGTCCCATGCATTCGCCACCGAAGAGGTGGAGCGCTATACGTTCGACAGCCCTGGCCAGGCCAACAGCTATTTCTACGGGTATACGCGCCTTCTCGAACTGCGCAAGGCGACGCAGAAGGCGCTGGGCGCGAGTTTCGACCAGAAGCGGTTCCACGACTTCATCCTGGGCCAGGGGCTGTTGCCGCCGGATCTGATGGAAAAAGCCGTCAATGAGATATTTGTGCCGCAGCAACGATCCGGGCGCTAGCCCATGACCTGGTCCGCCAAAGGTTACGCCGCTTTCGAGGACGAGCGGACCCGGCCGGTGCGGGATCTGCTGTCGGCCGTGCCGGACCGGGGCGTGCACAATGCCATCGACCTCGGCTGCGGTCCCGGCAATTCGACGCAGGTGCTGGCGGCACGTTTTCCGGGCGCAGCGCTGCGCGGCATCGATAGTTCCCCCGACATGATCGCCGCGGCCCGGACTCGCCTTCCCGGACTCCGATTCGACATCCTGGAGATCGAGCGATGGATCGGGACGCCGAGATCGGACGACCCTGAATCGTGGGACCTCATACTCGCCAATGCTGTGTTGCAGTGGATGCCGGATCACGGAGGTCTCTTTCCCGCGCTCGTTGCGAGGCTCGCGCGCGGGGGGTGCCTCGCCGTCCAGATGCCGGACAATCTCGACGAACCGGCCCATCGGTTGATGCGCGAGGTCGCCGCAGAGGGACCCTGGGCCGGCAAGCTCGCGACGGCCGCCGCGGCGCGTTCGACGCTCATGGCGGCGGACGGGTATTATCAGCTGCTGCGCGCGTGCGGCTGCCGGCCCGAGATTTGGCGCACGACGTATTACCACCCGCTTGCCGCCGGCGCTTCCGCGGTGGTGGAATGGTTCAAGGGCAGCGGCCTGCGGCCGTTCATCGCGTCGCTCGGCGACGAAGAGCTAACGGAGTTCCTGGCGCGGTACCAGTCGGCCGTGGCCCGCGCCTTTCCCGTGATGGCCGATGGGAGCATCTTGTTGCCGTTTCCCCGATTGTTCCTCGTCGCGCGGACGTGATGCGATCTCCCGAATCATGATGCGGTTGCCGGCCCCCACCGACGAAATCCCCGAGGCGCTGCGCGGGCCGCTGTCGCTGTGGTGGGAGCGCGCTGCGGACATGCCTGCGCTGGCCGCGGCCTATGAGATCCTGCCGGCGGCGCTTCGCGAGGAACTGCCCCGCATGGTCGCCGGCAGCGAGTTCATCGGCGCGGCGCTGATTCAGGACCCGGATTCGCTGACCTGGTTCGCCGGCCACGGCGATCCGGCGGCGGCGCGCGCGGCCAACGAGGAGTACGAAATCCGGGCCGGCGGGGCCGCGACACCGGGGGAAGCGGAGCAGGTCCTGCGCGAATGGCGGCGCCGCGAAATGTTGCGCATCGCGTGGCGCGACATGGCCGGGCAGGCGGACGTGACCACGACCCTCGCCTCGGCATCCGACCTCGCCGATGGGTGCATTCGTGCGGCCGTCACGGCGGCGCAGCGTCATTTGGAGGCGCCCTTCGGCCGGCCGCGCAACGCCCGGTCGGACGAAGTGCCGCTCATCGTCGTCGCCATGGGCAAGCTCGGAGGCCGGGAGCTCAATTTTTCTTCCGACATCGATCTCGTGTTCCTGTACGCGGAGGCCGGCGAGACCGACGGCGCACGGACCACGGACAACGCCGAATACTTCAACCGGCTGGGGCGCGAGGTGATCCGCCTGCTCGATGCGCGAACCGCGGAGGGCCAGGTGTTTCGCGTCGACATGCGCCTGCGGCCGTTCGGCGACAGCGGCGGCCTGGTGGTGAGCCTGGCGGCTCTCGAGGATTACCTGCAGGAGCATGGGCGGGATTGGGAGCGCTATGCCTGGATCAAGGCGCGCGCCGTCGTGGGATTGCCCGCCTACGAGGCGGCGCTGCGAATCTTCATCCGGCCCTTCGTCTACCGGCGCTATCTCGATTTCGGGGTCTTCGATTCGCTTCGGGACATGAAGGCGCTCATCGTCCGCGAGGTCGCGCGTCAGGAGCTCGATCAGCATCTGAAGCTTGGACCGGGCGGGATCCGGGAGCTCGAGTTCATCGTGCAATCCCTGCAGCTGGTGCGCGGCGGCAGCGACGCGCGGCTGCAGAGCGCCTCGCTCCTCGACGTGCTGCCGCCGCTGGCGGGATCGAAGCTCTTGTCGGCGCGGGCGGTGGCCGAATTGAACGAGGCGTATCTGGTGCTGAGGAAGGCCGAAAACGCCGTGCAGATGATTCGCGACGACCAGACCCACTCGCTCCCGGAGGGATCCGCCGATCGCGCGCGCGTGGCCCTGAACATGGGCGCGCCGGACTGGCCTGCGGCCGTCGAACTGATCGACCGGGCGCGGCGCAACGTGGCGCGGGAGTTCGAGGCCCTGGTCTTCGGCGGCCGCGAAGCGCCGCAGTCCGGTAAAGACTCGATGGATTGGCTGGCCTCCGACGGCGCGGACATCGCTGCGGAGCTCTCAGCCGCCGAGTTCCCGGCGACGCACATCCCCGCGGTGACCGGGATGCTGGAGGAGTACCGGCGCTCGGCGGCGTATCGGCGCCTGGATGAGGCCGCGAGACGGCGAGTGCATGCGATTCTGGGGCGGCTCCTCAAGTCCGTCGCGCTGCGCGCCGCGCCGGCGACGGTGCTGCAGCGCGTGCTGCGGGTGCTGGAGGCCATCGGTGCCCGCTCCTCGTACCTCGCGCTGCTGAAGGAACAGCCCGCGGCGCTGGCGCGACTCATCGACGTCTGCGACCTGAGCGGATTCCTGTCGCACCAGATCGCGGATTTTCCCCTGCTGCTCGATGAGCTCATCGATCCGAACGCATTCGACGAGTTGCCGACCCGCGCCGGCTTCGAGAATGAACTCGCGGCTCGGACGGAGCGGCTGCCGGCCGACGATCCGGAGCGGCAGGTGGAGGCCTTGCGGCAGTTTCAGAAGGCCGCGGTGTTCAGCGTCGCCGTTGCGGACCTGACCGGACGGCTGCCTCTCATGAAGGTTAGCGACCGGTTGACCGACATCGCCGAGCTGATCGTGGCGCGCTGCATGACCCTGGCCTGGGATCAGATGACCCGGGCCTATGGGACGCCTTACTGCGCGGACCCCGCCGGCCCGCGGCGCCCGGTCAACGTGGCCGTGGCGGGTTACGGCAAGGTGGGAGGCCTGGAACTCGGGTATGGGTCCGACCTCGATCTGGTCTTCCTGCATGATTCGCGGGGCGACGTTCAGCAGACCGACGGCGCCCGGGCCGTCGACAACGCCGTGTTCTTCCTGCGCCTGGGGCAGCGCATCGTACATCTTCTCACCATGCACTCGGCGGCGGGCCGGCTCTACGAGGTCGACATGCGCCTGCGGCCGAACGGCAAGGGCGGCTTTCTCATCACGGGCATCGACGCCTTCGAGGCCTATCAACAGCAGGACGCCTGGACCTGGGAACATCAGGCGCTGCTGCGCGCGCGGGCCATCGCCGGCGACGAGAATCTGTGCCGCCGCTTCGAGGCCTTTCGGCGGCACGCGTTGTGCACCGCCGTGCATCGCGGCACGCTGCGGAAGGACGTGGCCGACATGCGCATGCGGATGCGCCGCGAGCTGTCCCGCGCCGGGCCGGGCGAGTTCGACATCAAGCAGGATGCGGGCGGCATCGCGGACATCGAGTTCCTGGTGCAGTACTGGGTGCTGGCCTCGGCCGGGAAGCATCCGCAGCTGGTCGAGTATTCCGACAACATCCGCCAGCTCGAGGGGCTGGCCGCCGCGGGCTTGGTCGATCCGGGCACGGCGCAGTGGCTCAAAGAGGCCTACATCGGCTACCGGACCGTGCTGCACCACCTGTCGCTGGAAGGCGGTGAGCGCGTGGTCGATGCGGCTCCCCACGCGCAAACCCGGGCGCGGGTCGCGGACATCTGGCGTGCGGCGTTCGATGGCAACCCGTTGCTCAAGACCTGGAGCGGTCCGTTCGGCGGGACGCCGCCCTTCGACCGGGTGGTCGTCGCCGATTTCAAGCCGGCCCTCGAGTCGGCGATGGCGGAGTACCTGGCCGAAGTCGACACGATCGCGGCCAACCCCGTCGCCCCGACGTTCGAGAACACGCTGGATGCGCTGGAGCGCTCGGGCGAGGCGTTCCATCGGGTGACCGCCGTCTACGACGTCTGGAGTACCGGCATGAATCTCGGGGAATTCCAGGCCGTGGAACGGGAGATGGGGCCGAGGATCGCGGCATTCCACGACGCCGTCACGCAGAACGCGCGGCTGTTCGACCGCATCGAAGCAGTGTATCGGCACGCACCGCGGGCGCGGCTGGCCTGGCATTACTACACGAGCTTCGTGCGCGCAGGCGCGCGGCTTGCCGGGAGTTCCAAGACGCGGGTCTCGTCGATCAACGAGCGCCTGGCGGAACTGTATGCGCATTTCAGCCAGAATCTTCTGGCCGACGAGGCCGGCCGCGTGCTCCTTCTCGACAGCCGCGCCGATCTTGCCGGACTGTCCGACAAACAATGCGCCGCCGCCGCATCGGCCGCGGCGGATCTCGGCCATCCGGGCAAATGGGCGATCCTGAACACGCGCTCCGCGATGGATCCGTTCCTGACCTACGCCGAGCGCCGCGATCTGCGCGAGGCGGTCTGGCGCAGCTACTACAACCGCTGCAACAACGGCGATTCCCGCGACAACAAGGCCGCTATCACGGAAATCCTCGCGTTGCGCGCTGAGCGCGCGGGGCTTCTGGGGTATCCCACGCACGCGCATTGGAGGCTCGAGGACAGCATGGCGGGCACCCCGGAAAATGCCCTGGGCCTGATGATGCGCATCTGGCCGGCCGCCGTGGCGCGCGTCCGCGAGGAGGTGCGCGACATGCAAGCCGTCGCGGACGCCGAGTCGCCGGGTCTCACGATCGAACCCTGGGACTACCGTTACTACGCCGAAAAGGTGCGGCAGGCGCGGTTCGGCCTCGACATGAACGGGGTGAAGCCGTACCTGCAGCTGGAAAAGCTGCGCGAGGGGATGTTCTGGGCCGCCGGACGCCTGTACGGCTTCGCGTTCGTCGAGGTGCCGGGGCTGCCGGTGACGAGCCCGGACGTGAGGGTGTGGGAGGTCCGCTCCGCATCGGGCCGCCACGTGGGGCTGTGGTATTTCGACCCGTATGCGCGGGCGGGAAAGAACTCCGGCGCCTGGATGAGCGAATACCGCGATCAGTCCAAGCTGGAGCGCGAGATCTCGCCGATCGTGTCGAACAACACGAATTTCCTGCGCAGCGCCGGCGGGGAGCCGGTGCTCATCGGCTGGGACGATGCCGTGACCCTGTTCCACGAGTTCGGCCATGCGCTGCACACCCTGAATTCGGACGTGAAGTACCGGTCGCTGTCGGGCACCCGGGTGGTGCGCGATTTCGTGGAATTTCCCTCGCAGCTGAACGAGAACTGGCTGATGACGCCGCAGTTGTTGTCGAGGTTTGCCCTGCATGCCGAGAACGGCGAGCCCCTGCCGACGGCGCTCGCCGACAAGCTCAAGTCAGCGAAAACCTTCAACCAGGGCTTCGCCACCGTCGAGTATCTGGCCGCCGCGCTGGTCGACATGCGGCTGCATCTGGCGACCGGGCCCGTGCCCGACCCGGAAGCGTTCGAGCGCACCGCGCTCGAGGATCTCGGGATGCCGCCCGAGGTGGTCATGCGCCACCGCACCCCGCAGTTCGCCCACATATTCGCGAGCGACGCCTACTCGGCGGGCTACTACAGCTATCTATGGGCCGAGGTGCTGGCTCAAGACGCGTTCGAGGCGTTCATGGAGGCCGGCGACCCATTCGACAAAGCCGTTGCAAAGCGGCTGCGCGATGAGATCATGTGCCTCGGGAACAGCGTCGACCCGGCGGAGGCCTACCGGAATTTTCGCGGCAGGGATCCCTCGATCGACGCCTTGCTGCGCGCCCGCGGATTTCTTGTGGAGAACTGATCTATGCCGGACTTGAGACAACCCAACGCCCAACATCGGTACTCGGTGACGGCGGCCGACCTGCCGTTGTCGTGTCCCATGCCCGGCATGTATCTGTGGAACTCGCACCCGCGCGTGTACCTGCCCATGGACGCGGGCTGGGCGAAGTGCCCGTACTGCGGAGCGGAATACACGCTGGCCCGCGCGCCGCGCGAGGCGGCCGTCGCCGCCCAGTAAGCCCGGCTCGGTAGCCCGGGCCCAGTAGGCCAGCGCGGTGGGCCCGGATTCTCAATAGGGGCGGTAGGACTTTTCCTCGACGATCGAGGATCCGAGCTTGGTGTTGATCCGGCGCTTGATGGCCGCCCGCTCGTCGTTCTCGACATAGACCGCGCGCGCGAGGCGGATGAACTCGGCATCGAAGGCCTGCGCCCGCTCCTTGTCCCGGATGTCGTCCTCGATCACCCACAGCCGTTCGTTGACCTTCAGCAGAGCGTCCACGTCGGCGCCGATGTCGGCGCTCGCGTAGGGGGATTCGGACCAGGTGGCCTCCAGCGCGTCGAGCTCGAGCCGCACGTTGCGAAGCTTCTGCGGGTCGCTCATTCGCGCTGACTTGATGCGCAGGATGGTGATCTTGTCGAGCAGCTCGCCGGGCGATACCGGCACCTTGATCTCGTTCATCCTGGCATCCTAATGGATTTTGGCTGCGCCATCAGCGCCTCGAGCCTGTCGATGACCGAGCGTACGTCGATCAACTCCATGACGCCGGGCCGCTCGATCTTCCTCGTCCAGGGAATCTCGCCGGCCGGCTTGCCGTACACCCTGCGCGCGGCTTCGTCGTACCGGTCTACGCACCATTCCCGGCTGTAATACGGGCCGGCGCGCGCGCTGCGCGTCGCCGCGTAGAGTCCGATGACCGGCAGTCCGACCATGGTTGCCATGTGGGCGGGCCCCGAATCGGGCGTCAGCAACACGGACGCGCGCGCGAGCAATCCCAGCAGCTCGGGCAGCGTGTCCTTGCCGACTTGGTCCACGACGTCGCCCGGACCGGCCGAAGCCACGATCGCCGCCGCCATGCGCCGCTCCTCTTCGCTGCGGCCGCCGACGATGACGACGCGCATGCCGAGGCGGCGCATGGCATGCGCGGCGACCTCCGCATACCGCAACGCGGGCCAGTTCCGCGCCCGGTGGCTGGAGCAGGGACTCAGCACGAGGGTGGGGCGCTCGTCGGGAATGAGCCGCTGCGCGTACTCGAGCGCCTCCGCCGGCAGCGCGACATCCCACGCCGCGGGCCCGGGCTCGACGCCGCAAGCCCGCACGAACCCGAGGAAGGAATCGAGCACGTGTTCCCTGCCGGCGGGGGCGATCCGTGCGTTGGTGAACAGCCATTGCAATTCGCGCGCGCGCTCCCGGTCGAAACCGAGCTTGACGGCGGAGGTCACCAGCGTCGACACCAGGCTGGCGCGGATCGAAAGCTGCAGATCGAGGAGCACATCGAAGCCGCGCCCGGCCAGATCGGCCCGCAGCCGGAGGAGCTCCCGCGCCGTTGCCCGCTTGTCGAAGGTGATAAACTCGACGCCGGGAAGTATCGCCGACATCAGCTTGGCTTCGACCTTGCCGATGATCCACGTGAATCGGGTCTGCGGCCACGCGGCTCTGAGGGCGTGCAGCGCCGCCGCCGCGTGGCACGCATCGCCGATGGCCGACAGGCGCAGCAGGCAGACATTCTGCGGCGGCGGATCGAAGCGGTGCGGCGGTGAATCGAGATTTTGCGACATCGGCATATGATGACAAAGGACGGCGGTCGACGCATTGCCACTTCCACGGGCGCCGTGCTGGCCGATGAGCGCAGCGTGGGCAGCCTCACTTCGCCGAGTCCCGAATCCCTGTTCGAGCCGGCATTCTGGGCGGCCCGTCGCGAGCTCGCCGACGTTGCGGCCGGGCGGGGCGCGGCGTGGTTCGTCGCCGAGTCGGGGCGCTGGGTGTTGCGTCATTATCGCCGTGGAGGATGGGTCTCGCGATGGTCCACCGACCGTTATCTGTGGGGCGGCGAGTCCCGGGTGCGCTCCTTCGCGGAGTGGCGCCTGCTCGCGTTCCTTAATTCGCGCGGCTTGCCCGTGCCTAAGCCCGTGGCCGCCCGATACCGGCGCGCGGGGCCGTGGTATCGCTGCGATCTCATCACCGAGCGCATCGCCGGCGCGCAGCCCTTGAGCGCCGTGCTGATGCAGGCGCCGCTGACCGAAGGCGTCTGGCGCGGGATCGGCGCCGCCGTTGCGCGCCTGCATGCCGCCGGGGCGGATCACGCCGACTTGAATGCCCACAACATTCTGGTGAGCGACGCCGGCGCGATCAGCGTGATCGACTTCGACCGCGGCAGGCTGCGCATGCCGGGCGCGGGGAGGGCTTGGGCGGGGAGTAACCTGCAACGTCTGCACCGCTCGCTCGTCAAGATCGCCCGGCTCATGCCGCCGGATCGATTCACCGCCGCGGCCTGGGATTGGCTGCTCGCCGGGTATCGTGCGCTACCTGTATAGCGCGTTGATCCACCTGCTGCGCCCGGCCGCTCTGGCGGCGGTCCTATGGCGGGGTTTGCGCAACCGGCGCTACTGGGAGGCCCTGAGCGAGCGTTTCGGCTTCGGGCCCGTCAGCGCGGCGGCAACCCTCATGCTGCACGCGGTGTCCCTGGGTGAGGTCGCGGCGGCGGCCCCGCTCGTCCGCGCGCTTCGCGCCCGCCATCCCGAATTGCCCATCGTGCTGACCACGACGACGCCCACCGGCCGTGCGCGCGCCCTGGCATTGTTCGGCGATTCGGTCGCCGTGAGGTATCTGCCGTACGACACGCCGGGCGCCATGCGGCGATTGATCGCGCGCGCGCGCCCGCGCATCGTCATCGTCATGGAGACGGAGCTGTGGCCGAATCTGTTCGACGCGTGCCGGCGCAGGCGTATTCCGACGATTCTGGCGAACGCCCGGCTGTCGTTGCGCTCGGTGGCGCGCTACCGGCGTTTCGGTGCGCTTTTCCGCGGCGTGCTCGCGGGCGTCACGGTGGCGGCGCAGAGCGCCGACGATGCCGGGCGATTCGTTGCCATCGGCGCCGATCCCGCGCGCACCCTGGCGGTCGGCAACGTGAAGTTCGACCTCGGCGTCGATGCCCCGGCGATGCAGCGCGGCGCCGCCCTGCGCAGCGCCGGATGGCCGGCGAGGCCCGTGTGGGTCGCGGGCAGCACGCACGCGGGCGAGGACGAAGCGGTGCTGGCGGCGCATTCCGAGCTCGAGGCCGGTTTTCCCGGCGCGCTGTTGCTGCTGGCGCCGCGCCACCCAGAGCGCTTTCAACAGGTCGCGGACTTGTTGGGCCGCTTGGGCGTGCGGTTCGAGCGCCGCAGCGGCGCCGTCGCGGTGAAGGCCGCCACCCAGGTTCTGCTGGTCGACACCGTCGGCGAGCTCGCCGCGCTTTACGGCGCCGCCGATGCGGCATTCGTGGGCGGCAGCCTGGTGCCGGTCGGCGGGCACAATCTCCTGGAGCCCGCGGCCCTCGGCGTGCCGGTGATCACCGGGCCGTCCTGGTCGAACGGCGCGGAGATCGCGCAGCTGCTTCTGCGCGAAGGGGCCGCGCTCGAGGTGGCCGACGCGCAGGAACTCGCGGCCGCGCTCGCGAGGCTCCTCGGCGATCCGGAGCTGCGGCGGCGGATGGGGGCGAGCGGGCGCCGGGTGGTCGAGGCGAATCGCGGCAGCGTCGGGCGGATTCTCGATATCGTCGGCGCTATTCTTTCAGCTGGGTGTTGAGCCGGTTCAAGCTCTGCTCGGACAGAATGCCCGCGGCCTCCTGGAGCTTGAGCACATTCATCATGTAATCGTACCGGCTGCGCGAGTAGTCGGTCTTGGCCTGGATCCAGCGGCGCCGCGATTCGAGCACGTCCACGGCCGTGCGGGTGCCGGCCTCGTAGCCCGCCTGGGTCGCGTTGAGCGCCGTGGTGTTGGACTCGACCGCGCGCCGCAGCGCCTTGACGCGGTTGATCTCGGAAATCACGCCCAGATAGGCATCGCGGGCGTCGTGCTCGGTCTGGCGGGCCACGCGCTCGAGCCGCTCCTTGGCCGCGCGGTGCTCATAGACGGCCTGGCGCACTTGCGAGGACACCATGCCCCCGGAATACAGGGGAAAGGTGAGCTGGATGCCGATCGTGCGCTGATTCTGATCGACGGTCTGCGTGCCGTACAGCGAGCCGTCGGTGTTGGTGCTGGTGGCGTCGGTGTTGAGCTTGTAGCCGCTGGCCACCAGGTCGAGTGAAGGATAATGTCCGCCGCGCGCGGCGCTCACGTTGTCCCGGGCAATGTCCGCCGCGAGCCGGCTCGAGACCAGGGAAAGATTTTGCTGCAGGGCCATATCAACCCACCGGTCCTCGCTGACGGGGTCGGGATCGGACAGCTCGAACGGTTCGATCGGCCGGGCCAGGTTGTCGAACAGGTCGCCGGTGATCTCGCGCAGCGCCTCGAGGCTCGAGGACAGCTGGCGTTTGGCGGCGATGACGTCCGCGGCGCTGCTGTCATGCGCTGCGCGCGCCTCTTGAACATCGGTGATGGCGATCAGTCCCACCTGGTAGCGCTGCTCGGCTTGGTCGAGCTGGCGGGTGACCGACTCCAGGGCGCTTTCCTGGGCATCGACGTCGTCCTGCGAGGCGAGCACGTCGAAGTAGCGCTGCGCGACCCGGGAGATCAGGTCCTGCTGCGCCGCCTGGTAATCGGCCTCGGCTTGGGCGACCTGGGCATCCGCGCGTTGCAGCGCCACCCAGTTCTCCCAACGGAAGATGTTCTGTTTCAAGTCGACGCCGTATTTATGGACGTGCGTGTCCGTGTGGCCATCGAACGGGAAGGCCTCGATGACGGCCGGCCCGCCGGAAACCGAGACGTTTTCGGTCTGGTTGGTGGGTCCCAGGTCGCGCTCCTTGCTGGCCAGGGCGCTGCCGCTCAGCTGGGGCAGCAGCGCGGACAGCGCCTGCGGCTTCGATTCGAGCGCGGCGAGGCGATGGGCCTCGGCCTCGCGCAACTGGGGATCGTTCTGCAGGGCGCGCTGGTAGACGGCAACCAGATCCGCGGCAAATGCGCCGTTGCACCCGACGATCAAGCCAAGCAACCACCAGGAGTGCTTCATGCGCTTTCCAAGCCGACTGTTATATGGAACTATAACACCCGATTCCGCCATTGGATTCAATACTGCGGAATTGCCGGATTCACGTCCCGTGACCACGCCAAGACGCCGCCGGCGAGATTCAGCACCGATGCGAAGCCCCGTTGCTTGAGGAAATTTGCAACCTGGAGGCTGCGTCCCCCCGAGCGGCAGATCACCACGGTTTCCATCCGCGGATCCAATTCGGCCAGGCGGTCCCCGATCTGTCCCATCGGGATGTGGACCAGCTCCGCAGGAACGGGCGCCGTCTCGAGCTCCCAGTCCTCGCGCACATCCAACAGGATCATGGGGCGGCCGGCGGCGCGGCGCGCCAGGAATTCCTGCGGAGTGACTTCCTCGACCATTCAGAACTCGAACGTCGGCGGGGCCGTGGCGTTGACCAGCGGATCGATCGTGGTTTCGAACAGGCTCTCGCGAATCCATTCGCTGGCGTCGACGCGGCGTATCAGGACTGCTTCCATGACCGGCGCCACGCCGATGACGGCGAACAGCCGGCCGCCGATGCGCAAGGCCCGTTCGAACCGGGCGTCGTACACCGGCAGCGAGCCGGTCAGGGCAATGACGTCGTACTCGCCCAAGGGAGCGCGGCTGAAGGCATCGCGCGTCTCGAGTTCCACCCGGGGCGCCGGGCTCGCCCGCAGGTTCGCGGCCGCCGCCGCGGTGAATTCGGCGCGAATGTCGATCGAGTGCGTGGATTTCGCGAGCAACCCGAAGCAGGCGGTCAGATAACCGGTGCCCGTTCCCACTTCGAGTACGGCATCCGAGGCGCCGGGACCGAGGGCCTGGAGGATCCGCCCTTGGAGCACCGGCGCCAGCATGGACTCGCCGAAGGCGATCGGAATCGGCGAATCGGCGAACGCCAGATCGCGATAGGCCGGCGGTACGAAGGCTTCGCGCGGCACCGCGGCCATTGCGTCCAGCACGCGCGGGTCCAGGACCTCCCAGGTGCGGATTTGCTGATCGACCATCTGTCTGCGGGCTGCCAACGTGTCCATAGGTTCTCGCTGCATTAAGGCCGTTGATTATGGTCAATTTCACCAGGGTACGCGAGTCCCTTGAGCTATTCTCCTAAGGGCGGTGATGCACGATGCGCAAAGCCCTTAGGGAGATTCCAATTTCAAGCGCCGGCACGAATCGTCGCGTGAGGTCCTCTTTTTGATGCTGCTTCCCGTCTCCGTCTGGATCCTGACCTCAGTCGTGCTCGCCGTCGGCATTGCCGTGGTCGTGTTTTGGAGCCAGCGCCAGCAGCGGGCCGTCAGCGAGATCTCGGAGCAGATCCGCAGGCTCACCGCCGAATCGGGCGCCGCGGGACGCATCGGCCTCGAGGGCAAGTCGGAATCGCTCGAGCGGCTGGGCACGGCCGTCAACCAGCTGCTCGAAAATCTCGAAGAACGCGGCGCGAGCCTCGAAGGCCGTGAACGGCTGTTCAAGCGCCTGGTCGAGACCGTGCATCATGCGGTTCTGGTGCACCGGCAGCGCATCCTGTATGCGAACTCGCGCTTCCTTGCGTTGCTCGGCATGACCGCGAAGGACGTCGTCGGCCGCCCTTTGGGCGACTTCGTGGCGCCGGAATATGTCGAGCTGGTGAGTCAGAACCTGCGCCGCCGGCTGGCCGGCGAGCCCGCCGCCGAGCGCTACGAGGTGGAATTGCAGGGCGCTCGCGGCGAGCTCACCCGGGTCGAGCTGTCGAGCACCTTGATCGATAACGACGGCGAGTCCGCGTTGCTGCTTACGGCCCTGGAAATGATGCCCGAGGCGTCGGGTGCCGGGCAGGGGGGACGGCCGCGCGCCGTCGCCACCCTCGATGCAATGGGCGAGAGCGTCATCACGGTCGACGCCGAAGGGCGGATCGACTACGTCAATGCCTCGGCCGCGGCGCTGCTGGGCCAGCGCTTCGACCAGATCGTCGGCAGGACCTTTCCGGAGGTGGCATCGCTGGTCGACGAGTCCGACCGCCATTCGCTGGGCGATCCCGTCCGCATGGCCTTGGCCGCCGGCGGCCGCGTGTCGATGGGCCGCCGGGCGGTGCTGGTGCCCGCCGCCGGCGGCGCGGAGCGCTCCGTGGAGCTCAGTGTGACCCCGTTGAAGCCGGACGGCGGCGAAACCCTCGGGCTCGTGCTCGTGCTGCACGATACCAGCGAACTGCGCGGCATCACGCGGCAGATGACGTATCAGGCCAGCCACGACGCTCTGACCGGGCTGGTCAACCGGCGGGAATTCGAGCGGCGTCTACAGGAGGCCATGGACTCCGCCCAGACCGGCGACGTCGCGCACGCGCTGTGTTACCTCGACCTCGACCGGTTCAAGCTGGTGAACGACACCTGCGGCCATAGCGCCGGCGACAATATGCTGCGGGAGGTGGCCGCCATCATCAAGGAGGCGGTGCGCGACTCGGACACCGTCGGCCGGATCGGAGGCGACGAGTTCGCGCTGCTGCTGGTGGGCTGTCCGCTGGAGAAGGCGCGGCAGATCGCCGACGACGTCGTGCATTCCGTCAACGATTACCGCTTCGTGTGGAAGGACAAGATCTTCAACATCGGCGTGAGCGTGGGGCTCGTGGAAGTCGGCCGCGGCGGCGGAGCCATCGAGGATCTGATGAGTTCGGCGGATTCCGCGTGCTATGTGGCCAAGAAGCAGGGCGGCCTGCACGTGCACGTGTATTCCGCGCGCGAGGAGGCCAACGCGCGCCACAGCGGGGAAATCCAGTGGTTGCAGAAACTCCAGGGAGCGCTGCGCGACAACAAGTTCGAGCTGTATTCGCAGCCCATCGTGCACGCGCAGGCCGGCGGGGTCCGCGGACCGGCCTTGGAGGTGTTCGTGCGCATGGAAGGCGAGAACGGGCAGCCCGCCGCGCCGCCCGCCGAGTTCATCCGGGCTGCCGAGCGCTATCGCCTCATGCCGCTCGTCGATCGATGGGTGGTGCAGACGGTGCTGTCGGCGCTGGGGCGCGGCGGCATGAAACTGCCCCCCGGCCGCAGCGTCGCGATCAACATCGCCGGCCAGACGCTGGCGGATGCCGAATTCCTGGAGTTTGTGGTCGATTGCTTCGATCACAGCGGCGCCAATCCGAGCGACGTCTGCCTGGAGGTCACCGAGAGCTCGGTGGTCGCCAACCTCGATCACGCACGTCGCTTCATCGCGGTCCTGCACGGCATGGGCTGCGAATTCGCGCTGGACGATTTCGGCAGCGGCCTCTCCTCCTTCTCCACGCTACGAACGCTGCCGATGGACTACCTCAAGATCGACGGCTCGTTCATCCGGAACCTGGCCGTGGACTCGGTGAACCAGGCCATGGTCCAGGCCATGATCGAGCTGTCCCGCAGCCTCAACTTCCGCATCGTGGCCGAGCAGGTGGAGGATCAGAAGTCCCTGGAGGCCGCCAAGAAGATGGGCATCGATTTCGTGCAGGGATTCGTCATCGCACGGCCCCAGCCGCTCTCGGTCACCCCGGGACCCGTCTAGAGACGGCTCAGGCCGCCGACCCGGGGGCGCCGCAGCCGGGGGTCATAACCGCCCGGCAGGATCAAATAACCAAACTCGAGTGGAGTTCGACCCTGCCTTGGGAGGAAAATCGCGCTCAAGCGAGTTACGAGGTGCAACATGCCGATTTATCAAGACAATACCAAGTCCATCGGGCGCACACCCCTGGTGCGCATCAACCGCCTCAATGCCTCCAGCGGGGCGACGATCCTGGCCAAGATCGAGGGCCGCAACCCGGCCTACTCGGTCAAATGCCGGATCGGCTCGGCCATGGTGTGGGACGCCGAGGAGCGCGGCACCTTGAAACCCGGCATGTCCATCGTCGAGGCCACCAGCGGCAACACGGGCATTGCGCTCGCCTTCGCGGCCGCCGCGCGCGGTTATGGCTGCGTGCTCACCATGCCGGACACCATGAGCATGGAACGGCGCAAGGTGCTGGTGGCGTTCGGTGCCAAACTCGTGCTGACGCCCGGCGCCAAGGGCATGAAGGGCGCCATCGCCAAGGCCGAAGAGCTGGCGGCGGCCGAGCCGGGCAAGTACGTGCTCATGCGGCAATTCGACAATCCCGCGAACCCTGCCATCCACGAGAAGACCACGGGTCCCGAGATCTGGGAGGATACGGGCGGCAACATCGACATCTTCGTCTCGGGCGTGGGCACCGGCGGCACGCTCACCGGCGTCTCGCGCTACATCAAGGGCACGCGCGGCAAGAAGATCCTGACCGTGGCCGTGGAGCCCGTGAATTCGCCCGTCATCAGCCAGACGCTGGCGGGGCAACCGCCGGCGCCGTCGCCGCACAAGATTCAGGGCATCGGCGCCGGATTCATTCCGAAGAACCTGGACCTGTCGCTGGTCGACCGCGTCGAGCAGGTCACCAACGAGGACGCCATCGCGACCGCGAGGCAGCTCGCCCGAGAGGAGGGGATACTCTGCGGCATCTCGTGCGGCGCCGCCATGGCGGTGGCGCTTCGCCTGGCGCGCGAACCCGCGAATGCGGGCAAGAACATCGTCGTGATCCTGCCGGACGCCGGCGAGCGCTACCTCTCGGGCGCCTTGTTCGAGGGCCTGTTCGAGGAAGTGGAGAAGATGCAGGCGGTTGCCTGAGAGCCGAATCATGACCGCCGCCGCCAATTCCATCCCGCCCGCCGGCGTCGTCGACGCCGTGGCGGGAGATCTCTTGGCCGGCTACCTGGGCGATGAGCGCGCGCGGCGCATCGCGCATCGCTACCTGCCGTCGCGGGAGGCCATCGTCGCGATTCTCGAGGGCGTTCTCGACCTCATGTACCCGGGTTACTTCGGGCGGCGCGATCTCACGCAGGACAACCTAGCCTCCCACGTATCGCAGTCGCTCGCCGCGCTGGCTCCGAAGATCGAGCGCGAAATGGAGGACTGCCTATGCTACGGGCGCGAGCGCGAGGCGGCCCGCGCCGATCTCGGCGAATGCGCGCCGCGGGCCCGCGAACTCACCCAAATTTTTCTGAGCCGGCTGCCGGACATCCGCCGGCTCCTGCTCACCGACGTGCAGGCCGCCTTCGACGGCGATCCCGCCGCCACCAATCTCGACGAGGTGGTGCTCGCCTATCCCGGGCTGCTGGCGGTGAGCGTCTACCGCATCGCGCACGCGCTGTACGATCTCGGCGTGCCGATGATGGCGCGAATCATGACCGAGTGGGCGCACTCGAAAACCGGGTGCGACATCCACCCGGGCGCGAGGATCGGCTCGGCGTTCTTCATCGACCACGCGACGGGCGTCGTGATCGGCGAGACCACCGATATCGGCGATCGCGTGAAGCTTTACCAGGGCGTGACGCTGGGCGCGCTGTCGTTCCCGCGGGATGCCAGCGGCCATATCATCCGGGGCAAGAAGCGGCATCCGACGGTTCAGAGCGGCGCCACGCTCTATGCGAACGCAACCATCCTCGGCGGAGAAACGGTGGTGGGCGCGGACAGCGTCATCGGCGGCTCCGTATTCCTGACGCGCAGCGTTCCGCCGCGCTCTCGGGTGTCCATGAAGGACCCGGAACTGCGGGTCCTGAGCCGCGACGGCGTGGCGGACTCCGACGCGCTCTACTTCGACATCTGAAGAGCACGCCGCCCCCGCCGGGGCGGCGCCGCGCTACATCATCTTGGCGAGCACGGGCACCATCAGCAATGCCACGATGTTGATGATCTTGATGAGGGGATTGATCGCGGGGCCGGCGGTGTCCTTGTAGGGGTCGCCCACCGTGTCCCCGGTCACCGCGGCCTTGTGGGCATCCGAACCCTTCCCGCCGAAGTGGCCTTCCTCGATGTACTTCTTGGCGTTGTCCCAGGCGCCGCCGCCGGTGGTCATGGAGATGGCGACGAACAGTCCGGTGACGATGGTGCCGATCAGCAGGCCGCCCAGGGCCTGCACGCCGAAGCTCGGCCCCATGAGCCAGTTGATGACGAGCACCAGCACGATCGGCGCCAGGATGGGCAGCAAGGACGGGACAATCATTTCCTTGATGGCCGCCCGGGTCAGCATGTCGACGGCACGGGAGTAGTCCGGCTTGGCGGTGCCCTCCATGATGCCCTTGATCTCGCGGAACTGGCGCCGCACCTCGTTCACGACCGAGCCCGCGGCGCGTCCCACCGCTTCCATGGCCATGGCGGCGAACATGTAGGGAATGAGGCCGCCGATGAACAACCCGATGATGACCGCCGGGTTCGACAGGTCGAAGCTGGTCGCATGTCCCAGGACCTCTTCCAGCTTGTGCGTGTAGTCGGCAAACAGCACCAGCGCGGCGAGGCCCGCCGAACCGATGGCATAGCCCTTGGTGACGGCCTTGGTGGTGTTGCCCACCGCGTCCAGAGGGTCGGTGACGTCGCGGACCTTCTTGTCGAGACCGGCCATTTCCGCGATGCCGCCGGCGTTGTCGGTGATGGGGCCGTAGGCGTCGAGTGCCACGATCATGCCGGTCATGGACAGCATCGCGGTCGCGGCGATGGCGATTCCGTAGAGACCCTCGAGCCGGTAGGAGGCCCAGATGCTGAGGGCCACCGCGATCACCGGCAGCGCGCAGGCCTTCATGGAGACGCCGAGGCCGGCAATGATGTTGGTCGCGTGGCCTGTTTGCGAGGCCGATGCGACGTGCTGCACGGGGCTGTATTCGGTGGCCGTGTAATACTCCGTGATCACGATCATGGCGGCCGTGAGCGCCAGGCCCACCACGGTGCACAGCCACATGTTCATGGCCTTGTCGCCCATGATGGCCTGGGAGACGAAGTAAAACGCCACCGCCGAGAGGACGCCCGATACGATGACGCCCTTGTAGAGGGCGTTCATGATCTTGCCGCCTTCCGTGGTGGACACGAAGAATGTGCCGACGATGGAGGTGACGATGGATATGGCGCCGAGGACCAGCGGGTAGAGCACCGCCTGCTCGCCCATGTCGACCATCACCAGGCCGCCCAGCAGCATGGTGGCGACCAGCGTGACGGCGTAGGTCTCGAACAGGTCGGCGGCCATGCCGGCGCAGTCGCCCACGTTGTCGCCCACGTTGTCCGCGATGACCGCGGGATTGCGCGGGTCATCCTCCGGTATCCCGGCCTCGACCTTGCCGACGAGGTCGGCGCCGACGTCCGCGCCCTTGGTGAAGATGCCGCCGCCCAAGCGCGCGAAGATCGAGATGAGCGAACCGCCGAAGGCGAGGCCTACCAGCGACCGCAGCGCCGCTCCGGAGTCGCCCAGCAGGTGCGACATGGCCAGGTAGTATCCGGCCACTCCGAGCAACCCCAGGCCCACCACGAGCATGCCCGTGATGGCGCCGCCACGGAACGCGACCTTGAGCGCGGCGTTGATGCCGCCATGGGCCGCCTGAGCGGTGCGCACGTTCGCGCGCACCGAGATGAACATGCCGATGTAGCCCGCGAGTCCCGACAGCAGCGCGCCCACCGCGAAACCGCCCGCGGTTGGCCAACTCAGCGCCAATCCGAGGACCACGAACAGGACCACGCCCACGAGAGCGATGGTCGAGTACTGCCGGTTGAGGTACGCCTGCGCGCCGGCCTGAATGGCGGCGGCGATCTCCTGCATCCTCGCATTGCCGGCGGGCTGGGCCAGGATCCATCTGACCGAGCCCAGGCCGTAAAGAATGGCGAGTACACCAGAGCCGATTGCGAGCAGAAGCGCGGTTTCGAGCGTCATCGAGGGTCTCCCGTATCTCTCAAGATACTGTTATTAAACAGAAAATTTATCCTTCAACCGCTTGCGAACCGGGGCGCCCCGAAGCGTCACATAGACCGGCAGGCCGCCCGAGTACGGCGGATGATCCTCGCCGTGGATCAGGGGCGCCAGGTAGTTACGGCAGGCGGTGGTGATCCCGAATCCGTCCGCCGTGATGTAATGGCGGGGGACCTTCTTTTCCTGGTTGGCGACCGCGCTCAAGGGCGCTTCGCCGATGGTCCAGCGATAGGGCTTCGACGATTTGCGCACGATCACCGGCATCACCGCGTTCTTGCCCTTGACCGCGAATTCGACGGCGGCCTTGCCGACGGCATAGGCCTGCTCCACATCCACTTTCGAGGCGATGTGGCGCGCCGAGCGCTGCAGATAGTCGGCCACGGCCCAGTGAAACTTGTAGCCGAAGGCTTCCTGGGTCATTTGCGCCACCACCGGCCCGACGCCGCCCAGCTGGGAATGCCCGAAGGCGTCCGTGGTGCCGGCTTCCGCCAGAAATTTCCCATCGGCGGAACGCACGCCCTCGGACACCACCACGACGCAATAGCCATGCTTCTTCACCGACTGGTCGACCTTGGCGAGGAAGCGCTCGCGGTCGAACGTGATTTCGGGAAACAGGATGATATGCGGCGCGTCGCCGCTCTTGGTGCCGCCCAAGCCGGCGGCGGCGGCCAGCCAGCCGGCGTGCCGGCCCATGACCTCCAGCACGAACACCTTGGTCGAGGTGCGCGCCATCGACAGCACGTCGAGCCCCGCCTCGCGGGTCGAGATCGCGATGTACTTGGCTGCCGAGCCGAAGCCGGGGCAGCAGTCGGTGATGGGAAGATCGTTGTCGACGGTCTTCGGCACACCGATGCAGGTGATGGGATAGTCGAGCAGCGCGCCCATCTCGGATACCTTTTGCGCGGTATCCATGGAATCGTTGCCGCCGTTGTAGAAAAAATAGCCGATGTCGTGCGCCCTGAAGACGTCGATCAGTCGCTCGTACTGGGCCCGGCTCTTGTCGATCCCGGCCAATTTGTAGCGTGCCGACCCGAAGGCGCCCCCCGGCGTATAGCGCAGGCCCGCGATGGTCGCCCGGCTTTCCTTGCTGGTGTCGATCATGTCCTCGGTCAGCGCGCCGACGATTCCATGCCGGCCGGCGTAAACTTTCGCTATGTGATTCGGGTACTTACGTGCGGCTTCCAGCACCCCGCAGGACGTCGCATTGATGACGGCCGTCACCCCGCCGGACTGGGCATAGAACGCGTTTCGAGCCGTCGAGCGCTTCATAGGTCGCGCAGGATAGCATGGGTGTTTGACGATGGCCGCCTGCTGACGTTATGGTGGCGCGCTCATCCTCACCGCCCAAAGATGCATGCGTATAGTTCTCCTAGGCGCGCCCGGCTCCGGCAAGGGCACGCAATCCCAGTCGCTCGTCAAGGCCTACGGCGTGCCGCAGATATCCACCGGAGACCTGCTGCGCGAAGCCGTTGCGGCGGGGACGGCGCTCGGCCTGCGGGCCAAATCGGCCATGGATGCCGGTAAGCTGGTCGATGATGAGACGGTTCTCGGCATGATTCGCGAGCGGCTGAGCCAGGCCGACACGGCCAACGGATTCATCCTGGACGGCTTCCCGCGCAACATCGCACAAGCCGATGCGCTGCAGACGGTGCTGCGCGAGATCGGCAAGCCGCTCGAGGCGGTGGTGTTGCTGAACCTCGACCTCGGCATTCTGTTCAAACGCCTGACCGGCCGGCGCATCTGCCAGGAGTGCGGGCAGGTGTTCAACATCTACACCTCCCCTCCGGATTCGGCGCAGCATCGGGCCGCGAACGGCCACGAGCCGCGGTTGATCCAGCGTCCCGACGACCGCGAAGATGTGATCGGCAAGCGGCTCGAGGTGTACGACGCGCAGACCAAGCCGCTCATCCAGTACTACAAGGACGCCGGCCTCCTGCGGGTAGTGGATGCGGATGCGAGCATGGATGCCGTTTTCGCGAGTATCCAGCGCGCCGTCGCTTAAGCGGGGCCAGCCGTGGCCTGCCGCGCGGATCGGATCCGCGCGCCGGGCTAGTCGAGCGCCTGGAGCAACCGTTCGCCGATTTCGCCGCGCCGCCAGCCGGCAAGCGCATGCGTGTCGCGCCGGCCCATGGAGAGCGCCTTCAGTTCGCCGCGCGGCGCCAGCAGTTCGGGGCTCACCGCGAGCTCGGCGGCGCGCGCGTCGACGACTTTGGCGAGACGCTGCGCCGTCGCCTTCTGCTCCGGGGTGGGGCGGGCGTCCTGGCCGGGAGTCTCGTCGCCGGGGTCATCCGGGGCATCGTGGAGGAGTTGGAGCAGGTCGGCGGCGAATCCCGCGTTGAAATTGACGGGCATTGCCTCGAGCGCCGCCAACGCCGCCCGCGACTTGGGGGCAGTTTGCGCAGCGGCGAAGATGGCCGCATCGGGGATGATCCACGCGCGCGGCAGATCCTTCTCGCGCGCCAGCCTCTCGCGCCACACGGCGATCTTCTTGGCGCGCGCACGCGGTTTCGGATCGAGCTGCGCGAGACCGCGCAGCCGCTCCCAGGCCTGCGCCGGTTCGGGCTCGTACAGCCGCGGGTTTTGCAGCTCCGCGCAATCTTCGTCCGCCCAGGCGGTGCGGCCGAGCTTGCGCAGCCGCTCGTCCAGAATGGCGGCGACGTCGCCCAGATAGAGGACATCGTCCGCCGCGTACTCGAGCTGTTCCGGGGACAGCGGCCGTTTCGACCAGTCGGTGCGCGTCTGGCCCTTCGGGAGGGTGACCTTCAGAAGCGTGTGGACGAGGTCGGCGTATCCGATTTGCGGCTTAAAGCCGGTGCAGCCGGCCGCGATCTGCGTGTCGAACACCGGCGCGATCACCCGCTTGGTGGTCAGATAGAACGCCTCCAGATCCTGGCGGGCGGAGTGCAGGAGCTTGCGCGAATGCGCCGCGGTCAGCGCCGGAACGAGGTCATCGAGGCTGCCGCGCAGGGTGTCGACGCACCAAATCTCGCCGCCGGCCGCGATCTGCAGCAGGCAGAGCTTGGGAAAGAACGTGCGTTCGCGCAGAAATTCCGTATCGACGCCGATCAGCGCCTGCGATTCGAGGCTGCGCGCCAGCGCGCGCACCCCCTCTCGATGATCGACCCAAATCGCGTCGGGCATGGATTCGTTCCGCGTGTACAATTTGAACCCTGGATTATGACTGAATGAACGATGCTGCGACTCGCTAAAGCGTTCCTCGACATCGCGCTGTGGCGCAAATCGCCGGCGCAACTGCCGGCGTCGCTGCTCCTGTTGGGGATCGTGGCCTGTGCGGTGGCTGCGCTCGAGGTCCTGGGCGCGCTCCTGCCGCCCAACAGCAGCGACCGGATATTCACGCGCATTGCCCTGAGCGTCGGGCTGCCGCTTGCATTCGCGTGGGTGGTGCTCGCGGTCGCGCGGCACGGACAGCGCTTCCTGCAGACGGGCATCGCCCTGCTGGGCGTGGGCGTTCTCGCGGAATTGGTGCTGTACCCGTTGGGCTCGCTCCTGCACGTGGTCGGCTCGGACCGCCCCGAGTCCATGCCGCTGACTTTGCTGCTGTTCGCCGGGCTGATCTGGTATCTGCTGGCGTGCGCAAATATCTGGCGCGCGGCGCTCGATTCGGGGCTCGGGCTCGGGCTCGCCATCAGCGTGGCCTACCTGCTGATCTCCATGGCCGTGGAGCAGCATCTGCTGCCGGACGCCTGACGCGATGCACGTGCACATTCTGGGGATTGCCGGGACTTTCATGGGCGGAATAGCCGCCATCGCGAAGGCTGCGGGATACACGGTCACGGGATCGGACCGCAACGTGTACCCGCCGATGAGCACGCAGCTGCGCGCGCTGGGAATCGAGTACACGGAGGGCTACGGCGCGGAACAGCTGGACGCGCGCCCGGATGTCGTGGTGGTCGGCAACGCGCTCTCGCGCGGCGCCCCCGTGATCGAGGCCATGCTCGACCGCGGCATTCCCTACGCCTCCGGTCCCGCGTGGCTGGCCGGGCACGTCCTCAAGGACCGTCACGTGCTCGCGGTGGCAGGCACCCATGGAAAGACCACCACCAGCAGCATGCTGGCGTGGATTCTCGAACGCGCGGGCCTCGATCCCGGATTCCTGATCGGCGGCGTGCCCAGCAACTTCGACGCGACCGCGCGCTTGGGCTCCGCGCCCTACTTTGTGATCGAAGCGGACGAGTACGACACGGCGTTCTTCGACAAGCGGGCGAAGTTCGTGCATTACCGGCCCCGGACCGCCATCTTGAACAACCTGGAGTACGATCACGCCGACATTTATCCGGACGTGGCCTCCATCCGCGCTCAGTTCCACCAATTGGTGCGCACCGTGCCATCCAGCGGGCGGCTCATCGTCAATGGCGACGACGCGGAGCTGCGCACGACCTTGAATCTCGGTTGCTGGACGCCGTGCGAGACCTTTGGCCTCGAGGGCGCTGATTGGACCGCAGCCGCGACGGCCGGGGCCGCGCGGTTCACCGTGCTGCACCAGGGTGCCCGGGTCGCCGAGGTCGAATGGTCGCTGCTCGGCAAGCACAACGTGATGAACGCCCTGGCGGCGATCGCGGCGGCGCGGCACGTCGGAATCGGGCCTGCAGCGGCGGCGCGCGCGCTCGCGGCGTTTCGCGGCGTGAAGCGGCGCATGGAGGTCCGCGGAGTGGCCGGAGGCGTGACGGTGTACGACGATTTCGCGCATCACCCGACGGCGATCGCGACCACGCTCGAGGGCCTGCGCGAGCGCGTCGGCGCGGCGCGCATCGTGGCCGTGCTCGAACCGCGCTCCAACACCATGAAGCTCGGCGTGCATCGGGAGCAGCTGGCGCCGTCGCTCGCACTGGCGGACCGCGCGTGGTTCCTGAATTCGCCGGACCTCGGCTGGGATTTGCCGGCGGCGCTCCATGGGCTGGGCGAGCGGGCCCGCTGCGAGACGAGCGTCGAGTCCCTGGTCCGGGGCCTGGTCGACGACAGCCGGCCCGGCGATCAGGTGCTCGTGATGAGCAACGGGGGCTTCGGGGGCCTGCACGAGAAGCTGCTCGCCGAATTGTCCCGGCGGAGCGCTGCCGGTTGACGTCCATCGCGCTGTTCCCGCTCAACATCGTGCTGTTTCCCGACGGCCCGTTGCCGCTGCGCATATTCGAAACGCGATACCTCGACATGGTGGGGCGCTGCTTGCGCGGGACGCAGGAATTCGGCGTCGCGTTGATCCGACACGGCAGCGAGGTGGGCCCGGCGGAAACCTGCGAAGTGGGCACGAGCGCGATGATCACGGACTTCGACCAGCTTCCGGACGGCATGCTGGGCCTGTCATGCGTGGGTCGGCGGCGCTTTCGCCTCGTGTCGACCTCGGTGGCCAACGATGGGCTCAACATCGCGTGCGTGGAGTGGCTGGAGCCGGAACCCCAAGTCCCGGTTCCGGCGCGTCACGCGGAGCTTGCGGAGCTGGTGAAGACGGTGCTGCCGCAGCTGGGAGAGGTGTACGACGGCATCGACATGCGTCTCGACGACGCTTCCTGGGTCGGCCACCGCCTGGCCGAGATCCTGCCGATCCATGCGCGTGAGAAGCAGAGCCTGCTTGAAATGGACGATCCGATTCAACGACTCGATGCGCTGGCGCCCTTGGCGCTGCCGGGGCGCCCGCCGGCGCCGCGCCCGGCATAGAATCGGCGCAGCAGGAGGCCGACCGGGATCGTCCATGCGAGAACGAGCCAGCCGGTGAAGCCGTCGAAACGGCTCAGCAGAAAGCCGAGCGGCGCCGAACGCAGCGGCTGCGTCATCCCATGGACGGTCAGCATCACCCATACCCACCCCGCGTGCAGCCCGACGCACGCCGCGATGTTGCCGGTGAGGGCGCGCACCGCTCCCAGCACGACGCCGACCGCGAACAGGCACAGGAAGGCGTCGGCGATACCGGCGGGGCGGCTGAAGAGCTCCAGCGTGCCGGTCACGAGGTCGACTCCGCTCCAGGCGGTCACCTGCGCGCCGGGAATCCGGTGGCTGGCGAAGAAGTGGGTTGCCGCGTACACGACGGCGGTCAGGAGAACGGCGGCTCGCGGCCCCGATTCGCGCTCGATGGCGCCGTGCATGGCGCCGCGCAGGAAGGTCTCCTCGACGAAGGCCACGGTCAGGGCGCTTGCGAGCCCCGCGGCGGCGATCTTGACCAGGTCGGCGGCGCCCACCCCCTCGGCCGACCAGTCGAGCAGGCCCAGCGCCGTCATGAGGCCCACCACCAGGACCATGGACACGACGCCGAGCGCCAGGGCGATCGACATCTCCGCGAGGAAGCGCCGGCGCGGGATGCCGAAGCCGAAGCTCGTGCGGTCGGTCAGCCCCAGCGGCCGCGCCGCGAGGCCAAGTCCCAGCGCCAAGGCCAGCATGCCGATGCGTTCGCCGACGCGGTGGAATGGAAAACCGAAATGCGGGTGTAGCCACGCCCAGGCGGGATACGTGAACGCCGCCATTGCGGCGAACCCGGCCAGGAGCAGCCCCAGGAAACAGCCAAAAGCGCGCACCCTACGAACCGGCCCGGTCGCCGCGCCTCAAGGGCTGCGCAGCGTCGGGAAGATCCGTTCCGCGGCCGCCACCGTGGCGTCGATCTCGGCGGCCCCATGCGCCGCCGAGAGGAATCCGGCTTCGTACGCCGAGGGTGCGAAATACACCCCGGCGTCCAACATCGCGTGGAAGAATCGCTTGAACCGCACGGCATCGGACGACATCACCTTGGCGTAGGTGTCGACGCGCTCCTCGGAGCTGAAGAAGAACCCGAACATGCCGCAGACGTGATTCGTCGCCAGCGCAACGCCGGCGCGCTCGGCCGCGACACGGAGCCGCGCGACCAGTTCGTTCGTGGTCACCTCTAGGCGCTGGTGGAAGCCGGGAGCGCCGATGAGTTCCAGCGTCGTGAGTCCCGCCGTCATCGCCACCGGATTGCCCGACAGGGTTCCCGCCTGGTACACGGGCCCCAGGGGCGCGAGCCGCTCCATGATGTCCCGGCGCCCGCCGAACGCTCCCACCGGCATGCCGCCGCCTATGATCTTGCCGAGGGTCGTCAAATCGGGCCGCACGCCGTAGAGGGCCTGCGCGCCGCCGAGCGCCACCCGGAATCCGGTCATGACCTCGTCGAAGATCAGGACCGCGCCCGACCGGTCGCACACTTCGCGCAGGGTCTGCAGGAACCCCGGGGCGGGCGTCACGCAGTTCATGTTCCCGGCCACGGGCTCGACGATGACGCAGGCAATGCGATCGCCGATCCGGCCGAAGGCGTCGCGGACCTGCTCCGCGTCGTTGTAGTTGAGGGTCACGGTGTGAGCCGCCAACGCCGCCGGCACGCCGGGCGACGTGGGCACGCCCAGCGTGAGCGCGCCCGATCCCGCCTTGATGAGCAGAGAATCGGAATGGCCGTGATAGCAGCCTTCGAATTTCACGATGGTGTCGCGGCCCGTGAAGCCGCGGGCCAGGCGGATGGCGCTCATGGTGGCCTCGGTCCCGGAACTCACGAAGCGCACCAGCTCGATGGAAGGCATGAGCTCGACCACGCGCCGGGCGAGCGCGGTCTCGAGCTCCGTCGGGGCGCCGAACGACAGTCCGTCGGCGGCCACGGCCTGCACCGCCGCGATCACCCGCGGATGCGCGTGGCCGAGGATCATCGGTCCCCAGGAGCCCACATAGTCGATGAAGCGCCGGCCGTCCGCGGCGACCGCGTGGGCGCCGGCCGCCTTCTTGAAGAAGATGGGCTCGCCGCCGACGCCGCGAAACGCGCGCACCGGCGAATTCACGCCGCCCGGGATGTACCTACAGGCCTCTTGAAACAGGCTCGACACTTCGATCTCCCATGCTCAATACGACTTCGAGACCGCCATCCGCGCAATTGCGCGCCCTCGCCGACCCGCCATGGGCTTTCATGACCTGCGAGGTGATGGCGAGCCCGATTCCCTCGCCGCCGCTGCCGCGGTCGCGCGATTCGGCGGTCCGGTAAAATGGCTCGAATATACGCTCCAAGTCCGCCTCCGGCACGCCCGGACCGTGATCGCGGATCGCGATGGTCAATCCGGCGGCGCCCGCCGGCGGTCTCACCTGTGCGACGGCGACCTCGACGGCCGAGTCCCGCGGACTATAACGCACCGCATTGCGCAGCACGTTCTCGATTGCGCTCGACAGCAGCTCGCGGTTGCCCTGCAGCGTGGTTAGCGCGGCCCCGGACAGCACGACGCGACAACCCTTGGCGGCGGCCTCGTAGTTGGCGTCGCTCACGACCTGTTCGAGCACCTCGTCGAGATCGACGGCTTCGCGCTCGAACGGCGCATCGCTGCCGTGCAGCCGTGCGAGCTTGAGCACCTGGCCGATAAGGCAGTCCAGCCGCTCGACCTCGCATTCCAGGCGCTCGAGCTGACGCTCGGGATTGCCCGAGGATTGGTGCGCCAGGCCCAGCGCGACGCGCATTCGCGCGAGCGGCGAGCGCAGTTCGTGCGATACGTCGCGCAGCAGCTGCGTCGTGGCGGCGCGGTTGGCGCGCAGCTGGTCCGCCATGGCGTCGAAATCGCGCGCCAGCACCGCCACCTCGTCGTGCCGGTCCTCGAGACCCGCGCTCACGCGCACCTGGCCCGCCGGCATGTCGAGCCTGTCGGCGGCCAGCGCGCGCGCGCCCTCCTGGATGCGGCGGATGGGGGCGCTCAAGTGGCGCGCGAGCCACCAGCTCGCGAGCGTGCTCACGGCCAGCGCGATGATGAGAATCGCCAGGGAGATGCCGGGCAGGCTCAGGGCGCCGAAGACGCTCGGGCGGCGGGGCTCGAGCAGCACCGTGTAGGTCGAGCCGTCGGGGCCGACGATTTGCGGCGCGAAATGCGGCGGCCGGAAGTTTCCGGGCGGCGGCCGATCCGGGGGCGGCGGCCGCTCCGGGCCGCCCATCGACTCGTGCGCCGCGCGCTCGAGGCGGCGCCGGGCGAAGTCGGGCATGGCGCGGTTCAATATGTCCCTGCCGTCGGGGCCGACGATGAATATGTCCCGGTCGGGTATCGCGTGGCGGTTGGCCCTGAGCCAGTCCTTCAGTGCGGCGATACCGCCCCTGCCGAGCACCTCCGAGGCCTGTATCGCGACGCCGGAGCCGTGCGCGAGCTCCGGCGAGGCGTATTCCCTCGCGGCCACGGTGTAGGTGATGGCGATGCTGCTGCCGACGATGAGCGCCATCGCGATCCAGAACAGGACGAAGATGCGCACGAACAGGCTGTGCATGAGCTTAAGCGCCGGCGTTCAACGGCCGGGGCCCGCGAGGGTGAGCATGTAGCCCGAGCCGCGCACGTTCTTGATCTCGGGGCTCGACCCCACCTGCATGTCGAGCTTGCGCCGCAGGTTGCTGATGTGCGTGTCGATGCTGCGATCGAAGGGGACGAGCTTGCGGCCGAGCGCCATCTCCGTCATCGCCTCGCGCGAGAGAACCTGCCCGGCGGCACGCATCAGCATTTCCAGCACCCGAAATTCCGCCCCGGTGAGCGCGACGGCGGTGCCGCGCACCTGCACCTGGTGGGTTCCCGTGTTGAGCACGATGCGCCCCACCGTCAGTTCGTCCGCCACGCCGCCGCGGCCCCGGTGATTGGCTCGCCGCAATATGGCCCGCATGCGCGCCACCAACTCGCGGGGATTGAACGGTTTGCCGATGTAGTCGTCGGCTCCGAGTTCGAGGCCGACGATCCGGTCCACGTCGTCGCCACGGGCGGTGAGCATCAATATCGGCGTCGGGTAGGACGCCCCGACCTTGCGCAGCAGATCGAAGCCGCTCAGCGTCGGCAGCATCACGTCCAGCACCAGGATGTCGAACTCGCCGGCCTTCAGCGCGGCGAGCGCGTCGCCGCCGTCGTGCACGCAGCGGACGTCGAAGTGCTCGGCTTCCAGGTATTCGGTGAGCATCTGGCACAGCTCGCGATCGTCGTCCACGAGCAGCACACGCGCGCGCCGCGCGGCGGGCGTGTCCGACGAGGGTGCGCTCGAACTGGTCATGCCGGCTACTCTCGCACAACCCGTCCGCCGCGGAGCCCCAAATTGACAATTCTTTGCAGACTCTTTGGTTGCCCATGACACCCAATCGGGCGTTCCCGGCCTAGGATGAAGCCTCGGAATCTCAAAGGAGGAATGAACATGACATCGAAGCGCAAGGTGCTGGCGGCCATGATCGTCGCGGGCGGAACGCTGCTGGCCGCGGCGGGTTTTTCGATTGCGGTCGCGGCGGACGATTCCGCCCCGGGAACCGCCGCGTCCGCCCCGGTCGGACATCACCACTGGGGACCCGAGCGCCTCTACAGCAAGCTGGGATTGACCGCCGAGCAACAGGCGTCGATCAAGGCCGTCTGGACCGCGGCGAAGCCGCAGATGCAGAGCCTGCACGAACAGATGAAGGCCAACCATCAGAAGCTGCGACAGACCAAGCCCGATGACCCGAACTACGGCAACGTGGTGGCAGAGGTCGCGCAATCCGAGGCGACGCTCGCCTCGCAGCGCACCAGCCAGATGGCGGAGATTCGCGCGCAGATGTACGCCGTGCTGACACCCGCGCAGAAGACGCAACTCGCGACGCTGGAGGCCCAGTGGGCGGCGAACCCGCATCGCGGAGGACCGCACGGACCCTCGGCCAACGCCGCACCTGCAGCGCAATAGCAGCCCTACGGGGTCGGGCTGCGCCCGTCGTCACGCTCAGCGCTGGGTGGCGCCGACCCCGTCTTTTTTCAGCAGTTCGATGACGCTGCCGCGGCCGACCAGGTGGCCGGTGCCGACGATCACGAGATAGTTCTTGTCGTCGTTGAGCAGCGCCTCGATCCTCGGGATCCACTTGCGGTTGCGGGACGCGAGCATCGACTGATAGAGCGCTGGGTCGTGGCCCCACTCGGTGTTGATCTCGTTCTCGAACCACGCCGTGTCGCCGCGCTGCCACGCGTGCACCATGTCGTCCACTTCCTTCGGCAGTTCGCGCGCCTGTTCCAGGCTCGCCACCAGGTATTCGGCCTGTTCGTCCAGCGATAGCGCCTCGAACAGCGCGATCTGGTCGTGCACGGTCTCGAGTCCCGCGATGCTCTTGCCGTCGCTGCGCGCGCGGCCGAGGAAGTACATCTCGACCCCGGACTGCGCTTGGAAACCGAGCGCCCCCAACTGCAGCTGGGAGATCGCCTCGGCCGCGAACCAGGGCGCGAACTGGTCGAACATCGACAACTCGACGCCTGCATCGTGCGCGAGGCTCGCCGCATGCGCGTAGCGCTGCGGGCCCAGGACCTGGGGCAGCGTCTTGCCTTCCGGCAGCATGGCTCCGGACAGCATCTCTCCCTGCACTTGCGCGGAATCGATCTCGTCCAGGTTGATCTCCATGAGCAGCGCCTTGGCGTCCGAGTAGGCGTGCAGCACGGCCGGCGCCAGCGGGTAGTCCTCGGGACGCAGCACGTGGATGGAACCCAAGAGGTAGACTGTGTTGTGCTTCCCGTGCAATTCCCAGAGGGCGTGCAGCGATGAATCGGCGCGGCTCGGGCCGGCGCCCGTGCACAGCACGAGGAACAACACGATGCCGAGCCCGAAGCGGTGCGGGCTCACCGCGTAACGGCTCTGCGCTTTTGCATCGGCTCCACCCAGTTGAGCTCGGAACGGATGCCGCCGTCGTCGGCCAGTTCCAGGGTGCGGTAGGCCGGCGGGCTCGTGTCGATGGAGTACCGGTCGCTGTTGGGAAGGAATTGGGCGCAGGTCGACGGGGTTCCAATCAGGCGCACGCCGTTGCGTTCGGCCTCGTAGTTCTGGTGCACGTGTCCCCACATGACCGCGCGAACGTGCGCATGCGAGTCGATGACCCGCCAAAAATCCTCGCGGTTGGCGAGGCCGATGCCGTCGAGCCAGCGGCTCCCCGTGTCGACCGGGTGGTGATGCAGGCACACCAGCGCGTGCCCGGGGCTCGCGGTCAGCGCGGCATCGAGCCGGTCGAGCTCGCCGCCCGACAGCCTGCCGCCGACGTGCCCGGGATCGTAGCTGTCCAGCATGATGAACTGCCACGCACCCATCGTGTGCGTGCCGCAGTATTGGAAGGGGCGCTCGGCCAGGCTATGCCGCATCGCATCGGGCTCGTCGTGGTTCCCCGGGATGCACAGCACCGGCACATGGAGGCCGCACAGGATGCTCTTGAAGCGCAGGTACCCCGACGGGTCGTCCTGCACGAGGTCTCCCGTGACCAGGATCGCCGCGAAATCGGCACCCGGCGCAAGGGCCTCGTCGAGCACGGAACGCAGACTCGAATCGGTCTCCACGCCGCGCAGATTTCCGCCGGCGTTACCGTACAAATGCGGGTCGGTGATCTGTAGAATTCTCATCGTTGAAACTCTACCAAGGCACCCCAATATCTTCGGTGAACTGGGTCGGAATAGTGTGACAGGTGCGTGACCGCGTCGTTCCTTTTGCAGTTTCGGGCCTGTCGGTTGCTGGCGACGCCCGCATCGGGGACAATGTACGGCCGATTTCCCATAAGCAGCTTAAGTCAATGCCCACTCGCCGCGAACTTGCCAATGCGATCCGTGCTCTGACCATGGACGCCGTTCAAAAGGCCAATTCCGGTCATCCGGGCGCCCCGATGGGGATGGCGGACATCGCCGAGGTGCTCTGGCGGGGCGTGCTTAAGTTCAATCCCGCAAACCCGACCTGGTTCGACCGTGACCGATTCGTGCTTTCCAACGGGCATGCGTCCATGCTGCTGTATTCCGTGCTGCATCTTACGGGTTATCCGCTGGCGATGGAGGAAATCCGCAATTTCCGCCAATTCGGCTCCAAGACGGCCGGCCATCCCGAGCGCGAGCTTCATCTTGGAATCGAGACCACCACGGGGCCGCTGGGCCAGGGCGTCGCCAACGCCGTGGGGATGGCGCTCGCCGAGCGCGTGCTCGCCGAGACGTTCAACCGTCCCGGCCACGCCATTGTCGATCACCACACGTACGTGTTCCTGGGCGACGGCTGCATGATGGAGGGCGTGTCGCACGAGATCGCCTCCTATGCCGGCACACAGAAGCTCGGCAAGCTGATCCTGGTCTACGACGACAACGGCATTTCCATCGACGGCAAGGTGGCGGGCTGGTTCCGCGACGACACCGCGGCGCGCTTCGAGGCCTACGGCTGGCACGTATTGCGCGGCGTCGATGGTCACGACAGCGCGGCGGTCCAGGGCGCCCTGGCGGCCGCGCGCGCCGAAACCGGCCGACCGTCGCTGATCTGCGCCAAGACGGTGATCGGCTGGGGCGCCCCCAACAAGCAGGGCACCGCGGCGATGCACGGCGAGGCGATGGGGGTCGAGGAAGTGGCCGCGACCCGGGTCAACCTGGGCTGGACGGCGCCGCCGTTCGAGATCCCCGCCGACATCCGGGCCGCCTGGGACATGCGCGAAAAGGGCGCGCGCGCCGAACAGGAGTGGCGCGACCGGTATGCGGCCTACAAGAGCGAGTTCCCGGCGCTGGCCGCGGAGTTCGAGCGCCGCATGGCGGGCGATCTGCCCGGCGGCTTCGGCGATCTCATCGATGCCTGCATCGCGCGCGCCCAGTCCGAGGGCAAGGCGCTCGCCACCCGCCAGTCCTCGCAGGCGACCTTGAATGCAATCGGCCCGTCGCTGCCCGAACTCCTGGGCGGATCGGCGGATTTGACGCCGTCGAACGGCACCCTGCGCAAGGACTCCACGGCGATCACCGCGCAGACTCCCGGCGGCAACTACCTGCACTACGGCGTACGCGAATTCGGCATGTCGGCCATGATGAACGGGATGGCCTGCCACGGCGGCATCATTCCGTACGGGGGCACCTTCCTGACCTTCTCGGACTACGCCCGCAATGCGGTCCGCATGGCGGCGCTGATGCGCCTGCGCGTCCTGTTCGTCTATACGCACGATTCGATCGGCTTGGGCGAGGACGGCCCCACGCACCAGCCCATCGAGCACCTCGCGAGCCTGCGCGTCGTTCCGCACCTGGAGCTATGGCGTCCCTGCGATGCGGTCGAGACCGCCGCCGCCTGGGGAGCCGCGCTCGAGAATCGCGACGGGCCGACCTGCCTGATATTCACGCGGCAGGCGCTCGCGCACGAGGAGCGCAGCGCGGCCCAGGTCGCGGCGATCAGGCGCGGGGGCTACGTGCTGATCGACACCGAGGGGCCGCCGGAGGCCATCGTGATCGCCACGGGATCCGAGGTCGGAATCGCCGCCGAGGCGGTGCGCAATCTCGCCGCCAAGGGCCGGCGGGTGCGGCTGGTGTCGATGCCGAACACCGGCGCGTTCGAGCGGCAGGACGCGGCTTACAAGCAGAGCGTACTCCCGCCCGGCGTGACGCGGCGGGTGGCGGTGGAGGCCGGCTCGACCGGCTGCTGGTGGCGCTACGTCGGGCTCGAGGGCGAGATCATCGGCATCGATCACTTCGGCGCATCGGGGCCGGCGAAGGATTTGTTCAAGGCCTACGGCTTCACGGCGGATCGCGTGGCCGGGGCGGTCGAGAAGGTGTTGGGGAAGCAAAGTTCATAGAAGGAAGAAGACGATGGCAATCAAAGTCGGCATCAACGGGTATGGGCGCATCGGCCGCAACGTGCTGCGCGCCCTGTATGAGGGCTCGCACAAGAATGAAATCAAGATCGTGGCGATCAACGATCTCGGCGATGCCAACACCAATGCGCATCTGACGCGCTACGACACCGTCCACGGCAAGTTCCACGGCGACGTTCACGTCGACGGAGACTCGATGGTGGTCAACGGGGACCGCATCCGCGTGATCGCCCAGCGCGATCCGGCAAAGCTCCCATGGGGCGAACTCGGCGTCGACGTGGTGATGGAATGCACGGGCCTGTTCACGAGCAAGGCGAAGGCCTCGGCGCACCTGACCGCCGGCGCGAAGAAGGTGCTCATTTCCGCGCCAGGCGGCGAAGACGTCGACGCGACCATCGTCTACGGCGTGAACCACAAGGTGTTGAAGCCGAGCTTCACGGTGATCTCGAACGCCTCCTGCACCACCAATTGCCTGGCGCCGCTCGCCAAGGTGCTGCACGGAGAGATCGGCATCCTCGCCGGCGTCATGAACACCATCCATTCGTACACCAACGATCAGGTCCTGACCGACGTGTACCACACGGATCTGCGCCGGGCGCGCTCCGCGACCATGTCGATGATTCCGACCAAGACGGGGGCGGCCGCCGCGGTCGGCCTGGTGCTGCCGGAGTTGAAGGGCAAGATCGACGGCTTCGCGGTCCGGGTCCCCACCATCAACGTCTCGCTGGTGGACTTGAGCTTCCAGTCGGCGCGCAAGACGTCGGTCGAGGAGATCAACGCCGCGGTCAAGAAGGCGGCGGCCGGCGAGCTGAAGGGCGTGCTCGCCTACAGCGACGGGCCCCTGGTGTCGGTGGATTTCAATCATGATCCGGCGTCGTCGACCTACGACGCGACGCTCACGAAGGTGATCCAAGGCAACATGGTGAAAGTCTGCGCCTGGTACGATAACGAGTGGGGCTTCTCCAACCGGATGATCGACACCACGCTCGCATGGATGAACGCAGCCTGACCTCGAGGCGGGAGTGATATGAAAGTCACGAAAATGACGAGCTTGGACATGTCGGACAAGCGCGTGCTGATACGCGAAGACCTGAACGTCCCCATCAAGAACGGCGTCGTAACCAGCGATGCGAGGATTCGGGCGGCGGTGCCGACCATCCAGGCGGCAATGGCCGCGAAGGCGCGGGTCCTCATCATGTCGCATCTGGGGCGGCCCGAGGAGGGCAAGTTCTCGGAGGAGTTCTCGCTCGCGCCGGTGGCGAAGCGGCTGACGCAGCTGCTGGGCGTTCCGGTGGCGCTGAAGCGGGATTGGGTGGACGGCGTGGCGGTGGGTCCGGGCGAGGTCGTGTTGCTCGAGAACGTGCGGTTCAACAAGGGCGAGAAGAAGGATTCCGACGAGCTTGCCCGGAAGATGGCGTCGCTCTGCGACATCTACGTCATGGACGCCTTCGGCACGGCTCATCGCGCCGAGGCGAGCACCCACGGCGTGGCCAAGTACGCCAAGATCGCCTGCGCGGGGCCGCTGCTGGTGAGCGAGTTGTCGGCTCTGGAGACCGCGCTCGAGAAACCGGCGCGCCCGCTTCTCGCCATCGTCGCGGGCTCGAAGGTGTCCACCAAGCTCACGGTGCTCGAGTCTCTGATGGCCAAATGCGATCAGCTGATCGTGGGCGGCGGCATCGCCAACACGTTCCTGGCGGCGCTCGGATTCAACGTGGGCAAGTCACTGCACGAGCCCGACATGGTGGACATTTGCAAGCGGCTGTTGGAGCAGGCCAAGCAGCGCGGCATCACCATTCCGATGCCCACCGACGTGGTGGTCGCCACCGAATTCTCCGACAAGGCCGAGGCGGACGTGAAGCCGGTCGGCAGGGTCCAGGCGAACGAGATGATCCTGGACATCGGACCCGATTCCGCCGAAGCAATGGCCAAGCTCATCGCCGCGGCGGGCACCGTCCTGTGGAACGGTCCGGTGGGAGTGTTCGAATTCGAGCAATTCGGCGAGGGGACCCGCACCCTCGCAAACGCCATCGCACGGAGCAAGGCCTTCTCGCTCGCCGGCGGCGGCGACACGCTGGCGGCCATCGAGAAATACGGCATCGAGGACAGCATCTCGTACATTTCGACCGGCGGCGGCGCGTTTCTCGAATTCGTCGAGGGCAAGAAGCTCCCCGCGGTGGACATTCTCGAGAAGCGGGCTGCATGAACAACCACTTGCGTCGCACCAAGATCGTCGCGACGCTGGGCCCGGCCACGGACAGCTCCGCCGTGCTATCGGACATGATGCGCGCCGGCGTTGACGTGGTCCGGGTCAATTTCTCCCACGGCTCCACCGCCGACCACGCGCGCAGGCTCACGATGGTCAGGGAGGCGGCGCGCCTGGCCGGACGCTACGTGGGAGTCCTCGGCGACCTGCAGGGGCCGAAGATCCGCATCGACCGCTTCGCCGCGGGGAAGGCGGATTTGGTCGAAGGCGCCGATTTCACCCTGGACGCCGGTCTCGAGCCCGGCGCCGGAACGGATCGGGCCGTCGGCATCGCTTACAAGAAGCTCCCGTCGGACGTTTCCGCGGGCGACGTGCTGCTGCTCAACGACGGCCAGATCAGCCTGCAGGTCACCAGGATCGACGGCCCGCGCATCGAGACCAAGGTGCTGGTCGGCGGCGAGCTCGGCAATAACAAGGGCATCAACCGCCAGGGCGGCGGATTGTCCGCCGGTCCCCTCACCGACAAGGACCGGGAGGACATTCGCACGGCGGCGGCCCTCAAGGTCGACTACCTCGCCGTCTCCTTCGCCCGCGACGGCAAGGACGTCAACGAAGCCCGCGTGCTCCTTCGTCAGGCGGGCGGGCACGCGTTGCTGGTGGCCAAGATCGAGCGCGCCGAGGCGATCAAGAACCTCACGGACGTGGTCAAGGCGAGCGATGCGGTGATGGTGGCGCGCGGCGACTTGGGCGTCGAGATGGGCTTCGCGGAACTGGCGGGCCTGCAGAAGCTGATCATCCAGGAGGCGCGGCACCAGAATCGCGTCGTCATTACGGCGACGCAAATGATGGAGTCGATGATCGTCAGTCCGCTCCCGACCCGCGCCGAGGTGTCCGACGTCGCCAACGCGGTGATGGACGGGAGCGACGCCGTGATGCTCTCGGCCGAAACTGCGGCCGGCAAACATCCCGGCAAGGTGATCGAGGCGATGGCGCAGATCATCGTGGGCGCGGAGAAGTACCAGGGAACGCACGTGCGCATCCGTCAGCGGGATTTCCGCCACTTCGAGCGCACCAGCGAGGCGATCGCGTCCGCCGTGATGTACACCGCGAATCACATGCACGTGAAGGCCATCGTCGCCCTGACCGAGTCCGGCGAGACGGCGCTGTGGATGTCGCGTGTCCGCTCGGACATCCCCATCTACGCATTCACGCGCCAGGAGATGACCCGCTCGCGGGTGACCCTCTACCGTGGCGTCTACCCGGTGGCCTACGAGGGAGCCGACGACGACATCGAGGCGCACTATTTCACGATATTTCACCAGCTGCTCGACCTGAAGCTCGTGGACGAGGGCGACCTGATCATCCTCACCAAGGGCGCCCTCGCGGGCGTGGCGGGCGGGACCAACTCGATGCAGATCCTCAAGGTCGCGCGCAGCTGACCCATGGGGCAGGAATTTCGCGGCACCGACCGCTACATCGCGACGGGCGAGCTGATGACGGCGGTCAACGCTGCGACGGTGCTGTCGCGGCCGCTGCTGATCAAGGGGGAGCCCGGGACCGGCAAGACCCTGCTGGCGGCGGAAATCGCGCGCTCGATGTCGAAGCCGCTGTACGAGTGGCACATCAAGTCCACCACCAAGGCGCAGCAGGGCCTCTACGAATACGATGCGGTCTCGCGGCTGCGCGACTCGCAGCTCGGCGACAGCCGGGTCAAGGACATCCGCAATTACATCGTCAAGGGCAATCTCTGGGAGGCCTTCGACTGCGCCGAGCAGCCCGTACTGCTGATCGACGAGATCGACAAGGCGGACATAGAGTTCCCCAACGACCTGCTGCGCGAGCTCGACCGCATGGAGTTCTACGTGTACGAGACGCGCGAAACGGTGCGCGCGCGACACCGCCCGATCATCATAATCACGAGCAACAACGAAAAAGAGCTGCCCGATGCCTTCCTGCGGCGCTGCTTCTTCCACTACATCCGTTTTCCCGACGAGGCCACCATGACCCGCATCGTCGACGTTCACTTCCCGGACCTGAAGCGCGACCTGCTGCGCGAGGCGCTGACGACGTTCTTCCGGATCCGCGAGACGCCGGGATTGAAGAAGAAGCCGACCACGTCGGAGCTGCTCGACTGGATCAAACTGCTGGTGGCGGAGGACGTGCCGGCCGAGGTCCTGCGCAGCGACGATGCGAAGAAGCTGATTCCGCCGCTGTACGGCGCGCTCCTGAAGAACGAGCAGGACGTGCATCTCTTCGAGCAGCTGCTGTTCCTCAATAGGCGGAATGCTCGTTAGATTCTTCCTGCTGTTGCGAAGCGCGGGCATTCCCGTGTCCATCACGGAATTGCTGACGCTGCTCGAGGCGCTCCAAGCCCATTTGAGCGACTGCAGCGCCGAGCGGTTTTATCATCTGGCGCGCACCTGCCTGGTCAAGGACGAGCGCTACTACGACCGTTTCGACCAGGCGTTCGCCGCCCACTTCCAGGGGGCGGAGCGCCTGTTCGAACTCCTCGAGCGCGAGCTGCCGGCGGGATGGCTGGAGAAAATGGGCGTCCGCGACCTGTCCGACGCCGAAAAAGCCGAGATCGAGGCCCTGGGCGGCTGGGAGCGCCTCATGGAGACGCTCAAGCAGCGCCTGGAGGAGCAGAAGGAGCGGCACCAGGGCGGGAGCAAGTGGATCGGCACCGCCGGCACCTCGCCGTTCGGCGCCTACGGCTACAACCCGGAAGGGGTGCGCATCGGACAGGACCGGTCGCGCAACCGAAGCGCCGTGAAGGTCTGGGACCGGCGCGAGTTCGAGAACTTCGACGACACGGTGGAACTTGGCACGCGCAACATGAAAATGGCGCTGCGCAAGCTCCGGCGCTTCGCGCGGCGCGGCGCCCCCACGGAACTCAGCCTCACCGACACCATCGACGCGACCGCGCGGTCCGGCGGCTGGCTGGACATCAAGATGGTTCCCGAGCGCCACAACGTCGTGAAGGTGCTGCTGCTGCTCGACGCGGGCGGATCGATGGACGATCACGTGCGCATTTGCGAGGAGCTGTTCTCGGCCGCGCGCAGCGAATTCAAGCATCTCGAGCACTTCTATTTCCACAACTGCCCCTACGAGGCCCTGTGGCGCGACAACCGGCGGCGCTTCAACGAGCACGTCGAGACGGCCCGGGTGCTCAAGACTTATGCCTCCGACTACAAGCTGATCCTGGTGGGCGACGCCACCATGAGCCCCTACGAGATCACCACACCCGGCGGCAGCGTCGAGCATTGGAACGCGGAGACGGGCGCGGTATGGCTGTCGCGGCTGACGAGGGCCTACCCGAAGTTCGCGTGGATCAACCCCCAGCCCCAAGCCGGCTGGCGCCACTCGGCGTCCATCCAGTTGATCCGAGAGGCGATGGAAGGGCGGATGTATCCCCTCACATTGGCGGGATTGGACGATGCCATCGATGCATTGTCGTGACGTAGTCCCCTCAATCCCGCGATCCGGGCTGGCATACTCGAGGGCGTTGCGTTCCTGCTACATCGAGAGCAGACATGGATGCGGAGCCACCCGACCTAGGATTGGTGCTGACGGGCGGCGGTGCCCGGGCCGCCTATCAGGTAGGCGTGCTCAAAGGGATCTCCGGGCTGGTGCGCCGCGGGTCCGGATGCCCGTTTCCGATCATCACGGGCGCCTCGGCCGGCGCCGTCAGCGCGGTCGCTCTGGCGTCCGATCCGGCGCATTTCCGGCAGGCTGTTTACGCCATCGAGCGGGTGTGGCGCGATTTCAGGGTCGACCAGGTGTTCAGGGCCGACGGCGTGAGCATGCTGAAATCGGGCCTGCACTGGGCGCTCGCGGTATTGTCCGGCGGGTGGCTGGTGCATCCGCCGCGCTCGCTGTTCGACAACGCGCCCCTGTGGAATCTGCTGCGCGCGAGGCTCGATTTCGACGCCATTCCGCGCGGCCTGTACAAGGAACGCCTGGACGCCATTGGCATCTGCGCGACCAGCTACGCGCACGCGGACTCGATGACGTTCTACGCGTCATCGTCGCCGATCGATCCGTGGAAGCGTGCGTTCCACCAGGGCGCGCGCGTGCAGCTGTCGCTCGATCACCTGATGGCGAGCCTGGCCATCCCGTTCCTGTTCCGGCCGATCTTCGTCCATGACCAATACTACGGCGACGGCGCCATGCGGCAGACCTCGCCGCTGAGCCCGGCCATGCATCTCGGCGCGAACCGACTGCTGGTTATCGGCGTCGGCGACATGGGCGCCCCGGTCCTGACCTCGCGCGATCCCGGAACGGAACCGAGCTTCGGCCAGATGTTCGGGTTCATGCTGGATTCGCTGTTCATGGATCAGCTGCACGCCGATCTCGAGCACATCAAGGTCTACAACGAGCGTCCCGGGGCGCGCCACATCGAGACGCTGGTGGTCACGCCGTCGCGGGACCTGAGCGAAATCGCGCGCCGGCATCGCCACGAACTGCCGATGGCCCTGCGGGTGCTGCTGCGAACGCTGGGAGCCAGCAACAGCGCCGGGATGCAACTGCTCAGTTATCTGCTGTTCGAGCGAGGATATACGCGCGAGTTGATCGCGCTTGGGCAAAGCGACGCCAGGGCGCGCGCGGCCGAGATCCGCCAATTCCTCGCGCTGGAGCACGCGCCGCGCTATCGCGCGCGCAGCGTCATCTCGTCGCGATGAGGGTCGCCGTGCTCAGGATTTCTCCAGCGAATCGTGACGGGTCATCACGTCGGGGTAGCTCTTGCGGAAATGCCCGGCGAGGCGCTCCGCCACGTACACCGAACGGTGCTGACCTCCGGTGCAGCCGATCGCGATGGTCAGGTAGCTCCGGCTGGCCTGTGCGAATTCGCAAATGCGCGGCGCCAGGAAGTCAATGAGCGCCGAAACCAGCCCCTCGACGGCGGGGTGGCTCGCCAGGTACGCGGCCACCTCCGGGTCCCGGCCCGTCAGATCGCGCAGGGAGTGCTCCCAGTAGGGGTTCGGCAGGCTTCGCACGTCGAAGACGAAATCGGCGTCCCCCGGGATCCCGCGCTTGTAGCCGAAGGACTCGAACATCAACCCGAGGCCTTCGCGCCGGCGATCGAGCCGCTCGCGGAGCCGCTCGCGAAGCGCGTGCACGCCCATGTTCGACGTGTCGATGATCCAGTCCGCCGCAACGGCGATGGGCTCCAGGAGCTTGCGCTCGCAGGCGATGGCCTCGCGCAGGCTCACGTCGCCGGCCACCAGCGGGTGCTTGCGGCGGGTCTCCGCGTAGCGCCTGAGGAGCACCTCGTCCGTGGCGTGCAGATACAGGACCTCGCATGCAATGCCGCTGCGCCGCAGTTCCGGCACCAGCGCGGGGATGGCCTCGATCTCCTTGGGCCGGTTGCGCGCGTCGAGGCCCACGGCCGTTCGCGGGTATTGGTCCTCGCTTCCCCGGATGGTGTGGGAAATGAAGGATTTCAGCAGCGCCGCGGGGATGTTGTCGACGCAGTAGAAATCGATGTCCTCGAGCAGGTGCAGGGCAACGCTCTTGCCCGACCCGGACAATCCGCTGACGATGATCAGCCGCATGGCCGGTACGGACGGGACACAGCCGCGCGCCTCACGAGGCGGGGCGCGCCTTGATCACCTCTTCCGCATGGTGATCCGAGGTCTTTTCCTTGTGCTTCTTCACGCAGCGGTCCAGCTTGTCGGCGAGCGCGTCGATTGCGGCGTACATGTTGGGTTCGGTGGCATCGGCATAGATCTTGTTGCCGCGCAGATTCAGCGTGGCTTCGGCCTTGTGCCGCAGCTTTTCCACGGTGAGCACGCAGTGAACGTCGATGACCTGCTCGAAGTGCCGGGTTATGCGCTCGAACCGCTTCAGCACGTAGCTGCGCATGGCCTGAGTGACTTCCACATGATGACCGCTGAGATCTAGCTGCATGGCTCATATCCTCCTATGGGCGACTAAAACTTCACGATGCGCGGGCTGCGGCGCGTTTTCGTTCGTTGGACGGCGCGATTTGCATGCCCTCGCGATACTTGGCAACGGTGCGTCTCGCCACCGGTATTCCCTCCCGGGACAGGATCTCCGCCAGCTTCGCATCGCTGCACGGATTCTCCGGGCTCTCCTGGGAAATTAGTTTCTTGATCTTGGCGCGGATGGCGGTCGACGACATTTCGGTGCCGTTCGCCGCCGCGACGTGGCTCGAAAAGAAATAGCGGAACTCGAACACGCCGCGGGGCGTATGCATGTACTTCGCCGTGGTCACGCGCGAGATCGTGGATTCGTGCATTTCGACGGCCTCGGCCACGTCCTTGAGGATCAGCGGCTCCATCGCTTCCTCGCCCAGCTCGAAAAAACTCGTCTGGCGCTGAACGATGCAGCGAGCCACCTTGACGAGGGTTTCATTGCGGATCTCGAGGCTGCGCATCAGCCACCGCGCCTCCTGGAGCTGCGTCCGGAGCATGGCGTGGTCGGGCGCGCGCGATATCAGGTTGGCGTAGCTCTGATTGACCCGCACCCGCGGCACGGTAGCCTGGTTGATCTCGACGATCCAGCCGTGATCGGTCCGTCTCACGAAGACGTCGGGAATGACGTACTCCGCCTGCCCGGAGTTGATCGCGGTTCCAGGGCGCGGATGACAGGAACGCACCAGTGCCAAGGCCATTTCGAGGTCGCTTTCGCCGCAGCGCAACTGGCGCCGCAGCAAGGAGAGCTGCTGGCTGGCGACCAGGTCCAGATGTTCGAGCGCCACCCGGATTGCAATGTCGCGGGCCGGCGTCTCCGGATGCAGCTGGCGCAGCTGCAGGGCGATGCACTCGCCCAGATTGCGCGCCCCGACCCCGGCCGGCTCGAGCGACTGCACGGCTGTCAGCACGCGTTCCATCTGGGCGGGCGTGGCGTCGATCTCCGGCAGCAGGCTCGCGCGAATTTCCTCCAGGTCGTCCATCAGGTAGCCGTCGTCCGTGATGGCATCCGTGATCACGCGGGCGATTGCCAAGTCGACCGGCGACAACTTCGCGAGCTCGAGCTGCTCGATGAGCTGTTCCTGCAGCGTCTGACCGTGTTGATCGCTGAAATCGCCGCTGCGGTCATCGTCGCCCGACCAGGGGGTGTCGGAAGGCCCGCTAGCCTCGACTCCCCACGCGTCGTCGGCAATCTCGACCTCGGGCTCTTCCCGCTGGTCCGATGCCGCGTGCCCGTCGAGTTCGGCGTACTTTTCCTCGACTGGGGCGTCCTCCGCCTCGCGCGCCGCGTCGAGGGGCGCATCCGGCGCCAGCTCATCCTCCGCCTCGAGCATCACGTTCGTCTCGAGCGTCTCCCGCACGTGCGCCTGCAGCTCCAACGATGGCAGCTGCAGCAACCGGATGGCCTGTTGCAGCTGCGGCGTCATCGTCAGCTGCTGACCAATGCGTAGCTGCAGACTTGGCTTCAACATAGTTCTATAAGACCCAAGCCTACAATTTGAAATCCTGGCCCAAGTACACCTCACGAACCAGCGGGTTGGCAAGAATCTGGTCCGCAGTTCCCGATGCAATCACGCTGCCTTGACTAACGATATAGGCTCGGCTGCAAATTCCCAAGGTCTCCCGCACATTATGGTCCGTGATGAGGACGCCAATTCCCTTGTCCGATAAGTACTTGATTATCCGTTGGATATCGGCCACGGACAGCGGATCGACACCGGCAAACGGCTCGTCCAGGAGCATGAACTGCGGTTCTGCCGCAAGGGCCCGGGCTATTTCCACGCGCCGGCGCTCCCCGCCCGACAGGGAAAGCCCCAAGCTGTCGCGAACGTGTTCGATGTGCAGCTCCTCGAGCAGTTCTTCGAGGCGTTCGACGCGCTGGGCGCCGTCCAGGGCCGCCTTGGTCTCGAGTATGGCCATGATGTTGTTCGCAACCGACAGCCGGCGAAACACCGACGGCTCCTGGGGCAGGTAGCCGAGGCCAAGCTGGGCGCGGCGATGCATGGCCATGCGGGTGATGTTGCGATTGTCGAGGAAGATCTCGCCGTGCTCGCACTTGGCGAGCCCCACCACCATGTAGAAAGCGGTGGTCTTGCCGGCGCCATTCGGGCCCAACAGGCCCACGACCTCGCCGCTTTCGACCTCCAGCGACAAATCCCGCAAAACTTGCCGTGATTTGTAGCTCTTCGCCAGGTTGAGCGCCCGGAGAACGCTCATGGCTTGGCCGGCGGCGGCGTGATGGTGATGTGCACGCGCTGCGAGTCCGGCTCGGTGCCTTCGGCGACGATGCTCTGGCCCACGTTGTACTTCAGCGAATCGCCCCGCAACTCGGTCTCGCCGTAGGTGAGCCAGGCGCTGTTCAGGAGCCGCACGACTCCCTTGACGGCATCGTAATCGATCGTGTTGGCCCGCCCGTGCGCGACCTTGCCGGTCTTCTCGACCTGACCCTGGAATTCGGCCTGCTTGCCGTTGGCCGTGGCCTTGTACAGGCGCTGCTTCGCGAAGGTGATTTGTGCGTCGTCGGCGCTCAACTGTCCGTCGCCGGTGGTGATTTTCACGTTGCCGCGGAAAGTCCACAGGCTGTTGTCGAAGTCCAGGCCCGTGGCCTGCTTCGATCCCTGGTTCTGGCTCTGGCCCTGGCCGAGATCCGCGGAGATGGACATGGCGCCCTGCGTGATGCGCACCTTGCGAAACACCACGTTGTTCGTCACGTCGGTGTAGAAGGACTGGGCGTCCAGGTCGATGGGTTGATCGGCCGGAACCTGCACCGCGCCGCCGGCCCGCGAGGCCAGGATCAGCGCGAGCACGGCGTAAATCTTAGCGTTGGAAACGGCCATTGACTTTCGATTCTAAGCGTATCGTCCGTTCTTTTAAGTTTGCCACGAGGCCCCGGCCGTTGAGGGTGTCTTTCCCGAATTCGATGCGTACGTCACTCTTTGTGGTTACCATCGACTCGGGAACGTCGTAGGTCAGTGCGTCGGTGAGCATCACGGCGCTGCCGGTGCGGGCGGTGGCGTCCCCCTGCAGCCGGACGTTGCCGGCGACGTCGATGATGGTGCCGCCGGGCCGGACGTGGCCGACGTCGCCCACCAGCGTCCAGTTCTGGCCGCCGGGCGCCTGATAGCGAACGCGGACGGACGCAAGCGCGACCTCGGTGCCGTGATCGATCTGGTCCATGCGGTCGGCTTCCAGACGGATGGTCGGCATGCCGGCAGCGTCGAACTCGGTCAGCACCGCGTTCTTCAGGTAATAGCCGGGCAGTTCGCCCTTGGGCCCGCTGGCGGTCAGCTTGGGGCGGTGGCCGGGCGAACTCAGGATCCACGTGCTGACCGCGAGCGCGAGGACCGCCAGGATGGTGAACACCCTAAACAGCATGTCGGGCCCGCAGGATCTCGTCCGTGAGCTCTCGCACCGCGCCATGGCCGCCGGTGGCGCCGCTCACCCAGTGCGCCGCCCGCAGCACCAGCGGGTGCGCGTCGGCCACGGCTCCGGCAAAGCCGACCTTGGACATCAGCGGAAGATCGACCGTGTCGTCGACCAGGCAGGCACACGCCGCGGGCTCGATGCCGAGGCGCTGGGTGATGCCGGCCAGCGCGGCGACCTTGTCCGCGCAGCCCAGGACGGCGTGGCGGATCTTGAGCTCGCGCATGCGCGCCGTTACGGCCGCCGACCGCCGCCCGCTGATCACCGCGACCTGGACGCCGCTGTGCATCAGGAGCTTGATGCCATGCCCGTCCCGCACGTGGAAAACCTTCATGGTTTCGCCCCGGTCCGTGTAGTACAGGCGGCCGTCGGTGAGCACGCCGTCGATGTCGAGGACCAGGAGCTCGATCTTGTGCAAGGGCACGGCGCGCCGGGCGCGCGGGGCCCTTGGTGCGCGCGTGGTCAAACGACCCCGGCCCGCAGCAAGTCGTGCACGTTGAGCGCCCCGATCAAGGTGTTGTCCTCCTCAACGACGATGAGGGCCGTGATGCGGTGCGTCTCCATCAGATGAACCGCTGCGGCGGCCAGGCTGTCAGGGCGCACGGTCTTGGCGTTGCGCATCATCACCGAGTCCATCCGCGTGGCGCGCAGGTCGGCTGAGCGGTCGAGCGCGCGGCGCAAATCCCCGTCGGTGAAGACGCCCTCCACGCGGCCTGCCGCATCGACGATCGCCGTCAGGCCCAGACCCTTGCGGGTCATTTCCATCAGGCCTTCCGCCAGTGTCGCCCCGCCGCGAACCTTCGGCACATCCTCGCCCTTGCGCATGACGTCCTTGACGAGCAGCAGCAATCGCCTGCCCAAGGTGCCGGCCGGATGGGAGCGGGCAAAATCCTCTTCGGTGAAGCCGCGGGCCTTCAGGAGGGTCACAGCCAGCGCGTCGCCGACGGCGAGCGCCGCGGTGGTGCTGGCGGTGGGGGCGAGATTCAGCGGACAGGCCTCCGCCGGCACGGCGATGTCGAGGTGCACGTTCGCCAGGCGCGCGAGCGCCGAGAGCGCATTTCCCGTGAAGGCGATCAGCGGCACGCCCAGACGCTTGATGACGGGCACGATGGTGAGGATTTCCTCGGTTTCGCCGGAATTGGACAGGGCGAGCACGGCATCGTCCCGGGTGATCATGCCGATGTCGCCGTGGCTGGCCTCCCCCGAGTGCACGAAGAAGGCCGGGGAGCCGGTGCTGGCCAGGGTGGCGGCGATCTTGCCCCCGACGTGGCCCGATTTGCCCATCCCCGTCACCACGATGCGCCCCCGGCAGGCCAGACAAATCCTGCAGGCACGGGCAAACTCCGCTCCCAGGCGGGGCACTTGGGCGCGCAGGCCGTCGATCTCGACGTTCAGCGCTTGGCGGCCGAGTTCGACCAGGGCATCGTCGTTCATCCGCGAATGATACCGCGTATGCTTGGAAGTTTAAGGAGAAGGCATGAACCCAGAACAAGTGGCGGCAATGATCCAGGCCGGCTTGGCCGGCGCCCGCGCGACGGTGACCAGCGACGACAATGTGCACTTCGAGGCCGTCGTCGTCGCGCCGCAATTTGCCGGCAAGCGCGCGCTGCAGCGCCATCAGCTCGTCTATGCGACGCTCGGCGCGGCCATGGGAAACGAGATTCACGCTCTCGCCTTGCAGGTCTTCACGGCGGACGAATTCGCGGGCCGAAGCCGTGGATAAACTGCAGATCCAGGGCGGAATTCCGCTCGAGGGCGAGATTCGCATCTCGGGGGCCAAGAACGCGACCCTCCCCATACTTGCAGGCTGCCTCCTTGCCGACGGCCCGGTGACGGTATCGAACGTTCCCCACCTGCAGGACGTGACGACCATGATCGAGTTGCTGGGACGCATGGGCGTCTCGGTGACCATCGACGAGAAGATGCGCATCGAAGTCGACGCCTCCACGATCCGCGAGTACTTCGCGCCCTATCAGCTCGTCAAGACCATGCGCGCGTCGATACTGGTCCTCGGCCCGCTGCTCGCGCGCTTCGGCTCCGCCGACGTGTCGCTGCCGGGCGGCTGCGCCATCGGCGCGCGCCCGGTCAACATCCACGTCGCGGGACTCCAGGCGATGGGGGCCGACATCCACATCGAGAACGGCTACATCAAGGCCCGCGCCGGCCGCCTGCGCGGCGCCCGCTTGGTGCTCGACACCGTCACGGTTACGGGTACCGAAAACCTGATGATGGCGGCCGCGCTGGCGGAGGGCGAGACCGTGCTCGAGAACGCCGCGCGCGAGCCCGAGGTGGTCGACCTCGCCAATTTCCTCACGGCGATGGGCGCAAAGATCGCCGGCGCGGGCACGGACAAGATCGTGATCCAGGGCGTCGAGCGCCTCAACGGGACCTCGTACGAGGTGCTGCCGGACCGGATCGAGGCCGGAACGTACCTGGTCGCCGGTGCGATCACGGGCGGCCATCTGCGCATCAAGAGCGTGCGCCCGGAGCACCTGGACGCGGTGATCGGCAAGCTGCAGGAGGCCGGCGCCTCCATCGGGATCGGCGACAGCTGGATTGAAGTCGACATGCGCGGGCGCCGCCCCAGGGCGGTCGACATCCGCACAGCGCCGTATCCTGCGTTTCCCACCGACATGCAGGCTCAGTTCGCCGCGCTGAACGCCGTGGCGGACGGCGTCGGCACCATCATCGAAACCATCTTCGAGAATCGCTTCATGCACATGCTGGAGATGCGCCGCATGGGTGCGGAAATCCGGCTCGAGGGCAACACCGCCATCATCAAGGGCGTGGAGCGGCTGACCGCCGCGCCGGTGATGGCCACGGATCTTCGCGCATCGGCAAGCCTGGTTCTGGCCGGCCTCGTGGCCGACGGCCGCACCGAGATCGAGCGCATCTACCACATCGACCGCGGCTACGAGGCCATCGAGGAGAAGCTGCAGCAGTTGGGCGCGAGAATCCGCCGCACGCCGGGATAGGAGCCTGTCTGAGTCATCTGCGTGAGCCGCGCAGATGACTCACACAGGCTCCCAGGGCGGCCCCGGCTATGGCGTTTGGGGCTGTCGCGTCGGTCGCTCAATCACGCTCAATGTGACTTTGTAGGGATCGCGGCCATGGTGGCCGTCGAGTTCGACGCTCGCGCCGGGTGCGAGCAGCGCGACCCGGCTCACCAGGTCCTGCGCGCTCTTCACCGGTTCGCCGTTGAGTCCCGTGATCAGGTCGCCCGGGCGGACGCCATTTTCGAACGCGGGGCTCTTCACCAGGATGTTCACCACGGCGACGCCGCCCACGGCGCCGATGCCGAGCCGTGCCGATTGGTCGGGCGACAGATCCTCCGGCAGGAACCCCAGCCAGCCCCGCACCACGTGGCCTTGCTTGAGGATCTGTTCGGTGACGCCGCGCACGAGATTCACCGGAATCGCGAATCCGATTCCCTCGGGGCCACCGGGGGCGCGGTTGAGGATCGCCGTGTTGATGCCCACCAGCTCGCCCCTCGCATCGATCAGCGCCCCCCCGGAATTGCCGAGATTGATGGCGGCGTCGGTTTGGATGAAATTCTCGAAGGTCGCGAGGCCGAGTTGTCCGCGGCCGGTGGCGCTCACGATGCCCTGGGTCACGGTCTGCTGGAGTCCGTACGGATTGCCGATCGCCAGCACGATGTCGCCGACCCGGAGCTCGTCGGACCGGCCGAGCGGCATGACCGGCAGATTGCCGATCGACAGGTGCAGCACCGCGAGGTCGGTGTCGGGATCCTGGCCGGTGACCGTGGCTTCGGCGATCCGTCCGTCGGCCAGCTGCACCCGGATGGAATCAGCGCCCGCAATCACGTGCTGGTTGGTGACGATGGTGCCCGCCGGGTCGATGATCACGCCGGAGCCGAGGCTGCGTTCGATGCGCCGCCGATACGCGGGCCAATTGTCGCCGAACATCTGCTCGATCGGTGCGGGCGCCGTGCGTTCCGTGACCACACGAGCGGTGTAGATGTTGACCACCGCGGGCGCGGCCCGCGCCACCGCATCGGCAAAGCTCGGCAGGGCCGGTTCGTGCAGCGACGCGGGGGTCGCCGACGGCGTCACCGCGGTGGCGGCGGGAATCCGGCGCTGCGGTAAGACACCGAACAATTCGGGTTTCCACCATACGAGCACAAAGGCGGCCGCGAGGCCGACAATCACGGCCCTCACCAGGAAACTCAACACCATACGCGCGTTGCGCAATGATTCACCGCTCCCGATGCATGCCGGGTCGACTTTTGATCTGTGTATAATGCGCTCGCAATATTCTTTGGGAAACACTGCGCCCATAGGGGTTTGCGTGAAGATTTGGCAACCTACCCAGGACTTTCGGGAATGAACGATCAGGTTGACTCCGGCCGGCGCCGCTTGTTGACTGCGGCAACCGTCGGGACCGGCGCGATCGGCGTGGCCTTCGCGGCCGTGCCGTTTCTGGCGTCCTGGCTGCCGAGCGAGCGTGCGAAGGCGATGGGCGCCCCGGTGACGGTGGATGCCTCGCAGCTCGAAATCGGCCAGAGCATGAAGGTGGTGTGGCGCGGTCAGCCCGTGTACATCGTGCGCAGGCCCAAGGCGGCGCTCGAGCAGATCAAGAACCACGATCGCCTGCTGGCGGATCCGAATTCCGACGATTCGGTGCAGCCCGCCTACATCAAGAACACGCACGCGGTCCGGGCCATCAACGCGGAATTCTGGGTGGGCCTCGCCGTGTGCACGCATCTGGGCTGTTCCCCGCTGGGCGCTTTCCAGCCCGATAATCAGACGCAGCTGACGGGCATCGATCTGGGAGCCCAATGGCCGGGCGGGTTTTACTGCCCCTGCCACGGCTCGAAATTCGACATTTCAGGGCGGGTATTCAAGAGCATGCCGGCGCCGCGAAATCTCACGGTTCCGCCCTACACGTTCGCGGGCAACGGTATCATTACCATAGGCGTGGACCCGCAAGCCAAGGCGTAGCCGCCCCGTGGCTGCATGTAATCGACGAACGAGACGAGCGAGAGGTTGACCGATGGCCGTGGTTCCCGAATCCCCCGAGTCCGGCGAGTCAGGCGGCTTGCTTGCGTGGATCGATCGGCGCTTCCCGCTGACCGCGTTGTGGAAGTCCCAGGTTTCCGAATATTACGCACCGAAGAATTTCAACTTCTGGTACTACTTCGGATCGCTCGCGATGATGGTCCTGGTGATTCAGCTGGTCTCGGGCATCTTCCTCACGATGAACTACAAGCCTTCGGCCGGCGAGGCGTTCGCTTCGGTCGAATACATCATGCGGGACGTCAACTGGGGCTGGCTCATCCGCTACATCCATTCGACCGGCGCGTCGGCGTTCTTCATCGTCGTCTACCTGCACATGTTCCGGGCGCTGCTGTATGGATCGTACCGCAAGCCGCGCGAGCTGCTGTGGATCTTCGGCTGCGTGATCTTCGTGCTGTTGATGGCCCAGGGGTTCACGGGCTACGTGCTGCCCTGGGGCAACATGAGCTACTGGGGCGCCCAGGTCATCGTGTCCCTGTTCGGCAGCCTGCCGGTCGTCGGCGGATCGCTGGTGGAATGGATCCGCGGGGATTATGTCATCGCCGACGCGACCCTGAACCGCTTGTTTGCGCTGCACGTGGCCGCGATTCCGCTCGCCCTGATCTTTCTCATGATCGCGCACCTCATGGCGCTGCACGAGGTCGGTTCCAACAATCCTGACGGCATCGAGATCAAGAATCTGAAGGGCAAGGATGGACATCCGCTGGACGGAATCCCATTCCATCCGTATTACACGGTGAAGGACGTGGTCGGCGTGGCCGGCTTCCTGTTGATCTTCTGCGGCGTGATTTTCTTCGCCCCGAGCTTCGGCGGATTGTTCCTCGAGGCGCCCAACTTCGAGCCGGCCAACGCGCTGCAGACGCCGCCGCACATCGCGCCCGTGTGGTACTTCACCCCCTACTACGCCATGCTGCGGGCGGTGCCCTCTTTCGCGGGCACGCAGGTCTGGGGCGTCCTCGTGATGGGCGCGGCGATCGTCGTGCTGTTCTTCCTCCCCTGGCTGGACCGCTCGCCGGTCAAGTCCATCCGCTACCGCGGGCCGGCCTACAAGGTGGCGCTGACGATCTTTTCGGTGTCGTTCATCATCCTGGGCGTCTGCGGATTGAAGCCTCCGTCCGGCATTTATCCGCTGTTGGCCAAAATATGCACTTCGCTGTATTTCGCGTTCTTCGTGTTCATGCCCTGGTACTCGGCTCTCGACAAGGTCAAGCCCGTGCCGGAGCGGGTGACGGGGCACGCATGATGCGAAATCTCTGGTCGCTGATTGCCGCGGTCATGGTCCTCTCGGGACCGGCCGCGACCGCCGCCCTGGCGGCGGAGGGCGAGGCGTTGCCGCCTTCCGGCACGGACATCCGAGACGTGGAGTCGCTGCGGCGCGGTGCGCACAACTTCATGAATTATTGTTCCGGCTGCCATTCGCTGAAATACCTGCGCTACAACCGGATTGGCCGGGACTTGCAGATTCCCGAGGCGGAGCTCAAGGCCGGGCTGATGTTCACCTCGGAGAAGCCCTTCGACACGGTGATCTCGGCCCTCCCGGGCGCCGATGCGGAGGCCTGGTTCGGCAAGCAGCCGCCTGATTTGTCGCTAATCGCCCGGTCCAAGAGCCCGGACTACATCTTCGCCTACCTGAAAGACTATTATGTGGACAAGACTCGGCCGTGGGGGGTCAACAATCTGCTGCTGCCCGGAACCGCCATGCCGGCCGTGCTGGCGGGCCTGCAGGGGCTGCAGAAGCCGGTGATGAAAAACGTGCCGGACGAGCACGGCAACGCCACGCTGGTGCTGGACGGCGTTGCACCGATGACCCCGGGCGCGATGAAGCCGGAGGAGTATGATCGGTTCGTACGGGACACCGCCAACTTTCTGGATTATGCGGCCGAGCCGGTTAAGGCGAAGCGCCAATCGTTGGGCGTGTACGTAATCGCGTTTTTGCTGGTGTTCTTCGTCTTAGCGGTCCTGCTGAAGAAAGAGTACTGGAAGGACGTCCACTGAAGCATCGGCGAGACCGACAGGGTGGGCGGCCCCTTGGTCTCGAGGTTCTAGGAGATTGCGTTTGGCACGTCGCTCGGTCATGACCCTCTTTTCTGATCCGAATGACCTGTGGAGTCATCGTACCCGCCTGGTCCTTGCCGAGAAGGGCATCAGCATCGATCTGGTGAACGTCGATCCTCGCAAGCTGCCCGAGGACCTGCTCGACCTGAATCCCTACCACAGCGTTCCGACGCTCGTCGACCGGGACCTGGTACTGTTCGACTCGCGGGTCATCATCGACTATCTCGACGAGCGATTCCCGCATCCGCCGCTCATGCCCATCGATCCGGTGACGCGGGCTCAGTTCCGCGTGGCCTTGTACCGCGTCGAGCGGGACTGGTACGCCTTGGCTCACGACATCGAGCAGGGGGCCCTGTCCGCGACGTCGGAGCACAGCCGCAAGGTGCTCGGCGAGGCAATCAGCGCCAGCGCAGAGGTATTCAAGGCGAAGCCCTTCTTTCTCAGCGACGAGTTCTCGCTGGTGGATGCCAGCATTGCGCCGGTCCTGTGGCGACTGCATCACTACGGCATGGAGCTGCCCCCGCAGGCCCAGCCCATCGTAAAGTACATGAACACGATCTTCGCTCGCCCGGCCTTTCGTTCCTCCCTCTCCGACGTGGAACGAGGGATGCGGCATTGAAACCCCGCCGGCCCTATCTTCTGCGTGCCCTGCACGAGTGGATCACCGACAGCGGCGAGACTCCGCACATCGTGGTGGATGCGGCCGCCGAGGGCGTGACCGTGCCGCGCCAGTACGTCAAGGACGGCAAGATCGTGCTGAACGTGAGTCTCTCGGCGACCCAGATGCTGAAGCTCGGCAACGACTTCGTGAGTTTCGACGCGCGATTCGGCGGGGTGAGCTTCTCGGTGCTGGTACCCATTCGCGCGATTCTCGGGATCTATGCGCGCGAGACGGGCCAGGGCATGATCTTCCCGGAGGGCGACGCCGATCCCGATCCGACGGACGGGCCGCCCGCCGCCCCCTCCACCGGCCGCGGTGCGCCCGCCGCGCAAAAGCGGCCCAAGCTGCAGGTCGTCAAGTAGCGCGGAAGGCGTCCCGGATCCAGGACACCTCGCGCGTGCCGCCGGGACCCTCCTGCACGGCGAGGACGTCGAAGCGCAGGACGCGCTCCCGCCACGCGGGGCGGCGCTGCCATTGGTAGAGCGTGGCGCGGATGAGCCGGCGGCGCTTGCGCCACGACACCGACGCCAGGGCGCCGCCGTAGTCCGCGCCGGCCCGCAGCCGCACCTCGACGATCACCAGCACCTCGCCGTCGAGGCACGCCAAATCGATCTCGCCCGCCCTGCAGCGAAGATTGCGGCCCATGACGATGAGTCCCTGCGCCGCGAGGTAGTCGGCGGCGAAGGCCTCGGCCGCGGCTCCGCGTTCGAGATGTGGGGCACCCATGAGGCAGGACTATGCGCGCCGCCGCCTGAGCCGTCGCGCCGCGAATGGGGCGCATCGTCTAAGAAATTCGCAAGGCGCCTACGGCGCGGGCGGTGCCGGTTCGGGTGGCGGCGGCTCCAGCGGGGCCGCCTGTCCGTCCCGGATCTGCGCCCAGTCCAACTCGCGGCGAATCCGGTTGCGGTCGTCCAGGCGCAGCCGGCCCGTCACGCCGTCGATCTCGTTGGCGCCGGCAAGCCCCTGCGCGCGCAGCGCCGGCACCAGGCGATAGGCATCGAAGCCGAAGGCGAAGAGACGGTTGAGCCGGGCCGTGCGCGCCGGCCACGCGGCGCGCACGGCGTCGCGGATGCGCGTGGTCACGGGGTCGGCCGACACCATCCACGGCATGTCCGGAAAAAACAGGCCGTCCAGGTCGCTGTTGGCCCCGGGGCTCGGCTCGAAGGAATCCGAGGTCGAGTATCGAGGAATGTCGCCGGCGAAATGAAACTTGAGCTGAGCCACCATCAGCCGCAGAGCCGCGGGCGTGCCCGCGACGAACACGAACTCGGCATCGCTCCGGTGGGCCGCCGGCTCGCCCTTGATCCCGTGAATCTGCAGGGTTTGCTTGATGACGTCCGAGAAGTCCGACCGCCCCGGCTCGTAGCGCCCGCTGTCCGCCACCGTTCCGCCGAGCTGCATGAGCTCATCCGCAAACGCCGCGCCGACGCGCGTGCCCCACTCGTTGTCGGGAAGGATGGCCACTCCGGTGCGCTTTCCTTCGGCCACCAACCGGCGCGCGACGATGCGCGCCTCGTCTTCCGGAAGCAGCGCGAATTGATAGAAATTCTGCGGGCTCGCGCTCGAATCGGCGAGGAAATTCAGGGCGAGCACCGGCATGCGTCCCGCGGCGAGCGGCGCGACGGCCGCAACGTCCTCCTTGGTGAGCGGGCCGACGACGAAGCTCGCGCCGTCCTGGATCGCGTGCTGGTAGGCGCCAGCCACCGATTCGGCCGCGACGTCGTAGACCTTCAGGCGCGGCCGGGAGGCCGCGTCCTGGTCGAGGTATCCCGCGATGAAGCCGTCGCGCACCGCCGTACCCGCAGCCTCGGCGCGGCCGGACAAGGGCAGCAGCAATGCGATCTGGTTGGGAAACTGGTTCGCCACCGCGATCTGGGTTTGAGCCGCCGCCAGCACGCTCTGAGCCGCCGGGTGTTGCGGATACAGCGCCTGCCAGTTGCCGAGCGCGGTTGCCGCATGCAAGGGATCGCGCTGCAGCTCGACCGCGACCGTGCCCAGCTGCAGCCATCCCGCGACGATGGGATCGGACTGCGCGGGCGGCGTCAGCGGCGAGCCGCGCTGGGCGGCGCTGCGGATCTTGGCGAACAACTCCTGGCGGCTGGCGCTCAGGGCCGGCCCGCTCAGGTAGCGCTCGCGCTCGACGAAGGCGCGCGTGCCCTCCACGGCCGAGCCTCTCAGGAAGAACGCCTCGCCGCGCAGGTACCAGTAGTTCTGCGCGAGGTCGGGAGCCGCCGGCACGCTGATCGCATCCAGTTCGCGCAGCGCGCCCGCGCCGTCCGACTCGGCCACCGCGATCTCCGCGGCCACGAGGCCGAAGGAGGTGGGCTGCTTGGCGCGCGCCGCGGCGGACGCGGCCCCCAGCGCCTGCTTGGCATCCGCCACCCGCCCCGCGGCGACCCACTGTTCCGCGCTCAGAAGCTCGTAGTCGTCGCGCTCGGCCGGTTCATCGGCCGCGAGCTGCGCGTAGAGCCGCGCCGCATCGGCGTGATTGCCCGCCTCGACCAGGCTCCTGGCGCGCTCGTGCAGGTCCACCGGCGCCTCGGCGGGCTTCACCAGGCTGCAGGCGGACGCAATGAGCGACACCGCCAGAAAGCTCAGGAGCGCGCACCGTGGACGCCGCGGGAACACTGCCATAGGCTTCGCACCTCGAACCTTCCGAAACACAGGGCGGGGATTATAGTGATAATCGCGAAGAGCGGGCGGCTACACGTGGTGGCGACGCCAATCGGCAATCTGGGCGACTTGAGCCCGCGCGCGCGCTCGACGCTCGCCGAATGCGCACTGGTCGCGGCCGAGGACACACGGCATACCGGCGCGCTCCTGAAGAGCGCCGGCATCTCGACGCCGCTGATCTCGCTGCACGATCACAACGAGGCGCATCGCGCGCCCGAATTGATCGAGGTGATGCGCGGCGGGGCGTCCGTCGCCCTGGTGAGCGACGCGGGAACGCCTGCCATCAGCGATCCGGGGTTCGAGCTGGTGCGGGCCGCCGCCGCCGCGGGAATCGAAGTCGTCGCGGTGCCGGGTCCCTGTGCCGCCGTTGCCGCGCTCTCGATCGCCGCCCAGCCCACGGACCGATTCTGCTTCGAGGGGTTCCTGCCGGCGCGCGCCCAGGCCCGGCGCGCGCGCCTCGCCGAACTCGAGGCCGAGCCGCGCACCCTGGTTTTCTACGAGTCGCCGCATCGCGTGGCCGAGACGCTCGAGGATTGTGCCGTTGCCTTCGGCGCGGACCGGGCGGCCGCCGTGGCCCGGGAGGTCACGAAGCTTCACGAGACCACGTACCGCGGAGCGCTCGGCGACCTGGCGGCGCGCGCGGGCGCGGACCCGAACTTCACGCGCGGCGAGATCGTGCTGGTCGTGCACGGCGCCCCGCCTGCGCCGCGCGGGGGAGGCGACGACGGCCACGGAGGCGCGCTCGATCGAACGCTCAGCGTGCTGCTCGCGGCTTTGCCCCTGAAGCAGGCGGCGGCCCTTGCGGCCAAGCTCACGGGGGCGCGCGACAACGAGGCGTACAAGCGAGCCCTGCACCTTAAGGGAAACTAGAGTATGGTGCACGCCGGAGTCGGCCAGGCAGTCGCTGTGTGCGCAAGCGCATGGAGGAAAGTCCGGGCTTCACAGGGCACGGTGCCAGGTAACGCCTGGGAGGCGCGAGCCTACGGAAAGTGCAACAGAAAGATACCGCCTAAGCGCCGCGCAAGCGGCGCCGGTAAGGGTGAAATGGTGCGGTAAGAGCGCACCGCGCGGGTGGCAACATCAGCGGCACGGCAAACCCCACCTGAAGCAAGACCAAATAGGGAGGCAGGCAGCGCCTTTGGCTGCAGCGTGTGGCCCACATGCAGGCTTCCGGGTAGGTCGCTAGAGGTGCGCGGCGACGCGCATCCCAGAGGAATGACTGTCCACGACAGAACCCGGCTTAACGGCCGACTCCTTTTTACGCGCTTCGCGCGGGATTCAACGTGGCCGAGGCGGCCACGGCCGATAGGGTGACATAACGCGGATGCGTTAAGGCTTTCACTCTAATAAATTTAGGGTTTTCCCCTAACGCTGAGCTCGGGGCTGCATTAACCTGCGTTCATTTTCAGGTAATGCTGCTAACAGATTGATTCAAAACAAAGTCATGATGGCGAAGGCCGCCACGGCCAAAGTGTGACCTAAGTCACTGTTGCCCCAAGTTTTTTTTAACTTAAGTCGTTGACATTGCGGCACGGCCCTCCCTATAGTGGAGTCCAGTGGGGAAATGTGGGAGGAAATGGGATTTTGGACCCATTTTGCGATGTTTCGAGGCTCCAACAACTTAACTCTTGATGCCAAAGGCCGGATGGTGATGCCCACCCGGTATCGGGAGCGGCTGCAGGAGCGTTGCGCTGGGAAGCTGGTGGTCACGGTCGACCGGGACCGGTGCCTGTTGATCTATCCGCTGCCCGACTGGGAAGAGGTCGAGCGCAAATTGATGCGCCTGCCGACCGAGAAGCCGCAGACCCGCCAGCTGCAGCGAATGATGATCGGACATGCCGCGGAATTGGAGCTCGACGGTCACGGCCGGATCCTGCTGCCTCCCGAACTGCGACAATTCGCCTCGCTGGACCGGGATGCGGTGCTGGTGGGGCAGGGGGTGAAGTTTGAACTGTGGGATCAGACGCGGTGGAGCGAGCGGTGCGACGCGTGGCCGACGACCGATGGATCCTCGGGCGAATTGCCCGCCGATTTCGACAACTTGTCGTTGTAGTTCCTAGAAGGTGGGCGCAGGAGGAGAGCACACGCCGGTACTGTTACCTGAGGTACTGGCGGCGTTGAACATTCGGGGGAGCGGCGTCTATCTGGACGCCACGTTTGGGCGGGGCGGACACGCAGAGGCAATCTTGGAGAATCTGGTCGCTGACGGTCGGTTGTTGTGCGTCGACCGCGATCCCGTCGCCGTCACCGAGGCGCGCCGCCGCTTCGCCGCCGATTCACGCGTGTCGGTGTTCCTCGCGCGATTCTCCTCGCTCGGCGCGTGCGCCGACCGGGTCGAGCCCGGTCTCAAGTTCGATGGAATCCTGTTCGATCTGGGCGTCTCCTCGCCGCAGCTCGACGAGCCCGAGCGCGGCTTCAGTTTCATGCGCGACGGCCCGCTCGACATGCGCATGAGCAAGGGCGAGGGCCCTTCCGCAGCCGACGTCGTCAACGGCGCGCCGGAGGCCGAGCTCGTGCGGATCTTCCGCGAGTTCGGCGAGGAGCGGCACGCGCCGCGCATCGCGCGCGCCATCGTCGCGGACCGCGCCGTCAAGCCCTTCGAGCGCACCGGCGAACTCGCCGAAATGATTGCGCGCGTGGCCCGCAGCCGCGAGCGGAGCAAGCACCCCGCAACGCGCGTATTCCAGGCGCTGCGCATCTACGTCAACGGCGAGCTGGACGAGCTCGAGACCGCGCTCGATCAGAGCCTCGCGCGGCTCGCCCCGTGCGGGCGCCTCGCCGTGATCAGCTTCCACTCCCTCGAAGACCGAATGGTCAAGCAATTCATGCGCCGCCATGCGTCGCCCGATCCCGTATACGCGGGGCTTCCCTTCGTCCCCGCGCATGCGGCGCCGAAACTCAAGCTGGTCGGGAAGCGGGTGACGGCCGGGGAATCGGAAATCGAGCGCAACCCGCGCGCCCGCAGCGCTCGCCTGCGCGTCGCGGAACGCAACCCCGTGGACCTGGCCGCATGAAAATACGAAATCTGATGCCGATCGCGCTCCCCGTGCTGTGGCTCGCCGTGCTGGGCTCGGCGGTGCAGGTGATCTACGCGCGCCACAAGTCCCGCGACCTCTTCGTGCACCTCGAAAAGCTCAACGCCGAGCGCGACTCGCTCGAGATGGACTGGGGCCGGCTGCAGCTCGAGCAGAGCTACTGGTCGTCGCATGCCTTCGTCGAGCGCGTGGCGAACACGAAGCTGCAGATGAACCTGCCGCAGACCCGGGACGTGCGGATCGTCCGGCCGTGAAACCGCGCTTTTCCACCAAGCCGCGATCCGGCGAGAGCGAGTCCCGGGCGAAGAGCTACCGCTGGCGCTCGTACGTCGTGCTGGGGTTGGTGGCCGCGGGCGCGCTCGGCCTCATGATGCGGGCCGTCGAATTGCAGCTGCTGGACCATGGCTTTCTCGTGGTCCAGGGCGAGGCCCGTTCCATGCGCGTGGTCAAGATCGAGGCGCATCGCGGCGCGATCGTGGACCGCTCGGGCGAGCCGCTCGCGATCAGCACGCCGGTCGACAGCGTGTGGGTCAATCCGCAGGAGCTCAACGACAACATCGACCAGCTGCCGAAGCTCGCCAAGGCGCTGCAGCAGGATCCGCAGGTCCTGGCGCGGCGCATCACGAGCAACCTGGATCGGGAGTTCCTGTACCTCGTGCGCCACATGCCGCCCGACCAGGCCGCGGGCATCAAGGCGCTGGGAATTCCCGGCGTGAACCTGCAGCGCGAATACCGGCGCTACTATCCGGCGGGGGAGGTTGCGGGCCACGTCGTCGGCTTCACGACCGTCGACGACGTCGGGCAGGAGGGACTCGAACTCGGCTTCGACCAGCAGTTGAACGGCGAGGACGGCGCGAAGCGGGTCATCCAGGACCTGTACGGCCGCTACGTCGAGAATATCGAGAGCATCCGCGCGCCGCGGCCCGGCCACGATCTGGTCACGAGCATCGACCTGCGCATCCAATATCTTGCGTATCGCGAGCTCAAGTCCGCCATGCAGGAGTATCGCGCGCAGGCGGGCTCGGTCATCGTCGTCGACGTCGACACCGGCGAGGTGCTGGCGATGGTCAATCAACCGTCGTACAACCCCAACGACCGTGACCAGTTGAAGCCGGAACTGTATCGCAACCGCGCCGCCACGGACATCTTCGAGCCCGGCTCCAGCGTCAAGCCCTTCATCATGGCCGCGGCGCTGGCGTCGGGGCAGTATCGTCCCGACAGCGTAGTCGACACCTCGCCTGGGTTCTTCAAGGTCGGCAACAAGGTCGAGGAGGACGAGGAGAATCTCGGCGTCATCGATCTCGGCACCATTCTCGCCAAGTCGAGCAACGTGGGCACGGCCAAGGTGGCCCTGACGCTGCAACCGGAACAGATCTGGAGGACGTTCACCGGCCTCGGGCTGGGGCGCGTCACGGGCAGCGGTTTCCCGGGCGAGTCGGCGGGGATGCTCTCGAGCTACGCGCACTGGCGCCCGATCGGAATTGCAACCCTGTCACACGGCTACGGTCTATCCGTCACGCCCATGCAGCTCGCGCACGCGTACGCCACGATCGGCGCGGGCGGGATCAAACGGCCGCTGACTTTCGAGCGCGTCACGGGACCGGTGCACGGCGAGCAGGTGCTCGATCCCAAGGTCGCCCATGAACTCGTGCAGCTGATGGAAAAGGTCATCGAGAAGGGCGGCACCGCGACGCGCGCGGCCCTGGTGGGCTACCGCGTCTCCGGCAAGACCGGCACCGCCTTCAAGTCCATCGCCGGCGGCTATTCGACCGACAAGTACATGGCGGTGTTCGCCGGCCTGGTGCCCGCCACCCATCCCAAGATCGCCACCGTGGTGGTGATCGACGAGCCCAGCTCCGCGCTGCATCAAGGCGGCCAGGTGGCGGCGCCGGTATTCTCGAACGTGATGTCGGGCGCGCTGCGGCTGATGGACGTGCCGCCGGACGATCTGCAAAACGTACCCGCGGCGACGCTGGTACAGGCAAGCGACACGCCATGAGCGCAACGGCGCGGGGCGTTTCCCTGACCTGGCTGCTGGAGGGCATCGCGCCGGCTCCCGCCGTCGACGCTCGGGTGCGGGACCTCACCCTGGACAGCCGCGAGGTGCGTGCCGGAAGCCTCTTTCTCGCGCTGCGCGGAGGAAATTCACATGGGCTCGAGTTCGCCGCCGAGGCCGCCGCGCGCGGCGCGAGCGCCGTGTTGTGGGACCCCGACGCCGCGGATCTCGCGGGCGCCGCCGCCCTGGCCTCGGACGCCGGAGTGCCGGCCGCGCCGGTGCCGCGCCTGAAGGCCCTCGTCGGGCGCATCGCGGACCGGTTCTTCGGCTGGCCGTCCTCGCACCTGCGCGTGGTCGGCATCACGGGGACCAACGGCAAGACCACCTGCGCCTATCTGCTCGCGCAGGCGTTGTCGCGCTTGAACTCCGACGCCGCCTACATCGGCACGGTCGGCTGGGGGCGCATCGGCGCCCTCGAGAGGCCGACCCACACCACCCCGGACGCCGTCACCGTGCATCGGCAGCTGTCGCGGCTGCGCGCGCTTGGGGTCCGCGACGTCGCGATGGAAGTATCCTCGCACGCGCTCGACCAGGGCCGGGTCGACGGTGTGCGCTTCCATTCGGCGGCGTTCACCAACCTCACGCGAGATCATCTCGACTATCACGGCTCCATGGAGGCCTATGGCGCCGCCAAGGCGCGCCTCATCGAGGCCGAGGGCCTGCAGCACCTGATCCTCAATGTCGGCGACGCCTTCTGCCGGGAGCTGGCGCACCGCTACGGCGGGCGGCTGCCCGTCACCGCGGTCTGGTCCGGCGACGGCGGGTTGGGCTGGCTCGCGGAGCGCTGCGTCCATGCGGACGACATCGCGCTCGATCTCAGCGGCATCTCGATGACGATCCGCGGCAGCTTCGGCGAACAGCGCCTGACCACCCGGCTCCTCGGCCGGTTCAACGCGGAGAACTGCGCGGTCGTGACGGCGTGCCTGCTGGCGCTGCGCGTGCCCCTCGGCGACGCGGCGGCGGCCCTAGGGGAATGCCTGCCGCCGCCGGGACGCATGGAAGTGGTTGGATCCGAAGGGCGCGGGAAGCCGCTGGCCGTGGTCGACTACGCGCACACTCCCGACGCGCTCGCAAAGGCGCTGCGCGCCCTGCGCGAGCACTGCCGCGGCGCCCTGTGGTGCGTGTTCGGCTGCGGCGGCGACCGGGATCCGGGAAAACGGCCGATGATGGGTGCCGTCGCCGACGAACTGGCGGATGCGATCATCGTCACCGACGACAATCCCAGGTCCGAGAATCCGCAGGGCATTTGCCGCGCCATCCTGCTCGGGATCTCCTCGCACGCCGCGCGGGTCATTCATGACCGCGGCGAGGCGATCGCGGCCGCGATCAGCGAGGCCGCGCCCGTCGACGTGGTCCTGATCGCCGGCAAGGGGCATGAGGATTACCAAATCTACGGGGACGTGCGGCGCAGCTTCAGCGATCGGGATGCGGCGCTGCGCGCATTGAGGGCGGCCGCATGAAACGCACCCTCGGCGATGCGGCGCAGGCGGTCGGCGGCCGGCTGGTCGGCGGCGACCAGCGCTACTGCGTCGTCTCGAGCGACAGCCGGACCCTGGGACCCGGCGCGCTGTTCGTCGCGCTGCATGGCCCGAGGTTCGACGGCGCGGATTTCGTCGGCGGGGCCCTCGAACGCGGCGCTGTCGGCGCGCTGGTCGAGAAGCAGGTCGCGGCGCCGATCTCCCAGATCGTCGTCGCCGATGCCTTGTCCGCGGTGCAGCGGCTGGCTGCCGCGTGGCGCTCCGATTTCGCCATTCCGATCGTCGGCGTGGGCGGCAGCAACGGCAAGACCACCGCGAAGGAGATGACCGCGGCCATCCTGTCGCGCATGGGGACGTGCATGGCGACCCACGGCAATCTCAACAACCACATCGGCGTGCCGATCACCCTGATGCGGCTCGAGCCTGCGCACCGCAGCGCCGTGGTAGAGATGGGCGCGAATCGAATCGGCGACGTCGCACAGCTGGTGCGGTTCGTACGGCCCACCGTGGGGCTCATCACCAATGCGGGAGCGGAGCATCTCGAGGGCTTCGGCAGCCTCGACGGCGTTGCCGAGGGCGAGGGTGAAATGGTGGCGGGCCTGTCGCCCGACGCCACCGCGGTCATCAACGCCGACGACGCGTACGCCAACTATTGGCGCAGCGTGTCGGGCACGAAGCGTGTCGTCACCTTCGGTGCGCATGGGGCGGACTTCACGGCCCTGAACCCGGTTCTGGGCATCGAGCGCGGCGAGTTCGCCACCCGCTTCACATTGCAGTGCCCGCTCGGCGAGCGGCCGATCCTGCTGCGCGCGGGGGGCGCGCACAACGTCGCCAATGCGCTCGCGGCGGCGGCGGCGGCGACGGCGGCAGGGGCCTCGCTCGACGACGTGGCCGCGGGCCTCGCGGACTTTCGCCCCGTGGCGGGCCGCCTGCAACTGAAAGGCGGGCTGCGCGGCAGCTGGCTCATCGACGACTCGTACAACGCGAACCCGAGCTCGGTGCGCGCCGGCCTCGAGGTGCTGCGCACGCTGCCGGGAACCACCTGGCTGGTGCTCGGGGACATGGCGGAGCTCGGCGAGCACGCCTCGGACAGCCACTCGCATCTGGGCCGGTACGCGCGCGAATGCGGCGTGAAGCGCCTGTTCGCGGTGGGGCCGCAGAGCTCGCGCGCGGTCGAAACGTTCGGCGCCGGCGCCGAGTGGTTCGCCGACGCCGAGCCGCTGATCCGCAGGCTGCAGGCCGAACTCGCGCCGGCCGTCACGGTGCTGGTCAAGGGCTCGCGCGTCAACCGCCTGGAGCGCGTGGTCCAGGCTCTCACGGGCAACGGGAGCTGACCGGATGCTGCTCCATCTCACCGAATATCTCGCCAGGTACCACTCCGGCTTTCACGTATTTCAGTACCTGACGCTGCGCGGCATTCTCGCGGCGATCACGGCGCTGGCGATGGCGCTCGCCATCGGTCCGCGGATGATCGAGGCTCTGGCGAAGTACCAGATCGGCCAGCGCGTGCGCACCGACGGGCCGCAGTCGCACCTGCAGAAGTCCGGCACCCCGACCATGGGCGGGGGGCTGATCCTGGTGGCCACATTCATCGGAACGCTGCTGTGGGCCGATCTGTCCAGCCGCTTCGTGTGGATCCTGCTGGGCACGACGCTCGCGTTCGGCGCCATCGGCTTCTACGACGATTACCTCAAACTGGTGGTGGGCAATTCCAAGGGCCTGGCCGCCCGCTACAAGTACCTGGGGCAGTCGCTCGCCGCGTTGGTCACGGCGATCACGCTGCACGGCATGCACCAAACCTCGGCGGAAACCACGCTGTACGTGCCGTTCTTCAAGACCGTGGCGGTGCCGATGACCACCCTCGGTTTCGTCGCCTACGCCTACTTCGTGATCGTCGGCACCAGCAACGCCGTGAACCTGACCGACGGGCTGGACGGGCTCGCCATCATGCCGGCAGTGATGGTGGCCATGGCGCTCGGCATCTTTGCGTACGCCACGGGCAACATCAAGTTCGCGACCTACCTGCAGATCCCGTACATCAACGGCATCGGCGAGCTCCTGACTTTCAGCGCCGCGCTGACCGGCGCCGGTCTCGGCTTCCTGTGGTTCAACTCCTATCCGGCCGAGGTCTTCATGGGCGACGTCGGCGCGCTGGCCATCGGCGCGGCGCTCGGCACCATCGCCGTGATGGTGCGGCAGGAGATCGTGCTGTTCGTGATGGGCGGCGTGTTCGTGCTGGAGACCGTGTCGGTCATGCTGCAGGTGGCCTCGTTCAAGCTCACCGGCAAGCGCATTTTCCGCATGGCGCCCCTGCACCACCATTTCGAGCTGAAGGGATGGTCGGAGCCCAAGGTGATCGTGCGTTTCTGGATCATCAGTTTCGTGCTGGTCCTGGCGGGTCTTGCAACCTTGAAGATACGATGATGGCAAGCGTGGTCGTCGGTCTCGGCAAGACGGGGGCATCGTGCGTGCGGTATTTCGCGAAGCACGGCATCGCCGCGCGCGCCACCGATTCGCGCACCAAGCCGCCGGGTCTGGCCGAACTGGGGCCGCTCGCGGGCAAGATCGACGTCCGGCTCGGATCGTTCGACCTGTCGCTGCTCGACGGGGCGACGCAGGTGCTGATGTCCCCGGGCGTGTCTCTCGACGAGCCGATCGCCCGCGCCGCGCGCGCCCGCGGCATCGAGGTGATCGGCGACATCGAACTGTTCGCGCGCGCCGTCCGCGCCCCCGTCGTCGGCATCACCGGCACCAACGGCAAGAGCACGGTGACCAGCCTGGTGGCGAGCATGGCGGCCGCGGCCGGACGGCGCGTCCTCGCCGGCGGCAATCTCGGCCTGCCGGCGCTCGACCTGCTGGATGAGCCAGCGCCGGATCTGTACGTGCTCGAACTCTCCAGCTTTCAACTCGAGACGACCTCCTCGCTCGACCTCGCGGCGGCGGTGGTCCTCAACGTGACGTCGGACCACCTGGACCGCTACGCCTCGATCGAGGACTACGCGCGGGCCAAGTCGCGGATATTCGCGCGCGCCGCGACCGTGGTGCTGAACGCCGACGATCCCCGGGTGGCGGCGATGCGCCACGCCGCAAAGCCCGGCGCGCGCGTCGTGACGTTCTCGGCGCGCGAGGGCGGCGCCGACTATTGTCTGGCGCGGCGCGGCTCGCAGACCCGCCTCTGCCGTCGCGGAAGCGACCTGCTCGACGTCTCGCGGATGAAGATCACCGGGGCGCACAATGCCGCCAACGCCCTGGCGGCGCTCGCGCTGGCCGACGCCGCCGGCCTGCCGCCGGCGGCGAGCCTAGCCGCCCTCGAGGCGTTTCCGGGGCTGCCGCACCGCTCGCAGTGGGTCGCCGATCTGTCGGGCGTGCGCTATGTGGACGATTCGAAGGGCACCAACGTGGGCGCCACCCTGGCGGCAATCGACGGGATGCCGGGACCCCTGGTGCTGATCGCGGGCGGAGAGGGCAAGGGGCAGGACTTCGCGCCGCTCGCCGCCGCCTTTGCCCGCAAGGTCAGGCACGCCGTCCTCATCGGCAAGGATGCGCCGGCCATCGACGCGGCCATCTCCGGAGCCTGCACCGTCGAACGCGCGGCGACGATGGCGGACGCGGTCGCCGCCGCGGCACGCGCCGCCGCCCCGGGCGACACGGTGCTGCTGTCCCCGGCCTGCGCGAGCCTCGACATGTTCCGGGATTACGCGCATCGCGGCGATGAATTCGCCGCCGCCGTGCGCGCTCTGGCGCGGCCCTCATGATGAACACCACGACCATGGGTTACGGCGTGAGGGCGCGGGAGCGCATGCCCTTCGCGTGGGACGGCGTCACCCTGGGGTTGACCGCCGCGCTCCTGCTGGTGGGTCTCATCATGGTCACGTCCGCGTCCATGTCGGTGGCCGCGAAGGACCTGGGCGATCCGTTCTATTTCCTGGAGCGCCAGTTCATCTTCGGATTCTGCGGCGTGTTGGCGGCGCTGGTCGTGACCCGCGTGCCGGCGGAGCAGTGGGAGAAGCACAGCGTCACGCTGCTGCTGCTGGGTATCGCGCTGCTGATCCTCGTGCTCATTCCGGGGCTCGGCGCGAAGATCAACGGCGCGCGCCGCTGGCTGCGCATCGGCCCGATGAACTTCCAGGTCTCGGAACTCGCGCGAGTGCTGGTCCTCAACTGGGTCTGCAGCTACTGCGTGCGCAAGCGCGCCGAACTCGAGCGGGAGTTCTCGGGGCTCCTCAAGCCGGTGGCGCTGCTCGGCGTCGCGGGCGTGCTGCTGCTGATCGAACCGGATTTCGGCGCGACCACGGTGCTGTTCGCGACCGGGTTTGCGGTGCTGTTCGTCGCCGGGGCGCGGCTGCGATATGTGTTCACGCTGGTTTCGGTGGTGGCCGCCCTGTTCGCCGTGCTGGCGCTGACCTCGGCGTACCGCCTGAAGCGGCTCACGGTCTTCCTGCATCCGTGGGACGATCCGTTCAACAGCGGTTTCCAGCTGACGCAGTCGCTGATCGCGATCGGACGCGGCGGCTGGTTCGGCGTCGGCCTCGGCAGCAGCATCCAGAAGCTCTTCTATCTGCCGGAAGCGCACACCGACTTCGTGTTCGCCGTGCTCGCCGAGGAACTCGGGCTGGTCGGCGTGATGGGAGTGATCGCGTTGTTCCTGGCGCTGGTGTGGCGCGCGTTCCAGATCTCGCGCATGGCGTCCCAGGCCGGCCTCAAGTTCCAGTCGTACGTCGCGCTCGCCTTCGGCATCTGGCTGGGGCTGCAGGCGATCGTGAACATCGGCGTCAACATGGGCGTGCTGCCCACCAAGGGATTGACGCTGCCGCTGCTCAGCTACGGCCGCAGCAGTCTGATCGTGAGCCTGGCGTGGCTCGGCGTGCTGTTACGCATCTACCATGAAGTGAAGTGCAGCTCGCGGTCGGCCGTGATGCGCCTGCCCGGGGGCGCCAAATGACGCGCGTGGAGGCTCCGGGCAGCGCGACGTCGAGCGCTGCCGCGCCGAGCGGTGCGACGGCCGGCCGGCCGGTGCTGATCATGGCCGGGGGCACGGGGGGCCACGTGTTTCCGGCGCTCGCCGTGGCGAAGGTGCTGCGGGACCGGGGCATTGCGGTGGTGTGGCTCGGCGTTCCGGCGAGCATGGAATCGCGCCTGGTGCCGGCCAACGGTTTCCGCATCGAATGGGTGCGCGTCCGGGGAATTCGCGGCAAGGGTCTGCGGGCCTGGCTCGCGGCGCCGCTCGCCATCGCGAGCGCCGTCCTGCAGGCGGCGGCGGTGCTGCGCCGGGTGCGCCCGCGGGTGGTGCTGGGCGCCGGCGGCTACGTGAGCGGTCCCGGCGGAATTGCCGCCTGGCTGCTGCGCATCCCTCTGTTGATCCACGAGCAGAATGCGATCCCCGGCCTCACCAACCGGTGCCTCGCGCGCCTGGCCGCGCAGGTGCTGCAAGCCTTTCCCGGCAGCTTCAAGGCGGCCGTGAACGCGCGCACGGTGGGCAATCCGGTGCGCGCCGACATCGCGGCGCTGCCGGAGCCTGCGCTGCGCTTCGCCAATCGGGAGGGGCGCGCGCGGCTGCTGGTATTCGGCGGCAGCCAGGGCGCGCAACGGCTGAATCTCATGGTGCCGCAGGCGCTGTCGCGGCTGGCTCCGGAGCGCCGCCCACAGGTGCGCCATCAGGCCGGCGAGCGCGGCGTCGACGCGGCGCGCGCCGCCTATCAGGACGCCGCGGTCGAGGCGGAGGTGATTCCGTTCATCGACGACATGGCGGCGGCCTACGCGTGGGCGGACCTCGCCGTCTGCCGCGCCGGCGCCATGACCATTGCCGAGTTGGAGGCGGCCGGCCTGGGCGCGCTGCTGGTGCCGCTGCCCACGGCCACCGACGACCACCAGACCAAGAATGCCGAGACGATGGCGGCCGCGGGCGCCGGGCGCGTGCTGCAGGAACGCGACATGACGCCCGACACGTTGGGCGCCTGCATCGCCGATCTCACGGCGGACCGCGAGCGGCTGCTGCGGATGGCCGAGGCTTCCCGCCGCCTGCGGGTGATCGATGCCGCGGCGCAGGTCGCAGACCTGTGCCTGGCCGCCGGAGCGCCGGCATGAGCCATCCCATGAGTCACCGGCTGAGCGATCGGATGCGCCGCATCCAGACCATCCACCTGGTCGGCATCGGCGGCAGCGGCATGAGCGGCATCGCCGAGGTGCTCCTCAACCTGGGCTACGATGTGCGCGGCTCCGACCTCAAGGGCAACGCCGTCACCGAGCGGCTGGCGCGGCTCGGCGCGAGAGTCTTCATCGGCCACTCGGCGCAGAACCTGGGCAACGCCGACGTCGTCGTGGTCTCGACCGCCGTCAGCCGCGCCAACCCGGAAGTGGCGGCTGCGCTGGCGAACCGCATTCCCGTGGTACCGCGCGCCGAAATGCTGGGCGAGCTGATGCGGTTTCGCTATTCGGTCGCGGTGGCCGGGACCCATGGCAAGACCACCACGACCAGCCTGGTGGCGAGCGCTCTGGCGGAAGGCGGGCTCGACCCGACCTTCGTCATCGGCGGGCGGCTCAAGAGCGCCGACAGCAATGCGCGCCTGGGCGCGGGCCGGTATCTGGTCGCCGAGGCCGACGAGAGCGATGCCTCGTTCATGCACCTGCAGCCGATGATCGCGATCGTCACCAACATCGACAATGACCACCTCGCCACGCACGAGGGAGATTTCTCCCGGCTCAAGCAGAGTTTCGTGGATTTTCTGCACAACCTGCCGTTCTACGGCCTCGCCGTGTTGTGCGCAGACGACGAGTGCGTCCGCAGCATCTACGACGCCGTCGGCCGGCCCTTCGTCACGTATGGGTTCGCCGAGGGCACGGACATCCGTGCGGTCAACGTGGTGCGCGCCGGCCTGCAGTCGCGATTCCAGGCGCTGCGCACCGGATTCCCGCCGCTCGACCTGACGATCAACCTGCCGGGACGGCACAACGTGTTGAATTCGCTGGCGGCGGTCGCGGTCGCCACTGAGCTCGGCATCGCCGATACCGCCATCCAGAAGGCGCTGGCCAATTTCCAGGGCATCGACCGGCGCCTGCAGCAGATCGGCGAGATCGCCTGGGCGGGCGGCCGCGCCCTGGTCATCGACGACTACGGCCACCACCCCACGGAGGTGGCGGCGACCATCGACGCCGTGCGCCAGGGTTGGCCCGCGCGCCGGCTGGTGCTCGCGTTCCAGCCGCACCGCTACACGCGCACACGCGACCTGCTGGACGATTTCGGCCGGGCCTTGAGCGCCTGCGACGTGCTGCTGGTCACCGAAGTTTACGCGGCCGGCGAGGCGCCGATCGCCGGCGCGGACGGCCGGGCCATTTGCCGGGTGGTCCGCTCGCGCGGTGTCATCGAGCCCGTGTTCGTGGAGCGCGTCGACGACCTGGCCGAGAGCCTTCGCGGCATATTGCGCGACGGCGACCTGGTGCTCACGATGGGCGCGGGCAGCATCGGTTCGGTTGCGCACGACCTCAAGCACCGATTTGCGCCGGGAGCCGACGCATGAACGGCACCCTGCTGCGCAATGAGCCCATGTCGAAGCACACCTCCTGGCACGCCGGCGGTCCGGCCGACCTCTACTTCACGCCGGCGGACGCCGCCGACCTCGGCGAGTTCCTGCGCGAACTGCCGCCCGAGGTGCCCACGTTGTGGATCGGCCTCGGCAGCAATCTGCTGGTCCGCGACGGCGGGGTGCGCGGCGCCGTGATCGCGACGCACGGCGCGTTGAACGCGCTGGAACGGATCGGCGAAAGGCGCATCCATGCCGAGGCCGGCGTGCCGTGCGCCCGCATCGCGCGCCAGTGCATCAAGTGGGCCCTTGGGCCCGCTGAGTTCTTCGCCGGCATCCCCGGGACGCTGGGCGGGGCGCTGGCGATGAACGCCGGAGCCTGGGGCGGGGAGACCTGGACCCGCGTGATCGAGGTCGACGTGCTCGACCGCCGCGGCACGCGCCGCACCCGCACACCTGCGGATTACGAGATCGGCTACCGCCACGTCCGCGGGCCGAAGCACGAGTGGTTCATCGCCGCGCGCATGGAGTTCGACATCAAGCCGGACGCCGACGAGACCGTGATCCGCGATCTTCTGGAACGGCGACGGCAGACGCAGCCGATCGGCGAATGGAGCTGCGGCTCCGTGTTCACCAACCCTCCCGGCGATCACGCGGCACGTCTGATCGAAAGCGCGGGCCTCAAGGGGTTTCGCATCGGCGATGCGTCCGTGTCCGAGAAGCACGCCAACTTCATCATCAATCATGGCGCGGCGACCGCGGCCGACATCGAAGCGGTGATCTTGCACGTGCAGCGCACCGTGGCGGACGCCTACGACGTGCGTCTGCACCCCGAAGTGCGCATCGTCGGAGAACCCGCATGAGCCTGCTGGTAACGCAAACCGGCCACCGCCGCGCGAACGTGGCCGCCGATTTCGGCAAGGTCGCCGTGCTGCTGGGCGGGGATTCCTCGGAACGCGACATTTCGCTGCTCTCCGGCAACGCGGTCCTCGCCGCGCTGCGGCGGCGCGGCGTGGACGCGCACCCCTTCGACCCCCAGGGCGCGCCGGTTCAGGACCTCCCAAGAGAGAGGTTCGAGCGCGCGTGGAATTCGCTCCATGGCCCGGGGGGAGAAGACGGCCTGATCCAGGGGGCCCTCGAATGGCTGGGCATCCCGTACACCGGCAGCGGCGTGCTGGCCTCGGCCCTCACCATGGACAAGCTCAAGACCAAGCGCGTAGTCGTGGGTGCGGGCTACGCCGCGCCCGAGTACGCCGTGCTGTCGAGCCCCGCCGATCTGCCGGGCGCCCTGAAGTCGGTGGGCCTGCCGCTGATGGTCAAGCCCGCCTCGCAGGGATCGAGCGTCGGCATCACCAAGGTCAAGCGCGAGGACGGGCTCGCGCAGGCCTATGCGGAGGCGAGTGCGGTGGACCCCATCGTGTTCGCGGAACGCTTCATCTCCGGGGACGAGTACACCGTGGGCGTGCTGCAAGGCCGTGCGCTGCCGTCCATCCGCATCCAGCCCGCGACCGAGTTCTACGATTATCAGGCCAAGTACTTCCGCAACGACACGCAGTACCACTGCCCGAGCGGTCTCGATGCGGCCGCCGAGGCGGAGCTGCAGGCGGCCGCGCTCGCCGCATTTCAGGTCACGGACTGCTTCGGCTGGGGCCGCGTGGATTTCATGCGCGACCGCGACACGGGAAAGTTCTACTTCATCGAGATCAACACTACGCCCGGCATGACGGACCACAGCCTGGTGCCCATGGCCGCGCGCCGCGCGGGCATGGACTTCGAGGAACTGGTGTGGCGGGTGCTGGAGACGAGCTTCGCGAGGGTCCGCAAGTGAATCTGCAGTGGATCACCCGCCGCAACCGGTTCAAGAAGCGCGCCGCGGAGGAGAAGCCGCGCTGGGACTGGCGCAAGCTCGCGGCGCGGTTGCGCACGTACGGGCGGCGCAGCGCGCTGCTGGGGGGGAGCATCGCCGCAATGGCGGCGCTCACCTGGGCTCTGGACCGGCCGATCCGCGTCATCTCCATGGACGGCGCGTTCCAGCGGGTGTCTCCCGGCGAGATCGAGAAGGCGGTCCTGCCGTTCACCAACGCCGGATTCCTGTCGGCGGATCTCGACCGCATTCAGCGCGCCGTCGAGGCGGTGCCGTGGGTGGATCGCGCCCGGGTGCAGCGGCGCTTCCCCAACAGCCTGCACGTCACGGTGGTCGAGGAGACCGCGATGGCCCGATGGGGCGAGTCGGGCCTGCTCAACACCCGCGGCGAACTGTTCATCCGCGAAGCCGCGCACGTGCCGGCGGAGCTGCCGCGCCTCTCGGGCCCCGACGGCACCGAGTCCCAGGTCGCCCAGCGCTACCTGGCCGCGCAGGGCCGGATGCTGGAGGCCGGCCTGCGCATCGCCGCCCTGCGTCTCGATGAGCGCGGAGCATGGGAGATGGACCTCGACAGCGGCGTAACGGTGCGCCTCGGAAGGCGCGACGTCGACGAGCGGCTCGACCGCTTCATCCGCACCGCCTCGCAGGTGATCTCGCACCGCCTCAACGACATCAACTACGTGGACATGCGCTACTCCAACGGGTTTGCCATCGGCTGGCGCACCCAGGCGGGGCCGGCTCCGATCCAGACCCGGCATTCCGACGATGTCGAAGCTTAAGGAAGACGAAAAGAGATATGGCCAAGCGTTCTGATCGCAATCTGGTGGTGGGCCTCGACATCGGCACGAGCAAAGTCGTGGCCATCGTCGGCGAAATCAAGATCGACGGCACGATGGAGATCATCGGCATCGGCAGCCACCCGTCGCGCGGCCTGAAGAAGGGCGTCGTGGTCAACATCGAATCCACCGTGCAGTCCATCCAGCGCGCCGTCGAGGAGGCGGAGCTCATGGCCGGCTGCGAGATCCACTCGGTGTACGCGGGCATCGCGGGCAGCCACGTGCGCAGCCTCAATTCGCACGGCATCGTCGCGATCAAGGACAAGGAGGTCGTGCAGGGGGACGTCGAACGCGTGATCGACGCCGCCAAGGCCGTGGCCATTCCGGCCGACCAGAAGATACTGCACGTCCTGCCGCAGGAATACATCATCGATTCGCAGGAGGGCATCCGCGATCCGATCGGCATGTCGGGCGTGCGGCTCGAGGCGAAGGTGCACATCGTCACCGGCGCCGACAGCGCCGCCCAGAACATCGTCAAGTGCGTGCAGCGCTGCGGGCTGGCGGTCGACGACATCGTCCTCGAGCAGCTGGCGTCAAGCTACGCCGTGCTCACCGACGACGAGAAGGACCTCGGGGTGTGCGTGGTCGACATCGGGGGCGGCACCACCGACATCGCCGTGTTCGGCGGCGGCGCCATCCGGCACACCGCCGTGATCCCGATCGCCGGCGACCAGGTCACCAACGACATCGCCGTCTCGATGCGCACGCCGACCCAGTACGCCGAGGACATCAAGATCAAGTACGCATGCGCGCTGTCGCAGCTCGCCAATCCGGACGAGACCATCGAGGTGCCGAGCGTGGGCGACCGGCCCCCGCGGCGTCTCGCCCGGCAGACGCTGGCCGAGATCGTCGAGCCGCGGTACGAGGAGCTTTTCGGCCTGATCCGCGACGAGCTGCGCCGCGCTGGCCTGGAGGAGTCCGTGGCCACCGGGGTCGTGCTCACCGGCGGCAGTTCCAAGATGGAGGGCGCCGTGGAACTCGCGGAGGAAGTGTTTCACATGCCGGTGCGCCTTGGCGTGCCGCAGTACGTCAGCGGTCTGGTCGACGTGGTGAGCAACCCGATCCACGCGACGGGCGTCGGGCTGCTGCTGTATGCGAAGGGAAATATGGAAGTGGGAAGAACGGAGCTGCCGCTGCTGTCGGGCGGCGTGAAGTCGATTTTCGAACGGATGAAGGCGTGGTTTCAGGGGAATTTTTAAAAATCATCGATTAAGGAGAACTGGAATGTTTGAACTGATGGACTCTTATAGCCAAAGCGCCGTGATCAAGGTGCTCGGCGTGGGCGGCGGCGGCGGCAACGCGGTCTCGCACATGGTCAGCGCCGGACTCGAGGGCGTGGAATTCATATGCATCAACACCGATGCTCAGGCCCTGAAGCACTCCAAGGTGCGCACGGCCCTGCAGATTGGCTGCAACATCACCAAGGGGCTGGGCGCGGGCGCGGACCCCGAGGTGGGCCGGCAGGCCGCGATGGAGGACCGCGACCGGATCATTGAGCTCATCGAGGGCTGCGACATGCTGTTCATCACCGCCGGCATGGGCGGCGGCACCGGCACCGGCGCCGCGCCCGTGGTCGCTCAGGTGGCGAAGGAACTCGGCATCCTCACCGTCGCCGTGGTCACCAAGCCCTTCGAGATGGAGGGCAACAAGCGTTCGCGCGTGGCCGACCAGGGCATGCTGGAATTGTCCAAGTACGTCGACTCGCTGATCACGATTCCGAACCAGAAGCTTCTGGCGGTGCTCGGCAGCACGACGACGCTGCTGGATGCGTTCAAGGCGGCGAACACCGTGCTGCAGGGCGCCGTCCAGGGCATCGCGGAACTCATCACGCGGCCGGGCCTCATCAACGTCGATTTCGCGGACGTGCGCACGGTGATGTCGGAAACCGGCATGGCCATGATGGGCTCGGGCGCCGCGTCCGGCGAGGAACGGGCGCGCGAAGCGGCCGAGGCGGCGATCTCGAGCCCGCTGCTCGAGGACATCAATCTCGCCGGCGCCCAGGGCATCCTGGTCAACGTCACGGCCGGAATGGACCTGTCCATCGGCGAGTTCCAAGAAGTGGGCAACGTCATCAAGCAATTCGCCTCGGACGACGCCACCGTGGTCCTGGGCACCGTCATCGACCCCGAGATGTCCAACCAGATCCGCGTCACCGTCGTGGCGACCGGCCTCGGCAAGCCCGTGGCGAGGGCCGCGGCTCCGACGCAGTCGGCCGCGACGATTGCGCCGCCCCCCACCATGCGTGTCGTGCGTCAAAAGGCGCCTTTGGCGCCCACGGACTACGCGATGTTGGACCGCCCCACCGTGCACCGGCAGGCGCGCGCCGTGGGCGACGGCCTGCGGACGGAGATGGAGTCGGAGGACCTGCTGGACATACCGGCATTCCTGCGCCGACAGGCGGATTGATGGCTTTTCGGTTCTGACGTTCCAGCTTGGCGCCCGCAGCCGCATTGCGGCGGCTGTGGGCGCCGGTTTTAAGCTTCGCACCGGCATGTGGTACCTTTGGCGCCGGATTGGATTGTTTGGAAGCCCTGGTTTCCCATGTTGAATCAACGAACCTTGAAGAATTCCATTAGGGCCACGGGAGTCGGCCTGCACACCGGCAAGAAGGTCCTGATGACGCTGCGTCCGGCTCCTCCGGACACCGGCATCGTTTTCCGCCGCACCGACGTCGACACCCCGGTCGACATCAAGGCCCACGCCGAGAACGTCGGCGACACCATGATGGGGACGACCCTGCACGGGGGCGACGTGAAGATCTCCACCGTGGAGCACCTCCTGTCCGCCCTCGCGGGCCTCGGGATCGACAACGCCCTGGTGGAGGTGAGCGCCGGCGAAGTGCCGATCATGGACGGCAGCGCCGGACCCTTCGTCTTTCTCCTGCAGTCCGCCGGCATCGAGGAACAGAAGGCGCCGAAGCGGTTCATCCGCATTCTCGAGAGCCTGCGGGTCGACGACGGCGACAAGTGGGCGCGCTTCGATCCCTACAACGGATTCAAGGTCAATTTCGAAATCGAATTCAACCACCCGACTTTCAAGAAGCATTCACAGGTCGCGTCCATGGATTTCTCCACCACCTCCTTCCTGCGGGAAGTGAGCCGGGCGCGCACTTTCGGCTTCATGCGCGATCTGGAGAGCCTGCGCGCGCGCAATTTGGCGCTCGGCGGCAACATGGACAACGCCATCGTCCTCGACGATTACCGCGTGCTCAACGAGGACGGCCTGCGTTACGAGGACGAGTTCGTCAAGCACAAGATCCTCGATGCGATCGGGGATTTGTACCTTCTCGGCCACAGCCTCATCGGCGAGTTCAGCGGCTACAAGTCGGGCCACGCGCTCAACAACAAGCTGCTGCGGGCGCTCATCGCGACCCACAGCGCGTGGGAGGAGGTGACGTTCGAGAGCCTGAAGGACGCGCCGATTTCCTACGTCGAAGCCGCGGCTGCGCGGGTTTGACACAGCCTCATCGCGGCAGCCTGCACGCGGCCTGAAACACGGCCGCGGGCCGCCCTTCGGCGACCATGTGCAGTTCCCGCTCCGCGAGGATTTCGAGGCCGGCCCGGATCAGGAGCCGGCTGAGCGCCTGCCGGCTGAAGAAGTTGATGTGCTCGTGCCAGTGCCGCTTCTTCCGGCCCGCCTCGCCGGCCCCCGGGGACGCCCGCATGAGTTCCTCGAACGGTACCTCGACGTAGAGAACGGTGCCGCCGCGCATCGTCTTGCGTAGCTCAACGAGCAGATCGAGCGGATACGGCACGTGCTCGAGCACGTGGCTGCACACCACGAGGTCGTATTCGGTGGATAGGGCGGTCTCCTCATCCACGCGCCGCGCGCCGTCCAGTACCGGCTTGTCGCTGATATCATAAATGTGGCACAGGCTGCGGCGGCCGGCGAACGGCGTGTTGCGGCCGGTGTTGCCGCCCCAATCGAGAACCCGCGGTCCCGGCGGCACGAAGGGCGCGAGAAGGGCTTCCACCTCGTGAAGATGCCCGATCGCTGAATCGAAGATCGTGTTGCGCCGGGCATAGCCCGGTTCGTAGTGTTCCCGCAATGCAACATAGTCCGTGCCCCGGTAGTCCGCATACAGGGCATCGAGTTCGGCCTGAGAAAAGCGGATGTCGAGAAACAGCAATCCGCAATCCGTGCAGGATAGGGTATTGCAAATCGAATAGGCCATGCCGCGACGTATCGTCATGAGACCCCAGCTCTCGTCGATCTCGACCGGCGCCCAGCCCAGGGCACGGTGTGCGACAAAGGGCATCAGGATCGCCGGCGAAGCGCCGAGCCGCGTGCTTCCGCAGCACACGCAGGCATGGGCATTCCGTCCCGCTTCCGATGAGTCTCTTTTCATAGCGCTAACCCCAGCTCATGGCGAAATCCTCAACCCCGCAAGCCGGCTGCGTACCGTGCCACAAGCGGTGAAAGAACCGCGTCGAGCGAGTACTCCGGCGCGATCAGCGGCGCGACACGCGACACGTACGGAACCGACAGCCAGCCGGCCACGTCACGCCGCTCGATCGCGATTTCCCGGCCCAGCTGTTGCGCCGCGAAGCGGGCGATCAGTCCGAGGCTGAAGGTGCCGTTGAGCGGCGTCGCCGGCCGCGCTTCTCCGGGCGCGTCCAAAAAGGCGTTGATCTGACGCTCTAGAAAACTTTCGTCGACCCAGGACCGCGGTTCGTCGGGCATGCCCATCCCGACACGCGCGCTTTCGCAGGCCTGCCGGACGACGTCCACCCAGCCGGTGGCGGCCGCTTCGAATGAGCGGGGGCCGATGACCACGAACAATCGAGGGCAATAGGCCGGGCAAGAGAGGCGGCTTGCGAATCCTTCCAGGCGCAACTTGGCGCGCTTGTAACATCGATGCCACTCGGTCTTGATCAAGGCGTCGTCGAACTCGGCGACCCCGGAGGAAAATGCCAGGAGGCCGGCCAGGCCGCCCCGCGAATTCAACCGTTCCAGGAACGTCGATTTGGCGTCTTCGTGCGCCGACATCGCCGCCAGCGAGCCGTGGTCGATCGAGGCGTCGATCACCGCGTAGCGCCCCGGCGGCGGTTCGACTTCGTGAATATTGCCGATGCGGGATCCGCCGTACACGAGATCGCCATTGCGCAACAGGCTGCCGCAGGGCATGCGCCGTGCGCTCATGAGCTCCGAGCAGAGCTTGCCCAGGCGCCCCGATGCGCCGAAGAGCAGGCACCTACTCCCGGCCTGGTTCAGCATGATCGGCGGCGATGCGGCGTGCGAGTTCATCCCGATAGTGCGCCAACCTGGCGGCGAGCTCGTCCGAGAGGTAGGGGAACTGATCGTCCAGGCCGGGACTCTGGAACTGACCGCCGGATATCCTGGACACCAGCCGCGGGGTCCGGCTGCGCTCGGGGTCGACGCAGACGCGAACGATGCGCTTGCCGGGCCGCAGCGCCCGATCGAGCTTGCTCCCGATCTCGCCGTTGTTCCGGATCTCTTCGAATTCGAAGTCGAACGCCGACGCGAGCGCCGGCCAATGCGGGAACTTCAGATACTTGAGGTCCGATCCCACGCGCCGGCCGCCCAAATGCATGTCCTGGCTGGTGCGGATCGAGTTGTAACCGCCGTTGTCCAGGATGAAGAGGGTAACGTGCTGCGGACAGGATGACACGGTGGCGAGTTCCTGCAGGTTGAACATGGCGGATCCATCGCCCGTAATGCAGATCACGTGCTCGTACAGGCCCGAATCGCACAGCCCAACCGCGGCCGGAAGGTCCCATCCCAATTGTCCGCAGTGCGAGGACACGTAAAAATCCTGTCCGACCGCCAGGGTCGCCGCGTGGGAGAACGCCAGCATGTCGAGCGAGATGCCCCCGGACAGGCCGACCTGCGCCGGCAGCCGGCGCGCGAGCTCGAGGGCAAAGAGGTAGGGATCCACGTCGTCCGGACCGAGATTGTTCCTGACCTCCCAGTCCACGGGCAGCAAGGCTGATACTTGCGCGACGAACGCCTGCCACGGCTCGAAGCGACCCGATCGGCGCAGGGTCGCGGCGCGCAGCCGGGCGAAATCCACGTCGCGAATGTCGACGGTGAGCTTCTCGAAATCCGCGCATTCCCGGCCGAGGCGCAGGTAAGGGTCCGCGTTCACGGCGAGCACGGCCTTGCCGGAAAAGAAGCGCACGCGATCGAACCCGGTGTTGTCGATGTCGAGACCGGCGCCGATGGCGATCAGGCCATCGGCCTCGTGCAGCACTTGATTCGCCGCGCGCCGGCCCGTCGGCCCGAAAAATCCCAGATTGTTGGCCGCCGCCGCTGCAATGGTATGGTTCGAGCCGATCGAGGTGACAAATGGCAGCCCGATGTCCGCGAGAAACGTGCGGTAGGGCGTCCCGCGCATGACCGGCTCCGCCCCGCGCCCGACCATGAACAGGGGCTTGCGGACCCGGTCGAGGAAGCGTCCGACCACGCCGCTGATGTCGCGCCGGCGCCGCCGCACCGGGGCGGGGCATGCCGGCGCATCCGCCGCCGGCGCCATGCCCTGAACATCGAGCGGCACGCTGAGCCACACCGGGCCCGGCCGGCCCGATGCCGCCAGGTGAAGCGCGCGGGCGACCGTTGCTTCGACGTCGTCGGTGGGTCCGAGCTCGATGAACTGCTTCACGGTGCCGCGGGCGAGGCTTCGCGTATCGGCGTCCTGGGGAAACGTGAAGCGCTGGGTGCGGTAAGCCGTGACGATGTTGGATCGCTTCGCGCCCGAGATGAACACGCATGGCACCGAGTTCAGAAAGCAGCTGAAGGCTCCCGCAACGGCGTTGGCCACTCCCGGCCCGATGGTGACGAGGCACACGGCGGGCTCACTGTGGGCGCGGGCGTAGGCTTCCGCGGCATAGGCCGCGGCCTGCTCGTGGTGGAAGAATCGGGTGCGCAAACCGGCGCAGCGGCCCGCGGCATCCACCAAGAACATGATGCCGCCGCCGCTCACGCAGGTGCAATAACGCACTCCGCGCGCGGTCAACGCCGAAAACAGGCGATCAGATTTGGTGGTCACGGCGGCCCGGCTCCATCTTCCTCACCGAACGATTCCAAGGGGGAGCGCCAGTATCGGCGCGCCGGCGCCGCTCCGTACAGCAACTTCCGTTCCGACCGGTGCTTGGTTCACGGTTTTCACGCCAACCCGGCGAATTCGATCAAGGCCGCGCTCGCGCGGGCAACGTTGCCGCCCTGGCGCGCGAGAAAATCCGCGAGATCCGCGCGCGCTACGACTGCGATCTCGGCGTATTCCCCGCTCGCGCAACCGCGGTGCCGCGCCGTCATCTCTTCGGCCGACAGGGGCGAGCGGAGAGAGATTCCGACATCGATCACGTGCGATTCCGTGTCCTCGACCAGGCAGAATGGGGAAACCTTCGTCACCGCCTCCGCGGTCAGGCCCGCCTCTTCGGCCAGTTCCACCATGAGTTGCGCGCGATAATCCACATCTGCGCCCACCGCGACGCGGCTCACGTCCAATCCTCCGGAGGGACACAGCTCCCACGAGCCGGCATCTTGAGTCACCGAGCCCGCGCGCCGGCCGAACAACAGGCCGGCGGGGCACTCGAGCATGCCCGAAACGGCAACGGGCCGGATCTTCAAGTCATGAAAGAGTTCGGGGCGGCCAATTTGCGCGATCAGGAGCCGGTATTCGACGACCTCCCCCAGGATCGAGTCCGGATCGACCTCGACGGCTGAGAGAATCCTGCCGTTGAACAAGCCGGTTCCGCGGCGGGATTGCTCGGCCTGCCAAAGCCGCTCGACCTCGGCGCTCATGCCGGCCGTGAGTGCGGGACCTGCGGCACCCAACCGGATGCGGGCGGACGGCTCGAATCGCGTCACTCGGAGCATGCAATCCCAGGAAGCCGGCTGGCAGGCCGAACTGCTATGTTAGAGGTCCGTCGGAATGGCGGGGAAGAGCGTATTAGGGTGTCGTACCAGATGAGCGCCATTGTATTCGAAACCTGCCTGCCCATAGAAGATCACGCCAGAATTGCCATGGCCTGGCGCAACGATCCCGTCACCCTGTCGATGTCGTTCCACCGCCGCGAGAAGATCTGGGAGAGTTTCTGGCCCGAATATCGGACCACGTATTTTTCGGGCGCACCGGATCTGCATCCGGTGTTTGCGGTGCTCGACGGAGAGCGGATCGGCTTTCTCAGATTCAATCCGGTCCCGCACCCGTCAGGGCTCCCGCACCGGACGGTCGACCTGTCCATCAACATCTCCCCCAAGTGGCGCGGCAAGGGACTGGGCCGGCAGGTGATCGCCGCCGCGCTCGAGCGGCTCGGATCCCTTGGCGTCGAAAGCGTACATGCCGAGGTCCTTATCCATAACCACGCGTCGATCAGGACGTTCAAGGCGGCCGGCTTTCAACTCTTGGGCCGCGCGGAGAAGCCGAATCCCGAAACCGGGGAAGCGGACCGCATCGTGCGGTTCGTCGCCGAACTATGGAAGCCCCGGGCGATATTCTTCGACCTCGATGGCACGCTCGCGGACAGCCTCGCCGTGATGCGCCATGCTTACTCCCGATTCCTGGGGAGCTTTCACGTGCAGGGCACGGACGACGAGTTCGCGTCCCTCAATGGACCGCCTCTGGCGGAGATCGTCCGGCGGCTGGCCGCGGCCCACGGGATCGCGGGCGACCCCGAGGAACTGGAGACGCGCTATGGGGAGATCATCGACGAGGCCTACGAATTCGTGGCGCCGGCGCCGGGAGCGGCGCAGTGCCTCGAGAAGGCGAAGGAACTAGGATGCGTGGTGGGGATCGTCACCTCGAATTCCAACCTCCGGACCCGGCGGTGGTTGGACAGCGCGGGCTTCTCCCGGTGGGTCGACGTCGTCGTGTCGGGCGATGACGTGCGGCATGGTAAACCCGATCCGGAGGGCTATGTGTTGGCGACTCGGCGGGCCGGCTGCCCGGCCTCGAGAATCCTGGCGATCGAGGACTCGCGGCAGGGCGCGCGGGCGGCGCTGGCCGCAGGATTGAAGACCTTTCGCCTCGCCGAATCGGCCGGCGGTTTCGCCGAATCGGCCGGCGGCGTCGCCGATGCCGCGGGCGCGGTGCCGATCCGCCGCTTGTGCGATATTTTCGACGCGCGTCCCTTCGTCGGGTGACCCGCCATGCTAGGGTTTCGCCCATCATGAAGCCGATGGTTCCATACGCGCGACAGTCCATCGACGAGTCGGACATCGCCGCCGTCGAGGCCGCCTTGCGGTCCGACTGGCTGACCCAGGGACCGGCGGGGCCCGCCTTCGAGGAGGCACTGTGCCGTCTGTGCGACGCCAAGCATGCGGTCGCCGTGTGCAACGCCACGTCCGCCTTGCACATCGCCTGCCTGGCGGCAGGCCTGGGGCCGGGCGATTGGCTGTGGACCTGCCCGAACACCTTCGTCGCATCCGCCAACTGCGCGAGGTATTGCGGCGCGAACGTGGACTTCGTCGACATGGACCCTCACACCTGGTGTCTCGACGCGGGCGCTCTGGAAGCCAAGCTCGCCGCGGCCAGTGCATCCGGAAAGCTGCCGAAGGTCGTGATTCCGGTGGCCTTCGGCGGGCGCAGCTGCGACATGCGCAAGGTCAAGGAATTGTCGGAGCGGTTCGGCTTCGTCGTGATCGAGGACGCCTCCCACGCCGTCGGCGCTCTCCATGCCGGCCGTCCCGTCGGCTGCGGCGATTGCGCGCACATGACGGTGTTCAGCTTTCATCCGGTGAAGATCGTCACCACCGGGGAGGGCGGCGCCGTGCTGACCAACGATGCGGCCTATCACGAGCGCCTGACGCGCCTGCGCAGCCACGGCATCGTTCGCGACGCCGGGAAATGCGAACTCGGAGACGTCGGGCCCTGGTATTTCGAGATGCAGGAGCTGGGCTTCAATTACCGGATGACGGACTTGCAGGCGGCGCTCGGCTCGTCGCAGCTGGCGCGGCTCGGCGGCTTTCTCGAGCGGCGGCGATTCCTCGCGGGCCGCTATGCGCACCTGCTGGCGCAACTGCCCCTGACATTGCCGTGCGCATCGGCGGAGTCGGCCTGGCATTTGTACGTGGTGCGACTGTCGTTGCCGCACATTCCACGAAGCCACCGCGAGGTGTTCGAACGATTGCGGAGCGCGAACATCGGAGTGAATCTTCATTACATTCCGGTGCATCTGCACCCCTACTACCGGCGCCTCGGGTTTGCTCCGGGGGATTTCCCGAACGCGGAGCAATACTACCGGGAGGCGATCAGTCTGCCGATGTTTGCCGGCTTGAGAGACGCGGACCAGGAGCGGGTCGCCGACGAGCTCCGGAAGGCGGTGGCATGAACGCCGCAGACGAGGGCGTTTCGATCGCCGGACGTCGTATAGGCCGCGACCAGCCGCCCTTCATCATTGCTGAGCTGTCGGGCAACCACAACGGATCCCTGGAACGCGCGCTGCAGATCGTCGAGGCGGCCGCTCACAGCGGCGCGCACGCGCTCAAGCTGCAGACCTATACGCCGGACACCATGACGCTCGACCTGGATGCCGGCGAGTTCCGCATCGACGACCCGGCGAGCCCCTGGAATGGCCGGTCCCTGTACGAGCTGTATGGCACGGCGCACACGCCCTGGGAATGGCACCGCCCGATATTCGACCGCGCGCGCGCGCTCGGCATGCTGTGCTTTTCCACGCCGTTCGACGACACGGCGGTTGAGTTCCTCGAGAGCCTCGGCGTTCCCGCGTATAAGATCGCCAGCTTCGAGAACACCGATTTGCCGCTCATCCGCCGCGTGGCGGGGACCGGAAAGCCGATGATCATATCGACCGGCATGGCGTCCATAGCCGAGCTCGGCGAGGCCGTGGACGCGGCGCGGCGCGCCGGCTGCAAGGATCTGATTCTGCTCAAATGCACGAGTTCGTATCCGGCGTCGCCCGAGAACACCCATTTGAATACCATCCCCCACATGCGCGGGCTGTTCGGCTGCGAGGTCGGATTGTCCGATCATACGATGGGCGTGGGCGCGGCCGTGGCCGCGGTGGCGCTCGGCGCCAGCGTGATCGAAAAGCATTTCACCTTGCGCCGCTCCGACGGCGGCGTTGATTCGGCCTTCTCCCTGGAGCCGCAAGAGATGGCGCTCCTGGTGACCGAGACGGGACGCGCGTGGCAGGCGCTGGGCGGGGTCCAGTACGGGGCCGGCGAGGAGGAGGGCAAATCGAAGGTGTTCCGCCGCTCGTTGTACGTCGTGAGAGACATCGCTCCCGGGGAGCCGCTGACGGCAGAGAACGTGAGAGCCATACGGCCGGGCTTGGGATTGAGCCCCAAGTTTCTCGACGTGGTCTTAGGGCTGCCGGTGAATCGGGCGCTCAAGCGCGGCGCCCCGCTGACCTGGGACGTCTTGAAGGTCAACCGGTCCGCAACGCCTCGATCGTGAGGAAATTGGGATTGCTGTCCGACCGATATTCGAATCCGGGCGCAACCGGGTCCCCCCGCTCACCGAGCTTGTTCACCGCGTAGTCGTAGCTCGTGTTGTGAAAGCGGATCGCGGGTTGAATGACGTAATGGTCGTGAAATTCGAGCACCAGCCGCGAATCGTCCGCGGGGCACATGACCTCGTGCAATTTCTCGCCCGGGCGGATGCCGATGACGTCGAACTTGCCCCGGCCGGCCATGCTTTCCACCAGATCGACCATGCGGACCGAAGGGATCTTCGGGACGAAAATCTCCCCGCCCTGCATCCGTGTGAAGGCCTTCAGGACGAACTCCACGCCTTCGGTCAGCGTGATCCAGAAGCGCGTCATGTCCTCGTGCGTGATCGGCAGCCGTTCTGCGCCCTTGGCGAGCAATGAGCGGAAGAGCGGCACGACGGAACCGCGAGAACCGACGACGTTTCCGTACCGCACGACGGCAAACTGCGGGCCGCCGCGGCCCGCCATGTTGTTGGCGGCCACGAAGATCTTGTCCGACGCGAGTTTCGTGGCGCCGTACAGGTTGATGGGGTTGGCCGCCTTGTCCGTGGAGAGTGCGATGACCTTCTCCACTCCGAGCTCGATCGCGGCGGTGATCACATTCTCGGCGCCGTGGATGTTCGTCTTGATGCACTCCAGGGGATTGTATTCGGCGGCTGGCACCTGTTTCAGCGCGGCGGCATGCACGACGAAGTTGACGTCGCGCATCGCGAGCTTGAGGCGCGCCTGGTCGCGCACGTCCCCGATGAAATAGCGCATGCAGGAGGCATCGTAGGTCTGCTGCATCTCGGACTGTTTCAGCTCGTCGCGCGAATAGACGATCAGGCGCGCCGGCTTGTACCGGGCCAGCACCGTCTGGACGAAATGCTTCCCGAAGGAACCCGATCCGCCCGTTACCAATACCGTCTTTCCATTGAACATGCGTTCGCCTCGTCTTCTTCGCCATCCCATCGATGAGCTTACATAAGATGCCGCATGGCTACTGTGTCGAGCAGCACTCTCCGGCGCATTTGCCGTCCGCCGCGGTCAGGTCGCGGCATGGGGCCGGCTCGGGCAGCGGTACAAACGGATTTGCCCCGGGGAATCACCTTTCGAAGGCACGGTCGCCGCCGGCGCCGTCCCGAGATCCGCGGCCGACACCAGGAACGCGAATTCGCCGGTCGCGCACGCCGCCCGGAGCTGCTGGCGGGAAAGGGTCATCCCGGTGCCGGCGCCTTCCCAATCCAGGAACGTCGCCGGATCGATGGCGGGTCCCAATGCATCCGATCGGCGCTTCAATTCCCGGGCGCCCTGGAACGAAAACACCAGGCCCGAGGTTTGCAGCACCGACAAGTAGCTTGGCCGGTCGAGCAGAATCCAGGCGCCGACCGGCGATTCCAGCCAGGCCACCTCGGCACCCGGAGGAATCAGGTCCCGAAAGACCGCAAATTGCGCGACCCGCTGCGGCGGATAGTTGCGTTGGGTCCAGCTGGTCCAGGTGTGGGGAATCAGGGCGACACATCCCGCCGCGGCGATCACCCCCAGCGCAGCCAACCCGAGGCGCTTGGCGGGCCGTCGAGCCAACCACCAGGCGCCCACAAACAGGGCCGCGGGCGCGCTGCCGTCGTGAGCGAAGCTCATGACCCGGCGCAGCCACTCGGGAATGTTCGGGTCGAGATAATGCGATTCCGTGAACTCTAGGTTCGATGCCAGCCGCCAAGCGACGGCAATGGCGAGCATCCCTATGGAACCCAGGAACACCCAGCGGATTTCGGCCGCCCGCAGGCGTTGCCCCACCGCGAGCGGCACCAGCGCCATTGCCGCGGCGGCGAGCGCGTAGGGAGTGGCGCCAAAAATCCAGCCGGAGAGCAGCAGCAGCAAGGTCGCCAGCCCCGCGCGGTTCATCCCCCAGAGCGCGCGGGCGACGGCCGGCAGCAATAGCGCCGACACGACGGTGCCCAGCCAAAGCCAGCGCCACGGCTGCAGCTGCGTGACGGGCACGAGGTGCAGCAGGTCGCAGCCGCCGAAGGTGAGTGCGAGGCCGCTCGTGCAAGTCATGAGGGTGATCTTGGCCAGCAGGCGGCCCGGTGGGGGCAGCACCAGCAGGCCCACCAGCAACGTGACCAGGGTGACGGCGGCGCGCGCTCCGTCGTCGATGGTCCAGAATTCCAGAAACAGGTAGGGACTGCGATGCTCGACCCACGTCAGCCACTCGGCATCGAAGCGTCCCAGGGGCCCCGGCGGCACGGCGCAGGACGTCAAAACCCATGCCGCCACGGCAGCGGCAGCCAACCCGGCCATGACGGGCCGGCGTTCCCCCATGTACCGCCAGTAGAGCGCGACGATGCCGGCCATGGCCATGAGGGGATGCAGCAGTGCGGCGCCCGCCATGAGCAGCGTGGCCGTCCGCTTCGAGTCTTGCAGTGCGGCCGCCAGGCCGGCGAGGGAGAGGGCCTCGGCCGCCATCCGGGGAGTGAGGAAGGACTCCAGGCACGTGAAGATGTGGCCGGAGCCATAGTCGCCCGGCACCGCGATCAACAGGCCCAAGCCGAGGACCGCCATCGGAACCGGCATGACCGTCCGAGCCAGGACCCAGGCGCAGGCGAGCAGCGCGGCCTGAGACGCGAGGGTCAGCGCGGCCGCCGCCGGTTCGACGCCCAACCAGTGGGCGGTCGCCGCATAGATCGGGCTGAAGAGGGTGAACCGGTCCTGGGAGCCGAATTTCAGAAACACGTCGGACGACAAGGACTCCGGGCTCAGGCGGGCCAGGGCTTGGAGGGTATAGAGGCCCGCATCGTGAAAGATCCCTGCATAGGCATGCGACAGCGCCCAGGTGGTAACACCCAACAGCATCAGCACGACCATGCCCGGCTTGGAGAGGGCGCCGCCTTCCAATGGTGATTCGACCATGCTGCATTATGTTTATAGGGCGGCAGTCGAGGCGTGATCTGCGTCTTAAGGTGGGGACGGCACGACCCGGATGCGCACGCTTTGAATGTCGGCGCCGAGGGCCGCGCCGACGCGCAGCCGCAAATCGTCCGTGGCATAGCGCAGCCGGGTGGCGTAGGCCCCGCCATTCACGCCAATGGTCAGCCGGCCGTGTTCGAATCCTGCGCTCACGGTGGCTTGCGCGAGCTCGGGAGATAGCGCCGCTCGAACGGCCTGCAGAGCCAAGCTGCGGTCGGCGGTCCGCGCCTTGAGCGTGCTCAGCCGCTTTCCACCTACCCGCAGCAACTCTTTGATACTTTTGGGTTTATCCAATATGTTGCCTATTTGCAACACGAAATTATGGCCATCGCAGGCCGGATTTCCTTGTCTTGATGCCCCTTATTCTGCATAGTTTATTACTTTAAAGCGCCAAGCCTTTGCGCGGTGGACAAGATCCGCCAGCGTTGGAGCGATATCCCTATGAACGTCATCTTCGTCGGCCGCAAGTCAGGCCGCGTCAAGCAACTCGATTTGCGCCAGCCGCTGGTGGTCGTGGCGGCGTTGGCGTTGGTATTTGGAATCGTCGGGGGCGCTTTTTCGATCGGCATGAGCTTGGGTGAGGGCCACCGCTCCTCCAACCCCCTCGACCAACTGGGCGGCTGGTCCGCTGAACTCGTGCACCAGAAATCGCAGATCGACGACCTGCGTCGGGTATTGCAGGACAAGGTCAATGCGCTCGCGATGCGGGTCGGCCAGATGAACGCGAACGTGATCCGGCTCGATGCGCTGGGCCGCCGCCTGACGCGGATGGCGAATCTGGACGACGGGGAATTCGACTTCAGCAAACCGCCGCCGCAGGGCGGCGGCGAGACCGCGGAGGGTCAGCCGGCGCAGATCCCCAGCCTCACGGCCATGGTCGACGAGCTGCAGGGGCAGCTGTCCAGCCGCGAACAGCAGCTCGGCGTGCTGGAGAATCTCATCCTGACCCGGGAACTCAACAAGCAGGTATATCCGGAAGGCCGGCCGGTGGAGGAGGGCTGGATTTCGTCTTATTTCGGCCGGCGCCCGGATCCTTTCACCGGCTACACGGTGGTGCACAAGGGCGTCGATTTCGCGGCCCCCGAGGGGACCCGAGTATCCGCCGTGGCGGCGGGGCTGGTGACCTTCGCCGGCGAGAAGGCCGGCTATGGCCAGATGGTGGAGATCAATCACGGTAACGGCTTGGCCACCCGGTATGGCCACAACGAGAAGCTGCTGGTGAAGGAAGGCGACATGGTGCGCAAGGGCCAGGAAGTGTCGCTGATGGGCTCGACCGGCCATTCGACCGGCCCCCATCTGCATTTTGAGGTGCTCAAGAACGGCGCGCAGGTGGATCCGTTACGCTTCATCGGCGAAGACCGGTAGGGCGCCAGGGCCCACCCGGACGGGGCGCCGCGCCGCGCTCCCGTCCCCGACAGAAAACGATTTCCCGCCCCTACGGTCTATCCGTACAATAGCCAGTTTTTCAAGGACTCCCTCCGCGTGTGGAAGCTTCTGACTCGTGTTTTCGGCAGCCGTAACCAGCGACTCATCAAGGAACTGAGCCGCACGGTTTCGGCGATCAACGCCCTCGAGCCCGGTATCAAGGCGCTGGCGGACGACCAGTTCCCCGAGAAGACACGGGAGCTGAAGGCGCGCTTCGCCGCGGGCACCGCGCTCGAGGACCTGGTGCCGGAGGCCTTCGCGCTGGTGCGCGAGGCCTCGCGCCGCAAGCTCGGGTTGCGCCACTTCGACGTACAGCTGATCGGCGGCCTCGCACTGCACTCGGGAAAAATCGCCGAGATGCGCACCGGCGAGGGCAAGACGCTCATGGCGACGCTGCCGGCGTACTTGAACGCCCTCTCGGGCGACGGCGTGCACGTGGTCACGGTGAACGAATACCTCGCTCAGCGCGACTCGGATTGGATGGCGCCCGTCTACCGTTTCCTCGGCTTCGATGTGGGCGTCATCAAGAACGCCCAGACGCAGGAGGAGAAGCGCGCGGCGTATGCCTGCGATATCACCTACGGCACCAACAATGAGTTCGGCTTCGATTACCTGCGCGACAATCTGGCGTTTCGCCTCGAGGACCGCGCCCAGCGGAAGCTCTCCTTCGCGATCATCGACGAGGTGGACTCGATCCTGATCGACGAGGCCCGCACGCCGCTGATCATCTCGGGCCCCGCCGAGGAGAGCACGGAACTCTACATCAAGATCAATACCTTGATCCCGCGGCTCGTCAAGCAGAAGGAGGAGGACGGCCCCGGCGATTATGCGGTGGACGAGAAGACCAAGCAGACCACGCTCACCGAGGACGGCCACCAGAAGGTCGAGGAGCTGATGGCGGAGATCGGGCTGCTTCGCGACGGCGAGAGCCTGTACGATGCGACCAACATCAAGTTGATGCATCACCTGAACGCGGCGCTGCGCGCCCACGCCTTGTACAAGCGCGACGTGGAGTACATCGTGCGCCAAGGCGAGGTCATCATCGTCGACGAGTTCACCGGCCGCACCATGCCGGGACGGCGCTGGTCCGACGGCCTGCATCAAGCGGTCGAGGCGAAGGAAGGGGTCAAGGTCCGCGAGGAGAACCAGACCGTCGCGTCGATCACCTTCCAGAACTTCTTCCGGCTGTATGCGAAATTGTCGGGCATGACCGGCACGGCCGACACCGAGGCCTTCGAGTTCCAGCAGATCTACGGTCTCGAGGTCGTGGTCATCCCGACGCACAAACCGATGATCCGCAAGGACAACCCGGACCTCGTGTTCCTGTCGGAGAACGACAAGTTCCAGGCCATCCTCGAGGACATCCAGGATTGCGTGAAGCGCGGCCAGCCTGCGCTGGTCGGTACCACGTCCATCGAAACGTCGGAGCGGCTGGCGAAATTGCTCACCGCAGCCAAGATTCCCCATGCCGTGCTGAATGCCAAACAGCACGAGCGCGAGGCGCACATCGTCGCCGAAGCCGGGCGGCCGGGCGCCGTCACCATCGCCACCAACATGGCCGGCCGCGGAACCGACATCGTCCTCGGAGGCAGCCCGCAGGCCCAGATCGATGCCGTCGCGGCGACCGACGAGGCGGAAGTGAAGCGCATTCGGGAGGAATGGGGCAAGCGGCACGACGAAGTGGTGTCCGCGGGCGGCCTGCACATCATCGGCACGGAACGGCACGAATCCCGCCGCATCGACAACCAACTGCGCGGCCGGTCGGGGCGCCAGGGCGACCCGGGCTCGAGCCGGTTCTATCTCTCCCTCGAAGACAATCTGATGCGCATTTTCGGCGATCCGACGCGCATGAAGGCGCTGATGACGCGCGTCGGAATGAAGCAGGGCGAGGCCATCGAGAGCGGCATGCTCACGCGCCAGATCGAACGCGCGCAGCGGCGGGTGGAGCAGCATAACTTCGACGCCCGAAAGCAATTGCTCGAATACGACGACGTGGCGAACGATCAGCGCCGCGTGATCTATCAGCAGCGCACCGACCTCATGAGCGCCGAGGACGTGGCGGAGGCGGTCAAGGGCATCCGCGAGGAGGTGGTCGCGCAGCTCGTCGACCAGTACCTGCCGGGCGGCGCCGCCGAGGAACAGTGGGACGTGCCCGGCCTGGCGCAGGCCATCGAGCGGGACTTCGGCCAGGCGCTGCCCGTCGTCGAGTGGGTGAAGGCCGAGGAGGCGGGCGACGGCTCCGCCTTGAAGCACAAAATCGTGGGCGCTCTCGAACAGGCGTACGTGCAGAAAGAGACCAGCATCGGTGCGCAGGTCATGCGCTACATCGAAAAAGAGGTCATGCTGCGGACCCTCGACCAGCATTGGCGCGAGCATCTGGCCGCGATGGATTACATGCGGCAGGGCATTTTCCTGCGCAGCTACGCGCAGAAGAATCCCAAGCAGGAGTACAAGCGCGAGGCCTTCGAGTTGTTCTCGGCCATGCTGGACCGCATCAAGTTCGACTCGGTGACGACGGTGTCGAAGATCCAGGTGCGCAGCCAGCAGGAAATCGAGCGCGAGGAACTGGAGCGCCAGCAGCGACTGGCGCGTGCGCTGCAGCTGCAGCACGCGGAGGCGGTTTCGCCGATCCAGGCGGCCGGCTCGGAACCGCTGCCCCCGCCGGGAGGCCCGAACTTCGGCCCATTCGGATCCGCCGACGGCGCCCCGCTGGAAGCGGATCCGCGCGCTGCGGCACCGGCGGCTCCGTACGTGCGGGACCTGCCCAAGGTGGGACGCAATGAGCCGTGTCCCTGCGGATCCGGAAAGAAGTACAAGCACTGCCACGGCGCGTTGCAGCAAGCGAGCGGTTGATCAGCGAGGGGGCCAAGCGCGCGGCCATCCACGTCGTCGCCGGCGCGGTGTTCGGCCGCGATGGCCGGGTGCTCATCGCGCAGCGGCTTCCGGGTAAGCATCTGGCCGGCGCCTGGGAATTTCCGGGCGGCAAGCTGGAACCGGGGGAGACGCGCGCGGCGGGATTGGCCCGCGAGCTGCGGGAGGAACTCGGCATCGACATTCACCAGCCGCGTCCCCTGATCCGGATCCGGCATGCCTACGCCGTCGGCGAGGTGCTCATCGATGCGTGGGTGGTGACCCGATACGACGGCGAGCCGCAGGGCCTCGACGGACAGGCGCTGCGGTGGTGCGGCCATGAAGATCTGGCGTCGGCCGGATTGCTGCCCGCGGACCGGCCGATCGTTCGTGCCCTCCAGTTGCCGCCGCGGCTCACGCAGGCATCGACCGCATCCTTCCACGTGGGCGAGGCCGGCCCTGCATCGCGCAGCCCGGAGGGGTCCGCTCGCCCGAGCCGCGGACTATTGCGCGGGGTATGGTGCTCGATGGCAGGCGAGGCCGCGGCAGCCGCTCGCGAAGGAGCAGATTTCGTCGTGATGCGCCACGTCATGGAGGGCTCTGAAGTCGAGCGGTTGTGCGGCGAGATCTGCATACCGGTCTACATTCGGGCACCCACCCCGGAATGCGCCTTCGCCCTGGGCGCCAGCGGGGTGAGCGACATCGCGCCCTGATCTGCGCGATCGATCACACCGTCGCCCGCCGTTCGGGCCGGGCAGTCGGGGTCTCCCGGCACTCCGAGACCTGTGCACGGCACCGCAAGACATAATCTGTTATTTTTCCCCCGATGTTCCGCCTCTCGACAGCCCACGCCGCGACCGCGCTCGAGCCGATTGACCGGATCGCGATCGGCTATCTGGCTCTGCCGCTGGCCTTGTTCCTGGGGGGATGGTTTCAATGGTGGGTGGCACTCCCGGCGCTCGCCTGCATGGCGTACGCGCTCCGGCCGTTGTGGGGCGGCGCCCAACCCGTGATCCGGGTGCCGGTGACCCGGCTGCAACTCGTCGTGGCCGTGTCCGCCGGATGCGCCTGGGCTCTGCTCGGCGGCGCCGACCACCTGGTGTTCGCCAACGCCGATTGGCACATTCGCGATGCGGTGTTGCACGATCTGGTCGTCTCGCCGTGGCCGGTCGGCTATGGCCCGCTCGACGGCGAGGAGAGCATCCTGCGGGCGCCGGTCGCGTTCTATCTGCCGGCGGCTCTGGTGGGGAAAGGGCTCGGACTCTCCGCCGCGCACGTCGCCATGGGATTGTGGACGGCGGTGGGCGCGACGCTGTTCCTGCTGCAGGTGATGTCCCTCATGCCGTCGCGCACGGGCGCGTTCGTCGCGATCCTCGTCGTCATTTTCTTCAGCGGGCTCGACATCGTCGGAAGCCTCTTGAACGACGGCCCGCGTTTCCGGTACGACTGGAACATCACCACTCACCTGGAGTGGTGGGCGGGCAAATACCAGTATTCATCCATGACGACGCAGCTGTTCTGGGTGCCGAATCATGCGTTGGGCGGCTGGCTGACCATCGGCATGCTCTGGCGGAACAAGCGCAACGACGGCTTCAATGCCGTGCTGCCCCTCGTCGTCGTCGCGGCGGCGCTCTGGTCGCCGCTCACCGCGGTCGGCTTGGCGCCGTTCGTGTTGCTGCACGCGATCGAGGATTCGGTCCGTGCGCGCTCCTTGAAGCTCCTGGATCCCCGGATCTGGGCACCCGCCGCGTTGATCGGAATCCTGGTTTCCGGCTACCTGATCATGGATCCGGGCCGGATACCGAAAGGCGTGGCGCTGGGAGGCCGCGACGGAGACCTGGTCCTCGACCTGCTGCAACAGGCGCAATTTTTTCTGCTCGAGGCGGGCTTCATCGGGGCGGCCATCCTCGCCATCCGGCCCACCGCGGAGGTCGTGCTCGCGCTCGTGATCCTCGCGCTGCTGCCCCTGGTGTACCTGGGGCCGGGAAACGACTTCGTCATGCGCGCTTCGATTCCCAGCCTCACGGTGCTCGCCATCGGGGCGGGTCTCGCCCTCGTTGCTCATTCGAAGGATGGGGCCCCCAAGCGAATGAAGGCCGTCCTGGCGGCGCTCCTGCTCGTCGGAGCCGTCACCCCGCTGGAGGAGATCGCGCGCTCGATCTTCCTGCCGGTGTGGCCGATCAACATGGAGGCGACGTTGATCGACGCCAGTTGCGGGAGCTTCGCAGCCCACTACGTCGCCCGCCTGGGAAAGGACCCGCTGGCCCGGGCCATGCGCCCGGTCAATCCGCTGCCTCGCGGGCAGGGCCGGACCTTCGCTTGCGGCAATCCCGCCATCGAACTCATGTGGAGCTGGACCTTCTTTCCACGCCACGACGTGCGCCGCGACAGCCAGTGGAAATCGTCCGCACAAGTCAAGTCCGAACATCCTTGAGGTCGCCTTGTCCCACGTCATCCCGTCCGCCCCGATCGGCACCGAACCCCAGTTGAGCGGGGGAATGCTCATTCATTGCGGCCCGGCGCCATCCCGCGAGGCGTTGATCGTGTTGACGTCAGCGGATTCGGAGGGATACCTGCGTGCCGCGCCGGTGGTGGCCGCCGCCCCGCCGGAACCGTCCTCGGGCGCCGCGTTGGACCCGGCAGACTTCATCGAGGGCGGAATTTCGGGATGGCTGCGTCTCGATCGAATCTCCTGGCGCCGCCTCGAGAACGCGCAAGCCGCCGGAATGCTCAAGCCCGCCGCATTGGCCCGGCTGCATCGGGCGCTGTGCAAGCAGGAGGCGCGGGAATACGCGGAAGTCGCATTTCGTCCGGCCTCGTTCGTGCCGGGCAAGACGGTCATACCGCCGTCGGGCAAGGTCATCGGATCGCGGGAACTCGAACTGCTCGTGGAATCCTCGCTGGACGGCTGGCTGACCACCGGGCGTTTCAACGACGCCTTCGAGCGCCGGCTTGGCCGGTTTCTCGGGCGCCGGCACGTACGCACGACCAACTCCGGTTCCTCGGCGAACCTGCTGGCGATGTCAGCGCTCACCTCGCCGCTGCTCGGCGAGCGGGCGCTTCGCCCCGGCGACGAGGTGATCACCGTGGCCGCTGGGTTTCCCACGACGGTCAATCCCGCCCTGCAGAACGGCTTGATTCCCGTGTTCGTCGACGTGTCGCTGCCCACCTATAACATCGATACCCGGCTGATCGAGGCGGCCCTCTCGGAGCGGACGCGCGCCATCATGATTGCGCACACGCTCGGGAATCCCTTCGATCTCGATGCCGTGATGGAGGTGGCCCGGCGCCGCAACCTATGGGTCGTCGAGGACTGCTGCGATGCGCTGGGGTCCACCTACCGCGACCGCAAGATCGGCACCTTCGGCCACATCGGCACCTTGAGCTTCTATCCGGCGCACCACATCACGATGGGCGAAGGAGGCGCGGTCTTCACCGACGACGATTTGCTCCGGCGCGCCGTCGAATCCCTGCGGGATTGGGGACGGGACTGCTACTGCGCCCCGGGCCGCGAGAACACCTGCGGCAAGCGCTTCAAGTGGCAACTGGGCGGTCTGCCGGCGGGGTACGATCACAAGTACACGTATTCTCATCTGGGATACAACCTGAAGATCACGGACATGCAGGCGGCGCTCGGCCTCGCGCAGCTCGACCGTCTGGAGGGCTTCATCGAGGCGAGAAAGCGCAACTTCCGGCATCTTCACGCGCGCCTGGCGCCCCACGCGGAGCAACTCATACTGCCCGAGGCCACGCCGGGGAGCGACCCGTCGTGGTTCGGTTTCACGATCACCCTGAGGCCCGGCCTGGCGCGAACGCGCGAGCAGTTGACCGCCCATCTCGAGCGGCACAAGATTGGAACGAGGCTGCTGTTCGCCGGCAATCTGACGCGGCAGCCATACTTCAGCGGGCGCCCGCACCGGGTGAGCGGCACCCTCGCCAACACCGATCTCATCATGGAACGCACGTTTTGGATCGGCGTGTATCCGGGGCTCGGCCCCGAGATGCTCGATTTTGCCGCCGACAAGATCATCGAGTTCCTCGGCCAGGACGCTGCGCGATGACGGGACGCAATCCGCAGGTGTCCGTCGTCGTGCCCTGCTACAACGAAGAGGGCAATGTCGAAGTACTCCACGAGCGGCTGGGCGCGGTTTTCGGAAGATTCCCGGACATCGATTTTCAGATCGTGTTCGTCGACAATGCCTCGACGGACAGGACGCAGGAGTTGATCCGCGGCCTCGCGAGCCGGGACCCGCGCGTCAAGGCGATCTTCAACATCCGCAACTTCGGAGCCGAGCGCTCGGGCCTCAACGGCTTCTTCTCGGCTCCCGGGGACGCCTTGATCTGCATGGCCTGCGATCTGCAGGATCCCCCGGAACTCATCGATGAATTCGTGCGCCTTTGGCGCAGCGGATTCAAGGTGGCGATCGGAGTCAAGCCGGAGAGCCGGGAATCCTCGCTGATGTTCCTCATGCGGCGCTGGTATTACCGGACGCTCAACCGGATCTCGGAGACGCCGCTGATCGAGAATTTCACCGGCTTCGGGCTCTACGACCGGGAGGTCGTCGAGACCCTGCGGCGCATTCCGGACCGCCGGCCGTATCTGCGGGGTTTGATCGCCGAGCTCGGCTACATCCGCGCGGAAGTGCCGTTCATCCAGCCCAGGCGCGAGCGGGGCGTCACGAGCAACAACTTCTACTCCCTGTACGACCTGGCGATGTCCGGCGTCACCAGCCATTCGCGCGTGCCGCTGCGGCTGGCGACGATGGCCGGGTTCCTGCTCGGATGCTTGAGCCTGGTGGTCGCCCTCGGCTATTTGATCGCCAAGCTGGTGTTCTGGAAGAACTTCGCCATGGGGCAGGCGCCGGTGCTCATCGGCGTGTTCTTCCTGGGCTCGGTGCAACTCTTCTTCGTGGGCATCCTCGGCGAGTACATCGGGGCGATCCACGCCCAGCTGCATCCGCGTCCCTGGGTCATCGAGCGCGAACGCCTCAATTTCCAGAAATCGGCCGATGATGGAGCGTGAGCGGCCGTGGTGGCGACTCCCGCAGCAGGTGCGTTTCGTCGTGGCGGGCGGATTCAATACCGCCGTCGGCTACCTGCTGTTCAGCGGCCTGTTCCTGCTGCTCAGGCAGTGGGTTCATTACCTGCTGATCGGGCTGGCGGCGCACATGATCGCCGTCGTGATCGCATTCATCGTTCACCGCAAGCTCGTGTTCCGATCCACGGACCCGTGGTGGCCCGCGTTCGTCCGGTTCAACGTGAGCCAGCTCGTGTCGCTCACGTTCGGCATGGCGGCGCTGTTCAGTCTGGTCGAATTCGTGCGATGGAGCCCGCTGCTGGCCCAGTTCGTCGTGACCCTCGTTTCGGTGGTGCTCAATTACCTGCTGCACCGCCATTTTTCGTTTCGCAAGCGAGTGGGTAGCGACGTGGGCAGCGCGTGACGGCTGCGCATCAATGGGCCAGGGCCTCGTCGAAGAATCCCAAGATCGTCCGGTACGCGTGGCGCCCGTCCCGCTGCCGGGTAAGCCCGTGCTTCGCGCCGGGATAGACCATCACGTCGAACGGCTTGCCCAGATCTTGCAGCCGGCGAAACAGCTTCGTGCTGTGCAGAAAAAGTACGTTGTCGTCGGCCATGCCGTGCATCACCAATAGCCGGCCCCGCAGGTCCCCGGCGTAGGGGAGCACGGAGCTGGCATCGTATCCCGGCGCGTTGTCCTGGGGTGTCCCCAGGTAGCGCTCCGTGTAGTGCGTGTCGTAGAGCCTCCAGTCGGTCACCGGCGCGCCGGCCACGCCGGCCCGAAAGACATCCGGGGCCTTGAACATGAGCATCAACGTGAGGTAGCCGCCGTAGCTCCAGCCCCACACGCCGATGCGCGCGGGATCGACGTACGCCTGCGCGGCGAGCCAGCGGGCGCCCTCGACCTGATCGGCAACCTCCGCCTCTCCCAGGCGCCGGTGGATCGGCGCCGCGAATGCCGTGCCGCGAAAGGCGCTGCCGCGATTGTCGAGTTGGAATACCACGTAGCCCTGGCGCGTCAGGATCTGCGTGAAAGTGTCGCCCGCCCACTTGTCGACGACGCGCTGGGCGCCCGGGCCGCCGTATACGTCCACGACGGCGGGATAGCGCTTGGCGGGGTCGAAGTGGCGGGGCTTGAACAGCCGATACTGCAGCACCTGACCGTCCGTCGCGGCGAGCGTGCCGAATTCGGGAATGGAATTATCCGCGAGGTAGGGCGCATCCGGGTGTTCATCGCTCAGGCGGTTCTCCAGGACATAGGCGATGAGCCTGCCGTCGGCGCCGTGCAGGCCCACCTGCGGGGGCTGCCGGCTGCTGGTGAATGTATCGACGTAGAGCTTCGTGTCCCGCGACATGGCGATGGCGTGGACGCCGTCTTCGGCGGAGATTCTGGTGATCCTGCGGGGGTCCTGCGAGTCGAGCGAGGTCGAGTAGAGCTGGCGCTCGATCGGCGTCTTCTCCGTGGCGGTGAAATAGATCAGGCGGTTCGCCTCATCGACGCCCTTGATGGCCCTGCCGCGAAAGTCATCGACACTCCATGCGCCGGCCGTCAGCCGCCGGATCTGTTTGCCGTCCGTCCCGTAGAGGTAGAGATGCCGAAAGCCGTCGCGCTCCGAGGCCCAGACGAATTCAGGGGTCTTCTTCAGGAACGTCAACTCATCGTTCAACTCGATCCAGGTGTCGCTGGTTTCCGTCAGCACCACGCGGGTCTTCCCGGTCGCGATGTCGGCGAAGAGGAGGTCCAGGCGCCGCTGGTCGCGGCTCTCGCGCTGGATGGCCAGGGTCTTCCCGTCGGGCAGCCAATCGACCCGCGCGAGGTAGATGTCCGGGTCATGTCCCAGGTCGAGCCACGCCACGGAACCGCCGCGAACGTCCAGCACGCCCAGCCGCACGGCGACATTGGCGCCCCCAGCCACGGGGTAGCGCTGGTCGAAGGCCGCGATGCCGTCGGCCGCGATTTCGAAGCGCTGCACGATCCTGACGGGCGTCTCGTCCACGCGCGCGAAGGCCACGTGCGCGCCGTCGGGCGACCACCAGTACCCGGTGGAGCGCCCCATCTCTTCCTGCGCCACGAATTCCGCCATGCCGTTCTTGATCGGTCCGCCGCCGTCCCGGGTCAGCGCCCGCTCCCGGGCCGCCTTCAGGTCGTAGACATACAGGTTCTGGCCGCGCACGTAGGCGAGATGGGCGCCTCGGGGGGAGATCGTTGCATCGGTGGCGGATCCATCGCCGCGAGTGATCGCGGTGAGCGCCTCGCCGGGCGCCTTGGCGAGGTCATAGAAATACACATGGCCGCCCGACGTGAACAGCACGGCCTGTCCGGACGGCGCGACCGCGTATTCCAGGATCCCGGAATACGCCGCCATTCTGCTGCGCTCCCGCCGGCCCATCTCCTCCTCCGACGGGGCGGCGTGCGCCTCCGCGATCGAGGATGAATCGACCAAGAGCCGCGTCTGGCCGTCCCGAATGCCGTATTCCCACAGGTCCAGGCGGTCCTTGTCGTCGGGCTTCCCCTTGAGGAACGTGACCCGCGAGCCGTCCGGGGACACCTGCACGCCGGTGATGGTGGGGCCTGCGAGCGCGGGCGGGTCGAACAATCGGTCGATGGTCAATTCCGCCGCATGCGGCCCGCCGGCGACCGAGCAGGCCGCCAATGCCGGTGCGAGGTAGCGTCCCGATCGTGGGCGTCCGGTAGGCATCACGGCTTGCGAACGAGCCGATACGACACTTCGAACATCGATGACACGCCCCTGTCCCGCATTCTCGGCTCAAAGGCCAGCACGTCGCGCCGCCCCAGTTCCGTGATCTCGTAGTCCCTGGAAAACAGCCGCTCGATCTCGCCGCGTCCCACCGAGAACGGCGGGCCCTTCATCTGTGCCTGCGGATACTCGAGCGCAATCAGCAGCATCGCTCGGGCCCCCGGGCTGACGGCGTTGAGATGAGCCACGTACCGCCCGCGCTGGTCGGGGGGCCACGCAACCAGCGCCGCACGGTCGTAGATCGCATCCACGTTGCCCAGAAGCGCCGGCGACGCCGCGTAAAAGTCGCCGCGCAGCAGCGACAGGCGCGGCGACTCGTATCGGTCGAACTGCGGCAGGGCGCGGCGCCTCGCCGGGATGCCATTTTCCAGGCAAAACGCTTCGATGGCGAGTTCGGACAATTCGAGCCCCACGACGTCGTGACCGCGGTCCCGCAGCCATGGAAGATCGAGGCTCTTGCCGCACAGGGGCACGAAGACCCGGCTTCCCTCGGCGCATTCGAGGCGCGGCCAGTGCCGCTCGAGGTTATGGTCGACGCTCGTCTGGTGAAACCCTGTTTGACCCCGGGACCAACGCTCGAGCCAGAATCGCTGGTCCATCGATCACAACTCGTCCGAGGAGCGGCCCTTCGGCCCGTTCTCGGCGGCCGGGTCTTCGTCGGGAATCTTGTGCTGTTCGGTGAGCCACGCGCCGAGGTCGATCAGCCTGCACCGCTCGCTGCAAAACGGCCGGTAAGCCGAATCGGCAGACCACTCCACGGGCCGCTTACAGGTGGGGCACTTGACCGTTGCCATGGGCGCTGGATGGTCCGATCAGGTGCAGCACGTCAACAAAAACGGCACGTCCCGCTCGACATGCACCGGGCGGCTGGTCGAATCCAGCCAGTTGAGGAAGCGGATCGTGCAACGGTGCTGGCTGCCGCTGATCTCCGGGAAGAGGTCCGTGTCGGCAGGCAGGGTAACCCGCACCAGCTGGCAGGGGTTCTCCCGATCGAACTGCAGTTGGAAAACTCCGCTGGTCGCCGTTTCCGGCTTGCGCTTGGCATTTTGCCGGGTGAGCCAGAGAAGTTCGGAAATACTGTCGCACAGGGGTCTGATCAGCGTCAGCCACGCTTCGAACTCGGCGCCGCGGATTTCGGCCGGACGATTCAGCCAATACGAGTAGTCCGGAAGGTCGAAGTCGCAGGTTCCGCCGGGAATGGCGCTGCGGTGCTTGATGGCGCTCAGGAATTCGGAGTCCCGCAAGGGTCCCATGAAATTGCCGCCGACGCTGGACAAGTCCTCCCGCATTCTCATCAGGTTCGACATCAAGGATCGCAGCCGGCCCGGGTCGACGCCCGTCTTGGTCTGGTACTCCTTGAGCACGTTGACGTGGCGCTCGAGTTCCTTGAGCACGTCGCTGCGCGCATCGCCACGCGCCGTTATGGCCAGAATCTCCAGCAGGCTCGCGACCGCGGCGCGAGCGCTCCATGGGTTGGGCAGCTCGCTGTGGTAGGTCGCCTGGGTATAGAGGAATTCCAAGCGCAGGAACGTGCGCATGCGCTCGTTGAGCGGCTGTTCGTAGATCACGGGCGCCGGTTCGGGCTCGGGCTCGTTCAAGGTATCGGGATGAGAACGCATGGGCCTATTCTGAGGCAACCCCGGGTCAAGGGTAAACCTCGTATTCTAGGTCAACGAGCCGCTCCCGGCGGCAAAGCTTTCGGACAAGCACAAATAGCGCTGATGCAGCTGATCCACCGCATGTCGTAAATCGGAGACTGTGCCCGTGTTCGCTAGGACGTCGTCGGCGGCTCGCAGTCGGCTGGCCCGGTCCGCCTGAGCCGCGACGATCGCCGCGGCCTGGGCTCGGGTGATGCCGTCGCGCGCCGTGAGCCGATCGAGCTGGGTTTGTTCATCGACGTCGACCACCAGTATCCGCTGAACGCGCGACCGGGCGCCGCTCTCGATCAACAGCGGTATGGCGAGCACGACGTAGGGTCCGCTCGCGGCCGCCGCGAGGCTCTCCATGTCGGCCCTTATCAGCGGGTGGAGTATGGCCTCGAGTTCCTTGCGCCGCCCCGGGTCCGCAAAGATCAGCTCGCGCAGTGCGCGCCGATCGAGTTCTCCGCCGGCCGTCAGAATATTCCCGCCGAAACGGGCCGTCACGGCCGACAGACCGGCGCTGCCGGGGGTTACGACGCGCCGCGCCGACTCGTCCGCATCGATCACGGGAACGCCCAGTTCGAGGAATCTCCGGGCCACGGTGGTCTTGCCGCTGGCGATGCCGCCGGTGAGGCCGATGCGCAGGCGTTGCACCATGGTTAGCGGGAAAGCCCCGACAGCCGTAGGTACCCGCCGACCAGATCGCTGCCGTACATCATCGCGAGCCACCCTGCGGCCGCGAGGTAAGGTCCGAAGGGCATGGGCGAGGCCCGATCCCGTCCGCGAAAGGCGATCAGCAGCAGGCCCAGCACGGCGCCGGTGGCCGCTGCCAGGATGATGACCAGGGGCAGTTGCCTCCACCCCAGCCACGCACCCAGCGCCGCGAACAGCTTAAAATCGCCGTAGCCCATGCCTTCCTTTCCCGTGACGAGACGGAATGCGTGGTAAATGGACCATAGGCAGAGGTATCCGGCGGCCGCCCCGATGATGGCCTCGCGCGGCGCGACGGGCAGGGATTGTCCTGCGGGTGCGACCAAGACCGCGGCCAGCAGGCCCGCCCACATCAAGGGCAGCGTCAGGTCATCCGGCAGCAGCTGATGGTCCATGTCGATGCCCGTGAGCGCGACCAGGACCCAGGTCACCCCGAGAGCGCAGGCCGCATTCAGGGTGAAGCCGAAATGCCAGGCCACCGCGGCCGAAAGCGCGGCGGTGGCCAATTCCACCAGGGGGTAGCGGATCGAGATGGGGGCCTTGCAGGACGCGCAGCGGCCACGCAGGGCGAGCCAGCTGACGACGGGAATGTTCTGCCAGGCCCTGATCGGCGCCTTGCATGCCGGGCAGGCCGATCGCGGAACGCTCAGGCTGAAGCGAGCGGGGAGGCCGGAATCAAGCCCCGGCGTGGGCGGGTTCGCGCCGGGGGGCAGCAGCTCGGCGGCCTGGTCGCGCCACTCGCGCTCCAGCATGATGGGCAGCCGGTAGATGACGACGTTGAGAAAGCTGCCCACGACGAGCCCGAGCACGAACACCGAGCCCGCGAAAAGGGCGGGGTGCGCGGCATACAGCACCGTCAGATCGTTCAGCATGAGCTCGAGCCGATCGTGACCCGCGCCCCAATCCTTATCCGACGACTTGGCCGAGCTTGAAGATCGGAAGGTACATCGCGATCACCATGCCGCCGACCAGGATGCCGAGAATTGCCATGATGAGCGGCTCCAGCAGGCTCGACATGCTGTCCACCGCATTGTCGACCTCCGCCTCGTAGAACTCCGCGACCTTGCCCGACATGGTGTCGAGAGAGCCGGATTCCTCGCCGACGGCGATCATCTGCACCACCATGTTCGGGAACAAGCCGGTGTTCTCCATCGCACGCTGCAGCCGCTGGCCGGTTGCCACCTCGTCCTTCATGCGCAGCACGGCTTCCTCGTACACGATGTTGCCGGTCGCGCCGGCCACCGACTGCATGGCCTCGACCAGCGGTACGCCGGCGGCAAACATGGTTGAGAGCGTGCGCGCGAAGCGCGCGATCGCGGCCTTGACGAGAATGGGCCCGATAATTGGAAACTTCAGCAGCAGGCGGTCGAAAGTGAGCCGCATCGGCTTGGAACGCTTGAGGAAGTAGAAAAAGGCGTATCCCGATCCGCCGATGAGCAACGCCACCCACCAGCCCTGATGCTGCACGAAGCGCGACAGATTGACCACCATCTGCGTGAATGCGGGCAGGTCGGCGCCGAATCCCTTGAACAGCTCCTCGAACTGCGGAATCACGAAAATGAGCAGGATGATGGAGACGATGACTGCTACACACAACACCGCGATAGGATAGAATAGCGCCTTCTTGATCTTCTTCTTCAGGGCTTCGGTCTTCTCCTTGTAGGTCGCGATCTTGTCGAGCAGCGACTCGAGGGCGCCGGCCTGTTCGCCCGCCTCGACCAGGTTGACGAACAGATCGTCGAAGTACAGCGGAAATTTCGCGAGCGATTCGTGCAGCGTACTGCCGCCCTCGATGTTGCCCTTGATGTCGAGGACCAGCTTCTGCATGGCGGGCTTCTCGTGCCCGTTGCCGATGATCTCGAAGGCCTGCACCATCGGGATGCCGGCCGCCATCATGGTCGCGAGCTGCCGGCTGAAGACGGCGATGTCCTCGTTGCTGACCTTGCCGCCGGAGCGGAAGGCTGCGCTCTGCGTCTTCACCCGCGTGGCGGCGACCCCTTGGCGGCGCAGGTCGGCCCGCAGGGCGGCCTCGTTGGCTGCCAGCGATTTTCCGCGAATCTTGTTGCCGCGCTTGTCCTTGCCCTCCCAGAGAAATTGCGTCTCTTTCTTGGTCGCGGAGGTTGCCGATATCGCCATAAATCTATCCTTGCGTTAGCTATCTATTCGATAGTTACGTTGTTGACTTCTTCCAGGCTGGTGACGCCGTCGATCACCTTCTGCAGCCCCGAGCGGCGCAGGCTCCAGATCCCATCCTTGGTGGCCTGGTCCCCGATGTCGATCGCACCGCCGCCCTCCATGATGATGCGGCCCATGGTCTCGGTGACCGGCATGACCTGGTAGATGCCCACCCGGCCCTTGTAGCCGTCGGTGCAAAGATTGCAGCCGACCGCCTTGTAGACCCGGATGCCGCGCTGGATGTCGGCATCTTCGAACCCTTCCTTCTTGAGGGCCTCGGCCGGAATGTCGAGTGATTGCTTGCAGTTGCTGCACAACTTTCGCGCCAGGCGTTGCGCGATGATGAGGCTCACGGAGGTGGCGATGGCATAGGGCTTGACCCCCATGTCGACCATACGTGTCAGGGTCTGCGGCGCATCGTTGGTGTGCAGCGTGGACAGCACCAAGTGGCCGGTCTGGGCGGCCTTGATGGCGATCTCGGCCGTTTCCAAGTCGCGGATTTCGCCGACCATGATGACGTCGGGATCCTGCCGCAGGAATGCGCGCAGGGCCGCCGCAAAGGTGAGACCCACCTTCGGATTCACGTTGACCTGGTTGATGCCCGGCAGGTTGATTTCCGCCGGATCCTCGGCGGTCGAGATGTTGCAGTCCTCGGTGTTCAGGATGTTGAGGCCGGTGTACAGCGACACGGTCTTGCCGCTGCCGGTGGGGCCGGTCACCAGGATCATTCCCTGGGGCTTGGCGAGGTAGCGCAGATAGGTTTCGCGCTGAACGGGCTCGTATCCCAGCGCATCGATGCCGAGCATCGCGCTCGAAGGGTCGAGGATTCGCGTGACGACCTTTTCGCCGAACAGCGTCGGGCAGGTGCTGACGCGAAAATCGATGGCGCGATTCTTCGACAATCGCATCTTGATGCGGCCGTCCTGCGGCACGCGGCGTTCGGCGATGTCGAGCCGCGCCATCACCTTGAGGCGCGCGACGATCTTTACCGCCAACTGGACGGGCGGCAGCGCCACCTCCTTCAGTACGCCGTCCTGGCGAGTGCGGATGCGGAAAATCTTCTCGTAGGGCTCGAAGTGGATGTCCGAGGCGCCCTTCTTGATGGCGTCGAGCAGGATCTTGTTGACGAAGCGCACGATGGGGGCGTCTTCGACGTCGTCCCGGGCGAGCGGGTCCGCGTTGGGGTCGTCCTCGCCGCCGGTCACCTCCAGGTTCTCGAGGTCGATATCCTCGTCGGACAGGTTCGGCATGACCGCTTCGGCCTGGTCGATGGCCCGGGTGACCGCCGCCTGCAGCTTGTCGTCCTCGACCACGACGAACTCGATGCTCATGGAGGTCTGGAAGCGAATCTCATCGAGCGCGTGCAGGTTGGTCGGGTCGGCCACCGCCAGGAACAGGCGCTTGCCGCGCTTCATCAACGGCAGGCAACGGTGTTTCTGGAGCAGCTTTTCGCTGACCGATCGCACCGCGTCAGCATCCGGTACCACGGCCTCGAGGTCGAGCAGCGGCACGCCGAACTCGTTCGCCGCCGAAATGGCGATGTCGCGTGCCGTCGCCAGATTGGTGGTCACCAAGTGCGTGACCAGGCTGATACGCCTCTCCTTGGATTTGGCAATGGCATCCTGCATCGCGGCCTCATCGACCAGCCCGTCCTGCACCAGTCGCTGGGCAAGGCCGCCGAAGGCCATACGACCGTTGGTGCCTACTGTTATGGCATTATCATTCATGTACTTACGGGAAATCTCAGGAGTTCGAGACCGCTAGTTTACAACCTGTCGCCCCACGATCAATTGTCAAATCCTGGGTGATACTGGCACATCGGGAGGCGGGACCGGCGTGATTTCGTTCCCAGTATCGACGCAGCCCCCGGGCGGTTGCGAGCCTGGTTCCCGGGGGGCCGCAGCCCCCTCGGGAAGCGGGGCCATTCAGGACGGTTCAGGAATGGCAGGAGGTCGGCAGGTACTGAGCGGCAAGCGTCGTGGCCACAACAGCGCCCGTCGCGACCGTGCCGCTCGGGGCCGCGGCGGTGCCGCAGCGCCACAGCACGTCGCTGTTGGCGTTGGTGTATGGGACCAGCGACAGCGTCGCGTTGAGAATCTTCTGGTTGACCTGAGAGCCGCCATAGGTGATGCCGATGGCGCCGCCGGTGTTCACCGTGATCGCACTCTCATACTTGCCCACGGACACGGTGGTACCCGTCAAGTTGGCCTGGGTCGGCCAGTTGCCCGTGACGGCATAGTACTCGGAAACGGCCGTCTTCCAGCCGTCGGCCAGAGTCAGACCTTCCGTCACTTGCGCGCGGATGGTGTAGTTCTGGTAGGCGGGGATGGCGATGGCGGCCAAGATGCCGATGATCGCGACCACGATCATCAATTCAATGAGCGTGAAGCCACGCTGCAGCGGTATGCGAGTCATAGCAATGTCCTTTCGATTCAATCGGTTCTCATTGAAAATCTCATCGATAGGCCGGCTCTCGAAACGGGTCGGCTTGCGAAAAAAAGCCCCTCCGTAGGAGGGGCTTTTTGATGCCTGGTTTCCATCGAAGCTCAGGCGCCATCCGTATTACGAATGGCAGGACGTCGGCAGATACTGAGCCGCAAGCGTCGTGGCCACAACAGCGCCCGTCGCGACCGTGCCGCTCGGCGCAGCCGCCGTACCACACTGCCACAAAATGTCGTTGTTGGCGTTGGTGTACGGGACCAGCGAGAGGGTCGCGTTGAGAATCTTCTGGTTGACCTGAGAGCCGCCGTAGGTGATGCCGATGGCGCCGCCGGTGTTCACCGTGATCGCACTCTCATACTTGCCCACCGACACGGTGGTACCCGTCAAGTTGGCCTGGGTCGGCCAGCTGCCGGTATTGGCGTAGTACTCGGAGACCGCCGTCTTCCAGCCGTCGGCCAGAGTCAGACCTTCCGTTACCTGCGCGCGGATGGTGTAGTTCTGGTAGGCGGGGATGGCGATGGCGGCCAAGATGCCGATGATCGCGACCACGATCATCAATTCGATGAGCGTGAAACCTTTTTGGACTTGCTTAAGCATTAAATTCTCCTGAAAGCGCTGTGTTTGAATCAAGCAACGGCTCATGCCGGTGACAGGGATAAAGCAAGCGTTGTGCCAAGGCTCGGCGGCATTTTGTAGCTGATTGAAATTACATGATTTATTTGGATTTGTGCGGCGCGGTTTGACATAGATACGTCGGTAAACGGCGCCGCTTGTGGCATTTTTCGTCACACAGTGACGTAGATTGTCACCCGCCGCCCGCAAGCCGGCACGAGCGCCCCGCCGTCAGGCGACGGCGTCGATCTTTTCGTGGTAATCCTCTTCGGTGTTGATCTGCCAGATCGCCGATTTGCCCTCGCCGCTGTTCAGGATGGCATTGACCGCGCCATTCGCGGCGAGCATCGAATGGTCCTGGTTGTTGTAGCGATGCATGCCGTTGCGGCCCACGGGATACAGATTCGCAAATCGCTCCAGGTAGGCCCGGACCTTGCCGAATTCGCTGTATTCCCCGAAATACGCCGGATACGCCTTGGGCACTCGAACCACCGTGCCGTCGAGCACGTCGGCGCGGTCGATCATCCCGATCTTCTCGAGTTCCGAGGCGGCGAACTCGAGGAAGCGGCCATCGGCCATGGACCAAAGATCATCGCCTTCCGCGCAAAAGTACTCGAGCCCCAGCCAGATGGTGCCGGGGTCCGCGACCAGGGCCGGACTCCAATTGTTGAAGATCTGGAGCCGGCCGATTTTGACATCCGGTTCCTGGATGTAGATCCAATTGTCGGGAGGCATGCCGTTGCCCGCGCCCTTGCGCGGTAGTCGCATGCGCTTGAGCAGCAGCCCCGCGGTCATGAAGTCCCGATAGGGCAGCCGCTCGGCGATTCTCACCACCCGGGGATCGTCGGGCTCGAGCATCGCCGCGAGGTCGCGCACCGGCATGGTGGAGATGAAATGATCGCAGCGGATGCGCCGGTCGGCGCCGTCCGCACCGTCGCGCACGATCGCCGCGGTGATGGTCGTGCCCTTGCGTTCCACGCCGACCACCCGATGGCGAAGGTGGATCTCACCGCCGCGCTCGGCGACCTGGCGCGCCACTTCCTCCCACATCTGCCCCGGACCGAATTTGGGATAGAGAAAGCGCTCGATGAGGCTGGTTTCCGTGCCTTTCTGCGAGGTGTCCCTGGATGACCGGAAGGGGCTGGCCATCGCATGGGCGAGCGCTTTCTTGACCGACAATCCCTTGATGCGCTGGGCTCCCCATTCGGCGGATATTTCGCTGCACGGCACCCCCCACACCTTTTCGGTGTAGTCCTTGAAGAATGTGCGGTACAGCCGCTCGCCGAAGCGATTGACCAAAAAATCCTCCAGCGAGGTCTCCGGCGTGCGGCGGATCAGCCGGGCCTGGCTGTAGCTCAAGCCGATGCGCAAGGTTTCCACGAGGCCCATGTTGCCGAGGGTGTTGGTGTTGAGCTTCAGCGGATAATCGAAAAACCGCCGGCGGTAGAAAATGCGCGACAGCCGCTGACGGATGAGCATGACGGCATCGGAATCGGCCGGGGCGCGCGCCGCGGGTGCGAACTCGCGCGACTCCTGCTGGTAGCTGATGCGCTGGGCCTGGCCGGGAGCGCCCTGGCCCTCGGCTACCGGCAGAATATCCTGCCACCAGCGCATGACCCAATCGGATTTCGAAAAGAACCGGTGGCCGCCGAGATCCATGCGGTTGCCCCGGTGATTCACCGTCTTGGAAATACCGCCGACCTGGCCATCCGCGTCGAACACGATCGGCGCGATGTCGGAGCGTCGCAACAACTCGAGGGCAGCCGTCAGGCCCGCCGGCCCGGCTCCGGCGATCACCGCTATTTTCCCGCGACCGTCGCACAATGACATGGATTTCGACTCTTTCAAACCGTGGGCCGCCGGACGAACAGCAGACGCCGGCGCGCCAGAAAATTGCACACAAACGTGAAACCGGCTGCGATGCACTTGGCTATTAAGTAATGTAGCCCGAAAAATCGCACGGCGAGGGATATGACGCCGGAATTGACGGCGAGGCCTGCTCCGCCGATGGCGACGAAGCTCAGGAACTCCGCCCGGCGGTTGCGCAGCCGGTGGTACTTGAAGGCTACGCGGATGGAGATCAGGTAGGCCACTGTGGCGCCCGCGAGGAAGGAGACCGCCGCGGCAGGCAAATAACCCCAGCCGAGAAATTCCACCAGGCCCCACAGAATGCCGATGTCGACCACGAGAGCGCACGCGGAGGCGGCTCCATATCCCACGGCTTCCCGCAAAAAGCGGTTCATGCCTGCGGCTCCGCACGCACGCGCCGACAATCGTACAGATTCCAATCCTTCCAGTTGCCGAGATGGCGATGGATTGCCGGATCGAAGGCGAGCTTGGGTTTCGCGATCACGAATCCAAGCTCTGGATCCCGGCAGATGTCGCTGAGCGAGGCTGCGGTCAAAGGCTTGGGCTCGGGCACCTTCTTGCGCAGTCCCGCGCGCTCCTGCTCGATCTGAGTGAGAATCTGCCAATCCGGCTCGGCCACGGCGAGCAGAACCTGCGAGCGTCGCCGGACTTCCTGCGCCGTGGCCCGCGAGAAGACGACGCCGGAGGATTGGTCCACCGACAGGTAGCTGGGACGGCCCAAGGTGAACCACGCAAAGGACGCCGACTTGGTCGTCGGCACGATCAGCACCGTGCTGGTCGGCGGGATCCGTTCGCGCCAATCGGCGAATTCCTCGATGTCGGCGCGGGTGCCGATGGGGCTCAATTGTTTGACCGCACCCGGCAGCGTCGCCACGGCCGCGGCGGCGAACGCCGCGGCGGCGAACGCGTGGACGCGGGGGTTGCGATGCCTGCGCAGCCACATCCAGGCGAGCGCCATCAGCAGCACGGCGGATACGCCCATGCCGAACACTTCCCGCACCCGGCCGATGAGGACGGGTTCCCGGCCGGATTCGGGGATGGGCGAGGAGGCGATGGTCCAGCAGTTCGCGATGACGGTCACGATGATGATGAGGGCGAGTGCCGCGGCGGCCCACCGCAATAGACGTGCGGCGCGGGTGTTGATGAGACCGCGCGCGAGCCACAGAACCAGGGCGCCCTCGGCGCAGGCGAGGCCGTCGACGCCGGAATAGGTCCAGCCCAGGATGAGGAGGATGGCGACCAAGGGGCCGCCCCGGTCGTCGCCGGCGGCCACAATGACGGTGGGGACGACCAGTAGGACGCTGACGAACCCCGTGATCCACGCCCAGCGCCAGGCTTGCCCCTGCAGCAGGATCGCTACCGGCCCGACGGCGCCCGCGATCCAGGCGACCAGGAGGCCCGAGGCGCCGATCAACATCGCGGCGAAGCATAGCCTCTGGACCATTGCCTGCCGGGTGACCAGGGCGGCGAGCGTCAGGCACACGAACGGCCGCGCGGTCACTTCCCAATCGGTCGGAGTCCAATATTGCAGGAACAGGAACTGGGAGCGCTCGCGCACCACCTCGAGCCACGCCGGATCCAGGACGGTCAGCACGCCCGGCCATTGCGACGCCGCCACGGCGATGCCTAGCGCCGTCAGTAGCCCGAGGCCCGACAGCGCGGCGCCGCTCCACAAGGGCAGCCACAGGAACACCAGCAGCATGACGCCCGGCAACGCCATCAATGGATGAATGAACATCGCGCACGCCGCCACCGCCAGGGCGAGACCGCGCCGGCCGCCGACATGACAGGCGAGTGCGGCGACAATGAGCGCCTCGGCCAGCGACCTCGCTGTCAGGTAATTCTCCGAATAGCTGAATATCTGATACGCGCCGTAATAGCCGATGGTCACCACGAACAGCGCGACCGTGAGCCATGCGGCATCGCCGTCCGACAACTCCCGGGCCAGGAACCACGCGCCCGCCAGGAATCCGATCGAGCAGGCCGCGAACAACAGCAGCTCCGCGTTCTGCAGTCCCATGATGCCGATGAGCCATGCATACAGGGGCGAGAACACCGTGTAGTGATCCTGGGAGGTGTTCTGCAGATACAGATCGGCCGCCAATTGCGGCTGCAGTCGCGACAGCGCCTGCACGGCATACAGTTCGCCGTCCCGTGCAAAGCCCTGGTAGCGGTGCGTGAGGGCCCAGAGAGCGGCAAGCAGCGGAATGAACGGAATCGCGAGCGACGCTCGGATCGACCGTTGGTCGGGCTTGGAATTCATCGATTGCTGATACTGCTGTTACCGCCGCTCGGCTTGGGCGCGAATGTCCCATATTATGTCGTGTGCCGGAAGGCTTGGATGTGAACGCTGCCGCACTCGGCTGCAGGGGATCCGGAACGGTATCAAATTGCGGCGAGAATGGCCGGGCGCGGGCCGCCGCCGCGCGCGATCATTCGATCCCCAGCTTCTTGATCCGATAGCGAAGGGCCCGGAAGCTCATTCCAAGGACTTTCGCAGCCGCCGTCTTGTTGTGGCGCGTCTGCTCGAGCGCTTTCACGATGGCGTCCCGCTCGATGTCCTCGAGATGGTCGCCGAGCGCCGATGAGCTCGCCGCGACGGCTGCAGACGCCGAAGCGCCGGAAGTCGGCCGCAACTGGATGTCGTTGGCGCTGATCTCGCCGGTGGTGCTCAGGGTGATGGCGCGCTCCAGGATATTCTCCAGCTCCCGGACATTGCCCGGAAAGGCATAGGTCTCGAGCGCGCGCAGGGCATCCTTGCCGAGCGTGGGCGGCGTCATCTTCATGCGCCGGCCGAGCCGCCGAAGCACCGCCTCGGCGAGCTCCGGGACGTCTTCAGGCCGTTCGCGCAGCGACGGCACCCGCAATTCGATCACGTTGATCCGATAATACAAATCCTCGCGGAACGCGCCCTCGGCGACGAGCTGCGCAAGATTCTTGTGCGTGGCCGACAATATCCGCACGTCGACCGGAACCTCGAGCTGCTCGCCGATCGGGCGAACCGACTTCTCCTGGATCACCCGCAGCAGCTTCACCTGCATGTGCAGGGGCAGGTCGGCGATCTCGTCGAGGAACAGCGTGCCGCCCTCGGCGGACTGGATGAGCCCTCTCTTGTCGCTGACCGCGCCGGTGAAGCTGCCGCGCTTGTGGCCGAACAGCTCGCTCTCCATCAGATCGGTGGGGATCGCCCCGCAGTTCACGGGCACGAACGGCCCGTCGCGCCGCGGCCCGGATTCGTGGATCAGCTTGGCGACGAGTTCCTTGCCGGTGCCCGACTCCCCGAAGATATGGACCGGCGCCTGGCTGCGCGCCACGCGCCCGATCATTTCCCGCAAAGTCTGCATCGACGCGGAGCTGCCGAGCAGGCGCGGCCCGAATGCGCTGGTGTCGCCCTCGCGGTCTTCCGACATCCTGATCGCGGTGGCCACCAGCTTGCGCAATCCGGCAAGGTCCAGGGGCTTGGAGACGAAGTCGAAGGCGCCCAGCTTGAGGGCGCGCACCGCGGTTTCCATGTTTCCATGCGCGGTGATCACCGCCACGGGAACGGTCGGCGAATAAATCTGCATCCACTCGACCAGCGCCAGCCCGTCGCTGTCGGGCAGCTGCATGTCCGTCAGGCACAGGTCGTAGCGCTGCGCCTTGAGCATGCGCTGCGCCTCGGCCACCGTGCCCGCCGTGTGCGGGTCCAGGTTCATCCGCTGCAAGGTGATGGACAGGAGCTCGCACAGATCCGGCTCATCGTCGACGACCAATACGGCAGGCTTGGGCATGGCCTATTGTAGCGTTTGCGATGCACCGCGCTATTCCTCCCAGCGCTGCGGGTCGCTGAACACGATCCTGAACGTGCTGCCGCCCCCGCTGCGTGGCTCGTACAGCAGGAGGGCGCGATTCAACTGGCACAGTTCGCGGGCGATGAACAGGCCGAGCCCGGTGCCGCCCTTGCGGCCCGTGAAGAACGGCTCGAAAATGCGGTCGACGGCCATCACCTCGATGCCGGGGCCGCGATCCGCGACGTCCAGGCAGGGCCGGTTGCTGGGATTCAGCCGGCTCACCCGGATCTCGAGGCTGATGCCGTCGCGCGGCTCCCCGTATTTGATGGCGTTCTCGCACAGGTTCCACACCACCTGGCGCAGATGGGTCGGGTCGATTCGAACCTCGAGATCGGCCGCATCCTCGTGCACGGCGATCCGCGTCAGCGGCACCTGCATGGTCTCGCAGAATTCGTCCAGAAAATCCTCCAGCCAGTCGCCGAGCATCAGCCGCGTGGGCTTGGTGGCTTCGCGGCGCGAGAGCTGCAGGACGTTGTTGATGATGGCGCTGACGCGCTCGGAATTGCTGCGGATGATGTCGGTCAGCCGCCGCTCGTCGGGCCCCATGACCGGGCTCTCGGCGAGGAGCTGCCCCGCATGGCTCATCGCGCCGACGGGATTGCGGATTTCATGCGCGATGCTGGCGGACAGGCGGCCCAGCGCCGCCAGTTTGCTTTGCTGCACGCGTTCGGCCATCAGGCTGGTGTCCTCGAGAAAGATCAACGTGGGCCCCGGCGCGGCGCCCCCCAGGGGCGCAAAATGCGGTTGAATCAGGCGCGCGCCGTCGGCCGCCACGAAGCTCGAGGGGTCGGTTTCGGAGCGCTCGCTGTGCCGCCAGGTGCTGAGGGAGTACAGCAGGCGCGGCGACACTTCGCCCACCAGGGCGCCCGGCACGGCGTGCTGGTCGCCCAGGATCTCGGCGGCGGATTCGTTGATCAGGCGAATCCGGTCGGCGGCGTCGACGACCAGGAGGCTCTCGCGCAAGTGCTGCACGATGTACTGGGACAACTCGGCGAGATTGGCGAGATCCACGTCCTTCTGCCGGACCAGGGCCTCGCTGTGCCGCATGCTGGCCGCCACGAAGCTCGCGGCCGCCGAACTCGTGAACAGCACGATGCCCAGCAGCCCCGCCGTCGCGAAGGCGTTGATGTCGACATGGCTGGTCAGTTGCTGCCAGATCGTGTGCCCGAGAACGGCGATGACCGTGACCGCCGCCAGGAACAAGGCGCTCTTGGGCGGCAGAAGGAAGGCGAGACTCCCGACCGGCACCAACAGCAGCAGGCCCAGGCCGCTCGAGACGCCGCCGCTTGCGTGCAGGAGCAGCATCAGCACGACGATGTCGAGCGTCGCCTGGAGGATGGTCTGCAGGTACGCGCTGCCCACGCGCCGGCGCACCAGAATGACGCTGAAGAGGCCGAAGGCCAGATAAAAGGTGGTGGCGGCGAAGAACAGGCGCGGCGAGTCGACGGTGAGGCCCCGGTCGCCGCCCAGGGAGTACACGCTGACCAGGACCAGCGGCACCAGCACGCGGTACAGGTTCAGGATCCCGAGCACGCGCCAATCGAGCGCGAGCTTGCTGCCGACGGTGCGGTCGATGGGCCGATTCAAGGGTCTTGCTTCCATTGCGGCTTTGCGCTCACGTTGAGCTTAATTCAGAATAGCGCGCCTCAACGCGACGAGATCGGCACTCCGGGACAAATCATGAATCTACAGGGTAACGCATGACCGTTCCACGGCACATGCGCTGCGCCATGGCGCAGCTCAACCTGGTGGTCGGCGACGTGGACGGCAACACGTCGCGGATCGTCGCCGCGGCCGCCGCCGCACGCGACGAGTGCCGGGCGGAGTTGGTGCTGCTGCCTGAACTCGCGGTGTCGGGCTATCCGCCGGAGGATCTGCTGTTTCACTCCGGGATGCGCGCCCAGGTCGCGAGGTCCATCGAGAGGCTGCGGCGCGAGGTCCGCGGCATCACCCTGATCGCCGGCTATCCGGAATACGCCGGGTCGCGGATATTCAACTCCGCGATCGTGATCCGGGACGGCGAGGTGCTCGCCAACCACCGCAAGGCGCGCCTGCCGAATTACCGGGTGTTCGACGAGAAGCGCTATTTCACGCCGGGGACCGATCCCACGGTGATCGATCTGGGAGGCTTGAGGGCGGGCGTGCTGGTATGCGAGGACGTGTGGGACCCCGAGCCTGCCGCACAGGCGCGTGCCGCCGGGGCCCAGGTCCTGCTCGTGATCAACGCCTCGCCCTACGAGGTGGACAAGCAGCGGCAGCGGGAACTGCAGGTGGGGCGGGCGCGCGTGGCCGAAAACGGCATTCCGCTGGTGTTCCTCAACCTGGTCGGCGGCCAGGACGAACTGGTGTTCGACGGGAATTCCTTCGTCATGGACGCGCGGGGCGAAGTGACCTTCCGTGCCCCGGCGTTCACCGAGGGCATGTATGCGGTGGATCTGGCGATCGGCGAAGGGGGCATCGTGACGCCGTCGCCGGGCGCCGTCGAGCCGCTCCAGGGCCAGGAGGAAAGCGTGTACGGGGCGCTCGTGCAGGGCACGCGCGACTACGTCGACAAGCACCGGTTTCCCGGGGCCGTGCTCGGTCTCTCGGGCGGCATCGATTCGGCGCTGACGCTATGCATCGCGGTCGATTCGCTCGGTCCGGAACGGGTTCATTCGGTGGCCATGCCCTCGCGCTACACCTCGCAGATGAGCCGGGACGACGCGGCGCTGCAGGCGAGGCAGCTCAACGTCAAGCACAGCGAGATCTCCATCGAGGGCATGTTCGAAGCGACGCTCGCCGCCTTGAAGGAGGAGTTCGCCGGACTTCCGCCCGACACGGCCGAGGAGAACATCCAATCGCGCTGCCGCGGCGTGTTGCTGATGGGGATCTCCAACAAGACCGGCCGAATGCTGCTCACCACCGGGAACAAGAGCGAGATGGCGGTGGGGTACGCCACGCTGTACGGCGACATGGCCGGCGGCTTCGCGCCCATCAAGGACTGCAGCAAGCTGCTGGTGTACCGCCTCGCGGCCTGGCGCAATTCGCGCTCGCCTGTCATTCCGCAGCGGGTGATCGACCGGCCGCCGTCGGCGGAGCTGCGCTACGACCAGAAGGACACGGACAGCCTGCCTCCCTACGAGGTCCTGGACCCCATTCTGGAGGCCTTCATCGAGGAGGATTTGTCGGTGGACCAGATCGCGGCGCGCGGTTTCGATCGGGCGACGGTCGGCCGCATCCTGGATCTCGTCAAGCGCAACGAGTACAAGCGGCGCCAGGCGCCCCCGGGCGTGCGCGTCAGCGGCCGCGCCTTCGGCCGCGATTGGCGCTATCCCATCACCAGCGGCTACAAGTCCCACTGATCGCCGCGGTGCGGGGGCGGGCGGTTACAGTATCCGCCTCCACCAGGACTTTCTGGCCTCGACGTCGCGGGCGTTCGTGGGATAGTTGGCGTCGTAGACCCGCGCGGCGTCGGCGGCGAGGTCGTTCATGTTGAGCGCCCGATAGGCGTCGACCATGACCTTCAACGAACCCTGGACGGCCGGCGCGCCGTCGTAGTTCTCCACGCAGTATTTGGCGCGGTTGAGGGCGCCCACGTAGGCGCCCCGGCGCATGTAGTAGAGCGCGACGTGCAGTTCGAAGTCGGCCAGGCGGTTGCGCAGAAAAACCATGCGCTGACGGGCGTCCCCGACGTACGCGCTGTGAGGGTATTTCTTGATGAGCTCGTCGAAGGCTTCGAAGGACTTGCGCGCGTTGACGGGCGGCCGCTTGGACAGATCGACGTTGAAGAAGCGCTCCAAGGTGTTGGCCTGGCGCTCGAAATACACCAATCCCTTCATGTAATAGGCGTAATCCACCCGCAAGTTGGTCGGGTTCTCGCGGATGAAGGTGTCGGCGGCGTCGATCGCCGGATCGGTCTGGCGGCTCTTGTAGTAGGCGTAGATGAGGTCCAGCTGCGCCTGGTGGGCCGGTTCGCTGAAGGGGAAGCGCGACTGCAGGGTCTCGAGCTGTTTGACGGCCTCGTTGTAGTTGGAGTTCTTGATCGCCTTCTGGGCGCGCGCGTAAATCACTTCGGGGCCCGATTTCGCGTCGTCCGCCCGGTGACTGCGGCAGCCCGTCCCCAGCATGGCGATACCCAGGGTCAGCAGCAAAACGCGGCCAGGAAGGACAAGATCACGCAGGGTCACAGGCAATTCCTTACAATGGGGGGGTCCGATCGTCGCGGCGAAGTATACCCGATGCCCCGGAGCCAGGAGCCTGGCTGGGCAATCAACGCGGCTCACGTAGATTACCCAGACAGGCTCCTGCTTCGAGTACCCCATGAGCGCAGAGTCCCACAGCGTCGATCTTCTCATTCCGGAGGAATTGGCCGGCAAGCGCCTCGATGCCGCGCTGGCGCGGCTGATGCCGGAACATTCGCGCACGCGCATCAAGGCCTGGATCGATGCGGGTCAGGTTCAGGTGGGCCGGCGAGCGTGCAGGCCACGGGACGTCGTGGAGGCGGGATCGCGGGTCGTCGTGCGCATGAGCCCGGAAATTCCGCAGCGGGAGGTGCTGCCGGAGAAGATTGCGCTCACCCTCGTCCACGAGGATCGCGACGTGCTCGTGGTGGACAAGCCTGCCGGCCTGGTGGTGCATCCGGGGGCCGGGAACCCGGCCCACACGCTGCAAAATGCGTTGCTGGGCCTGGATCCGCGCGCGCGGGAGCTGCCGCGCGCCGGGATCATCCACCGGCTCGACAAGGACACGAGCGGACTGCTGGTGGTGGCCCGAACACTGGAGGCGCAGACTTCCCTCACGCGCCAGCTCATGGCGCGCATCGTCGAGCGCGAGTACCTCGCCGTGTGCGCCGGCGTCATGACCGGAGGCGGGACGGTGGATGAGCCCATCGGCCGGCATCGCACGGACCGGCTGCGCATGGCGGTGCGCCAGGACGGGCGGCGGGCCGTCACCCACTACCGGCTGATCGAGCGCTTTCGCGGGCACACGTACTTGAAGGTCAAGCTCGAGACCGGCCGAACTCATCAGATTCGCCTGCACCTGGCGCATCTGCGCCATCCCATCGTGGGGGATCCGGTGTACGGCGGACGCCTCGCGCTTCCCAAAGGGGCGACTGTGCGGCTAACCGCCGCGTTGCGCACGTTCAAGCGCCAGGCGCTGCACGCCGCGAGGCTGGCCTTCGATCATCCGCGGACCGGCAGGCGCGTGAGTTTCGAGAGTGCGGTGCCGCAGGATTATGCCGAGTTGCTTGAGGCCCTGCGGGAGGATGCCCGCGTGCCTGAGCAGCGGCCCTCGTGATCACCTGGCTGACTCCGGACTGGCCGGCGCCCGCTCCTGTCCGCGCGCTCTCGACGCTGCGCCAGGGCGGGGTGAGCGAGGGGCCCTGCGCCTCCCTGAACCTGGGCACCCACGTGGGGGATTCGCCCGCCGCGGTTGCGGACAATCGCCGGGCGCTGCGGGCGGCGGCGGCCCTGCCGGCGGAGCCTCGTTGGCTCGATCAGGTCCACGGATCGCGCGTCAGGGACCTCGACCGGGAGGTGGACGGTCCGGCCGACGCCGCCGTGACCCGGCAAGCGGGCCGCGTGTGCGCCATTCTCACGGCCGACTGCCTGCCGGTGCTGCTGGCCGCCGAAGATGGCGACCGGGTGGCAGCCGCGCATGCCGGCTGGCGGGGTCTCGCGGCGGGCGTCATCGAGGCGACCGTGAGGGCCCTGGGCACTGCCCCGGGCGAGCTGATGGCGTGGCTCGGCCCGTGCATCGGCCCGCAGCACTTCGAGATCGGAGCGGAGGTGCGCGCGGCGTTGCTCGCCGCCGACGGAGCTGCCGACGAGTCCATTCGCCCGAACGCGCGAGGGCGCTTCATGGCGGACTTGCCCGGCTTGGCGCGCAGCCGCCTGCGGCGGCTGGGCATCCGCAGAGTCTACGGCAGCGGGGAGTGCACCTACGCGCAGGCCGACCGGTATTTCTCGCATCGGCGGGATGGCCGAACCGGGCGCCAGGCGACGCTCATTTGGCTGGAACCGCCATCCGCCCGTTGAATTGGCCCGGTCGCATCCCCACGTAATGAATACCTCGAAAATCGATCAAGGGATTTTGCCATGCGCATGGACAAACTGACGACCAAATTCCAATCGGCTCTGGCCGATGCTCAATCGCTGGCCGTGGGCCGCGACAACCAGTTCATCGAGCCGGTGCACCTGATGGCGGCCTTGCTCGATCAACAGGGAGGCACCGCCCGCCCGCTGCTCGAGAAGGCCGGTTGCAACGTGGCCAAGCTGCGCTCCGAATTGTCGGCCGCGCTGGAGCGTGCCGCGAAGGTCGAGGGATCGGGCGGTGAAGTGCTGCTGTCCAACGATCTGAACAAGCTGCTCAACCTCACCGACAAGCTGGCCCAGAAACGCGGCGATCAGTTCATCTCCAGCGAGCTGTTCGTGCTGGCGGCCTGCGACGACCGCGGCAATCTCGGGCAGGTCCTGAAGTCCTGCGGCGCGGAGCGCGCGGCGCTCGAGAAGGCGATCGAGGAGGTGCGCGGCGGCTCCAAGGTCGAGGATGCCGGCGCCGAGGAGAACCGTCAGGCCTTGGAGAAATACAGCATCGATCTGACCGAGCGGGCGGCGCAGGGCAAGCTCGACCCCGTCATCGGGCGCGACGACGAGATCCGGCGCACGGTGCAGGTTCTCCAGCGCCGCACCAAGAACAACCCGGTGCTCATCGGCGAGCCCGGCGTCGGCAAGACCGCCATCGTCGAAGGCCTCGCGCAGCGCATCGTCAACGGCGAGGTGCCCGAAGGCCTGCGCAACAAGCGCATTCTCGCGCTCGACATGGGGGCGCTGATCGCCGGCGCGAAATTCCGGGGCGAATTCGAGGAGCGCCTCAAGGCGGTTCTCAACGACCTGGCGAAGCAGGAAGGGCAGATCATCCTCTTCATCGACGAGCTGCACACCATGGTGGGCGCCGGCAAGGCCGAGGGCGCCATGGACGCGGGCAACATGTTGAAGCCCGCGCTCGCGCGCGGCGAGCTGCATTGCGTGGGCGCGACCACGCTCGACGAATACCGCAAGTACATCGAGAAGGACGCGGCGCTGGAGCGGCGCTTCCAGAAGGTCCTCGTGGAGGAGCCGTCGGTGGAGGACACCATCGCGATTCTGCGCGGTCTGAAGGAGCGCTACGAGGTTCACCATGGCGTGGAAATCACCGACCCGGCGATCGTGGCGGCCGCGACGCTGTCGCACCGCTACATCTCCGACCGCCAGCTGCCCGATAAGGCCATCGATCTGATCGACGAGGCGGGCTCGCTGATCCGCATGGAGATCGACTCCAAGCCGGAGGCGCTGGACAAGCTCGAGCGCCGCATCATCCAGCTCAAGATCGAGCGCGAGGCGCTGAACAAGGAATCCGACGAGATGTCCCGCAAGCGCCTGAGCGCGCTGGAAGACACGCTCACGGGCCTGGAAAAGGAGTATTCGGATCTCGAGGAGGTGTGGAAGGCCGAGAAAGCCACGGTGCAGGGTGCGGCCCACATCAAAGAGGAACTCGAGCGGGCCCGGCAGGACCTCGACACGGCGCGGCGCGCCCAGGACCTCGCACGCATGTCGGAATTGCAGTACGGGCGGATTCCGGCCCTGGAGTCGCGGCTCAGCAAGGCGCTGGAGGTCGAGGCCAAGCCGAATCAACTCCTGCGCAATTCGGTCACGGAGGTCGAGATCGCGGAGATCGTCTCCAAATGGACCGGCATACCGGTGACGCGCATGCTCGAAGGCGAGCGCGACAAACTGCTGCGAATGGAGGAAGTGCTCGGCCGGCGCGTGGTGGGCCAGGCCGAGGCCGTCACGGCGGTGGCCGATGCCATCCGCCGCAGCCGCGCGGGATTGGCGGATCCGAACCGCCCCAGCGGCTCGTTCATGTTCCTCGGCCCCACCGGCGTCGGCAAGACCGAACTGTGCAAGGCTCTGGCCGAGTTCATGTTCGACACCGAGGAGGCCTTGATCCGCATCGACATGTCGGAGTTCATGGAGAAGCATTCGGTCGCCCGGCTGATCGGCGCGCCCCCCGGGTACGTGGGCTACGAGGAAGGCGGCTACCTGACCGAGGCCGTGCGCCGCCGGCCCTACTGCGTGATCCTTCTCGACGAGATCGAGAAGGCCCATCCGGACGTTTTCAACGTGCTGCTGCAGGTGCTGGATGACGGCCGACTCACGGATGGCCAGGGCCGGACCGTGGACTTTCGCAATTCCGTGGTCATCATGACCTCGAATCTCGGCAGCCAGGTGATCCAGGAAATGGGCGGCTCGGCAAACTACGAGCGCATGAAGGCGGCGGTCATGCAGGTCGTGACCCAGCATTTTCGCCCGGAGTTCATCAACCGGGTCGACGATATCGTGGTGTTCCACTCGCTCGGCCGCGAGCAGATCCGCTCCATCGTGGACATCCAACTCGGGCGTCTGCGGCAGCGGCTCGCGGAACGGGACATCCAGCTCTCCCTGGACGAGGAGGCGCGGGACAAGATCGGCGAGGCGGGATTCGACACGGTTTACGGCGCGCGCCCGTTGAAGCGAGCCATTCAGTCGCAGATCGAGAACCCGTTGGCGCAGCAGATCCTGCGCGGGGATTTCGTGGCGGGCGACCGGGTGGTCGCGAAGCTCACGCGAGACACCCTGGTGTTCGAGAAGGCGCGTCTGCATTGAGCTGCGCCACGGGCCGCGGCACCCTGGCCGCGGCTTCGCTATACTGAGGCCGGGTGTCAGTTAGAGGAAGTTCATGCCTTTCTACGAGTATCAGTGCAAGAGCTGCGGCCATGCGTTGGAGGCCATGCAGAAGGTCAGCGACCCGCCGTTGAAGAAATGCCCGAGTTGCGGCAAGTCCCAGCTGATGCGGCTGATGTCCGCGCCGGTATTTCGGCTCAAGGGCGCGGGCTGGTACGAAACCGACTTCAAGGGCGAGCAGGACAAGAAGAAGAATCTTGCGGACCGCCCGGAGGCCGACGCCGCGAAGGATGAATCCAAGCCCGCGGCGGCCGCCAACGCCGGGGAGGCCGGCGCGCCTGCCGGGGACTCGGCGAAGACGCCCGAGAAACCGGCGGACAAGCCCGCCGACAAGCCCGCCGCCGCCCCGGCCACAGCGGCCGGCGCATCATCCCGGCGCTCAGGGAAGGCACGGCCGCGCCCCGCGCCTGCGAGACCCGCGGCCAAGAAGACGCCGAAGAAGTCCGCGGCCAAACCTAAGCGGCGGGCATGACGATGCGCACCCATTACTGCGGGGACGTCGGCGAATCGTCGATCGGACAGGTGATCACCGTGGCAGGCTGGGCCCAGCGGCGGCGCGATCATGGCGGCGTCATCTTCGTCGACCTGCGCGACCGGCACGGCCTGCTGCAGGTCGTGTTCGACCCGGATCGCGCGGACGTCTTCGCGATGGCGGAGAGAGTTCGCAACGAATACGTCCTCAAGGTCACGGGCCTGGTGCGCGCACGGCCGGCGGGAACGGCCAACGTGAATCTGAAATCCGGCCAGGTCGAACTGCTGTGCCACGAGCTCGAGATCTTGAACCGCTCGGAACCGCTGCCGTTTCAGCTGGACGAGGCGGTGAACGAGGAGGTGCGCCTGCGCTTTCGGTACCTCGACCTGCGGCGCGAGGAGATGCGTGAGCGCCTGATTCTGCGCCACCGCATCACGCGTGCGATGCGCAACTACCTGGACGAGGCGGGCTTCATCGACATCGAGACGCCCATGCTCTCCAAGGCGACGCCGGAGGGCGCCCGCGATTACCTGGTGCCGAGCCGCACCCATCCGGGCAAGTTCTTCGCCCTGCCCCAGTCGCCGCAGATCTACAAGCAGCTGCTGATGATCTCGGGATTCGACCGCTACTACCAGATCGTGCGCTGTTTCCGCGACGAGGACCTGCGCGCCGACCGGCAGCCGGAATTCACCCAGCTCGACATCGAGACGTCGTTCCTCGATCAGCGAGACATCCAGTCCCTGATGGAGGGCCTGGTGCGGCATCTGTTCAAGCAGGTGCTCAACGTCGACCTGCCGGACCCGCTGCCGCGCATGACCTATGCCGAGGCGATGCGCCGCTACGGCTCGGACAAGCCGGATTTGCGCGTGCCGCTCGAGCTTCACGACGTGGCGGACCTGGTGAAGGGATGCGACTTCAAGGTCTTTGCCGGGCCGGCGGCGGATCCCCGCGGCCGCGTAGCGGCTTTGTGCGTGCCGCAGGGCGGCAAGCTGTCGCGCAAGGAGATCGACGACTACACGGCCTACGTGGCCCGCTACGGCGCCAAGGGGCTTGCCTACGTCAAGGTGAACGAGACGGCCAAGGGGCGCGACGGATTGCAGTCGCCGATCCTGAAGTTCCTGAGCGACGCGGCGATTGCGGGAATTCTCGAGCGCACCGGAGCGCGCGACGGCGATCTGATCTTCTTCGGCGCCGACACGTCCAAGGTCGTGAGCGATGCGCTGGGAGCGCTGCGCCTGAAGGTCGGACACGACCTGAAGCTCGTCGAGCAGGGGTGGCGCCCGCTGTGGGTCGTGGACTTCCCGATGTTCGAATACGATCCCGAGCAGAAGCGTTGGGCGGCGATGCATCATCCCTTCACCAGCCCGGCGAACCTCGACTACGCGGCGCTGGCGGCGAGCCCGGGCGAGGCGCTGGCGAAGGCCTACGACATGGTCCTCAACGGCTCGGAAATCGGCGGCGGCTCGGTGCGTATTCACAACCAGGAGCTGCAGTCCGTGGTGTTCGATCTGCTGGGCATCTCCGCGGAGGAGGCACGCGCGAAGTTCGGCTTCCTGCTCGATGCGCTGAAGTACGGCGCACCGCCGCACGGCGGCATCGCCTTCGGCTTGGATCGCCTCGCGATGCTGATGGCGGGCGCCGACAGCATTCGCGACGTGATCGCTTTCCCGAAGACTCAGACGGCGGCGGATCCGCTGATGGATGCGCCCACCGAGGTGAGCGAGGCGCAGCTCAAGGAGCTTCACATTCGGGTCCGTGCGCCGCTCAAAGTAGAGTGACCGTTGCAGAGCGGCGACCCTCCCTTGCGGCGCCCGGAATCCGTCCTGATCGTGATCTACACGGCGGGCGGGGAATTCCTCCTGCTTGAGCGCCGCCGCCCGCCGGGTTTTTGGCAGTCCGTGACCGGCAGCCTCGAATGGGGGGAGATGCCGGATGACGCGGCGCGGCGCGAGGTCGTCGAGGAAACCGGCATCACCCAGGGCCTGCTGCGAAATCTGCAGTGGACCCAGATCTACGACATCCTGCCTTCCTTCGGTAAGAAGTACGCGCCGGGCATCACGCGCAATCTCGAGCACGCCTTCGCCCTGAAGCTGCCGTCGCGCGTGCCGGTCACCTTGAGCCCCTCGGAGCACTTGCAGTACCGCTGGGCCCCGGCCGACGAAGCCGTCGATCTGGCTTCGTCGGAGAGCAATCGCGCCGTAATCCGGCAGTTGCGCCGCTGACCTGAAGCCCCGAGCGCGATGCGAACCGTCGTCGTCTACGTGCATGGGCTGTGGCTGGGCGGAGGCGAGTCCTTTGTGCTGCTGCGGCGGCTGTCGCGGGCGCTGGGCGCCGAGTGCCGCGCGTTCAAGTATTCCTCGGCCGGCGCGACCATCACCGACAACGTGGCCTCGCTCGAGGCCTATCTCGGCGGCATCGAGGCGGACACCCTGCACCTGCTCGCGCACAGCATGGGCGGCCTGCTGCTCGTCGCGCTGTTCGATCCCGCGCGCGTCCCCGGGACGCGCGCGCGACGGGCAGGCCCAACGCTCGAACTGCCGCCGGGCCGCATCGTTCTCACCGGCTCGCCGGTGCGCGGCAGCCTCTCGGCGCGGCGGCTCGCGCGGCTGCCTTTCGGCCGCGCGATGTTGGGGCCCACGGCCGGCGAGGTGCTGGCGGGACCGCCGGTGGAGCGCCGCTGGCCGGGCGCCCGCGATCTCGGAGTCATCGCCGGCGATCTCGGCGTCGGACTGGGGAGACTCTTGGGCCCCATGAACGGACCCAACGACGGAACCGTCATGGTCGATGAGACTCACTTGCCGGGGGCGGCCGACCAGCTGCGGATCCGCTCGAGCCACACGGGCCTGTTGTTCTCCGCGGAGGTCGCGCGCCAGGCCGCGGCATTTCTCGAGACGGGCCGTTTCGCGAGGCCCTCGCGCGGCTGCCCAGGCTAGGGCTCAGGAATCCTTGACGATGAGGCAGGCCGATCTCCCGAATCCAGCTGCTTCAACCGGAACAGCAGCTCGAGCGCTTCGCGCGGGCTGACCGCGTTGGGATCGATCTTGCGCAACGCTTCCAACGCCGCCGATTCGGCCGGCGGCGGTTCCGGGGGCGCCGCGGCGAGCGCCAGTTCGCCCTGAGGCGAGGTCGCGGTGCGCAGCGCGTCGCGCTCGCGTTCCAGTTCGGTGAGGTATCTCCGTGCGCGCCCGATCACGGATTTCGGGATGCCCGCGAGCGCCGCGACTTGCAATCCGTAGCTCTGATTCGCCGGGCCCTCCTTGACGCTGTGCAGGAACACGAGCTTGTCGCCATGTTCGACGGCCTCGACGTGCACGTTGGCCACGCCGGGCGCCTCGGCGGCGAGACTGGTGAGCTCGAAATAGTGGGTGGCGAACAGCGTGAAGGCGCGGATCCTGGCGGCGATGTACGCGGCACAGGCCCACGCCAGCGACAATCCATCGAAGGTGCTGGTGCCGCGGCCGACTTCGTCCATCAGCACCAGGCTGCCCGCGGTCGCATTGTTGAGAATGTTCGCGGTCTCGGTCATTTCCAGCATGAACGTCGAGCGGCCGCCGGCGAGATCGTCGGACGCACCGATCCGCGTGAAGATCCGGTCGAGCGGCCCCAGGACCACGCGCTTCGCGGGCACGAAGCAGCCGACATGCGCGAGGACCGCGATGAGCGCGGTCTGGCGCATGTAGGTGCTCTTGCCGCCCATGTTGGGTCCCGTGATGATGAGCATGCGGCGCGCGTCGTCGAAGGCGAGGTCGTTCGGGATGAAGGGCTGGCGGCTGGCCTGCTCCACCACCGGATGCCGTCCCTGCGCGATGTGCAGCATGGGATAGTTCACGAGCTCCGGCATCGTGCAGTCGAGCGTCGCGGCGCGCTCGGCGAAGCATGCCAGCACATCGAGCTGCGCGATTGCCGCCGTGCTCCGCTGCAATGCCGGCAGGCGCGCCGTGAGCTGGTCCAGCAGGCGCTCGTACAGCTCCTTCTCGCGCGCGAGCGCCCGGTCGCGCGCGCCCAGCACCTTGTCCTCGAAGGACTTCAATTCGGGAGTGATGAAGCGCTCGGCGGATTTGACGGTCTGGCGGCGCAGGTACTCCGCGGGCACCCGGTCGGCCTGGCTGCGGTTCACCTCGATGAAAAATCCCTGAATCCGGTTGAAGCCCAGCTTCAGGGTCGACAGGCCGGTGCGCTCGCGCTCGCGGCGCTCCAGATCGAGCAGGAACTGTTCGGTGTTGCCGCCGAGCAGGCGCAGCTCGTCGAGTTCGGCGTCGTACCCTTCCGCGATCACGCCGCCGTCGCGCAGGTAATGCGGCGGCGATTCGACGACGGCGCGCGCCAGCAGTGCGTACTCGGCGCCGTGATCCGCCAGCTCGCCGGCAAGCTCGCGAAGCAGGGGGGACGCTTCCTGGTCCAGCGCCTCGCCGAGCGACCGGTGCAGGGCGGGCAGTGCGCCCAGGGCAGTGCGCAGCTGGGCCAAATCCCGGGGCCTCGCCGAGCGCAGCGCCACCCGGGCGATTATCCGCTCCAGGTCGCCGATCGACCGCAGCGCCTGCGCCAGACCCTCGTGACGGGCCGCCTCGATGAGCGTTGCGACGGCGTGATAACGCAGGCGTAGCGTCCCGTGATCGCGCAGAGGACGATGCAGCCAGCGCCGCAGCAGGCGGCCGCCCATGGCCGTGGCGGTGCGATCGAACACGCCCGCCAGCGTGAGTTCCGGCCTCCCGGCGAGGCTTTCGTCGAGCTCCAAATTGCGGCGCGTGGCGGGATCCATGATGAGCGCCGCGTCGCGCTCCTCGGTGGTGATGGACAGCAGATGGGGCAGAGCCGCCTTCTGGGTCTCGCGCACATAGGCGAGCAGCGCCCCCGCCGCCGCAATCGCCGCCGGCTTGTCGGCGCAGCCGAAGCCCCGCAGATCGTGGGTGCGAAACTGCTCGGTGAGCGCGCGGGCGGCCGATTCAGCATCGAAATGCCAGGGCGCTCGCCAGCGCCAGGGCCGATTCGGGCGTGCCTCCTCACCTGCGCTCCCGGCGCCACTCAAGGCGGCTTGCCCGCCTTCGGGCGCCAGAATTTCCGCCGGCCGCAGGCGCTCGAGCTCCGCGTCGAGGGCGGCCGCGGTGCCGAGTTCCATCACGCTGAACCGGCCGCCGGACAGGTCGAGCCAGGCGAGACCGAAGCGCCCGTGGGCGGCGCACACGCTCGCGAGCACGTTGTCGCGCCGCTCATCGAGCAGGGCCTCGTCCGTGACTGTCCCGGGCGTGACGATGCGCACGACCTCCCGCTCCATCGGGCCCTTGGCTTTCCCTGATTCGCCGCGCTGTTCGCAGATGGCGACGGATTGACCCTTGCGCACCAATTTCGCCAGGTACGAGTCGAGCGTGACGACGGGCACGCCGGCCATGGGAATCGGAGCGCCCGCCGACGCGCCGCGCTGGGTGAGCGCGATGTCGAGCAATTGCGCGGCGCGGCGCGCGTCCTCGTAGAACATCTCGTAGAAGTCGCCCATGCGGTAGAACAGCAGCACGTCCGGATGCTGCGCCTTGATGCGCAGGTACTGCTGCATCATCGGGGTGTGGTCGGGCGTATTCTTTGGGCCGTTGGCGGGGTCTTGACTCATTTCCTGACTTCGTGGCGGTGCCGGGCGCTTTCGCCGTCGTATGCCGGCCGAATTGGCATATTCGATCGCTATAGCAGTTCTATTGCCCCTCCATATGCTGCGAACACTGAATCGGCGGTCACGAACCGCAGGGGTTCCAAGAAGGCTTGCGCCAGCAAGAGGCGGTCGAACGGATCGCTGTGATGCAGCGGAAGCTTGGCTACCGCCGCTGCATGTTGGGCACTCACCGGGAGCTCCAGAAAACCGCTGCTGTGGATCGCGTCAGCGAGAAAAGCCGCCTCGGCCTCAATCTTCCCCAGTCGTGCCTTGATTGCGATTTCCCAAATGGAGGCAGCGGACACATAGACGGCGTCGGCCCGCGAGAGAAATTCACGCGTACTCGACTTCAAACGTCGGTTGGCTGTCACAGCCCATAGGAAAACATGGGTATCGAGGAGCAGCCGCATCACGACCCCGCAATTTGTCCCAAGACTTCGCTTGGCAGCGGTGCATCGAAATCCGCCGAGACCTTGATCTTGCCCTTGAGTACGCCAAATTTCAGCTTGCGCTTGGACGGCCCTAGCCCGGTAAGTCGCGCAACAGGTTTGCCGCCGCGTGCAATGACCACGTCATTACCGGCCGCCGCCTCCTCGATGAGCTTGGAAAGCCGGGTCTTCGCGTCGTAAATGTTGACGACGGTCATCAGAAGCTCCTCTCGTCTATCTACTTAGTCTAGTCTAGTCAAGTCAATGAATCAATGCCGAACCGCCCGGTCCCCAAGCCGGGTTGCTCCCGCAGGAGACCTACCCGCGATCCTTCAGAGCCGCGTCCAGGTCCGCCCAAAGGTCGTCTACATGTTCGATTCCGACGCTCAAGCGCAGCAGCGAGGGAGGCAGGTGCGTCTGTCCGGGGATGCCCGCTCGGCGTTCGATCGTGGACTCCACGGCACCCAAACTCGTGGCGTGTTGAATGAGCCGGACGCGGGAACAGACCTCGTCAGCGTCCGCAGCGCCGCCACGGACGTCAAATGAGATTATGGTGCCGAAGCCCTTCAACTGGGCGCGTGCGATCGAGTGCGTCGGGTGAGTACGCAGGCCGGGATAACGCGTGCACGCGACACCCGGGTGCGAACTCAGACGTTCCGCGAGGATCGTGGCATTGGCCTGGGCGCGCTCGAGCCTGAGCGCCAGGGTGCGCGCACCGCGCACCGCGAGGAACGACTCGAGCGCGCCGGGCGTGGCGCCGCCCAATTCACGCGATCTACGCATCGCGACGAGCAGGTCGTTGCGCCTCACCGTAACCAGCCCGGCCAGCAAATCGGAGTGACCCCCCACGAATTTGGTCGCGGACTGGAAGGACACGTCCGCGCCAAGATCGAGCGGGCGCTGGTTCAGGGACGTGGCGAACGTATTGTCGACCGCCAAGAGGGCCGAGGACTTTCGGGAAGCCGAGCAGATCGCGCGCAGGTCCGCCACGACCAACAGCGGATTAGTGGGCGATTCCAGCCACAGCAGGTCCGAGTCCGCCGCTGCCTTGATCCAGCCGTCGGTATCGTCGGCGGCCAATCGGCTGACGCTCCAGAGGCCCTTCTGTCTCCCCGCTTCGGCCAGCCCGGCGACGCCCTGATAGCAATCGTCCGGAAGCACGATGCGTGATCCGGCCTTCAATTGGTCGAACACTGCGGCGACGCCGGCCATACCGGAGGCGAACGCGACGGATTCGCCTGCCTCCAACACGCCGACAATCTCCTCCAGCGCTTCCCACGTCGGCGTACCGTCGTTCCGCGCATAGGCGCGTTCCGTGCCGAGCACGAAGTTCGAAGCCAGCACCGGTGGCCGATTCAGCGGCGAGCCCGGGCGCCGATCGCGTCCCGCTGCGACGAGCAGCGATTCGGCCGACGAGAGGCCCGCGAGGTGCATGTCCGTTGGGATACTCATGGCCGGTCATTCTAGGGCATGCGGGTGGCGATGTGCATGCACCGGGGGCATGGCCGCTCCCGAATCCTCGGCGTTCAGGATATGCTTGGTATTATTCGGACCGAGCAGCGGGGGTGCGATTCAGGAGGCCGATGTGCAACTCCAAGAGTGGATCCGGTTGGCGCCAATGGCGGCGGTGTTTGTAGTGCTGGGGATCTGTGGCGGCTGCCAAAGAAGGCCGGCTCCGATGGCGACGCCGGCGGACGTCGCGGCCGCGCAACAGGAGGCGCAGCACGAAGTCGACCAAGCGCGGATTGAGGCAAGAAAGGATGTCAAAAGTGTCACCAAGATCACGGGCGGGGATTCGAAGGACGTTGCTCGGGCCAAGATCACGGGCGCCTTTGATATCGCCATGGCTCATGCCGATGGGGACCACAAGGTGGCGATCGCACGATGCCTGACCTTGGAGCCGTCGGCGCAACCATCGTGCAAGGACCAGGCCGGCAGCGACTATCAAACGACGGTAGCCAAAGCCAAGGCCATTCGGCTTTCACAGCAATAGTCGATGTATCGCAACTAGCGAACCCGGGGCGCATCCGTTGAGAACGACTGCATCGGCCCGGGCCAAGACCCTGCGTTTCATGATTGCCGTGATGGCCTTCGGCGGTGCGGCCGTCGCGGAGTCCCAGGAACCGCCGGCGCCCGCGCCGCCGACGCTCCCCGAGCAGCAGCCGGTTCCCGTGCAGCAACCGGAAGGCGCAAATTCGAATTCCGCCGTTCCCCAGCCCGAGGCGAAATTCGACGTGCATGAGTATCGCGTCCTTGGAAACACCGTCCTCTCGAATCGCGAGATCGAGTCCGTGTTGCACCCGCTGACCGGGGATCGGAAAACGCTGGCCGACATAGAAGCCGCAAGAGCGGCTTTGGAGAAGGTCATTCACGATCATGGCTACACCACCGTATTCGTCGACCTACCTCCGCAAGATGTCTCGGACAGCATTGTTCGCTTCCAGGTCAAGGAAGTCCGTCTTCACGAAGTGCACATTGCCGGCGCGCGCTACTTCTCGGAACGGCAAATCCTGGCGCGGCTGCCTGCCGCGACCGCCGGTACGGTGCCGAATCTGCCGGCCCTGCAATCGCAGATCAATCTCCTGAATGCGCAAACGACGGATCTCAATGTAGTGCCGACATTGAAGGCCGGCCAGGAGCCGGATGCGGTCGACCTGATGCTGAACGTGAATGATCACTTGCCGTTCCACGGCGGCCTGGAGTTGAACAATCAAAACACGCCGGATACCAAGCCGCTGCGCATGATCGCTTCGTTGAGCTACGACAATCTGTTCAAGGAGTTCGACAATGTGTCGGTGCAATACCAGGCATCGCCGCAGGAATTCAATGAGGTCAGGGTATTCGCGGCCAACTATGCCTGGGGCGCGCTGCCGGACGGACTGCGCCCGTCGGTTTATTTCTTGGACTCCGACAGCGATGTTGCGGCGGTCAGCTCCTACGGCGTGCTGGGAAAGGGGCATATCTTCGGCGCACAATTGGGGCTGCCTTTGACCGACGCGCCCGGGATGCCGCAGTCGTTGACGCTCGGCGCCGAGTACAAGCATTTCTTGCAGTCCGTTGTGACCGCCTCACCGGCATCACAGGCAGCCGCGGCGGCGAATGGCGGTACTTCCGTCAATTACGTCGATTTATCTCTGGGGTACAGGGGCACTTGGGCCTCCGACCCGGCCCAAGGCACCCTTGCCACCACCGCGAATTATGGCCCCCGCGGTGCGCCGAATGCTTCCGAGGCGGCTGCGAACGCCAAAGCCACCGATGGCGCCAGTTATTTCTATTTGAAAATGGATGGCTCCATGGTCATCGGGCTGCCCGGGCAGTTCAAATTGGATTTGCGCGCGGACGGTCAGTACACGGACAAGCCGCTGATCATCTATGAGGAATTGTCCATCACCGGGGTCAATGCCGTGAGGGGCTATCTGGAAGCGGAGTCGCTGGCGGATAGGGGCGTCGTGGGCAGCATTCAGATGCAGTCCCCGACGTGGCGGCAGAAGAGCACGCCCATGGGCGATTTTTTCCTGTTCTACGACGCAGGCTACGGCCGTGTGCTTGATCCGTCGCCCGGCGTAGCGGGGGCCTTTACGCCGCGCAGCTGGGGAGCCGGCGTTCACCTGTTGCCGGGAAAGTGGATCACGGGTTCGCTCACCTGGGCGGATCCGCTGGCCACCGGGCCGAACACCAAACGGGGCGACTCACGCCTGCTGTTCGACGTGCGCGGCGCCTTCTGATGACCCGGGCGGATACACCCTGCGCCCAAACGGGCTAGATATCCCGCCGCGCCCGTTCGCGGCCTGGACGCCCGCGAAGCACACCGGCCGGAGGAGCCGGAAAACCGCAGCGGAGGTGCGGTAATAAGTCAAGGATTTTGGGGCCTGGAACCTCGGCCGGCGGGTGCTCCTTGCCGAACCCCCCCGACTCGGTGCAACCTGCGCTAGTCGTTTCAGCCGGGGGGATCTTATGAGCAGCGTCGAGAACAAGGTGGCGCGCGGCGGGGCACGCGCGGCGAGGCGGGCCGCCCGCACCAGTCCGCTGCCCGACAACTTGAGGCCCGTGAATCCGGGTATGACCGGCGGGCGATACAAGCCGCTGTCCGACGCCGACGTCCTTCGCATTCACCACGCCGCGCTCGACGTGCTGGAGACCATCGGGCTCGCGGATGCGACCCCGAGCGGAATCGAGTACATGACCAAGGCCGGAGCCACATTGACTCCGCAAGGGCGCCTGATCTTCCCGCGCGCGCTGGTCGAGGACACGGTGGCGGGCGCCGCGCGGCACTTCGTCCTGCACGGGCAGGCACCGAAGCACGACATGGAGCCCTGGGGCTCGCGGGTATATTTCGGCACGGCCGGGGCGGCCGTGCACATGGTCGACGCCAAGACCGGGGTCTATCGCGACTCGACCACCCGCGATCTGTACAACATCGCGCGCGTGGTCGATTCGCTGGAGCACATCCATTTCTATCAGCGCTCGGTCGTCTGCCGCGAGGTCGCCACCCCGTTCGAGATGGACGTCAACACGGCGTATGCCTGCGTATCCGGCACGACCAAGCACGTGGGCACGAGCTGGACGCAAACCGCGCAGCTCGAGGCGAGTCTGGAAATGTTCCATCTGATCGCCGGGGGAGAGGACAAATGGCGCGCCCGTCCCTTCGTCAGCCAGTCGAACTGCTTCGTCGTGCCGCCGCTCAAATTCGCCTACGACGCGTGCCTGTGCCTGGAGATGGCGGTCCATGGGGGGATGCCGGTGCTGCTCCTGTCGGCCGGCCAGGCGGGCGCCACCGCACCGGCGGCGCTCGCCACCGCCCTCGTGCAGGAGACGGCCGAATGCCTCGCCGGTCTGGTTTACGTCAACGCCATCAAGCGCGGCGCGCCGGCGATCTTCGGCACCTGGTGCTTCGTGTCGGATCTGCGCACGGGCGCGATGTCCGGCGGCAGCCCGGAACAGGCATTGCTGTCGGCTGCGAGCGCGCAACTGTCCCGATTCTATGACCTCACCGGCGGCACGGCCTCCGGAATGAGCGATGCGAAGCTTCCGGACATGCAGGCGGGATATGAAAAGGCCTACAACCATGCGCTGGTCGGCAACGCCGGAGCCAACCTGATCTACGAGTCCGGCGGGATGCTGGCGAGCCTGCTCGGATTTTCGCTGGAGGGCCTGATCATCGACAACGATCTGATTGGTGCGGTCCAGCGCACCATCAAAGGCATCGACGTCAACGACGAGACCCTGTCGCTCGAGACCATGCGCAAGGTGTGCCTCGAGGGCCCCGGCCATTATCTGGGGGCGGACCAGACCCTGCAGTTGATGCAGCGTGAGTACGTTTATCCGAGCGTCGGCGACCGCAAGAGCCCGAACGAATGGGTGGAGCAGGGCCGGCCGAGCGCGGTGGATCTCGCCGCGCGCAAGCTCGGCTCGATTCTCGCGAGCCACTACCCTGACCACATCCCGGAGTCGGTGGACAGCGCCATCCGCGAGCGGCTCCCCATCCGATTGCCGCGCGAGGCCATGCGTCCCGCGGCATCGACCGGCTGAAGCGGAGGTCCAATCGTGTATCACTCGAGGGTCAACCCGGTGCTCATTCGGGCGCAGCTCAAGCGGCTGCGCCCGACGCAGATCACGGTGGGCTACGCGGAGGTCGAGCTCAAATCCCGGCAGTGGATGCACCTCGGAAAGAAGGAACGCAAGATTCAGCTCGAACAGCACGTCTTTCCGGCGGTGCTGGGTCCCGGCAAGGCGTACTACATCATCGATCATCATCATCTCGGCATCGCGCTGCTCCGCGACGGCGTCCAGGAGGTGTTCCTGACGGTGCTGGAAGACATGTCGTGGCTGGCCAAAACCGTGTTTTGGCGGACGATGGAGTTTCGGACATGGAGTCATCCCTACGACCATCGCGGCAGGCGCCGCGACTACGCCGACATGCCGCAACGGCTGGCGCAGCTCAAGGACGATCCCTACCGCAGCCTCGCGGGGCTGGTGCGCAACGCCGGCGGGTTCGCCAAGGAGCAGTCGCCGTTCGTGGAGTTTCTCTGGGCGGACTACTTCCGCCCGCGGGTCTCCGCGCGGCTGATCAACCAGGACCGGGGGCGGGCGACGCGCACGGGCGTGCGCCTCGCCAAGGCGCAGGAGGCGCGCTATCTGCCGGGGTGGAGCGGAAAAGCCCCGACATAGCGAGGATCGCGTGCAAACCTCCGATCTTGCTCTGGCACGCCTCGCCCAGCGAGTGGGCCGGCATCTCCTGCGATCCGGACGCATGGCGGCCACGGCCGAGTCCTGCACCGGCGGCTGGATCGCAAAATCGCTCACCGACATCGCCGGCAGCTCGCAATGGTTCCTGGAGGGATTCGTCACCTATGGCAACGAGGCGAAGCGCCATAGCCTCGGCGTGCCGCTGGCGGCGCTCAAGGTCGGCGCGGTGAGCGAGGCGGTGGCTCGCGCGATGGCTCGCGGCGCCCTGACCCGTTCGGGCGCCCAGGTGGCGGTGGCGGTCACCGGAATCGCGGGGCCGGGCGGCGCCGTGCCCGGCAAGCCGGTGGGCACCGTGTGGATCGCCTGGGCCGACCGGCAGGGCGGCCGAATTCACCTGCACGCGGAGCGCAGCTGCTTCAAGGGCGATCGCGATGCAGTGCGCCGCAAAACCGTCCGGGCGGCCCTGGCCGGCATGCTGAATCGTTGACATGGACTCACCCGGACCTGGCGGCACGGCGCGACTGTTCTTTGCGGTGGTCCCCGATGAGGCGACGCGCGAGCGCATCGCTCGAGCCGCGGGCGCGCTGGCATTGGAGCCCGCGCGGCTGGTGCCGCGCAACAACTATCACTCGACGCTGGCATTTGTGGGGGATATTCCGGCCGCGTCGATTCCGGCGTTGCGCGAGGTGGGTGCTGCGCAAGCCGCGGCCGCGTTCTCGATGCGCTTGGATACCTTTGACTTCTGGCCCAAGCCGGCAGTGGTCGTGGCGCGAGCTTCGGCGGTTCCGGCCTCTCTGGAGGCGCTATGGCAGCGGCTGCACCAAGATCTCGCGGTTCATGGCTGGGCACTCAATCCCAAGCGGCTGCGGCCGCACGTCACCTTGGCTCGGCAGGTGATACGCTCGCCCGCGTTTCCGCTCATGAGCGTCGTGTGGGAGGCGCACGATTTTAGCCTGATGCGCTCGGACACCAGCGGACCGCAGCCCGCGTATACAGTACTCGACACCTGGCCACTACTGTATGGCCGCAGCCCGGCCTGAGAAAAACTCCCGTAAATCGGTGGATATGAGATGAGCAGCGGGCGCCGAATATGAAATAATGGCGCCACCCATTGTCGAGGACTCCCTATGGAAGAGAATCGTAAGAAGGCTCTGGCGGCCGCGCTGAGCCAGATCGAAAAACAGTTTGGAAAGGGCTCCGTGATGCGCCTGGGCGATGCGGGCGCCACCTATGAAGTGGAGTCCATTCCCACCGGCTCGCTTGGTCTCGATATCGCGCTTGGCGTGGGCGGCATTCCGCGCGGCCGCGTGATCGAAATCTTCGGGCCGGAGTCCTCCGGAAAGACGACGCTCACTCTCGCGATCATCGCCTCGGCACAGGCCAACGGCGGCACCGCCGCATTCGTGGACGCCGAGCATGCGCTCGATCCCGTGTACGCGGAAAAGCTGGGAGTCAAGGTCAATGACCTGCTGGTGTCCCAGCCCGACACCGGCGAACAGGCGCTGGAGATCACCGACATGCTGGTGCGCTCGGGCGCGGTCGACGTGGTGGTGGTCGACTCGGTCGCCGCGCTCACGCCGAAGGCCGAGATCGAGGGCGAGATGGGCGATTCTCACATGGGCTTGCAGGCGCGCCTGATGTCCCAGGCGCTGCGCAAGCTGACGGGCAACATCAAGCGTTCCAATACCATCGTGATCTTCATCAACCAGATTCGCATGAAGATCGGCGTCATGTTCGGCAATCCCGAAACCACCACCGGCGGCAATGCGTTGAAATTCTACTCGTCGGTCCGTATGGACATCAGGCGCGTCGGTTCCATCAAGAACGGCGAGGAAGTGACCGGCAATCTCACCCGCGTCAAGGTCGTGAAAAACAAGGTCGCGCCGCCCTTCCGGGAGGCGGAATTCGAGATCATGTACGGGACGGGCATTTCGAAGGAGGGGGAACTCATCGAACTCGGCGTGGCGCACAACCTGGTCGAGAAGTCCGGCTCCTGGTACAGCTTCAAGGGCGAGCGAATCGGTCAGGGCAAGGACAACGCCCGAATCTTCCTGCAGCAACACCCGGAGTTTGCGAAGGAGATCGAAACCCAGCTGCGCGCCAAGCTGATTCCCGAGAAAGCGACCATGAACCGGGGTGGCGACGTCAAAGAGGCTTAAGCTGGCCCGCGCCGACTTCGATCCGCTCGACGCCCGCGCCGCCCGTGTGGCGGCGCTGGACAGCCTGGCTAGACGCGACCGGCCCTGCGAGGATCTGCGGCGCAAACTGCGGGAGAAGGGATTCGATCCCGCGATAGTCGACGAGGTTCTCACACGCCTATGCGCGGAGAAGCTCGTCGATGACCGCCGCTACGTGGAGAATTTCGTCGATGTCCGGGCCGGGCGAGGTCACGGACCGGTGCGAGTGCGGGCCGAACTGCGGGAACTGGGGCTGCCGGAAGAGTTGGCGGAGGAGGGCATCCGCGCGTATTCCCACTGGCCGTCGCAGATCCTCAAGGCTCGGCAAAAGAAGTTTGGCGCGCGGCTCCCGACCGATTACGCTGACAGGCAGCGCCAGGTCCGTTTTCTCATTTACCGCGGTTTTACGGGCGCTCAGATACGATTGGCGCTGGGAATTGACACCGACATTGACGCAGACAGCTAGGCACTTATGAAACGCGATGCCCGATTGAGATCGATGACGAGCTCGGAGATTCGAGCCAGCTTTCTGGAGTTCTTCAGGAAGAACGGCCATGCCGTCGTTCCTTCGAGTTCTCTGGTGCCGGGCAACGACCCGACTCTGCTGTTCACCAACGCCGGCATGGTTCAGTTCAAGGACGTGTTCCTCGGCAAGGAGGTCCGCGAGTACTCGCGTGCCGCGACGGCGCAGCGCTGCGTGCGTGCCGGCGGCAAGCACAACGACCTGGAAAACGTCGGCTACACGGCCCGCCATCACACCTTTTTCGAGATGCTGGGCAACTTCAGCTTCGGCGATTACTTCAAGCGCGAGGCCATCCATTTCGCGTGGAACTTCGTCACCGGTACCCTCGGAATCCCGAAGGACCGCTTGTGGGTGACCGTTTTCAAGGAAGACGACGAGGCGGCCCGCATCTGGACCGAAGAGATCGGCATTCAGCCCGCCCGCTGCACGCGCATGGGCGAGAAATCGAACTTCTGGTCGATGGGCGAGACGGGGCCCTGCGGACCATGCACCGAAATATTCTACGACCACGGACCGGAGATCCCGGGCGGACCGCCGGGCTCCGAGAATGAGGACGGCGACCGGTACGTCGAGATCTGGAACCTCGTGTTCATGCAATACGATCGGTCCGCGGACGGGATTCTGGTACCCCTTCCCAAACCGTCGGTCGACACCGGAATGGGCCTGGAGCGCGTTGCTGCGGTCATGCAGGGCGTGCACAGCAACTACGACATCGACCTGTTCAAGTCGCTGATCCGGGCCGCCGCCGACCTCACCGGCACGGAGGACCTCGAATCCTCGAGCCTGCGGGTCATTGCGGACCATATCCGTGCTTGCACGTTCCTCGTCATCGACGGAGTCGTCCCCTCCAATGAGGGTCGCGGCTACGTGTTGCGACGCATCATTCGCCGCGCCATTCGTCATGGATACAAGCTCGGTCAGACGCGGCCGTTTTTCCATAATCTGGTCGCCCCCCTGGTGCGCGAGATGGGGTCGTACTATGCCGAGCTCGTGGGCGGCGAGGAGCGCGCCACCCAGATTCTCGCCCAGGAGGAGAGCCGATTCGCCGAGACGCTGGCCATGGGCATGACGTTGCTCGATGCAGAGACCGCCAAGCTGAAGTCATCCGTGATTCCGGGCGAGACCGTGTTCAGGCTCTACGACACCTACGGCTTTCCGCTCGATTTGACGGCCGATGTGGCGCGCGAGCGCGGGCTCACGATCGACCAGGCGGGGTTCGATGCGGCGATGGAGGCTCAGCGCGGACGCGCGCGCGCCGCGAGCAAATTCGGCGCCGATCTGCGTGACTCGGTGAAGCTGTCGGGGAAAACGCTGTTCTCGGGATACGATCATCTTTCGGGGATCGGCAAGGTCACGGCGCTGATTTTCGACGGAGCCCTGGTCGACACCTTGAGGTCCGGGCAAGAGGGACAGGTCGTCCTGGATCGAACGCCGTTCTATGCGGAGAGCGGCGGCCAAATCGGCGACGCCGGCACACTCATTCGGGCCAGTGCGCGCTTCAAGGTGAACGATACACGCAAGATGGGCACATCGTTCGCGCATGTAGGCGTGCTCGAGTCCGGCGACTTGCGCGTGGGCGATGAGGTCGATGCGCAAGTGGACGCGGGGCGCCGCAAGGCGATTGCGCTCAACCATTCAGCCACGCATCTCCTTCATGCTGCCCTGCGGCAGGTGCTGGGCAAGCACGTGCAGCAAAAGGGATCGCTGGTCGCGCCGGACCGGTTGCGATTCGACTTCTCCCATACGCAGCCCGTTTCTCCCGATGAGATCCGGCGCGTCGAGGAACTCGTCAACGCCGAGATCCGGGAGAATGCGCCTGCGGAAACACGGGTGATGGCGCTCGATGAAGCCGTCGCCGCGGGCGCGATGTCGCTGTTCGGGGAGAAATACGACAGCGACGTGCGAGTGCTCAGGATCGGCGATTTTTCCATGGAACTATGCGGTGGCACTCACGTGGAACGGGCTGGAGACATTGGTTTTTTCAAGATCATCGGCGAGTCCGGAGTCGCGGCCGGCGTGCGGCGGGTGGAGGCCGTGACGGGCAAGGCTGCGTTCGAATGGGTGATGCACACGGATCAAGTCCTGCGGGACGTGGCTCTTTTGCTTCGCGGCAGCCGCGAGGACGTCGACGAGAAAGTTCGGGAACTCGTCGAGAAATCGCGAAGACTGGAAAAGGACGTCCAAGCACTCAAGTCAAAACTCGCCAGCGGACAGGGCGGCGATTTGTCCAGCCAAGCAAAAGAGGTGGGTGGTATTAGGGTTTTGGCCGCACAGGTCGAGGGCGCAGATGCCAAGTCGCTGCGCGATGCGCTCGACCGCCTCAAGGACAAACTCGGCTCCTGCGTCGTCGTTCTCGCCACGGTCAACGAGGGAAAGGTGGTGCTGGTGGCCGGCGTTTCGACGGATTTGGTCGGAAAGATCAAGGCCGGAGACATCGCAGGCGCGGTGGCGGCGCAGGTCGGCGGGCGCGGCGGCGGCCGCGCGGATTTCGCGCAGGCGGGCGGCACGCAGCCCGAGAATTTGCACGCGGCGCTGGCCGTGGTCGAAACTTTAGTTCGGCACCGAACATTAGAAGCGTCTAGTTGAACGAGTGGTCTTTTTTCGTCAAGTTGGCAACAAATGGATATGGATTTCTTGTATCCTTTCTCGATTGGTCATTAATTCCCTGGCGATTCGTGCCTCAACCGGTCCGTCAATCTGTAGGACGACTGAGTAAAGACCTGCCAATAAGCCGGATGCCTGCGATTTAGCCAGGGAAGCTAGGAGCCCGAACATGTTGATATTGACGAGACGAGTCGGCGAAACGGTCATGATTGGCAACGAGGTCACGGTGACCGTATTGGGCGTCAAGGGAAATCAAGTGCGGATCGGCGTCAACGCTCCCAAGGACGTTGCGGTCCACCGCGAAGAGATCTACGAGCGCATCAGGCGTGAAGATGGCGATGGCTCTTCGCACCCGTCATCGGGCGCCAAAATGGTCGATGACGCCTGATAAAGGCTCGATGTCGTCGATGACGCCCTAGAGGCGTCCAAAAATACGCGCTTTACCTGGACTGCTTGGGGCGGGTATCATCGCGCGCTTCAAGTTGGGGCTGTGCCCGACGGGAGAGGTGGCCGAGTGGTCGAAGGCGCGCCCCTGCTAAGGGCGTATGGGTCAAAAGCCCATCGAGGGTTCGAATCCCTCCCTCTCCGCCAAGACTGCAGATCATAGATAATGCGCCCGTAGCTCAGTTGGATAGAGCGCCTGGCTACGAACCAGGAGGCCGGGAGTTCGAATCTCTCCGGGCGCACCACAGTCTTCCCTGCCCGAGAATCCTTCGCAGGTTCCTACTGCGCGATGTTGTAATTCGAACTCCCGCTGGACAACGGCCGCCCCGTGAGCCGACGGCCGATGGGTCACTTCAGGGCGCCGCTCCGCAGGTGATCGTGTGGTTTTGCGTGGTCTTTCCGGACATATAGGTCGCGTTTTCCGTCGTAGGAAAAATGGCAAGCCCCTGTTGTGTGAATGAATGCTCGATCCTCGCGCGCGCATCGTTCATTTCACTATTGGTTCTTGATGCGTCGGAAGAGCGGTGCCCGAAACATTGGCATGCAGGGTGGCCGGCCGGTAATCGGCGACGGGTATGTAACATAAGGTCCGCGCCCTGGCCTTCACCGGCCATGGCATGTACCGGCGCTCCAAGGGCTACGCGGCAAACTTCTCCAGCGTTCCCAATCGCGCGCGTATTGCCGTCAGTTCTTGTTCGCCAAGCTTCTCGGTGCAACCGTCGACAATTCGCCTTCCCCGGTCCGCCAGTGACTGCCGAATTGCGGAATCCGGCGTGGTCGTCGCAATGTCGCCGAGAGCTCGCAACATCCGCAAACTGACCGCAAAATCCCCTTTGGAGTACATCCGGGTCTGTTCGAACGCCGAATCCAACAGTCCTTCGAAGCCAATCCAGGGAATGACGACGCGCAGAACGCCGGGGGGGTTGTATAGGCGGGATTCCGGCGGATCGCGCGATGCAAAGCGGATCAGAATGCGGCTGAGTTGATCCACGCAGCTGATGGCCGTGCTGGGGTCGTTCACCGCGGGTGAAATGGCCCTCAAGGCAATGTCCACGATTTGCAGCACACCGAACTCCACATCCTGCTGCAGGGTTCTGGAAGGGCCGAAATCGAACGCGCCGCGAAGGGCTGCACGTCCTTCGTGAGACAACCGCTCTCCCTTGGACACCATCATCAACGGGACGTGGGCCGGAACGAAGTGACCGACGCGGCGGAGCACCTGAATCTTCACGCGGTAGGTCTTCGCCAATGCGGCCAACCGCTTGGTATCGATGAAGCGGATGTATCCGGATGTCGCGCTCGTAACCGGAGTCTCGAACGGACCCTCGATCGGGTAATTGCGGTCGTTGGCATATCCGTGGTTTCGGGGCCATGGCATCAAATCATCGATCACCGCCTCGGTTTCAGCGGCGATCTTGTCCACTATCTGGTTCACGCTGATGGCCTGCGCGATGTGGTGTATGAAAAAAAGCAACCAGGATACGCAGGCGAGCGCCAGCAGCATTGCGCCCAGGACGGTGGCGACCGGCGAAAATGGGCTCGGGAGGGCGCGTGCCGCCGGAAGCGCCGCCATGCAATAGGAAAACGTGCCGAGGAAGATGCCCAGCGTCCACTGGGTCACCCGATCGCGCGTAAAGCTCAGGATGATGCGCGGGGAGAACTGCATCGACGCCAGCGTGAGCGTCATCAGCAGGATGGCGAAAACAATGGACACGACCGTCATGATCGAGGCGGCAATGCCGGCAAGAATGACCTGGGCCACCTGCGGATCCGCGTGCGTAGGGAAGATCACCGCCGGCACCCAGTCGCTGAAGCCCGGGACCGCCTCTTCTATCCACGACAACAGCGCTCCTGCGCAACCGAGCGATAGCGCAATGGTCAGCGGCCGCACGAGGAAGCCGCCCCGCATGTTGTAAACCGCGCGGCGGACCAGCAATGGGAAGCGTTCGTTCATGCGTCGTTCTCTGCGATTGCGAATCGAGCGGGGTCAGCCCGGATCCTCGGACCGAGCCTTGTCCCGAAGGCTCTCCAGATCATGCCGATAGGCGTCGGCGTCACCGTAATCCACGAAACCGGCGTAGCGCGGGTGCGTTCCGAGCAGGCGCCGCGCGTGCTTGATGGGACACCAGTACTCCTCGGTGCGTGAAGCGATCTCGCGAACGTACGCCAGCAGTCCGTTCGCATAAGCGCAGTAAGCGCAGTTGATCTTTTCGACGGCGTTGAGAAAGGCGAGCTGTTCGCGGTCGAAGGCGAAATAATCGCGCCGGCGCACGCGCGGGATCCCGTAAACCGGAAAGCACACGGCTTGATACACGGCAACGAACAGGTCGAGCAGTGCGAACGGGATGATGAGCGCATAGATTGCCGGCGCCGTGAGAATCATGGCGGGCCGTGCGCCGAAGACGTACTTCAGCAACTTTGCCTTCAGCAGGCGATGCCGCTCGATCACCTCGTGTTCGAACTGAACGGCTCCGTCCTGGACCTTGTAGTTGAGTTCGATGCGCCGCTTCGCGATTGCCGCTTCGAGTTCTCGCTCGAGGGTGCGCATCGATGCGGCCAGGCGGGCGATATCTTCACGTACGGTGGCAGTCATGGGGCAGGCTTCCTGTACCGGGGAGAAGCGGTCGGTGTCCGCTCCGATAGTATGCCTGCGGTGGACCTGGATAACAGGGAATCGCCGGGCGGCGGCAATTCCCGATCCTCGCGGTCGATGCGTTCGTGGCTGTCGGCCTGCAGACGGTGATATCGTTTTGTCATCTGGCCTGACTATGATAGTGGCTTGGAGGTGACCCGTGACAACCGAGCACGCAGAACTGGACGAGGCGCAGCGCGCCTACAAGGCGGCGGTCGAGACCTGGATCGCGGCGATTCGCCGCGAGGAAACACTCGCGTCGGGGAACCACTCGCTCGCACAGGTCGATCGCTGGGAACAGGCGCACTTCGACGAAGAAGGCGCGCGCAGCCAGGCGAAGGCCGCCAAAACAGATTACGAAGCCGCGCTGAGAAGGAAGTTCTTCCACTTCTAGCGCCCCCCGGGACCCTGCGAGGCGACCTCATGAGGTTCCCACGTCCGGCCGCCAAGCCTCAGTGCGCCGAACTGCGTCCCGCCGGCGCGAATTCGCCTGCGATCTGATGCAGAACCGACATGGCCTCGCCTGGGAGCTGGAGGGCGGTCGCGGCGAGGTTTTCACGCAGGTGCCCGATCGACGAGGTGCCGGGAATCAGCAGGATGTTCGGCGCGCGCCGCATCAGCCAGGCGAGGGCCACCTGCATGGGCGTAGCGCCAAGCTCCACGGCAATCTTCGACAGCGCCGTCGATTGCAGCGGCGTGAAGCCGCCAAGCGGGAAGAACGGAACATAGGCGATCCCGTCGCGGGCGAGGTCGTCGATCAAAAGGTCATCGGTGCGATGCACGAGGTTATACCGGTTCTGCACGCAAACAATGTCGCAGATCCGCCGCCCTTCCGCGATCTGCGCGGGGGTGACGTTGCTGAGGCCGATGTGACGCACCAGGCCCTGTCGCTGAAGGTCGGCCAGAACCGTGAGCGGCTCCTCGAGGGATCCTTCGGCCGGCTCATGGATGTTGAACATGCTGCGGAGGTTGACCACCTCCAGCACGTCCCGGCCGAGATTTCGGAGATTGTCATGGACCGCCTGAATCAATTCCTCGCGCGAGTAGGCCGGAATCCACGATCCATCGGCGCCGCGTCGGGCACTGACCTTCGTGACGATGACCAGAGCGTCGGGATACGGATGCAGCGCCTCGCGAATCAGCTGATTCGTGATGTGCGGTCCGTAGAAGTCGCTGGTGTCGATATGATCGACGCCACTCGCCACCGCCTCCCGCAGCACGGCGAGTGCGCCGTCGCGATCCTTCGGCGGCCCAAAGACACCGGGCCCGGCGAGTTGCATCGCCCCGTAGCCCACGCGCTTCACGCGGCGAGCCCCGAGCGCGAAAGTTCCGGCGTTGCTGATATCGGTCATGGCGCCTCTCCCGTGATTCCGGGTGGAATGTACATGGATCCACGGCGTGCGATAATTGGCTTAAATCAGTACAGGCTGTTCGGAAAGGCGAACAATCATGGCGGATCTCAGCGATCTCGTGGCGTTTGTTTTGGTGGCCCGCGCGGGCGGTTTCCGCGACGCGGCGCGCGCCAACGGCAATAGCGCCTCTAGCCTGAGCGAAGCCGTGCGCAGGCTCGAAGCGGGGCTCGGCGTCCGCCTGCTCAACCGTACGACGCGCAGCGTGGCGCCAACCGAAGCAGGCGCCCGTCTTCTCGAGCGTCTCGGTCCGGCGCTGGCGGAGGTCGACGCCGCATTGGATGTAGTCAACGGCTTCCGCGACCGGCCTGCAGGTACGCTCCGATTGAACGTGCCGGTCAGCGCTGCGCGCCTCGTTCTGCCCCGAATCGTGCCGCCCTTCCTCGCCGCCTATCCCGACATCCTCCTCGAGGTCATCGCGGAAGATGGCTTCGTCGACGTGCTGGCGGCCGGCTGTGACGCAGGAATCCGATACGATGAGCGGCTCGAGCAGGATATGGTGGCCGTCCCCATCGGCCCGCGGGAGCAGCGCTTCGCAACGGCGGCATCACCCGCCTATCTCAACCAGCGCGGCCGCCCCGAGCATCCGCGCGACCTGCTCCGGCACACTTGCCTACGCAGCCGGTTCGCCAGTGGAGCGATGACCGCTTGGGAGTTCGAACGCGACGGCGAGGTGGTGAAGGTGGATCCGGCAGGACCGCTGATTACCAGGGTCGGGGGCGCCACCGACCTCGCGGTCGAGGCCGCAGTCGCCGGCATAGGCATCATCCATCTGTTCGAAGACTGGCTGCGGCCTTATCTCCACACGGGCACCCTCGAGTCCGTGCTGGAGCCCTGGTGGCAACGCTTCTCGGGGCCGTTTCTTTACTATCCGAGCCGCCGGTATGTTCCGGCCCCGCTGCGCGCCTTCGTCGATTTTACCCGCTCACTGCGGTGGTGAGGGCCTCAGCGCAGAGAAAGCCACATGACCATGACGAATACGGCAAGTAAAATCACAACGATCGGTGTGTCTTTCATGATCTCATCCTTCCGCTGTGCAAATCCGATACCACTGCGTCGCAGCAGCCGCCACCGGAGGCCCCGCGCGCGCCGGAGCAAACGTCCGATGATGAAAGCTTAAGCGGGGGGCGCGCAGGCGGCCATACGTAGAAACTCGGTGGGATTTTCGGGCAGGCCTTACGCCTTTGTTGCGCCTCCGCGCAGCGCCGCCCCGTCGGGCCGCATCCACCGCGGCGTCGCGCGCTTGCGGGACATGAGGTCAGTCGGCGCGGATGATCGCCTTGACTTGCAGCGACGCCGGATCGAACACCGCCAGCGCGGGGCGCGCGCGTCCGAGGATCGCCATCGAATTCGCCTGGTCGGCGGCCAGCCCGGCCGCTTGCGCTCGGCGCTTGAGCGCCGTTTTCTCTGCGCCGCTGAAATACTTGATGTCGTCGATCTTCCGGAGCTGCGTGCGAAGCGCCGGTAAACCCGATTCCCACGGCTGATAGTAGCGGGGCATCGCAATCACGTCGCTGCCGCCCGTGATGGCGGAATTGATGATCTTCTCCTGTTCCTGCTGGTTTGCGGGCAGCGGCGCCCAAATCCACCGCGGCAGGCTGTACCAATGAGGCATCAACGCCACTTTCCGTTGGCGCGCCAGAGCCAGTTCCGCCGGTTCGATGTCGTAGGCCTGTACGACCTGCAGCACGTCCTCGGAGAAGGCGTAGTAGAGCGGGCGCCCGTTCCACAACGACACGGTGCCATAGGCCAGTGCCGACAGTTGAACGACGGCAATGACGGCGATGTCCCGCGCCAGCGTCCTGCGCGGCTTGCTCGCCGAGGCGATCACGAAGGTGAGCATGGGGCCGGCCACCAGATCGACGCCCGCCAGCATCAGGGTCACCTGCGCGGCGTCGGCCAGATACCAACCCGGCCAGCGGTACCAGCACAGGTACATCCCGCCGAGAATGACCGTCAGGACCATGCCGCTGGCGAGCAGGTGCAGCCCCAGGGCTCTGAGTCGAAATGTCATATCGCATCCTAAGAATTGGGCAATGGGTGGCGTTACGATACGGCGTTGCGTGAGTCAACGCACCCGCCGCAGCGCTCTGCGCCAGCCTTCGATGTGCGCTTGCCGCTGCGGCTCGCCGATGCTCGGCGTGAATGTCGCGTCGGCCCGGGCGAGCGCGGCTATCTCGCCGAGCGAGCGGTAGATGCCGCTGCCCAGCCCCGCCAGGCAGGCGGCGCCGAAGGCGGTCGATTCGGTGATCTGCGGCCTCTGGATGTCGAGCCCGAGCACGTCGGCAAGCCTCTGCATGAACAACCCGTTCTGCGCCATCCCGCCGTCGACCTGTAATTTTCCGGGGCGCAAACCGTCGGACGCCATCGCATCCAGCAGGTCGTAGGTCTGGTAGGCGACGCTGTCGAGGGCCGCGCGCGCGATTTCGCCGCGGCCGGACGCCCGGGTCAATCCGAGCAATGCGCCGCGCGCATCGGCGTCCCAATAGGGCGCCCCGAGTCCCGTGAACGCAGGGACGAGGTATACGCCGTTGGCATCCGCCACCGAGGCGGCGAGCGGCTCGACGTCCGACGCCCGTGCGATGATCCCCAATCCGTCGCGCAGCCACTGGATCGCGGATCCTGCGGACAGGATCGAGCCTTCGAGCGCATAGGTCGTTTCGCCGCGCAGGCGGTAGGCGATGGTGCCCAGCAGCCGATTCTTCGACGTCACCAGTTCCTTCGCGGTGTTGAGCATCAAAAACGCGCCCGTGCCATAGGTGCTCTTGGCGTCGCCGGCGGAAAAGCAGGCCTGTCCGACCAGGGCCGCCTGCTGATCGCCCGCCACGCCGCGAATGGGCACGGCGCGCCCCAGCACCCTGGCGTCGGTGAGACCGAAATCCGCGGCCGTGTCCCTGACCTCGGGAAGACAGGCCATGGGCACATCGAAGAATTCGCACAGGGCCTGATCCCACCGGCCTCGGCGAATGTCGTACAGCGCGGTGCGGCTGGCGTTCGAGGCGTCGGTCAGATGCGCCCGGCCGCCGGTGAGCCGCCAGATCAGGAAACTGTCCACCGTCCCGAAAGCGATGTGCCCCGCAGCGGCGGCATCGCGCGCACCCGGCACGCGATCCAGGATCCAGGCAATCTTGGTGGCCGAAAAATAAGGGTCCAGCAGCAGGCCGGTCTTTTGCGTGAGTTCCGCCCCCGCGCCGCCGCGATCGAGGTCCCGGCACCGGTCGGCGGTGCGGCGGTCCTGCCACACGATGGCGTTGAACAGCGGCACGCCGTCGCGCTTGTCCCAGAGAACCGTGGTTTCGCGCTGATTGGTGATGCCGATGGCGGCGACGCCGGCCCGCAGCTCGTCCAATCGGCGCAGCACCTGTCGGGTCGTCGAAAGCACCGTGGCCCAAATCACTTCGGGGTCGTGCTCCACCCAGCCGGGCGCCGGGTAAATCTGCTCGAAGGCCTGCTGTTCGGCGGCAACCGTCTCGCCGGAGGGGGCGAACGCCATTGCCCGGCTCGAACTGGTTCCTTGATCAATTGCGAGCAGCACATCATCGGACATCGTCGGTCTCCTGGCGCAGCGATGAGCCGGTCATTCGTATACCATTAAACTACGGAGGCGCGGCGGGTTGCGACAGTCAATGCTCAAGCGGGTATCGTGGTGCGCCGGAGCGCTGCTCCTCGGCATGGCCATCGCCGCGGCGCCCGACGCCGATTCGGCGCCGCCCCGCCAAACCCTGCCATCCGCCGAATTTCTGTTGGAGAACTGGTCGGGCGGATTGACGTCGAACGCCGCCTTCGTCCCCGGCCCCGACTCCCACGCCGCGCATGCGCCGTTTCGCGGCACGTTGTCGTTGAGCGAGACCGAGATGATCCTCAAGCCGCGGAAATTCACCGCCCCGGTTCTCGGCAGGGATCCGGCGCGGTTCCCGGGAGTGTCGGTCTCGTTCTTCACTCTCGACGGCGATCTCGTGCCCTTCACGCAGGACGTCATCCGGTACGGCTCCGTGGCGCGGGGGTCGAGCTACTGGGACATGATCGTCCAGCCCGGCCGGATCTGGTCGGAGGCCGGCGACGGCGATTGGTCGCGGGCGGCGTTTCCGTTTGCGCTGGTCAATTCCATCGAAGGCGAAACCCATAATGGCCTGGCGACGTTTCTCTACAAGCCGGGAAAGATTTCCAACCTGCGCTTTCAGATCGTGCAGCAGACGGCGCCCTTCCTGGTGAAGGACTATTTCTTTGCGGCGGGACTGGTGCGGGCCGCGTACGCTGCGCTGCCGCCCGGCGCCGAGGAGGGCCTGGTCCCAACTTACGAGGCCTCTCTCGCCCATCGCGTGCCCATGGCGGATTGGAGTGCGCTCGCGGCGAGGGTGGGCGCGGCGCCCCTCGCCGGATTCGACGGCCCGATGCCCGCCCGCGACGTGGTGCTCTCGGGCCTCGATTACGACGGCACTTTTTATCTCAAGGAATGCCAGAGCGCCGGAGGTCCGTTGCCCTGGTGCGATCGCGCCCGCTTCGGTGTGTGGTCGGTCACCAAGGCGCTGGCGAACGAAACGGCGCTGCTGCGGCTGGCGGAAAAATTCGGGCCGTCGGTTTTCGATCTGAAAATTGCGGACTATGTGCCGGAGCTGGCCGGGCACCCCGGGTGGGAGAAGGTTCGCTTCGAGGATGCCATCGACATGGCGACCGGCATGGGCAACGGCAGTGCCGCCAGCAGCCCGAACGACATCTCCGACGGGTATCTCAGCAGCGACTACCGGCCCTGGTACGAGGCGCGTTCGGCGGAGGAGAAGCTCGCGGCCCTGGCCGCCGGGGCGGCCGTCTATTCCTGGGGACCGGGAAAGGTGGCCCGCTATCGCGATCAGGACATGTTCCTGCTGGGCGTCGCGATGGATCGGTACCTCAAGTCGCGCGCGGGGCCGTCGGCCGACATCTGGTCGATGCTCGACAAGGAAGTGTTCGAGCCCATCGGGATATTCTACGCGCCGATCAATCGTACTCTCGAGTCCGGCGGCGGGGCCGGCCAGCCCTTGATGGCGTACGGCTACTACCCCACGATCGGCGACATGGTGAAGATCGCCCGGCTCTACCAGCAGGGCGGCAAGCAGGGCGAGACGCAGATTCTCTATGCCGAGGGTGTTGCCGCCTTATTCGGGGCCGGGGCAGCTCCGGGGTTGCCGACGGGCGAGCAGCTGGCATTCGGCGAGACGCGCTACACGAATGCATTCTGGGTGGCGCCGTTTCGCGCCGGGAATTGCGCGGTCCGGTATCCGCGCATGATTGGATGGGGCGGCAACATCGTGGCACTCCTGCCGGACGGCATGACGGGGATTCGGCTGGCGAAGAGCGCCTCCACGTCGGGGACCGCCGACGTGGAGACCGCGGGGATGGCGACGGTCGCGGACCGCCTGAAAAAGTTCTGCCGCTGAACCGGCGCAGAGCACCGGTCCGCGCGGCATCGCATCAGTCGAAGTCCGCCGGCCGCCCGGGGTGCTCCGCGTGGACGAACATGAGCTCGATCTGTTCCGGCGTTGTGCGACTGGGCGACAGGTTGGGCAGTTCGTGCCGCGCGAAGAACGCCACATCGCTGGTCTCCTCGCTCGGCCGGGCGCTGCCGCCCGTCAGCTCGCAGAGGAAGAAGAGCTTGTAGATGGACTCGGCGTGGCGGGGCCGGTGGCGCCTGCGATAATCATGGATCGCCGCCAGTTTGAGCGCGCGGGCGGTGAATCCCGACTCCTCGGCGATTTCGCGCACCACGCATTCGGCCGGGGATTGATTCACGTCCGCCCAGCCGCCCGGCAGCGTCCAGCCGCCGTCGCTGATTTCGCGAACCAGGAGCACCCGGCCGTCCCGGAAGGCGGCGCCGCGCACGTCGACCTTGGGCGTGGCGTAGCCCACGTCCCGGCGAAACAGCTCGAGGACCTTGGCGGGGTCCTCATTCGCGCCTTCCGCCATCAGCGCGGCGGCCAGCTCGCGGATCCGCTCGTACCTCTGGGCGTCGAAGCGATCCTGGGTGAAGTTGAGACCGGTCTGCGCGATGGCGCGCAGTTCGCGGCCGATTGCCAACCACGCCGGCTCGCTCATCCGCCGCCGCCGGCAACGGCGCAGCTTGGATCCAGCAGCAGCTCGCCGGTCGGTCCCGTGCCGGTCAACTCGATGAAGCCCGGGCCGCTGTTGAATTGCATCCCGATCACGACGACCGTATAGCTGCCCAGGTGATTCCGCGCGTCGGGCTTCCAGCTCGCCAGCAGATCGAACGGGTTGGTGCCGTCGAGACTTCCGCTGCCGATGCGCAGCGCGTCGTAGGGCAATCCGGCAACGCTGACCGGCGACCAGTGGTCGGTGAGCTGTTCGGCCGCTGCGCGCAACGAATCGAAGGCGTCCTGGCGCAGGCACTCGATGTGAATGTGAAACTGGTCCTGGCTGCGCGCCTGGGCCTTGTTCACGACCAGGCCGATGGCGCTTCTCGGCACTTGATGCCCGACGAACTTGTCGATCAGATCATGGGCGCGCCAGGCCTCGGCGAAATAGTTGGGGGTGTCGGGATCGAGCAGCTCGTTGCCGTCCAACCCGGTCATGGTCTGCACCGGTATCAATAGATAGTGGGCGCCGCCCTTGGCGTCCGCGAGGACCGCATAGCCGGAACGGTTGGTCTTCGAATCGGCGAGATAGACCCGTTCGCAGGGGGCAGGATCCTGCCTTCGGGACCAGTTCACGACGCATTGGTTCTGTACGATCTGCCGGAGGGCGTCGCGTCCCGGATTGGCGGCCAGATCGTCGTCCGATTTCTCGCTCTTCGAGGATTTATGGGTATCGGCCCCGGCCGGCGCGGACAGCATCGCAGCCGCCCCCGCCAACGCAAGAATAAGTCCGGTCAGTTTGCTCACGTGATTCCGCCTGCAATTTTGCAAGGCGACATCATTGCAAATCGGGGGTCGATTATCGATAGCTCGGTGATCGATCGCCGTGCGGGAGCGGGCGCGGCAAAGTACCATACGCGGCCTCATGCCCACCGTACGTTTGGACAACGTTTCCTTGAGCTTCGGGCGCAGGCCCCTCCTGGAGCATGCGGACCTGCAGATTCGCAAGGGTGAGCGCGTCTGCCTGCTCGGCCGGAACGGCGAGGGCAAGTCGTCGCTCCTGCGGCTGATCGACCGCACGATGGTTCCCGACAGCGGGGATGTGTGGGTGCGGCCCGGAATCGGCGTTGCGAGCCTCTCGCAAGACGTGTCGGCCGCCAGCGAGGACACGGTGCTCGAGGTGATTGCTGCCGGTCTCGCAGAGGCCGGGCACGAGGATTGGCACGCCGCGCTCAAGGTCGACCAAGTGATATCGCGGCTGGAACTCGACGGCGGCGCCAAAATGAGCGCCCTATCCGGCGGCTGGCGCCGGCGCGTCATGCTCGGCCGCGCGCTGGTTTCGGAACCCGGGCTCCTGTTGCTCGACGAGCCGACCAATCACCTGGACATCGATGCCATCACCTGGCTCGAGGACATGATGCTCGAGTATCCGGGCGCCCTGCTGTTCATCAGTCACGACCGGGCTTTCGTTCGGCGGCTGGCCACCCGGATTGTGGAGCTGGATCGCGGACAATTGCGCTCGTGGCCGGGCGATTACGATACCTACGTCGAGCAAAAGCGGGCGGCGCTGGCGGCCGAGGCGAAGCAGGAGGCGCTGTTCGACAAGAAGCTTGCGCAGGAGGAGGTGTGGATTCGCAAGGGCGTCGAGGCGCGCAGAACGCGCAACGAGGGCCGGGTGCGCGCCCTGAAGCAGTTGCGGATCGAGCGCAGCCAGCGGCGCGAGCGCGTCGGGCAGGCCGACATGCGCGCGCAGGAGGCGACGCCCTCGGGCAGGCTGGTCTTCGAGGCCGTCCATGTGAGCAAGACATTCGGCACGCACATGGTCATCGCCGATTTCTCCGCGCGCATCATGCGCGGCGACCGGATCGGCATCATCGGACCGAATGGCTGCGGCAAGACGACGCTGATCAAGCTGCTGGTGGGCGAGGTCGAGCCCACGGTGGGCGTCATACGGCGCGGCACGTCCCTGCTGCCCGCCTACTTCGACCAGCAGCGCGACCAGTTGGATCCCACGAAATCCATCATGGACAACGTCACCGGCGGAAGCGGCGAGACTGTCACCATCGACGGACAGGCACGACACGTATCGGGCTACCTGCGCGATTTTCTGTTCCCGCCCGACCGGCTGCACGCCCCGGTGAGCATGCTGTCCGGGGGCGAGCGCAATCGGCTGCTGCTGGCCCGGCTGTTCGCCAAACCGAGCAATCTACTGGTGATGGACGAACCCACCAATGACCTCGATGCCGAGACCCTGGATCTGCTCGAAGAGCTGGTGTCGGTTTACGCGGGCACGCTCCTGCTAGTCAGCCATGACCGCGCCTTTCTCGACAATGTCGTGACCAGCACGCTGGTGTTCGAGGGGCACGGGCGCGTGAACGAATACGTGGGCGGATACTCGGACTGGCTGCGCCAGCGCAGGACGGATGCCCCTGCGGCCCGAGCGCCGTCCGGGCGCAGCGCGGCACCTCGCTCCGCCCCGCCGAAGGCCCGCAAGCTCTCTTACAAGGACCAGCGCGAACTCGACGCCCTGCCGGATCTCATCCAGCGCCTCGAATCGGAGCAGGCCGAAATCACGTCCGCCATCGGCAACCCGGAACTCTATCGCCGCGATCCCGAGGGCGCCGCCGGGGCCGCGGCGCGCCTGCACGCCGTCGGACAGGAACTCGAAGCCGCGTTTGCCCGCTGGGAAACGCTCGAGTCGGCCGCCAAGAGCTAGCGCGATAGCTAACGGCGGGACCGGCCCCGTCCCAACAGATCGCCGGGGTTGGGCAGGGAGGCGCCCGCTGCGTCGGGAATCACCAGCGAGGAGGCCTGCTCGCGGCGCAATTCCTGAAGCTCGCGCATGGTTTGCTGCACCGCCTGCTCGGCGGCGTCGCCGAATTTGGCAATGGCCCCATCCAGCGTGGGCGAATCCAATTCGAAGCTGATCGGCAGGGCGCCCATCGGGGTCATGACCTGCGCTTGGCCCACGAAAATCACGGGGCGGCTGCCGTCCGGCCCTCCATCCGCGGCCACCGGCGTCAGGCGCCGAATGGTGCCGACGCGCCGATCGGTGAATGTTTCCTCGAGATAGATACCCTTCGCGTCCATTGCCGCCGGCCGGCCATCGTTGGCAGAACTCATACCCGTCACCCATTGCGAGCCCGATTCGTCTCATGGCTACCCTAGCATTTTCTGGGCAGATGTCGACTCCTTCACCCCCTGGAGAAGCCCTGATGCACCCCGTGGAGACTGCCCTGATACGATAGGCAGCTTGACAGTTCCTCACACAATTCGACGGGTTCCGCCTTGGACCACGTTGCTCGGCATCGCCCTGTTCGGGGCCGCCTTGCTGTGGCTGCGCCACGTGCTTCACCAGTACCGGTGGCAGGACATCCTCGCGCACGTGCACGCCATCCACGACTCGCGCCTGCTGGCCGCGGTGGGGCTCACCTGCCTCGGGTACGGGTGCCTGACCCTGTACGACGCCCTCGGCCTCAACTTCGCGTCCGTGCGCGTGCCCTACCCGCGGCTGGCGCTGATTTCCTTCATGGGCTATGCCATCGGGCACAACGTCGGCATGAACACCCTGTCGGGGGGAGCCATCCGGTACCGCGCCTACTCGCAACTGGGGTTGAGCGCGAAGCAGATCGCCACCGTGATCGCGTTCTGCACGCTGACCTTCGTGGTGGGTGCCGCCGGCCTTCTCGGCGTGTCGCTGCTGTCCGAGGCGCACCTGTCGGTCTCCATCCTGCACATTCAGTCGTGGCTGGTGACGCTGGCCGGTTGCGCTTTGCTCGGCGTCGTCGGGTCCTACCTCTGGCTGGCCTGTTCGCGGCACGAGAACCTGCGTTACGGCAAGATCGTCATTCCGGTTCCCAGCGCACGAATCGCCTTTGCCCAAATCGCGGTCGCGAGCGGCGACCTGCTGTGCGCGGCCGGGGTCCTGTACGTGCTCCTGCCGCCGCAGGCCTCGATCGGATTCGCGCAATTCGCAGGCTTGTACCTGATCGCGATCATGGCCGGCATCATCAGCAACGTGCCGGGCGGCGTCGGCGTGTTCGAGTCGGTGCTGCTGCTCATATTCCGGACCGTGCCGCCGGATCAATTGCTCGGCGGCCTGCTCGCCTATCGCGTCATCTACTACTTCGGTCCGTTCACCGTGGCGCTCGGGCTGCTCGGCATCCACGAGCTGTGGGTGCATCGCGGGCCGGTGGTGCGCCTTGGGCGCCTCGGACGCACCTGGCTCAGCGCCGTGACGCCGCAGGCGATAGGCATCGCCGTGTTCGGCGCCGGCGCCGTGCTGCTCTTCTCCGGCGCGGTTCCCGCGATCAGCAATCGACTGGACTGGCTCCGGCACTTCGTGCCCCTGCCGATACTCGAGCTGTCGCATCTCCTCGGAAGCGCCGTGGGGATCGGATTGATGGTGCTCGCGAACGGGCTGTACCGGCGTCTGGATGCTGCGTGGTGGATGACGATCTGGCTGCTGTGCGCCGGCATCCTGTTGTCGCTGCTCAAGGGCTTCGACTACGAGGAGGCCATCGTGCTGTCCGTCGTCGCGGTGCTGCTCGTATCCGCGCACGCCCGATTCGGCCGGCGCGCCTCGCTCATCGAGCAGCGCTTCTCCGGTCCCTGGATCCTTGCCGTGCTGGTGGTGCTCGGCGCCGCCATTTTTCTCGTGCTCGTCGCGTACCGGAACGTCCCGTACGGCAAGGAATTGTGGTGGCAGTTCGGATTCGAGGCCTCGGCGCCGCGCAGCCTGCGGGCCCTGATGCTGGCGACGGTGGTGGCCGCCGCCTACGGACTGTGGAGGTTGCTGCGCCCGTCGCGGCCGCGGTTCCTGCCTCCGGGCCCCGACGATCTAAGGGACGCAAAGGCCGTGATTGCCGATGGGCGTACGGCCAGCGCCAATCTGGCGCTCCTCGGCGACAAGCGCTTGATGTTCAACAGCGATCGTACGGCCTTCATCATGTACCAGGAGTCGGGCAGCAGCTGGGTGGCCATGGGAGATCCCGTCGGGCGCGCCGATCAGTGCGAATTGCTGGCCTGGGATTTTTTGGAATATTGCGACGGCATGGCGGTGTCGGCGGTGTTCTACCAGGTGGCGCCCGACAACCTGTCCCTGTACATCGACCTCGGGATGATCCTGATCAAGCTGGGTGAAGAGGCGCGAATTCCTTTGACCTCCTTTTCGCTCGAGGGGGCCTCCCGATCGGACCTGCGGCAAGCGCAGCGGCGCGCGGTGCGCGACGGCGCCGAGTTCGCGGTCGTTCCGCCCGAGGGCGTGCCGGCCATCATCAGCGAACTGCGAGCCGTTTCGGACGCTTGGCTCGCGGAAAAGCAGGCGGGCGAGAAGCGGTTCTCGCTGGGCTACTTCGACGAGCGGTACCTGTCGTATTTCGACTGCGCGGTGGTGCGATGTGCCGGCCGGATCGTGGCCTTCGGGAATCTCTGGCGGGGGGGTGGAAATACCGAGATTTCCGTGGACCTGATGCGCTACGGCGCAGATGCACCCAAGGGCATCATCGACTATCTGCTGATCGAGAGCATGCTGTGGGGCAAGCAGCAAGGATACCAGTGGTTCAACCTGGGGATGGCGCCGTTGTCGGGATTGGAGGAACACGCACTCGCGCCCACCTGGCACAAGCTGGGACGCATCGTGCAGCGCTACGGCGAATCGTTCTACCACTTCGAAGGGCTGCGCAAGTTCAAGGAGAAATTTCAGCCCGAATGGCGGCCGAGGTATCTTGCCGCGGAGAGCAAGTTCGCGGTCGGCGGTGCGCTGCTCGACGTGACCACGCTCGTCTCGGGCGGCGTCGGCAAGGCGCTGAAAAAATAGCGGGGCGCCTCGAGCTGCCGGCACCGGCCGCGAGCGCGGCGCCGACAGCTTCGAGCCTTAAGTCAGACGAGGCCGAATTCGCGCTCGATCTTGGCCACGGTGTCGCGCATCTTGGGCAGGAATTGCTCGACCGCGGTGCGCAGTGGCACGGCCGTGGCGGCATAGCGCACGGAAACCACCGCCAACAGCCGATTCTTCGCCCGCAGCGGAATGGCCAGGCTCGTCTCCTCGGACACGCGCCGGGCGCGCTGCGCCATGCCGAAGCCCTGCGCGCGGGTCTCTTCCAGGATTCGCTCGACTTCCGCGTGACTGCGCGCAATCCGGTCCTCCGGATGCGTGGATCGCGCCAGCAGTTCCAGCAGCGTCTCGCGCTCGCCGGCGGGGCAGTACGCAAGGTACGCGCGACCTGCCGCGGAGGTGAGTAGGGGCATTCGGATGCCTGCGCCGTATTGTTCCAGCGCCAGCGGGCTCTGATGGTCGGTGGTCTCCCGGATGACCATCACGCCGCCGGCGGGCGTGGCGATGGACACGGGCCAAACGATGGCCTCTCCCAGGGCGGCGAGGTGCGGCTTGGCAATGTGCGCCAGCATGGCCTCGTCATCGAAGCCGTCGGACAGCGCCCGCACCATGATGGTCGGACGATAGCAGTCGTCGTGCGCGTCGCGCTCGACGTAGCCCCCCAGACGCAGCGTCTCGAGAATACGGTATGTGGTGGTCCGCGGCAGACGAACCGAGGCGGCGAGGGTGTTGATGGCCGCCCGTTCCAACTTGTTCAAGGCGGTCAATACCTCGAGCCCTCGGTTCAGGGCCCGTATGGGGCGCGTCGATTCTCGATTGGCCTCGTCGTTGGCAGCGGCGTGCGGCAAATCATCGGTCACGGGTTGGACATGCGCGTGCATAACTTGACCTTCCTGTTAAGTCTATTTGGCCGGATTGTACAGTCGAACCATGGACAAAAAGTTGACAAAGCTTGTAGGCATTCACCGACGCGGGCCGGCCGGGTGCCTGGCCTTGATGCTGGACAACGCCCGGAGCGCTTCGCGGCGCGCCACGTCATGATCGACCACGGGGCGCGGGTAATGTTCCCCCAAAGAGAGTCCCGCCGCCGCCAGGACTTGCGCCGGTGCCGCCCAGGGCCGATGGACCCACTCGTTCGGCAGCCGCGTGATTTCCGGCACCCAGCGCCGCACGTAAGCGCCGTCCGGATCGAATTTGGCCCCCTGCAGAGCCGGGTTGAAGACCCGGAAGTAGGGCGCCGCATCGGCGCCGCAACCCGCCACCCACTGCCAGCCGAGCGTGTTGCCGGCAAGATCCGCGTCGACCAAGGTGTCCCAAAACCAGCGTGCTCCCTGGGTCCAGTCGGCGAGCAGATCCTTGACGAGGAATGAGCCGGCGATCATCCGGGCGCGATTGTGCATCCAGCCGGTGCGCCACAGTTCCCGCATGGCCGCATCGACGATGGGATAGCCCGTTGCGCCGCGGGTCCAGCTGCGGGCAAGCGCCGGGTCGTTTTTCCAGGGAAACGCCGCAAATTTTTCCCGCAGGGGACGCTCGGCCGATTGCGGAAAGTGATAGAGCAGGTGATGCGCGAATTCGCGCCAGCCGAGTTCGGCGAGAAATTTCGATCCCCGCCAGCTCGTATGCCGGCCGCGTTCCTGCGCGTAGCGCCGGGTGGCGTGCCAGATCTCGCGCGGCCCGATTTCGCCGAAGTGCAGGTGCGGCGACAGGCGCGAGGTTCCCTGGGTTCCGGGAAGATCCCGCTGCTCGCCATAGGCCTCGAAGCCCTCCTCCAGGAACCGCCCGAGCAGGCCCTGCGCCGCGGCGCTTCCGGGCGTCCACGCGTCCCGCAGTCCCCCGGCCCAGTCGATCCGGGGCAGCAGGCCGAGTCCTTCGGGGCGCTCGGAGGCGGGCCAGCGCGGTGGCGCCGGGAGGGCCGAGGGCGCCCCCTGGGGCTCGGGCGGATCCGGCAGCGACAAGCAATGCCGCCAAAAGGGCGTGAAGACCTGAAACGGGGCGCCGGTCCGCGTCTGCACCGTCCATGGTTCGTGCAACAGGGCGCTGTTATAGCTGTCGGCCTGGATCCCGGCGGCGCGGAACGCGGCCTTGAGATCCTGGTCGCGTGCGATGGCGGCGGGTTCGTAGCGCCGGTTCCAGACGATGCGGACCGCGCCGCACTCCCGCGCCAGCGCCAGCAGCGCGGCCAAGGATTGCGGCTCCGCGCGCAGCGTGAGGCGCGAGCCGCGCCGGGCGAGATCCTCCCCGAGGCGCTCGAGGCTGTGGTGCAGCCACCATCGCGACGCCGCTCCGGGAGCCCACGCACCTTCCTCGATGGGCGCGTGTACATACACGGGAACGACGGCCGCGCCCGACTCGAGCGCCGCGGCGAGAGCCGGGTTGTCGGCGAGCCGCAGATCCTGTCGAAACCATACCAGAGTCGTCATGCACGGCATTTTGGCATCCATGTCCCGGGCCGCGGCGGCTTCGGCTACAATTCACGAGCTTTTTTTTGGCTGAACTGAAGGAAGTACGTACACCATGTCGGATATATCGGCCGCACCCGCGGCGCCCGAGGCCGCCTCCGCGGAAGTCGTCATCATCGGTGCGGGTCCCATCGGCTTGTTCCAGATCTTCGAGCTCGGGCTCCTCGGCATCAGCGCCCATATCATCGATTCCCTCAACCAGGTTGGCGGCCAGTGCACGGAGCTCTATCCCGACAAGCCGATTTACGACATTCCCGCGCTGCCGATCTGCGGCGCCCAGGAATTGATCGACCGGCTGCTCGAACAGGCGAAGCCCTTCAACGCCACCTTCCACCTGGGGCAGGAAGTCGCCGAAGTCGCGCCGCAGCCCGGGGGCCGTTTCCTCGTTGCCACCACGGCAGGAACCCGGCTGAACGCCGGCGCCGTGGTGATCGCGGCCGGGCTCGGCTCCTTCCAACCGCGCCGGTTGAGCGCTCCCGGCATCGAGGCCTTCGAAGGCCGGAGCGTTCACTATCGCGTCAAGGCTGCCTCCGACTTCCACGGTCACGACCTCGTCATTTGCGGCGGCGGCGATTCCGCGCTCGACTGGACGGTGGCCCTGTGCGACAAGGCCAAGTCCCTGACCCTGGTGCACCGCCGCGCGGAATTTCGCGCCGCCCCCGCCACCGTGGCGCGCATGCGCGAGCTGGTCGCCGCCGGCAAGATGCGGCTGGTCGAAGGCAACGTCGTCGGCATTCATAGCGAGGCCCGCGCCGGCGGGCTCGCGCTGACGGGTGTGGACCTGCAGACGCCCGACGGCCAGACCAGCCGGACCGGCGCGGACCATGTGCTCGCGTTCTTCGGGCTGCATCCCAAGCTGGGTCCCGTCGCCGAGTGGGGGCTCGAGCTCGAGAAGAAGGCGCTCAAGGTGGATACCGAGAAGTACCAGACCAGCGTGCCCGGCATTTTCGCCATCGGCGACATCAACAGCTATCCCGGCAAGAAGAAGCTGATCCTGAGCGGATTCCACGAGGCCGCGTTGGCGGCATTCGCGATTCAGCACCACCTGTTCCCGGAGAAGCGGCAATTTCTGCAGTACACCACCACCAGCCCCATCATGCAGAAGCGTCTCGGCGTGGCGGGCACCTGAGCGCGGCTACGGCACGATGAATCATCTGCTCGAGGACGTGGTCAAGGTGATGACGCTCGAGCGGCTGGAACTCGACCTGTTCCGCGGCGAGAGCCGCGACATCGGCAGTCCGCAGGTCTTCGGCGGCCAGGTGCTCGGCCAGGCGCTGATGGCGGCCGCCGCCACGGTCGACGCCCGGCCGGTGCATTCGCTGCATGCCTACTTCCTGCGGCGCGGCGATTTCAATGCGCCGATCGTCTATGAGGTCGACCGGGCGCGGGACGGCAATCATTTCTCGACGCGCCGCATCGTCGCCATCCAGCACGGCGCGCAGATCTTCAACATGTCCGCGTCGTTCCAGGCCGAGGAGCCCGGGCTTGCCCATCAGGTCGAGATGCCTGCCGTGCCGCCCCCCGAAGGCCTGCGGGATCTCGATGCGTATTACGGCGCCATCCTGCCGTCGTTGCCGCCGGCATGGCGTCTCCTGCTCGAGAAAAAGCGACCCTTCGAGTTCCGTCCCACGCAACCCCCGACCACCGGGCAGCCGATGCCGCCGCTGCGGAACATCTGGTTTCGCGCCAACGACGCGCTGCCGGACGACGATACCCTGCACCGGTGCCTGCTCGCCTACGTCTCCGATTTCCACCTGCTCGACACGGCGTTGCTGTCGCACGGCCTGCTGACGACGCTGCCGAAGCTGCAGATGGCGAGCATCGACCATGCGATGTGGTTTCACCGCTCTATGCGGGTCGACGATTGGCTGCTGTATTCCACGGACAGCCCCAGTGCGTCGGGAGCGCGCGGATTCGCGCGCGGCAACATCTTCGCCCGGGACGGCCGGTTGGTGGCCAGCACTTGCCAGGAAGGGCTGATGCGCATGGTCGCGCGATGAGAACGGCCGTCGTCATCGTGCTCGTGGTGGCCCTCGTGGCCGGCGGGTTGTTGGCGCTGCGCAGCACGCGAAACGCGGGAATGCCGGAGAAGAACGTGCTCAAACGCGCGAAGGCGCGTGAGCGGGAAATCCGCGAGGACGAGTCCGGCCGGTAGGAGCCGGTGGGCGCGATGCGCGGCCACGCCGACGACTCGGGCAGGCTAGGTCTTCGACAATTCCCACGCTTCGCGCGGCAGCACGAACAGGTGGCAGTCCCACCAGCGATTCTTGGCGCGCCGGTGCTTGCGAAACACCGCCTCCCAGCTCATGCCGATCTTCTCCAGGACGTGGATCGACGCCTGGTTGTTGACGTCGACCGTGGAAATGACCCGGTCGACGCGCAAATCGAAGAATGCGGCATCCACCAACGCCGCCGCGATCTCGGTGGCATAGCCGTTGCCCCAGTCCGAATAGCCCAGCATGTAGCCGAGGTCGACCACGTTGCGCTCGATGAGCGACAGATCGCAGGCGCCGATCACGCGGTCCGACCCGTTCTCCTGGACCGCCAACTCGAAGCGGGTGCGCGGAACCTCGCTCTGCGAAGCCACCAGGTCGTCCAGGTATTCCACGGTGTTGTGCGCGTCCCGGGGCCCGAAGAACAGGAAACGCGTGACGCGCGGATCGGACGAATAGTGGTAAACGGCCGCAAAATCGCCGGTGGTGAAATCGCGCAAGGTCAGGCGCTTCGTCACGATGGGAAGCTGCAGTACCCGGCGCGGCTTGGGTTTCAGCATGCGAACACCTTGCCCGGATTCAAGATCCCCTTGGGGTCGAGCGCACGCTTCAAATCGCGCATCACCGACAGTTCCACGGGATCGGCGCGCGCCGCGAACTCGGCGGTCTTCAGCCGGCCGATGCCGTGTTCGGCGCTGATGCTGCCGCCGAGCCGGTCCACCAGGTCGAAGACGGCGTGTTCGAGCGGGCCGCCGCGGGCCAGGAATGCCGCGGCGTCGGTGCCCGGGCGCTGGCTCACGTTGAAATGCAGGTTGCCGTCGCCCAGATGGCCATAGCTCACGACGTCGCCCTCGGGCGCCAGCCGGCCGACCAGCGCCGAGCCTTCCTCGATGAGTTCGGGCACGCGGGCAATCGGCACGGAGACGTCGTGCTTGAGGCTCGCGCCGTGGCGCCGTTGAGCCTCCGGCACCGATTCGCGCAGTTTCCACATCGCCAGCGATTGCGCCGTGGAGGTCGCGATCAGGGCATCCTTCACCACGGCCTCGCCGGCGGCCCGATGCAAGCGGTCGGTCAGCAGCGCCGAGAGCTGTTGCTGCGGATTGGGGGACGTGAGTTCCACCAACAGGTACCAGGCCGTTCCCATCGGCAGCGGGTCGGCCACGGCGGCGACGTGCCTCACCGTGAGTTCGACGGCCAGTTGCGGCATCAGCTCGAACGTCGTCAGCTGATCGCCGGCCGCCGAGCGCAGCGCCTCCAGTAGTTTCAGGGCATGCCGCGGCGTGTCGATCCCCACCAGGGCGGTGGCCGTGTCCGCCGGCTGCGGGAACAGCTTGAGCGACGCCGCCGTGATGACGCCCAACGTGCCCTCGGCGCCGATGAACAGCGATTTGACGTCGTAGCCCGTGTTGTCCTTGCGCAGGCTCTTGAGCGCCGACATCACGCGGCCATCGGCCAGCACCACCTCCAGCCCGAGCACCAGGTCGCGCATCATTCCATAGCGCAGCACGGCCGTGCCCCCGGCATTCGTCGACAAGTTGCCGCCGATCTGCGCGGTGCCTTCCGATCCCAGGCTCAAGGGGAACAGCCGGTCGGCGCCGCGGGCGGCGGCCTGGGCCTCGGCCAAAGTCGCGCCGGCCTCCACGATCATCGAGTAGTTGCCGGCGTCGAGCCGTCGGATGCGATTCAGCCGCCGCATGGACAGCACGATTTGCGCGGCGCTTTCATCCGGCGTCGCCGCTCCGCAGTAGCTCGTATTGCCGCCGTGCGGAACCACGGCGACCTCGTCGCGGTGGCAGATGGCGAGCACCTTGGACACTTCACGGGTGTCTCGAGGCAGGAGCACCAGCGGCGTCGCCCCGTGAAACAGCCGCCGAAAGTCCACCACGTAGGGTGCCGTGTCGGCGGGGGTCTCGAACCAGGAGCCGTCGCCGACGGCGGCCTTGAGTTCGTCGAGGGTGCCCTGGCTAGGTGGGCGGGGCATGCAAGGCCGCGATCGGGGGCCGGCTGTGGTGCGGTTTGGTCAACAGCATTCCCTCCCCCAATGGCCGCTCCTCGTTTCCGCCGTCACGATGCGCGATGATACTCCGAGAGGCTTTTCTTTGGGAAAACGGCCCGCAATATGACAACGCCCCGCCGAAATCAGATGCGTCCGATTGGCGGAGGTCGTACGCTAGGAGGCCGAAAATTGGGGAAGCCGCCCTAAGGCGCGGGACGCTTCCATTAATTCCAGAGGTTCTTTGGGTTGAGTCATGAAGTTCAAGGATTACTACGAAACACTAGGCGTTTCCCGCGGCGCCGACGCCGAAGAAATCAAGCGCGCATATCGTAAACAGGCCCGGAAATACCACCCGGACGTCAGCAAGGAGCGGAACGCCGAGGATAAGTTCAAGGACGTCCAAGAGGCCTACGAGGTGCTGCGCGACGCCGACAAGCGGGCCGCCTACGATCAACTCGGCCGGGATTTCCGCTCAGGCCAGCAATTCCGGCCGCCACCCGATTGGGAGCAGCGCTTCAGCCATGGAGGAGGTGCCGGCGGCAGCCGATTCGGGGATATCAACGGTTTCAGCGATTTCTTCTCCAGCCTGTTCGGGGCGGGCGCCGGGCCCAGCGGTCCCAGCGCGAGCCGTTTTGCCCATGAAGCCGCGGAGCCCGAGATCACCGAAGTCGAGGTGTCGATTCCGGAGGCTTATGCGGGGACGCGTCGCCGGGTCACCGTCAACGATCATGGCCACGCCCGCCTGCTCGAGGTGCAAGTCCCGGCCGGCGTGGCCGAGGGCCAGGCCCTGCGCATCGGATCGGGCCGCAATGCCTACCTATTGCGCATCAAATTATCGCCGCACCCCGTGTATTCGCTGGACGGCAAGGATGTCCACGTCGAACTGCCGCTGGCGCCGTGGGAGGCCGCCCTGGGGGCCAAGATCCCCGTGCCGACGTTGGGCGGGACCGTCGAGGTGACCATACCCGCGGGAGCGCAGGCGGGACAGAAACTCAGGCTTCGCGGGCGCGGTTTTCCGGGGACCCCCGCCGGGGACCAGTTCGTGGTGCTGAAAATCGTCACGCCGGCCGCCGACACCCCGCAAGCCAAGCAGGCTTACGAGCGCATGCGGCGCGATTTCAATTTCGATCCCCGGGCCGGCTGGCCTTAAGTAAGATAGGGGCCCTCGGGCCATTCCGCCCGGGACGCTCGGGTTCCCCGGCCGGCGATGGAGCCGCCGGAGGCGGATTCCCGGCGAGGCGCTTGAAGTATTCGTCCGCGCCCCCATGAAGATTTCGGCGAGTATGTCCGGTGTTTTCATCCACGAATCACGACCCCCAAGGCCATGACGACCGAAACGCAATCTCAGACCAAAGAATTCCAAGCCGAAACCAAGCAGGTGCTGCGACTGGTAATCCATTCGCTGTACTCGCACAAGGAGATCTTCCTGCGCGAACTGATCTCCAACGCTTCGGACGCCTGCGAAAAGCTGCGCTTCGAGGCGCTCGCCAATCCGAGTCTGATGGGCTCCGACGAATTATCGGTGACGCTCATTCCAGACGCGGCCGCCGGTACGCTCACGGTCAAGGACAACGGCATCGGGATGACCCGCGACGAGGTCATCGACAATCTGGGGACGATCGCGCGCTCCGGAACGAAGAAATTCCTGGAGGGTCTGAGCGGCGATGCCGCCAAGGACGCCCAGCTCATCGGCCAGTTCGGCGTGGGATTCTATTCGTCGTTCATCGTCGCCGACCGGGTCACGGTGGCGACCAAGCGGGCGGATGCCGATGCGGTGCAGTGGACTTCCGACGGCGAGGGGTCCTACGAGATCCAGGGGTCGGAGAAGGCGGACCGCGGCACCGAGGTCACCATGCACCTGCGGGAGGAGGACAAGGAGTTCCTGGAGCCGGCGCGCATCCGCACGCTGGTGCGCAAGTACTCGGACCACCTCAGCATACCGATCGTTCTCAAGGCCGCCGACGCCGTGGAGACCCTCAATCAGGCGAAGGCCTTCTGGACGCGGCCCAAGTCCGAGCTCAAGGACGAGGATTACCAGGCCTTCTACAAGCACCTCTCCCACGACATCGAGGACGCCCGCGTCTGGGCCCACAACAAGGTCGAGGGAAACATCGAGTACACGTCGCTCCTGTACCTGCCGAAGCGCGCCCCCTTCGATTTGTTCGAGCGCGACCAGCACGGCGGCGTGCACCTGTACGTCAGGCGCGTCTTCATCATGGACAAGGCGGCGGAGCTGCTGCCGCCCTGGCTGCGCTTCATGCGCGGGGTGGTGGATTCGGCCGATCTGCCTCTCAACGTATCGCGCGAGCTGCTGCAGAACAACCGCACCGTCGAGAAGATCAAGTCCGCGCTGGTGAAGCGCACGCTGGATCTGCTGGAGGATCTCGCGGCGGACAAGCCGCAGGAATACGCCGAGTTCTGGAAGACCTTCGGCGTCGTGCTGAAGGAAGGCATCATCGATGACGGCGGCCAGAAGGCGCGGATAGCGAAGCTGCTGCGCTTCAACTCCACGGCGTCGGTCCCGGACGCGCAAGGCGCCTACACTGCCGACGTGACGCTCGATGCGTACCTGTCGAGGATGAAGCCGGATCAGAAGTCCATCTATTACCTGACGGCCGACACTCTGGCCGCGGCGCGCAACAGCCCGCACCTCGAAGCGTTCGGCAAGTCCGGGTACGAGGTGCTGCTGCTCACCGACCGCATCGACGAGTGGGTGGTGGGCCACCTCAATGAGTACGAGGGCAAGAAGCTCGCGAACGCCGCCGGCGCTGCCGCCGACCTCGCGCCGGCCATCGAGACGCCGGAGAAGGCCGCCGCCGATTCGGCTTACAAGGACACGGTCGAGCGCCTGGGCAAGACCCTGGCGGGCAAGATCGCCAGCGCACGCATCACGGACCGTCTCACCGATTCCCCATGCGTCCTGGCCGCGGGGGAATTCGGCGTCAGCCTGCGGATGGGCCGGATATTGAAACAGGCCGGCCAGCGCAACCCGTTCGCCACGCTGCCGATTCTGGAGTTGAACCCCAAGCATGCGCTGGTCGAGAGACTCAAGGACACGCCCGACGATCCGGCGTTTTCCGAACTCGCCCACGTGCTGTACGACCAGGCGATGCTCGCCGAGGGCGGGGACCTCGACGATCCGGCGATCTTCGTCAAGAGGGTCAACAAGCTCATCGTCGAGGGGCTTGCGGCCGCGCCGAAGATCATCCTGAGCTGACGGTGCCGGCGCCGCAGGGAGACCCAGGCATGAATCATTCCGCTCATCCGATCACCTTGGTGGTTCCGCCGGAACCCGCCGACCATGCCGAGGGCGCCGATCATGCGCCGGTCACGGTGGTCGAGTACGCCGACTTCGAATGCCCCAACTGCAAGGTCGCCTCGCTCACGCCGAGGCTGCTGCTGGAGCGGTTTCCCGGCAAGGTGCGATTCATTTTCCGGCATTTCCCGCTGGAAGACGCGCATCCCCACGCCCTCAATGCCGCCGAGGCGTCGGAGATTGCCGCCGCTCAGGGGCGATTCTGGCCGATGCACGATCTGTTGTTCCGGAACCAAGCTCACCTGAAGGCGGCCGATGTGCGCCGTTACGCCGCACAGATCGGACTGGACATGACCCGATATACCTCCGAGATGGAGGATCATATCTACCTGCAGAAGGTCCGCGAACACATCGCCGGCGGCCGCCGCTGCCATATCCGCGCCACGCCGGCGTTCTTCGTCAATGGGGCGGTTCATGATGTCTCGTTCGGCATGCAGGGATTGCACGACGCCGTGGCCGCCCTCCTGCATCGACCGGAATAGGAATTGAGCGGGGTTCGACGCTGGATCGGGCCGGCCGCCGCGGTGTTGCTGCTGGTCGCGCTGCTCAGCGTGCAACCCTGGCGCCAGGCCCGGCGGGACCTCGACGCCGAGCCGGGGCCGGTGGTCGGGGCCGGCGCGGCGCCCGAAAACTCGATTGCCGTTCTGCCCTTGGTCGATCTGAGCGACCGAAAGGGCGACGACTTTCTGCCGGATGGGTTGTCCGCGGAGGTCATCGACCGGCTGGCGAGGATTCCGAATCTCGACGTGGCGGGGCGAGCGTCGTCCTTTACCTTCAAGGGCGCCAACCAGAACATCGCGGTCATCGAGCAGCAGCTTCAGGTCGCGCACGTGCTGGCGGGCAGCGTGCGCCGATCGGGCGACCGGCTGCACGTCACCGTCGAACTGATGCGCGCCGGCAACGATCAAGCTCTGTGGTCCGGGACTTTTGATCCCGAGATCAAGGACCTGTCGGCGGTGGAGGACGACATCGCACGGACGGTGGCGGGCGAATTGAAACTCGAGCCGGCGCGGCCGCGCGTGGGGAGTTCACGGGGCGCGCCGGGTGGCGAGGCCCACGAGCAGTATCTGATCGGGCGCGAGTTGCAGCGCCGCGGCGGGAGCGATGATTGGCGTCTCTCGATCGCTCCGCTGCGCAAGGCCACGGCCCTCGATCCGGGTTATGCCGCGGCGTTCGCCGCGCTCGCGTATTCGGAGGCCAGCGTCGCCGATCTCGCGGCAGATGCCGCGGAGTTGCAGCGCGCCGATAACGATGCCGCGCAGGCCGTCAGGCTGGCGCCGGATGCGCCCGATGGCTACGCGGTGCGCGGCTACATCCGCACGTTCCTGACCTGGGAGTGGGCCGGCGCCGAGGCGGACCTCGAGAGGGCGCTCGCGCTCGAACCCGGTGACAGCGACGCCTTGAGCAACCATGCGGCGCTGCTCGCGAGGCTGGGGCGGCTGCCGGAAGCCATCGGCCTCGCGAAACGTGCCGTCGAGCTCGACCCACTGTCGATCCTGGTGTGGGTGCGCCTCGGCCGCTATCTCACCGCCAACGCGCAGTATGCCGCCGCCGATGCGGTGATCCGCCGCGCGCTCGCGCTGCAGGGCGATAACTCCAGCGCCCTGGTGGAATTGGGCACGTTGCGACTGGTCGAGCACAACGCCCCGGAGGCGCTGGCCGCATTTCGCCGCATCCATGGCGAGGATGGGCTCGCGGGCGTCGCGATGGCGCAGTTCGCGCTCCGCCAGCGAAGCGCCTCGAACCAGGCGCTGGTCGAGGCCATTGCGCGCCATGCGGCCGGAATGACCTATGAGATCGCGCAGGTATATGCCTGGCGCGGCGAGAAGGACCTCGCGTTCGAGTGGATGGAACAGGCCTTCAGGCAGCACGATGCCGGCCTGTGCTTTCTCAAATTCGACCCGCTGCTGGATTCCATCCGGCACGATCCGAGGTTCACGGCGATGCTGCGCGAAATGAACCTGCCGGACTGACCGGGAGCCACGGCAACCGAGGTGGGTTGGCGGCAATCGAGGTCGGTCAGGAAGGGGCGCCGCCGGCGCCCCTTCCCAGTTCACCTCATCAGGACCAGTCGTCGCCTCCGCCCCCGCCGCCTCCGGAGTCACCCCACGAGCCCGGATCGTTCACGCCGAAATCGGAGCCGCCCATGTCGCTGTTGCTGGACTGATTCCAGTCATCTTTCTCGCGATTCTGCGGCACGGCGCCTTCGCGGGCGCCGCCATCCAGGAAGTGATGCGCGAGCTCCTCACCCGCCACCACGCCGGCACCGACCGCCAAGCCCGACGCCAAGCCGCCGGCAATGGACGAGCCGACGCCGCCGCCCGCCACGGGTCCGGCCCCGTACCCGGCAGGTCCGCCATAAGTGCCGGGGCCGCCGCTCAAGGCCGGCGCGCCGCCGGAGGGATACTGGGCATAGGTATTGCGGCGGCGGAACAGCAGCCACAGCGCGCAGATCGCCAATACGAACACCAGCGCCATGCCCCATGGAAAGTGCGACGAGGCGGGGGCGCCCCCCATGCCGACATGCGAACTCTCGACGCCGCGCGAACTCAAGCCGAGCTGGGACTTCAGCTCCTGCACGGAGCGCGCGGTTTCGTGAGTCAAACCCGGATCGAGCTGCTCGGCCTGACCCAATTCCGAGCGCGCGAGGGCCGTCTTGCCTTCCTTCGCATAAAGCTCCGCCTGCACGTAATGCGCCTTGGCGCTCGTCGGATGATCGTGCAGGACCCGGTCCATCATCGATTGCGCCTGGTCCAGGTGCCCGGATTCGGCGGCCTGATAGATGTCACGAACGGAGGGGTCAGCCGTGTCCGCGAGCGCGGCCGCGGTCAGCGACATGCCCAATGTCAAGGTCGCCGCGGCAATGGAAGCAGCCCGTAAAATTCGCATAACAAACCCTCAAATGGTCGATTTGACCGTCGGAATACTTAGATATGGGCGCCGCAGCGAAGTTCAACCACCCCCGGCGACGCTGTCATATGACGCCGCGGCGCTTCTGGTCGAGTTCGATGGACTCGAACAGCGCCTGGAAATTCCCCTCGCCGAATCCCTCGTTGCCCTTGCGCTGGATGATTTCGAAGAATATCGGCCCGATGGCGTTCTTGGTGAAGATCTGCAGCAAGATCCCGCTCGCCGCATCGCCGTCGATCAGGATGCCGCGGCGCTCCAGTTCGGCCAAGTCCTCGCGATGGCCGTGCACGCGGCGGTTCACGGCCTCGTAGTACGTGGAGGGCGTTTCCTGGAATTCGACCCCGCGGCCGCGCAACGCGTCGACGGTGCGATAGACGTCGTCCGTGCCCAGAGCGATGTGCTGGATGCCTTCGCCCTTGTATTCCTGCAGATACTCCTCGATCTGGCTCTTGTCGTCCTGGCTCTCGTTGATGGGGATGCGGATCTTGCCGCAGGGCGAGGTGAGCGCGCGCGAGAACAGCCCCGTCTCCTTGCCCTCGATGCTGAAGTAGCGGATCTCGCGGAAGTTGAACAGCCGCTCATAAAACTGCGCCCAGGTGTTCATGTTGCCGCGCCGCACGTTGTGCGTCAGATGATCGATGCGCACCAATCCGGCGCCGGCGCCGGACTCGGCCGCGGCCACCGGAACGAAATCCACGTCGTAGATGGTCCTGTCCCCGTAACGGTCCACTAGATAGATGAGGCTGCCGCCGATTCCCACGATCGAGGGAATATTGAGTTCCATGGGACCGGCCGTGACGGGGCCGGGCTGCGCTCCCAGCTCGATTGCGCGGGCATAGGCGCGCCCGGCGTCGAGGACGCGAAACGCCATGGCGCAGGCGCACGGACCATGCGCCCGCGCAAAGCGCTGCGCGAAGCTGTCGTGTTCGGCATTGACGATGAAGTTGACGTCGCCCAGCCGGTGCAGGGTCACATCCTTCGAGCGGTGGCGCGCCACCGTCGCGAGCCCCATGGTGTGGAACAACCTGCGCAGATCTTCCGGCTGTGGCGCCGCGTATTCGACGAATTCGAATCCGTCCGTTTGCATGGGATTTTGGACGTTCATGGAAGGAGCCCCGCAAGATGTCAGCTAGGAGCCTGTCCGCGCAATCTACGTGGCCAGCCGTTCGATGCCTGCCAGCAGGCGGCGCACGTCACTCTCGCTCGTGTACATCGAAATGCCCGTGCGGAGCAGGCCGCCGCGCTCGGCCAGCCCCAGCAATTCTACCGCGCGCGCCGCGTAAAAGTTCCCGTCCCAGACATAGATACCTAAGTCCCCGAGCGAGCGCGCCGCGTCGGCCGCCGTGCGGGCATCGAGGGTGAGCGACACGGTCGGAGCGCGCGCCCGCGACGAGAAATCCGGCCCGTAGACCCGTACGCCCCGCAGCTGCCGCACGGCGTCGTGATAGAGCCGGGCGAGGCCATGCTCGTAGACCGAGATCGCGTTCATCGCATCCACGATGCGCTCGCGCAGCGTCGCTCCCTCCCCCCAGCTCGCGAGGTAGTCCACCGCGGCGCGCGTGCCGTGGATCGCCGCATGATTGAGCGTGCCCGTCTCGATGCGGTAGGGGGCTGCCGGGTCCTGAACGCTCAGGCGCATCGTGGGCAGGCGGTCCAGCGCACCGGGCTTGGAGTACAGGATGCCCACGTGCGGCCCATAGAATTTGTAGCCGGAGCAAAGCAAAAAATCCGCATCCATTGCCTGCACGTCGACGGGAAAGTGCGGCGCGTAGTGCACGGCGTCGACCACCAGGAGCGCGCCCACCGCGCGCGTCAGGCGCCGCGCGAGCGCCAGGTCGTTGACGGTGCCCAGCGCGTTCGATGAAGCGCCGATGGCGAGCAGCTTCGTACGGCCGGTGATCTTCGCGGCCAGGTCTGCGGTGTCGAGTTCGCCGGTGTCCTGGAGCAGCGCCACTTCGCGAACGACGGCGCCGCGCTCTTCCAGGCGCAGCCAGGGACCCCGATTGGCCTCGTGGTCGAGCTGCGTGATGAGCACCTCGTCTCCCGCGCGCAAGGTGCCCCCGATGGCGGCGCTCAACGCGAAGTTGAGCGTGGTCATATTCTGGCCGAAGGATATGCACTGCGGGCCGGCGGCTCCGAGGAAGGCCGCCAGCGTTTCGCGCGCGCCCTGCAGCCGCCGGTCGACCTCGCGAGACGGCGCGAAACTGCCATGGGTGTTGACGTTGCAGGCGTGGTACGAATCCACGACGGCGTCGATGACGGAGGCGGGAACCTGGCTGCCGCCGGGGCCGTCCAGAAACACCGGTGGAAGGCCCGCGTGAAGCCGCTGCAGGGACGGGAAATCCCTGCGGCAGCGTTCGCTGTGCTGCGCCGTGAAAGACACTAGAGCAGATCGTAGGTGAAATCGTAGCCGGTCGGCGTCGCATCGCGCGGATGCAGCTTCATGCTGCCCCTCGCGCCCGCGTACTTGCCGGTGCCCCCGGTCACGGCGAAAAGCGAATCGCCCTGGTCCATGAAGGGACCTTCGACCGTGATCTGGCCGCCCTTCAAGAGGAGGGTCCAGAAGCATTCCCAGCTCTTGCCGACGACGGTGCGCACGCAATATCCCTGGTCGCTGCCGACCTGGGTCTTGTTCTGCGCGTCGAAGACATTGTTCGCGAACACCAGCAGATCGCCGACCGAGTCGCCCTTGGTGCCGAGGTCGACGGTGGTTTCGCCCACCGGCCGTTCCACCACTTTGATCTGCTCCGCCGCCGCCGCCACGTTCGCCGCCAGCGCCGCCGCCAGCGCCGCGCTCCCCGCCACCCTGAAAATCCTCATGCGATGTCCCCTTTTGTTCACGCGCGTACTATTCGCGTTTCCCTGCGATAATACCAAGATGCGTGAAAATTTCCCGTCATGGTGAGCCGCCACATCCTGCCGCTGATCGAGGAGGCGGCCCGCCGCGTGTACTCGGTCGTCCGGGAAACGCCCCTGGCGCCCCTGCCGCGCGAGGCCGGCGCCTTAGGCGTAGCCAAGCTCGAGCAGTTGCAGATCACCGGCTCCTTCAAGCTGCGCGGAGCCGTCAACAAGCTCATGAGCCTGAGCAAGGCCGAAGCCGCCGCCGGCGTCATCACCTCCTCCACCGGCAATCATGGGCTGGGCGTCGCCACGGCGGCGAAGCTGCTGGGCATCGACGCGGAGGTGTTCCTGAGCGCGCAGGTGTCGCAGCTCAAACGCGACAAGATCCGCGACGCCGGCGCGAGGATCCGCGTGGTCGGCGAGGATCCGCTGGCCGCGGAAATTGCGGCGCGCGCCGCGGCGGCCGAGACGGGCCGCACCTACGTTTCCCCCTACAACGACCCGTACGTGGTGGCCGGGCAGGGCACCATCGGGGTCGAGCTGGCGCGGCAGGCGCCCGAGCTCGACGCCATTTTCATCGCCGTCGGCGGCGGCGGGCTGATCAGCGGCGTCGGCAGCTACCTTCGGCACGCGGCGCCGAATGCCGAGGTGATCGGCTGCTGGCCGCAGAACTCGCCGGTCTTGTACGAGTGCATCCGGGCCGGACGCATCTTCGACGCGCCGGAATCGCCGACCTTGAGCGAAAGCACGGCGGGCGGTGTGGAGGAGGGGTCCATCACCTTCGACCTGTGCCGCGAGGTCATGCATCGCGGCGTGCTGGTGACGGAGGAGGAGATCTTGCGCGCCATGCGCTGGGGCCGCGACCAAGGCTGGGCGATGGAAGGGGCGAGCGGCGTGGCTCTGGCGGCGTACTTCAAGGAGGCGGATCGCTACGCAGGGAAGCAGGCCGTGGTGCTGATCTGCGGCGGCAACCCGTCGCCGGCCATCGCCAAGCTGCTCTAAGCCGCCGCGCTGCGCGCCAATTCCATCAGCCGGGCGCGAATGCCGTCGCGATGATTTCGATCAGCGTCGGCCCTTGCCGCTCGAAGGCATCGCGGATGGCGCCCGTGAGCTGCGTGGCGTCTCCCGCCCGGACGGCCGCGGCCCCGTAGGCGCGCGCAAGGGCCTGGAAATCGGGGTTACGCGCGATCACGCCGAGCAGCGGAATCTGCGAGGCCTGCATGTCGTCGCGAATCTGGCCGAGCGCTGAGTTGTTCCACAGCACAATGGGAAGGCTCAGGCCCTCCTCGACCGCGGTCATCAACTCGTTCAAGGTGAATTGCAGCCCAAAATCGCCCGCGAGCGCGAGCACGGCGCGCGCCGGATCGCAGATCTTCGCGCCCAGCGCCGCCGGCAAGGCGAATCCCAGCGTGCCGTAGCCCGACGGGTGATGCCACTGTCCGGGGCTGTCGGCGGCGAATGCGTAATTGCCGAGGTAGGCGATCTGCGTCATGTCGCTGAACACCACGCCGCCGCCCGGCAGGGCGCTGCGAATGGCCCCGAGAGCGGAGAGCGGCACGCGCGCTCTCCCGCCGAAGGCCTGGTCGATCTGCTGCTCGATCTCGAGCCGGCAATCCGGCGCGCCGCCGGTGCGGGACTTCCAGCCCTTGCGCGGGGCGACCCCCTTCTCGATCGATGCGAGACAGGCGCGTGCCTCGCCCCAGACGGGCAGCCCGGCGCCGTAATGATCGGCGAGCTTGGCCGCATCGATGTCGATGCGGATCAGCAGCCCGTTCATCGGAAGCTTGAGCGCAAAATACAGGTCGGTCTCCGAAAGCTCCGTCCCTGCGGCCAGGACCACGTCGGCGTCGGCGATGAGCTTCTGCGCGGCCGGGTAGGGAAGCGAGGCGCCCAAATTCGACGGATGGCCGTCGGGGATGACGCCCTTCCCCGCCGCCGTGGTCAGCAACGGGCAGTCGAGCTTCTCGACCAGGCGCGCGATCTCCGCCCCCGCATGCCGTGCGCCGCCGCCCGCGATGACGACGGGGCGTGCGGCCTCGGCGAGCCGGCGCACCGCCGCGTCGATCTGCGCGGGTGGAGGCTGCGGCAGGGGCGGATCTGCTGCAAAGCGCGCGGCCGGGAGCGAGGTCTGCAGGGCGAGAACGTCCAGGGGGATTTCCAGATAAGCAGGCCGGGGCCGTCCGGCTTGCAGCGAGCCCAGGCACGCGCGCAGGTGATCGCGCACGTCCTCGGCACTGCCGGCCCGGCGCGCGACGCCGAATACGCCCTTCGCCAGGGCGCACTGGTCGGGCAGCTCGTGCAGGACGCCCCATTGCTTGCCGAGGGAGGCGCTCACCGGCGCAGCCGCGACCACCAGGAGCGGCACCGAATCGGTGTAGGCTTGGGCCGCCGCCGTCAATATATTGGTGAGTCCCGGACCCGAAATGGTGAAGGCGGCGGCCGGCCGGCCGCTCGAGCGGGCATAGCCGTCTGCCGCGAAGCCGGCGCCCTGTTCGTGGCGCACGAGCACGTGTCGAATCTTCGAGGCCGCCAGACCGCGATACAATTCGAGGTTGTGCACGCCGGGAATGCCGAAAACGGTGTCGATACCGTTGGCTGCGAGGAGTTCGACGAGATAACAGCCGATGGATCTTTGCATTTTGAAAGTATGATGGCGCCCCCCTGGGGGATGCAAGAAGCCAAAGGACTCTCGCGAATGAAATATTCGAGCCTGATCGAGCGGATCTCCGGCGAAGGCGCCGATGCCTGGGTGGTGCACTACGAGGCGCGGCGGGCGCTCGATCGCGGCGAGAGCGTCATTCTACTCAGCGTCGGCGACCCGGATCTCGACTCGCCGGCGCCGGTGATCGAGCGGGCGATCGACGGCTTGCGGACCGGAGACACCCATTACACGCCGGTTGCGGGCCGGGAGCCCCTGCGTGCGGCGATTGCCGCCCTGCATCGCGCGCGCTGCGGCCAGCCCGTGGACCCGGACAACGTCATTTTCCTGGCCGGGGCGCAGAACGCCCTGTTCGCGGCCTCCCTGTGCCTGGCCGGCTTCGGCGACGAGGTCATCGCCTTCGAGCCGCTGTATCCCACCTATCCGGCGTCCATCGAAGTGTCGGGCGCGCGCCTGGTGCGGGCCCCAGCCCCGGCCGCGTCGGGTTTCCGGGTCGACCTGCGGGCGCTCGAGGCACTCATCACGCCGCGCACCCGCGCAATGTTCTTCGCCTCGCCGAACAATCCGAGCGGCGTGATTTTGCACGAATCGGACCTGGCCACCATCGGTGATCTCGCCGAACGGCACGGATTATGGGTGGTGGTCGACGAGGTGTACGCGGGCCTCGCGCCGGGCGGGCGCGTGCCCAGCCTAGCGGCCCGGCTCCCCGAGCAGGTGGTCACCATCGGCAGCCTGTCCAAATCCCATGCCATGACCGGCTGGCGCGCCGGCTGGCTGGTGGGACCTAAGCCCCTGATCGTGCACGTCGAGGCGCTCGCGATATGCATGCTGTACGGATTGCCCGGATTCATCCAGGATGCCGCGCTGACGGCTCTGGAGATGGCGCCGGCCGCGGAGTCGACGATGCGCGATTATTGCGCGACGCGGCGCGACCTGCTGCTGGCGGGCCTTACGGATGTGACGGGGCTGCGCTGCCTTGCGCCCGACGCCGGCATGTTCATGCTGGTGGACGTGCGGGGCACCGGCCTCACGGGTCACGCGTTCATGACCCAGCTGTACCGTGCCGAGCGCGTCTCGGTGATCGACGGCGGCGCCTTCGGCGCGGAGACGGGCGGCTGCGTGCGAATCTGCTTCGCGGCCGAGGAGGCTCAGTTGCGCGAGGCCTGCGTGCGCATCCGGCGATTCGTGAGATCTTTGAAAACCGTGGGGGTGTCGAATGGCTGACATGGGCGTGGTGGTGCGCGCGGCGGGCGGCCCCGAGGCGATGGAGTGGACGGAACTCGAGACCGCGGCGCCGGGCCCGGGAGAGGCGCGCATCGCGCAGCGGGCGGTGGGGGTCAATTTCATCGACACGTATTTTCGCAGCGGCCTGTATCCCTGGCCGTCGACGCCGCTCGTTCCCGGAGCGGAAGCCTCCGGCGTCGTCGAGGACGTGGGCGACGGCGTGACCGGGCTGCAAGCCGGCGACCGCGTGGCCTATACCCTGCCGGTGGGCGCCTACCGGACGCGCCGCGTGGTGCCGGCCGACCGGCTCGTGAAGCTGCCCGATGCGGTTTCGTTCGAGATGGCGGCCTCCGTCATGCTGAAGGGCTTGACCGCGCAGTTCCTGGTCACGTCCTGTTTCGCCGTGAAGCCGGGGCACACGGTGCTGGTGCACGCGGCGGCCGGCGGCGTGGGGCTGCTCCTGGGCCAATGGCTCAGGCATCTCGGTGCGACCGCCATCGGCACGGTGGGATCCGCCGACAAGATCGAGATCGCCCGGGCCAACGGCTATGCCCACGTGATCCACAACAAGGCGGACGACTTCGCCGCGCGCGTCGAGAAGATCACCGGCGGCGCGCGATGCGACGTGGTGTACGACTCGGTGGGCAACGACACCTGGCGCGGCTCGCTCAAGTCCTTGAAGCTGCGCGGCACGTTCGTGTGCTTCGGGCAATCCTCGGGCCCCATCGTCGATTTCAAGATGCTGGACCTGTCGACGGGCGGATCCTTGTTCGCCACCCGGCCCACGTTGTTCGACTACATCAAGACCCGCGACGAACTGCAGGGGCGGGCTGACGACCTGTTCGCGCGCCTCGCCGCCGGAGACATCCACGCGCACGTCGGGCAGCTCATGGACCTGCGCAACGCCGCCGAAGCGCACCGCGCGCTCGCGAGCCGCCGCACCATCGGGGCGACCGTGCTGGTGCCTTAGGAGCCTGTCTGAGTGATCTGCGCGGCCACGCAGATGACTCAAACAGGCTCCAGGTCACACGCCCAGCGGCAGCGCCGTCGATTCCTTGATGATGCTCATGGCCACCGAGGAATTGACGGACTGCACGCAGGGAATGCGCGAGAGGTAGTCCAGGTAGAACGCCTCGTAGGCCTTGACGTTGCGCGTGACGATCTTCAACAGAAAATCCCATTCGCCGGTGAGGGTGTAGCACTCCAGCACCTCGGCGCGGTTGCGGATCGCCTCCTCGAAGGTCGCTATGGCGTCGCGGCCGGTGGTCGCGAGCTTCACCTGCGCGAACATGGTGACGTCGAGTCCGAGGGCGTTGCGGTCGAGCAAGGCCACCCGGCCCTTGATGACCCCGCTTTGTTCGAGCAGCTGGATGCGGCGCCAGCATGTGGTGGTCGACAGGCGCAGCTGCGACGCCACCTCGGCGACGGACAGCGCACCCCGGCGCTGCAGCACGTCCAGCAGCCTCAAGTCCAGGCGGTCCAGCGCGGGTCGGTTTATATGTTCCATAATTCAATATATATCGGAATGAACATACCGGAGTATCCGGCCCTCCCCAAATGAATGCAACATGGCGCCCCCAGGGGTCGTAAATTAGCGGCCTGGCGGACGATCAACGGGGGAGTGGATGAAGAACCGGTCTCGTTTGCACGTTCCAAAGGCACCTGCGCGCCCGGGCGAGAAGCCCGATTTCAGCTATGTGCATCTGTCGCCGGCCGGCGCAGTTCCGCGGCCCGACGTCAATGCGCGCTCGCGCGACATCGAATACCTGTCGACGGAGCTCGTGCGCGTCCTCGACGATGCCGGCACGGCGGTGGGCCCCTGGCATCCGCATCTCGATCCTTCGGTGCTGCAGGTCGGCCTGAGGCACATGCTGCTCACGAGAATCTTCGATGATCGCATGCAGCGCAATCAGCGCGCCGGCAAGATTTCCTTCTACATGCGCGCCCTGGGCGAAGAGGCGGTGGCCGTCGCGCAGTGCATGGCGCTGCAGCCGGGGGACATGCTGTTTCCTTCCTACCGCCAACAGGGACTGCAAATCGCGCGCGGCATACCGCTGGTCGATCTCATGAACCAATCGCTCTCGAACACGCGCGACATGTGCAAGGGACGCCAGCTGCCGGTGTGCTATCACTCGAAGGTCGGCAACATCTTCTCGATCTCCGGAAACCTCGCCACGCAGTTTCCGCAGGCGGTGGGCTGGGCGATGGCGGCGGCGATCAAGGGCGAGGACCACGTCGCTGCGAGCTGGATCGGCGAGGGCAGCAGTGCGGAGGCGGATTTCCATCATGCGCTGCTGTTCGCCTCGGTGTACCAGGCGCCGGTCATTCTCAATGTCGTGAACAATCAATGGGCCATCTCGACGTTCCAAGGATTCGCGGGCGGCGAGCAGCGCTCCTTCGCGGCCCGCGGCCCGGGGTACGGCATCGCCGGCGCCCGCGTCGACGGCAATGACTTCCTCGCGGTCCACGCCGTCACTCAATGGGCGGCGGAGCGCGCGCGCACCGGCGCGGGCCCGACCCTGATCGAACTGGTGACCTATCGCGCCGCCGCCCACTCCACCAGCGACGATCCGGCGCGCTACCGCGCCAAGGACGATTACGAGTACTGGCCGCTCGGCGATCCCATCAAGCGGCTGAAGCAGCATCTGATCGCGCTGGGCGAGTGGTCGGAGGAGCGCCACCAGGCGCTGACCGCCGAACTCGAGGCGCTGACGGCCGCGAGCTGGAAGGAGGCCGTGTCCTTCGGCACGTTGACCGACGGGCCGAAGCTGAACGCGGATTTGATGTTCGAGGACGTGTTCAAGGTGATGCCCGAAAATCTGGTGCGCCAGCGGGCGCTCATGCGCACGGAGCAGGGCTGACGCCATGGCGAGCATGAACATGATTCAAGCCTTGAACTCCGCCATGGACATCATGCTCGGGCGGGATCCATCGGTGGTCCTCATGGGCGAGGACATCGGCTATTTCGGCGGCGTGTTTCGGGTCACCGAGGGCCTGCAGCGCAAGTACGGCGAACATCGGGTGATCGATACGCCGATCGCCGAGGGCGGGATCGTGGCCGCGGCCATCGGCATGGGCATCAACGGCCTGCGCCCGGTGGCGGAAATCCAATTCGCCGATTACATCTATCCGGGCTTCGATCAGATCACGAGCGAGCTGGCGCGCATCCGCTACCGCAGCGCCGGCGAATTCTTTGCCCCGGTCACGATCCGCACGCCCTGCGGCGGGGGAATCCGCGGCGGGCAGACCCATTCGCAGAGTCCTGAAGGCATCTTCACCCACGTGAGCGGGCTCAAGGTGGTCATGCCGTCCAATCCCTACGACGCCAAGGGATTGCTGATCACCGCGATCGAGGACGACGATCCGGTGATCTTCTTCGAGCCGAAGCGCTTGTACAACGGCCCCTTCGACGGCGACCCGAGCAAGCCCGCCGTGCCGTGGACCTCGCATCCGAAGGGTCAGGTCGACGAGGGGCATTACACCGTGCCGCTCGGCAAGGCGGACATCGTACGCGCGGGCAAGGACGTGACCATCCTCACGTACGGCACGATGGTGTACGTGGCGTCGGCCGCCGCCGCGGGACTGGGCCTGGATGCGGAGGTCATCGATTTGCGCTCGCTGGTGCCGCTGGACGTGGACACGATCTGCAGCTCGGTGAAGAAGACCGGCCGATGCGTGGTGGCGCACGAGGCGACGCGCTATTCAGGTTTCGGCGCCGAGATTCTCGCCGTCATCCAGGAGGAGTGCTTCTGGGAGCTCGAAGCGCCCATCCAGCGCGTCACCGGTTGGGACACGCCATACCCGCATGCCTTCGAATGGGAGTATTTTCCCGGTCAGGCGCGGGTCGCGAGAGCGCTCAATGCGGTGATGGAGGCGGCGTGAGTCAATTCATCTTCAAAATGCCCGATTTGGGCGAGGGCACGGTCGAAGCCGAAATCGTCGTCTGGCACACCAAGCCCGGCGACGTGGTGAAAGAGGACCAGGTCATCGTCGAGGTCATGACCGACAAGGCGGCGGTGGAAGTGCCCGCGCCGGTGAGCGGCCGAGTGCTTTCGATCTCCGGGGGGCCGGGCGACAAGCTGGCGGTGGGTTCGCCGCTGATCGTCTTCGACCTGGATGGGGCGGGTACCTCGCCCGATGCAGCGTCCTCCCCGGAGGCCGCTCCGGCCGCGGGTGGGGCCGGAGCCGCCGGACCGGCAGCCGTGCCCTCCGGGGCCGAGTCGGGCCGCGGGCCGGGTGCGGCGAACGGGGGTCAGTCCCCGGTCGCCGGACGCGTCAAGGCATCGCCCGCCAATCGCCGCCGCGCGCGCGAGGCAGGCATCGATCTGTCGACCGTCGTCGGGACGGGGCCCGGCGGCCGGATCCTGAGCGGCGACCTCATGGCCATCGGCGGGCAGACGCCGGCCGCCTCATCGGTCGCGGTTCCCGACACCACCGAGATCAAGGTCATCGGCGTGCGCCGGGTCATCGCCGAGCGCATGAGCGAGGCCAAGCGCACCATCCCGCACTTCTCCTACGTGGAAGAGGTCGACGTCACGGAGCTCGAATCGCTGCGCGCCCACCTGAACAGCAAAATACCGCGAGGCGAACCGGGCCTCACGTACCTGCCCTTCATCATCATGGCCCTCACCCGCACGCTCCGGTCGTTCCCGCAATGTAACGTCCTCCATGATGCGGCGCGCGGCGTCCTGGTGCGGCATGCCGCCGTGAACGTGGGGATTGCGACCCAGACTCCCGATGGGCTCAAGGTGCCCGTGGTGCGCAACGCCCAGTCGCGGTCGCTCGGGGATCTGGCAGCCGCCATCCGCCAGGTGTCTGAGCGGGCCCGCACGGGCAACGCCACGCGGGATGAACTCATGGGCTCCACCATCACGGTCACCAGCTTGGGCAAGCTGGGCGGCATCGCCTCCACTCCGGTGATCAATGCGCCGGAAGTCGCCATCATCGGCCTCAACAAGGCGGTGGAGCGTCCCGTGGTCCTGGATGGCGCCGTCGCGGTGCGCCGGATGATGAATATTTCCTCGTCATTCGATCATCGCTTCGTGGACGGTTATGATGCTGCGGCCATGATCCAGGCCCTGAAAGACCTGATCGAGCATCCGGCGACGATTTTCATTCCCTAAGGTTATTTCCATGACTGCAACTCCCCAGCGTCCACCCTTCGGTTCCGTGCTGGCCTCCCATATGGCGGTCGCGTCCTTTCAGGGCGGCAAATGGAGCGCTGCGGACCTCAAGCCGGTGGGACCCCTCGAATTGAGCCCCGCCGCGCACGTGCTGCACTATGCCAGCACCTGCTTCGAGGGCTTCAAGGCGTTCCGCCGGGCCGACGGCTCGGTGCATGTGTTTCGCATGGACCGGCATATCGAGCGCATGCGCCAAAGCGCCAAGTCGCTGGTGCTGCCCGTGCCCGATCCCCAACAACTCGCGGACATGGTGCGCGCGGTCATCGACCGCTGCCGCGAGGCCGTGCCGGAGGCGCCCGGCGCGCTCTACCTGCGTCCCCTCCTGTTCGGAACCACGGCCAACATCGGCGCGGCTGCGACCCCCTCGGCCGACGCGATGCTGCTGGTCCTCGCGAGCCCGGTGTGGGATTACTTCGCCGGCGGCATGAAGCCGCTGCGGATTCTCGTCGACGACGAGCACACCCGCTCGGCGGCCCAGATGGGCATGGTGAAGACGGGTGGCAATTACGCGGCCGCCATGGGGCCCACCCTGGAGGCGCGGGCGAAGTACCAAGTGGATCAGGTGCTGTTCTGCCCGGGCGGCGAGGTTCAGGAGACAGGCGCCGCCAATTTCCTGCTGCTGAGGGAAGGCCAGCTGCTGACCCGGGGCCTCGATGCCACGTTCCTGCACGGGGTGACGCGCGACTCGCTGATCACGCTCGCGCGCGATCAGGGCTTCGAGGTCACTGAGCGCGTCTTCAGCGTCGCGGACATGCTGGAGTGGGTCAAGAACGGCGAAGCGGCGCTGTCCGGCACCGCCGCCGTGCTCGCGGGCGTGGGAACGCTGATCCATCGCGGCCAGGAGCACCGCGTGGGCAACGGCGAGGTGGGGCCGATCACGCGCGCCTTGAGGGCGCAGCTGGTTGCCGTCCAGCAGGGCGAGGCGCCGGACCGGCACGGGTGGCTGCAGCGGGTCTGACCGTCGCGCGCGAGCGCGCGCTCACTCAATATTCTTCGTGGTCCTCGTCGTCCTCATCGTCGAGGTCGTCATCCTCGTCGTCGTCCTCGTCCTCGTCCCAATCGTCATCCTCGTCTTCGTCATCCTCGTCCTCGTCCCGCTCCGCCTTGGAGCCCGACCAGCCTTCCGGCTCGGCAGTGGGCTCCAGATCGAGCTCCGCCCAGCCGTCGACGTCCAATTCCTCGATATCTCCGTCGAGATGTTGAATCTCAACGGTTTCCTTGTCTTCGTCCACCTTGAGCACCTGGAACGTCTCCTCGTTCTCCAAGTCCTCATACCACTGCCCGACGGTCGGTTCGTACTCTCTGCCCACGTGAGGTCGCCTCTGTTGAACTGTTGCCCTTGCTTGCAGGCGGATATTAGGGGAGGCCCAAGCTCCAAGTAAATGGCAAAATTGACGCTCTATGAACACCGCCGACGCCAAATCTGCCGCCCGCCGCATCACCCAGGCCAAGCGGATCGTCGTCAAAGTAGGGTCCGCGTTGCTGGTGGATGCGGAAAAGGGACGCCTGAATAGAGCCTGGCTGGAGAGCCTGGCGGCGGACGTGGCCTACCTCCACCGCCGGGGCCAGGAGGTCATCCTGGTCTCTTCCGGGGCGATCGCGTTGGGACGCCGGCACCTGAAACTCAAGTACGGCAAGCTTCGCCTGGAGGAGAGCCAGGCGGCCGCGGCGGTGGGCCAGATACGCCTGGCGCACGCCTACAAGGAATTGCTGGACGTGCACGGCATCACGGTCGCCCAGATTCTGCTGACCTTGAGCGACACCGAGCAGCGGCGCCGCTACCTCAATGCCCGCGGCACCTTGAACACGCTGCTGTCCCTGGGCGCGGTACCGGTCATCAACGAAAACGACACGGTGGCCACCGCGGAGATCCGCTACGGCGACAACGATCGGCTGGCGGCGCGGGTGGCGCAAATGGCAGGCGCGGATTGCCTGGTCCTGCTGTCGGACATCGACGGACTGTACACGGCGAATCCGGCGGCCGATCCCGGCGCCCAGTTCATTGCCCAGGTGCGCCACATCACCCCGCAGATCGAGGCCATGGCGGGCGGCGCGGGCAGCGACATGGGATCGGGGGGCATGCAGACCAAGGTCGCCGCGGCCAAGATCGCCGTGTCGGCGGGGTGTCACATGTGCATTGCCAAGGGCGCGTTCCAACACCCGCTGAAGCGCATCGAGGAGGGCGCACGGTGCACCTGGTTCGTGCCGTCCTCGACGCCCCTGGCCACCCGCAAGCAGTGGATCGCCGGCACACTGAAGCCCGCCGGGGCGATTGCCGTGGACGACGGCGCCGTGCGCGCGCTGCTGGCGGGCAAGAGCCTGCTGCCGGCGGGCGTGACGGGGGCGGTCGGGCGTTTTGAGCGGGGCGACACCGTGAGTATCATCGGACCCGACGGGGCCGAGGTGGCCCGCGGCATCTGCGCTTATTCCGACGGCGATGCGGCCCGCATCATCGGGCGCAAGTCGGCCGAGATCGAGAAGGTGCTGGGATTCAGAGGCCGCGACGAAATCGTGCACCGCGACGACCTGGTTCTCCTCCGAGCCCCTTGAGATGACGGTATGAACTCAGACGCGATTGCCAACGCCTCCGCCCCGCCGGATTCGGTGCCCGACCTCATGCGCGCCATCGGCCGCGACGCCCGGGCCGCCTCGCTGGTGCTGGCCGCGGCGGACACCGACCAGAAGAATCGCGCCTTGAAGGCCGCGGCGGCGGCGCTGCGCGCCCGGCGCCACCAGATCCTGGCCGCCAACGAGCAAGACTTGCGCGAGGCGGCGGCCAAAGGACTCTCGCCGGCCCTGCTCGACCGGCTCAAGTTGACGGAGCCGCGCATCGAGGCCATGGCCCGGGGGATCGAGGACATCGAGCGACTCGGCGATCCGATCGGCACGGTGCTCGCCGAATGGACGCGGCCGAACGGCATGGTGATCCAGCGCGTGCGAGTGCCGCTCGGCGTGATCGGGATCATCTACGAGAGCCGCCCGAACGTCACGGCCGATGCCGGCGCCCTGTGCCTGAAATCGAGCAATGCCGTGATCCTGCGCGGCGGCTCGGAGAGTTCGCAGTCGAACGCCGCGATTCACGCCTGCCTCGAGCAGGGGCTGCACGCGGCCGGTCTGCCCGGCGGCTGCATCCAGCTGGTGCCGACGACCGATCGCGCCGCCGTGGGGTTCATGCTGTCGGAGATGGCGGACGAGATCGACGTGATCGTGCCGCGGGGCGGCAAGAGCCTGGTCGAGCGGGTCCGGCAGGAAGCCCGGGTGCCGGTGATCGGGCATCTCGACGGCGTGTGCCACGTCTATGTCGATCGCGCCGCGGATCTGCAGATGGCCAAGGACATCGTGTTGAACGCCAAGATGCGGCGCACCGGGATCTGCGGCGCCGCTGAAACGCTGCTGGTGGACCGCGGGTGCGCGGTCACCCACTTGGCGCCGCTCGTGCGCATGCTGCTGGATGCGGGCTGCGAAGTGCGCGGTGACGAGCCCACGCGGCGCGCGGACGAGCGCGTGAAGCCTGCGACCGAGCTGGATTGGGCCGAAGAGTACCTCGACGCCATCATTGCCGTGCGGGTGGTGGACGGCGTGGACGCGGCGATCGAACACATTCGCCGTTACGGATCGCAGCACACGGAATGCATCGTCACCGCGGATGCCGCTGCCGCGGAGCGATTCCTGGAGCGCGTGGACAGCGCCATCGTGCTGCACAACGCTTCCACCCAATTCGCCGACGGCGGCGAGTTCGGCATGGGAGCCGAAATCGGCATCAGCACGGACAAGTTTCACGCGCGCGGCCCCGTCGGCGTCGAACAACTCACCAGCTACAAGTACCTGGTCCGCGGCAGCGGCCAGGTCCGCGGCGGCTGACGGAACGGCTCGACCTCAGGACCATGACCGGCTGCGGGAGCTTGCGAAGAGGATCGTCGTGTCATACGCTCGGCCAGTCACCCTCATTGGATGGAGCCGGTGGGAGAATGCAACCAACGAACCACAAGCCGCTGCCCTCGCGCAAGGCCCCGAAGGCGCTTGGTTATCAGGAGCCCAGCACGTTCGCCAGCGTCACCGCCGGCTCGCCGGCGATCGCCGTGATGACGGACCTGCGCCAGGTCACCGCAGCGACCATCGGCGCTGAAGCGACGTTGAGCGACGCGACACGCACGATGATGGCTCGCAACGTCAGACTCCTGCTCGTCGCCGCCGCCGACCGATCCGTCATCGGATTGATTACGGCGCGAGATACGCAGGGCGAGCGACCGATCCAGTGGCTGCACGATCGCGGCGGCAAGTTCGACGACATGCGCGTGAGCGACCTGATGATCCGCACCGAGGACATCGACGTGCTCGACATCAAGGACGTTCTGCATGCCGAGGTCGGGAATATCGTCGCGTCGCTGCGAACCTGGGGCCGCCAACATGCTCTGGTAGCCGAGCAGGACGCGGTCGACGGCGTCACCCGCATCCGCGGGATCTTTTCGGCAACCCAAATCGGCCGCCAGCTGGGTGTTGCGGTGCAGCCGTTCGACGCGGCGGTTACCTTCGCGGACATTGCGCGGGCAATCGCGGATTGATGCCGATCCCGGCCGCAGCGGCGCAGGCGACGCATACTGCGACCGTCAATTCCTCAATTCATCAAGGGATGGACCGCGACCATGGCTGGAAAATGGCAGTTTGGAATTATAGTCGGCGCAACGGCGTGGGGCCTCGCTCTCGCGGGGGACTTGCCGGGCATCAAGGATCTGCCTGACGTCAAGGAAGGACTTTGGGAGAGCAGTACGCTGATCTACGGTGCGATGGACAAGCCGATGCGCTCGACCATGTGCAACAGCAACGCCGTCAGCCGGAAGATGTACGAGGATACTCACCGGAATGCGAACACGCGGTGCAAGGAGATCCACACCGAACGCAACGGTTCGGTCATCACCACGGAATCCGAGTGCAACATCGACGGCAAGGTGACCCGCTCCAAATCCGTCACCACGCTCACGGGCAATACCGGGATGCACCTGGAATTGCGCAAAGCCGACAATTCTCTCGAGACCGTGATCGACATGAAATGGGTGGGCGCGTGCCCGGCCGGCATGAAGCTCGGGGATGTCACCGGACCCGACGGCAAGGTGATATTCAACGCCATGACTCAATGAGCGGGGTCCCGTGATAGTCGGCTCGAGCCTTGGTGTGCCGCTGCACGCGGCGCTGACGAGCGCGACGCTGGCGGTATTCCTTCTGGCGTGCTGGTGCGCACCGTGGAAGTCTTGGCTCATCGGCCACCCGGACCGCCAGCACGTCTGGCTCGGCACACTGGTTGTGATCCTGCTCATGGGCGCCGTGCGGCCCGGTGTCGCATCCGGCCTCCTGCCTCAGTTTCTTCTCGTCACCACATTCACGCTGATGCACGGTTGGCTGCTTGCGATAGTCGGCATAGGCGTCGTGCTGGCTGTGAACTGCTTTCAACACGGGAATTGGGCCGATTGGCCGGCCTACTTTCTGTGCGAGGCGGCCGTGCCGGCGCTGTTCGTTCATTGGCTGCACCTCGTCGTCGTCCGGAGGCTCCCCAGGAATTTTTGGATATTCATCTTCGTGACGGCGTTCGCCGGTTCCATCGCCGCCTTTGCGCTCGCAGCGCTCGTGCTGGTTATGGTCGCCAGATCATGGCCGGCCGGGATCAGCGTTGGAGATTATCTGGTCGTTCTTGGCTTGATGGGTTTTGCCGAGGCATACGTCGACGGACTGCTGATGTCCGCGACGGTCGTATACAAGCCGGATTGGGTGGCGACCTTCGACGACCGCCTCTATTTTGCGCGCTGAAGCGTTCCGGGCTACGGTCTTCCAACGCTGAAACTCGACACCGGCTGGTACGCCGTGGCGCCTCTTCACCGACGCCGCCTCGTTGACATGCGTTCACGTATGGGCGTAGCGTTGCTGCAATTCCAAGTCCAACGCGAGCAGCGAATTGAGCGTGCCGCGAATCCATGGACGCCTGCCTGATTATGTTTAATCCTTGGGGAGATCGGACAATGAACAAGAGTACCGTCGCAAAACCACTCATCCGGATAGGCGCAGCCGTCACGCTGCTGCTTGGGTTCGGGATCGCGCATGCGCAACCGACGATCGTCGGCAAGCCGGATGCTGCGAGTCAGATGAGCTTCGAGGTGGCGCTGCCGCTGCGCAATGTGGACCAGCTCAATGAGCTGCTGGCGGCCCTGCATGATCCGGCCAATCCGCAATACCATCATTGGCTGACGCCGGCGCAGTTCGCCGTGCGCTTCGGGCCCGATGCCGCGACGATGGAGCGGATGGTCGCAGCGCTGAGCGCGCGCGGGTTGTCGGTGCAGACCCACACGCGCAGCTTGCATGTCAGCGGACCGGTGGCGCTGGTGGAAAGCACGCTCGGCACGCATCTGCAATTGGCGCACACCGATACCAATGGGTATGGTATCCGCGTCGTTGCGAACAGCGCGCTGCAATTGCCGGCCGAACTCAAGGAGGCCGGCGCCACGGTGATGAGTTTTGGGCAAAACGAAGCCCATGTCATGTCGCGCCAGGCGACGCCGGCGCTGGGGGGCACCTATAACCGTTACGGTCAAGACGGCGGCTATTGGTTCGATGACCTCAAGCAGGCCTATGAATATCCCTCCTATGAGACCATGGTGACGGTGAACGGCACTGCGCAGCGGCTGGACGGCACGGGGGCCACGATCGGCGTGCTGATGTCGAGCGATTATCTGCCGACCGATGTCGCGGCGGTGTTCGACAACGAGAAGTGGTCGCTCATCACCGGTGAGCCGGACCCGACCCTGTATGCGGACATTCCGATCAATGGCGGCGGCGGGTTGTTCGGCGGGGCATTTGCCGAGGTCTCGATCGATACGCAGTCCGAGATCACCGGCGCGCCGGGCGCCCATGTCATCCTGTTCGACATCCCCGATCTGTCGGACGGCAGTATTTTCGCCGGTTATGTGGACGCGATCGAGTCGAATCAGGTGGATGTGCTGAGCGCGTCGTTCGGCGAGTGCGAACTCTTCTACTTCCCGGCTTACAACCACGGCATTGATCAACGCGGCATTTTGCGGGCGGAACACGAACTGTTCCTGCAGGGCAACGCGCAGGGGATTACGTTTCTGGCCAGTTCCGGCGACAGTGCCGGCAAGGAATGCACCACCGTCGATTATTTGAGCGGTGAGCCCGGGAACTTCATTGCGGGGGTATCCACCCCGGCGTCCGACCCGAACGTAACGGCGGTGGGCGGCACCAACCTGGTAACGGTGTACCTACCGGGATCGCTCGATTCGCAATATGCGACGGAGAATGCGTGGTCGGATCCGGAAATTCCGTATGACCCCTATGGCCTTGGCGCCAATGTGTCCGGGGGTGTGTGGGGTGCCGGCAGCGGTGCGAGCAAAATGTGGCCGGCGCCCGCTTATCAGTCGCTGGTGGCCACGGGATACACCGGGCGCGCCGTGCCGGATATCGGCATGCAGGTTGGCGGCTGCCCGGGCGGCATTTCCAAGCTCAACAAGAAGAGCGGCTTTTGCGACGGCGGCAATAACCCCAACGATGGCGACGGCAATACGGACCGAAGCTATGGGATTTTCGCGATCGCGGTCGGCGACGGTGGTGGGTTCTATGGGTACATAGGCACCAGCCTCTCCTCCCCCTCGTTTGCCGGCGTCCTGGCGCTGCTGGTCGAGCAGCAGGGGCGGATGGGCAACGTGAACGAATACCTGTATGGGCTCGCCGCCAAGCAGGCGAAGGAAGGGGCGGTTGCAAAATATCTGCATACCGAAATCCCTGGGTTCAATGGACTCATTCAGTCCACCATCAGCCCGACCTACGACGCGTCAACCGGTATTGGGACGCCCATTGTGAAGGCGTTGGTGGGAGCTGGGTCGGCAACGCCGGCGGGCACGCCGCAGACGCTGTCCAATCCGTGAGGGCGGGGAGCAAGGAAGGCCTGGGGCAGAGCCGCCCAGCCTTCCTTGCCCTGGCACCGCGGCCGCAACGGCGCTGGACGCCGGCGACGGCTGAATCGCTCTTCGCGCGCCTACTCGATCCTACTGGGCGTCGGCGTCGGCGGCCTGGCGATGCTGCGCATCGACAGTTGCGGCCGCGTCGAGTTGCTCCTTGACGCGAGCCTCGGTTTTCAACGCCGCCTTGGCCTGCTCGGCCTCCGCGGCACCGCCGGCCGCGGACGAAACCGCAGTCTCTGCGAGGCCGCATGCGCTAAGCGTCACGCACGCCACGACCCCAAGTATTACGCAACGCATCTCGTGACTCCATTGCCCAGAAACCCGCCCACCATCACGACTTTGGGCGCCTGCGGGAAGGGCACAGTGCTCAAATTGGGCATCGGGAAGGGCGCAACCGCAAAATACGCGGTTCCCGCTACTGGGATTCCTGAATCGACACAGTTGCAAAACGCGCTTGGGCGCCTCGCGTGACGCTGCACTCCACCGTTAAATTCGCGCTGTCAGTTCGCCATTGGCCTTTGACCATCAAGGTATTGACCTGGTCCCAGTACGATGCCGTCCAATTAAAGGGCGACAGTCCTCGGCCGATCAGGGTCGCCTCCGACTCATCCTTGCACCAATCGCGTAATTCGCTTCCGGAGTTGATGATCATATCGTCACGATGTCCGGCCATCGCCGAGGAGGCGGCAAGCCACAACGCGAGCGCCGTCAAATACTTCATAATCGATCTCCCGAGGATATGAGCGGGCACAGTATACCGCCTTCCGTCATCCGTCGTGGCGCTGCGGTCAGGTGAGTGCGCTGATCATCACGTAGTAACCATCCGGATCCCGGAGCGCAAACTCTCTCGTCCCCGTGGCGGGGTTCACTTCGGGCTCCTGCTCCAATGCGTTGACGAGAGAGCGGGCTCTGGGCAGCGTTTCGTCGAAATCATCCACGCGGAAGAAGAGCAACAATCCATTGCCGGGCGGCGCATGGTCGGGGCTGGTCAAGGTTGGGTGTTCGTGAGCGCCCCATTGATGCAGGCATAGCAGCACCGTTCCGTCGGCATCCAGCACTTGCGCAAAGTAGTCATGGGCAGGCGCCGACGCCCTTTGACCGAAGAGAGACTGATACCACCGGAAGCTGACCGATACATCGGCAACGCCAATAATCGTCCACGTGCGCTTCATGGGCTCCCTTATAGGCCGCGCAATTGGCGAAATCAACGGTGGCGGGATGGCGGCAGATAAAATCCGCCCCGCGTTGGCATCAACTTGCGCCATCGGCGATGACGCAATTGGCTGATCACCGAGGACAGAGATAGAATCGGCGGGGCTCCCTGCGAGGGTCACTCATGAGCGGTCAATCAGCCGCCGGTCAACTGCTTCACGGTATGACCGTGCTCGCCTTCGTGGTCCATATCGCCGGAGGCGTTATCGGTCTTGCCTCGGGCACGATAGCGGTGTTCGCCCGCAAGGGCGGCTATCTACATCGCAAGGCCGGAACCGTCTTTGTCGCTTCCATGATGGCGATGGCCGTGTTCGCCATCTATCTCGGCTTGGCAGTTCCCGACCAACTCACCAATGAGTTCATCGGTACCTTTGCGTTGTACCTGGTGGCAACCGCATGGATGACGGTCCGCCGCAGGGATGGCGCGTCTGGATTCTTTGAAAGGGCCGCCCTGTTCGTCGCCCTCGGTCTGTGCGCACCCTTTGCCGTGCTGTCGTTTCAGTTGGCGGTCGGATTGCCTCCCTTGTTCCGGAGCGCCGTACCGTTCAAAGGTCCGGTTCTCATCGCGGTCTACGCGTTCACGGGGGTGCTGGTCCTTGCGGTGATCGGCGATGCCAGGGTTGCCGTCGCCGGCGGCCTCGCGGGGGTTCCGCGCCTATCGCGGCATCTGTGGCGAATGTGCCTCGGACTCACGCTCGCCGCAGGTTCGGGCTTCACGAATGGACTCGCGCGGCTGTTGCCCGGTCCCTATCATGTGCCGGGAAGCTTCTTCCTGCCGCAGTTCGTGCCCTTGGGTCTGATGCTGTTTTGGTTGATCCGCGTGCGCTTCACCGCCCGGGTTCCGCTACAGCCGCGCGGCGAAGCGACGTAACCGTTGCGCCGCCTCGTCGAGCGTCGCGTCCTGCTTGGCGACGCACAGGCGCAGCAGCGTCATGGGCGGCGGCGCCGCGTAAAAAGGCGACAAGGGGATGGTGGCCACCTTGGCCTCGCGGATCAGGCGGTCGGCGAACTCGATGTCGGGCGCGCCGCTGAGCGCGCCGTAGTCGACCAGCTGGAAATACGTTCCCGCCGCCGGCACGGGCTCGAATCCCGAGCCGGCGAGCCGCCCGACCAGCCGGTCCCGCTTGGCCTGGAAGAAAGCCGAGAGGCCGGTCCACGCCTCGGGATGCTGCGACACATAGCGGGAGATCGCATATTGCAGCGGCGCGGCGATGCTGAAGGTGTTGAACTGATGAACTTTGCGCAGCTCCGCGGTGAGCAGCGGCGGCGCGACGCAGTAGCCGGTGCGCCATCCGGTGGCGTGCAGCGTCTTGCCGAAGGAGAACACCGCGAAGCTGCGCTCCCGCAGCTCCGGGTGCGCGAGCACCGAGGCGTGACGCCGGCCATCGTACAGTACGTGCTCATAGACCTCGTCGGCGAGGATCCCGATGGGCCGATCCCGGATGAGGCGCGCCAGCGCGTCCAAATCCTCCCGGTCTGCGACCGAGCAGCTGGGATTTTGCGGACTGTTGATGATGATGAGTCGCGTGCGGCCGCTGAGCACGCCCGCGACATGATCCCAATCGTAGTGAAAGCGGGGAGGGGGCAGCGGCACGCGCACACACCGGCCGCCGGCGAGGCGCACGGCCGGTTCGTAGGCATCGTAGGCGGGTTCGAAGACGATGACCTCGTCGCCCGAGCGGACCACGGCCTGGATGGCGTCGTACAGCGCTTCGGTGCCCCCGCAGGTGATCGTGATCTCGGTCTGCGGGTCGAATTGCCGCCCGTAGCTCGCGAAGAGCTTGCGGGCGATCTGTTCCCGCAATTCGACCACGCCCTCCATCGGCGCGTATTGATTGCGTCCCTCGGCGACGGTGTCGAGCAGCGCCTGCGACAAACGGGGGTCCACGGGATAATCCGGAAATCCTTGTCCGACGTTGATCGCGTTTTCCTCGAGCGCGCGGCGCGACATCACCGTGAAAATGGTCGTGCCGACGTCCGGCAGCTTGCTTTCGAAGAACATGATCAGCCCCCGACCGCGCGCAGGCCGCCGGCCAGGGAATGCACGTTGAGCCCGCGTTTTCGCAGCTCGCGGGCGGCGGCGAGGCTGCGCTTGCCCGAGGCGCAGACCAGCAGGTACCGGCGGCCGCTCGTCAACTGATCCGGGTCCGAGAGCAGGACTGGCATGGCGATGTGCCGCGCCTGCGCGGGCCGGGCCGCGACTTCCTCGGCGGTGCGAATATCGATCACCTCGAAGTTCGAGTCCGCCGCGGCCGCGAGCGAGGGCAGGGACACCTCGATGCCGGCTTCCTCGCGAGCGATGCCGCGGATCACGCTGCAGTCGGGCGCGGCGCAGCTGCGGCGGCGCGGCGCCTTCAATTTGACGCTGGAGAACGTCGTGAAATCCAGCAGGAACATCTCTCCGTCCAGCTGCCCCGGCATTCCGAGCAGGATCTTCAAGCACAGCATCGCTTGCAGGGTGCCGAAGATCCCGGGCACCGGACCCAGCACGCCGGCCTCCGCGCAATTGCCCACCACGCCGTCCGCGGTCGCGTCCGGCCACAGGCAGCGCAGACAGGCCTGCCCACGCTCGGGCTTGTAGACCTGCAACTGGCCCTCGTACTGATAGACGCTCGCGAATACGGCGGGACGGGCCGCGAGCACCGCCGCATCGTTGATGAGGAATTTCGTGCGGAAATTGTCGCTGCAGTCGACCACGAGGTCGTGGGCGCGAACCAGGTCGAGCGCATTGGCTTCGTTGAACCGCGCCACGTGGGCCTCGACGGTCACGGCCGGGTTGATGGCCGCGACCGCAGCGCGCGCGAGCTGCGCCTTCGGCAGGCCGGCGTCGGCCAGCGCGTAGATGGGCTGACGATGCAGATTGCTCGGCTCGAGGGCGTCCGCGTCCACGACCCCGAGATGCCCGACTCCCGCGCCCGCCAGATACTGAAGCACCGGGCTGCCGAGGCCGCCGGCGCCGACGATGAGCACGCGGCTGGCGGCAAGCTTCGCCTGGCCGAGCGCGCCCACCTCCTTGAGCATCAACTGCCGGGAATAATCAGGCTGCATCGTGATCGTGGGACGCTCCATGATCGGCCCCCAGTTCTGGGCTACGCTCCCCGCCATGGGGGTGTTCATGGGCATGCGCATGGGCCTGCGCATGGGCGTGCCGCGGGGCTGCCGCACAGCGCTCGCAATTGACCCAGCCCGAGTCGCCGTCGCGATAATGTTCCTTCTTCCAGATGGGGACCCGGTGCTTGACCTCATCGATGATGTAGCGGCACGCGTCGAAGGCCTCGCCGCGGTGCTCCGCGCTCACGCCCACCCACACGGCCATTTGCGTGAGATCGAGCGAACCGACGCGGTGAATGCACAGGGCATGCTTGACGGGGAAACGTTGCAGCGCTTCCTCGACAATGCGGTCGCCCTCCTTGAGCGCGAGCGCCTGGAAGGCTTCGTATTCGAGCCGGTGAACCGCGCGGCCCTCGTTGTGATCGCGCACCCATCCCTCGAAGGCGACGAAGCCGCCCGCGCCGGGATCCAGCAATTCTTGCCGCGCCGCCAAGGCGTCGATGGGCATTTGCGTGAACCGAAAGCGCATCAGCCGCCCGCCACGGGTGGGATGAACACCACGGAATCCCCGGCGACGAGCGGGTGCGTCCAGTCTGCGAACTCGCCGTTCACCGCGACCTTCAACAGTTCGCGCGGCAGCGTGAACCCATGGCGCGTGCGCAGCTCCAGGTACAGATCCGCGGGAGTCGCGGCCGAGCTGTCCAGGGTTTCCTCGGAGCGGCCGGCCTGTTCCCGCAGGAGCGCAAAGTATTGGACCTTCAGCCGCTTGGGGCCGGCGCCGGCGCGCGCACCGGGCGCATCGAGCGCCGACGCGGCATCGCGGTATTCTTCCGGGGTGTTGACGTTGTCGAGGGCGCGGCGGTCGCGCGGTTCCAGGAGCCGAATCCGGCTGCTGCGCATGAACTTGCGCGGGCACTGCCCGCCGCCGCGCTGGAAGGCGGTCAATTCGGCGGCCGCCGCGGGTTCCCAAATGGCGCACAGCGGCTCGGGCAATCCGTCGTGCGCGCTCGAATAGGCGGTGGCGAAGCTGCCCGGATCGCGCTCGGCCAGCAGCTGCTCGAGCACCGAGTCCGACAGAAACGGCAAATCGCAGGCAAGCACCAGCCACGCGGCGCCGGGATCGGTGGCCAGCGCGGAGCGGATGCCCACGATGGGACCTCCGCCCTCGACGCTGTCGACGATCATGGGCCGCCGCGCCCGCGTCGGCTCCGCAGCCTGGCTCGCGCGCACGGAGACGAAGACCTTCGGCACGTGCCGGCCCAGCAGATCGAACGCGCGGTCGAGCTGGCTCCTTCCCTCGTACTGGAGCAGCGCCTTGTCGCGCTGCATGCGGGAGCTGGCGCCGCCGGCAAGCACCAGCCCGTGCACCGGGGCGGGGGGGGGCGTCACGGCGCGCCCTGAATGGCGAACGAGCTCTTGCCGCCGTCCTTTGCGATCAGGCGCGTGTCGCCGATGACGATGTCGTGGGAGAGACTCTTGCACATGTCGTAAATGGTGAGCGCGGCGATGCTCGCGCCCGTCAGCGCCTCCATCTCGACGCCCGTCTTGTGGTGAACGCTCACCATGCAGCGAATCACGGCGCAATCGCCTTCCATCTCGATGGTGAGGCGGCAGCTCTCCAGTCCCAGCGGGTGGCAGAATGGAATCAGCTCGTGCGTCCGCTTGGCGCCCATGACCCCGGCCACGATGGCCGTGTCGAACACCGGGCCCTTCGGCGATCGCAGCCCGCTCTCGCGCAGCGCCGCGGTCACGGTCGGAGGAAATCGAACGCGCGCCTCCGCAATCGCGGTACGCTCCGTCGGCTGCTTGTCGCCGACGTCGACCATGGTCGGCCGCTGTTCGCTGTCCAGATGTGAAAATGCCATGGTCAGCCGCCGATGTAATGCATCTCGATCTTCCTACGAGTGGGTTCGGTGCGCCGCAGTTCGTCGCGCAGTTCGCTGTAGCGGTCGACGCGCCCGAGCCACTTCGTCCGGATCGAATTCAAGATCTCCTCGTCCGAGGCGCCCGCCCGCATGCTGGCGCGCAAGTCGAGTCCGGTGGTGGCGAAGAGGCAGGTGTAGAACTGGCCCTCGGACGATAGGCGGGCGCGGCTGCAGGCGCCGCAGAAGGGCTGCGACACCGAGGATATGAACCCCACCTCGCCACCGCCATCGTCGAACATCCAGCGCTGCGCCACCTCGCCGCGATAATTCTCCGAAATCGGCTGCATCGGCCAGCGGGCCCGGATGCGCGCCGCCAGCTCGCGCGACGGCACGACCAGGCTCGGCTGCCAGTCATTGCGGTTGCCGACATCCATGAACTCGATGAAGCGCACGATCACCGGTCGACCGCGGAAGCGCTCGAGGAGGCCGAACACCGTGTGATCGTTCACGCCCCGCTCGACGACCGCGTTGATCTTCACGGGCGTGAGGCCCGCGCCAATCGCCGCCTCGATGCCGTGCAGCACCTGATCGAGAGCCGCGAAGCCGCCGCTCATGCGCTTGAACACGTCTTCGTCCAGCGTGTCCAGGCTCACGGTGACGCGGCGCAATCCGTTGGCGTGCAGATCGACCGCGTGCTGTCCGAGCAGCACGCCGTTGGTGGTGAGCGCGATGTCCTCGATGCCGGGAATGGTGGTCAGATCGCCGACCAGGTCTGCCAGGTTGGCGCGCAGCAGCGGCTCGCCGCCCGTGAGCCGCAATTTGCGGACGCCGAGCGACGCGAACAGCCGGGACAGGCGCAGGATCTCGTCGAAGGACAGTCGCTCCTGCGATTTCAGGAACCGGTAGTTGTCGTGAAACTTGTCCCGGGGCATGCAGTACGGGCAGCGGAAATTGCAACGGTCCATGACCGAGATGCGCAGGTCGTGCAGGGGGCGCCCCAGCTTGTCGAGCGGATGGGCGGCGCCGCGGAGGTCATGAAGCGTGCTTTGCATGATGGTCCCGTCTCACCAGCGATAGACGCTGGCGACGAAGCCCTTGGCGTACGTGTTGGGACCGGGGGGCAGTTCCACGAAGCCATCCGTGCCGGCCAAGCTCAGGAAGTCCCCGGAGCCGTTCGGCGGGCGCGGATTCGCCCAGGGACGGCCCCAATCGTCGTGCTCGATGGCAACGGGCAGGAAATAGGTGAGCGAGTGCTGAATGGTCACCGGAGAGGCGAGTGCCAGCCGCTCCGGCAGGCCGCGCCGCGTTCCCATCGCCTCGGCAATGGCCGGCACCACATAGCGGATCAGGCACACCAGCGTGGAGACCGGATTTCCCGGCAGTCCGAACACCGCCTGGCCCTGCGGACCGATGCCGAACCACATCGGCTTGCCGGGACGCTGCGCGATGTGGTGGAACACCTCCTGCACGCCCAGGTGCCGGAACACTTGCGGAACGAGGTCGAATTTGCCCATCGAGACCCCGCCGCTCAGGATCAGCACCTCGTGCGTGGTCAAATGCAGCTTCAAGCGCTCGAACAGCCTGCGCTCGTCGTCCGGCACGTGATCGTCTCCCACCCGGCCGAAGCCGCGCTTGCGCAGCGTGGCGGCGACCGCATAGGCGTTCGAGCGGCGCACTTGATAATCCGCAATGGGCTCGCCGGGTTCGACCAGTTCGTCGCCCGTCGACACCACCATGATGGCCGGCTGGCTGCTGACCCGCACCCGCGCCATGCCGGCCGATGCGGCTACCGCGATTTCGGGGGCACGCAGCAGCGTGCCGCTCTCGAGCAGCAAGGCGCCCTGGCGACCGTCGCTGCCGCGCCGATGGACGTTGTGGAAGGGCGTCGGAACAACAGCCGACTTCAGCGACACGACCCCATCCGCGAGGTCGTACTGCTCGACGGGGATCACGCAATCGGCCGCCAGGGGCAAAACCGCCCCGGTCATGACTTCAATGGCATTCCCGGTCGAGGCGAGCTTGAGCGGCGGCGCCCCCGCGGCCTGTGTTGCCTGCACGTGAAAGCGGCGTGCGCCGCGGCGCAGCTGCTCGCTGTCCACCGCGATGCCGTCCATGGTGACCCGGTCATACGGCGGCGTGTCGCGTTCGGCATAGACATTTTCGCGCAAGGTTCCCCCGACGCACTGCGTCAGGGGCAGTGACTCGATGGGTAGGCACGTCAGCCGAGAGTGGATCGCCTCTTCAGCCAGACGCGGAGTAATGAGCGTACCAGCTTGCATCTGGGTCGACATCCCAGGAGCGGCGGACCGAAGGGCGGCCCGCCGCTCCCGCAAGGTTATTGCGCCGCCGCCTTCGCCTTGAAGATCTTCAACTGTTCGTTGAATTTGCCGACATTGGCCTGGAGCTCGTCCACCGCCGCGTTGTTCTTCTGGACCAGCATCTTTTCCTGCTCGTCGGCCTTCTTCTTCTCATCGGCCGAGAGCTTGGACTTATCCTTGGGGACCGTGTCCATCTCCATCTTGATGCAGTCGAGATAGGCGTTCATCTCGCTGTTGTAGCGGTCGAAGTCATGTTTCGCCGCGATCATCTGGTCCTTGGTGGCGGTGGCGCCGTCGGGCGTTGCGTCGGGGGAGCGGGGATAGGTACAGGTTGCCTGCGCGCGGGCAGCGGAACCGAGGGCCATCACCAGAGTCAGCGGTAGTATCCAAGCCTTCATCGGAAATCCTCTAGTTATCGGTGCGGATGTTGAACTGAACGGCTACGATCTTACGGCCAAGGCACACGGGCCGCCAGCGTTCCTGGGTCTTCGTGTAAGACAATGATTTTACATATAAATTCAATCAGAAGCGGGCGCGGGCCGGAATCGGTTCGGCTTTCCGGCGGACCCCGGGCGGTTTACGGAGACTGCATCGCGGCGCGCGCGCGCCATTTGGCAGGGCCTCCCCAGTAGTATACAAGTGCGTTAGAACGCCGACGAACGGGATGTAGATCGCGATGCAGAATGGGGATATCGCCGCGCACGCCGGCCTAGACGCTCGATTACCTTCATGACGGTGTTCGCCTGCCCGACCTGCGGTGGCGAGGTTCACTTCGGGACCGGCGCCCCCTATTCGGTGTGCCGGTACTGCAAGTCGTTGCTGGTGAAGGGCACCACGGCCGTCGAGATGGTCGGCCGGGCGGCGGAAGTTCCGGATGACTTCAGCCCGCTGCAGATCGGTGCCGGGGGCCGATTCGAGAACAGGCCTTTCCAAGTGGTCGGCCGGCTGCGCAAGGTCTGGGAGGAGGGCAGCTGGAACGAGTGGTGCGTGCAGTTCGAGGATCAGCGTTTCGGATGGCTCGCGGAGGCGCAGGGAGATCTGGTGATGACCTTCGAGCAGCCGCCGGGCGCTCTGGAAGGCGCGCCTTCCGCGGAGGTCGCGGCACGCGTGCAACCCGGCACCGCGTGGCGGATCGGCGGCCGGCGCTATTCGGTCAGCGACGTCAAGCAGGTCAGCTGCCAGGGCGCGGAAGGCGAGCTGTCCGCCGTGTTCGGCCCCGGGGAGCGGATTCTCAGCATCGACCTGCGTGGGGACGGTCTGGCGTTCGCCACGGTGGAGTTTCACCGCGCCGCCGTCACGCCCTTCGTCGGGCGATTTGTCGAGTTTGCCGAGTGCCAGTTCTCCAATCTCAGGCAACTCGGCTGGGGCGCCCAGGGCTAGGGCCGCATCGATGACGAACGACGCCAACCTCTCCGCGGCGCCGCGTGCTGCCGCACCCGGCCCCAAATCGATCAACTGTCCGGCGTGCGGGGCGCCGATCCCGTTGCGCGCCCTCGGTGCGAGCGTCATGGTCGCCTGCCCGTCATGCCGCACCCAGATCGACATCTCGAAGCCCGAGATCCAGATCATCAAGAAATTCAACCAGGCGGCGCAACGCTTCGAACTGCCGCTCGGCGCGCGCGGAGCACTGCGCGGCCAGACCTACGAGATCGTCGGCGCGATGGTCCGTTCCTGCGACGGCTTCCAATGGCGCGAGTTCCTGCTCTTCAATCCCTTCGTGGGCTTCCGCTGGCTGGTGAGCGATCAGGGTCACTTCAGCCTCGGGGAGACGATCAAGGACGTCTCGGCCATCGTCGCGAGCGGCGCCGGCTTGCGCTATCGGGATTGCCATTACCGAAAGTTCCAGTCCGGCACCGCGGTCGTGGACACCGTCGTCGGGGAGTTCTACTGGCGGGTCAAGACCGGCGATCAGGCCCAGACCACCGACTACGTGTCGGCCCCCTGGATGTTGTCGCGTGAGAAGACGCCGACCGAGGCCACCTGGACCCTGCTGCAATATCTCGACCCCGGGGAGGTCGAGCAAGCGTTCAATCACTCGGTTCCCGAGCCCGACGGCATTGCACCCAATCAACCCTGCCCATCCTCCCAGACCCTGGCCTCGCTCAAGCGGCTCGTCTGGGGCGCCCTCGCCCTCGCCGTGTTGATTCAGGCGGCGACGGTCATTCTCACGCGCAACGAGCGAATCCCGATCGGCAGCTACCTGCCGCCCGCGGACCACGCGCAGGAGACCGTGTACGGCCCGTTTCACCTGGAGGCCCACCGGTCGCTGAATCTGCTCACCGCCTCCTCGCCGCTCAACAACAGCTGGGTGGAGCTCGATTACGCATTGGTCAAGAAGGACACGGGGGAGAGCTTCGAAGGCGGCAATTCGTTCGAATTCTATTCCGGCACCGACAGCGACGGCCCTTGGAGCGAAGGGTCGCGGAGCGCGACCGCGACTTTGAGCTCGCTGCCCGAGGGCGATTACGATCTCATCGTCGATTCCGCATCGGGCGACTCGAGCGGCAATCCGCTGCAGCAATCCATCGACCTCGCGCTCACCCATGACGTGGCGCCCTGGCGCAATTTCTGGTTCGCGAGCTTCGCGATCCTGCTGTATCCGGCCTACCTGATCTACCGGCGCCTGGTTTTCGAGCGCGAGCGATGGTCCGGCAGCGTTTTCGATCCCTTCCCGCACCGTTCATGAGGAGCGCGCCATGTGGCCTGATTCACGGATCAAATTGAAGGCGTCGCTGTACGCCGCGGTGTGCCTCGCCGCGCTCGCCTATCTCGCGGTCGCGAACGCTGCGGGGTACGTGCCTTTCACGTCGCAGGCCACCCGCACCTCCGAACACACCGCCAACCACTTCCACAAATAAGGAAACATCCATGTCCGCAATCAACTGGGGAATCGTGCTCAACTCGGTCATCTTCGCCCTGGTCGGCGTCGCCATCTACGGCATCTGCTTCTACCTGCTCGATCACCTCACGCCCTACCATCTGTGGAAGGAAATCAACGAGAAGCAAAATTCCGCGCTCGCAATCCTGGTCGGCGCCATGGCCATCGGGATCGCGATCATCGTCGGCGCCGCCATCCACAGCTAAGTGGCCGGCCTCTTTCTCTTTTCGGCGCTCGTCGTCGCCACCTGCGGGCTGGTCTACGAACTGGTCGCCGGAACGCTCGCCAGCTATCTGCTGGGCGATTCGGTCACGCAGTTCTCGACCATCATCGGCGCCTACCTGTTCGCCATGGGCCTGGGGTCCTGGCTGTCGCGATACGTCCGCGAGCGGATTCTCGACACGTTCGTCCGGGTCGAGATCCTGGTGGGCCTGGTGGGGGGCAGTTCCGCGGCGCTGCTGTTCCTCGTGTTCGGGGAGGTCGTGCACTTCAGGGTTGCGCTGTTCGGCGTGGTCGGCCTGATCGGCGTGCTGGTCGGGCTCGAGATCCCGCTGCTCCTGCGGTTGCTGCAGGACCGGCTGGAATTGCGCGATCTCGTCGCCCGGGTGCTGGCGGCCGACTACGTCGGCGGCTTGCTCGCCTCGCTCTTGTTCCCGCTGTTCCTGGTGCCCCGGCTGGGGTTGATCCGGACCAGCTTTTTGTTCGGCATCATCAACGTCGCGGTCGCGATGCTGCTGATCTTCAAGCACCCGGATCTGCGGCGCCGATTCGGACACCAGGGCGCCGCCGCCGCGGCTATCGTGCTCCTGACGCTCGGATTCGCGGGCGCCGACCACATCATGGCCTTGAGCGAGGAGGGGCAGTATCCGGGACAGGCGCTGTTCGCCCGATCGACCGCGTACCAACGCATTGTCGTCACCCGGCAGGCGGACGACATTCGGCTGTTTCTCAACGGCAATTTGCAGTTCAGCTCGCGCGACGAGTACCGCTATCACGAGGCCCTGGTCCATCCGATCATGGCGGCGGTCGAGGAGCCTCGAACCGTGCTGGTGCTCGGCGGCGGCGACGGACTGGCGCTGCGCGAGCTGCTCAAATACCCGACGGTGCAATCCATCACCTTGGTGGACCTGGACCCGGAGATGACGAGTCTCTTTGCGCGATCGCCGTTCCTGGCGCAGCTCAACGGCGGGTCGCTGCGCTCGCCCAAGGTGCACGTCGTCAACGCCGACGCCTTCGTGTGGCTGAAGAGCGCGAGCGGCACCTATGACGCCGTGGTCGTCGACTTCCCCGATCCCTCGAATTATTCGATCGGCAAGCTGTATTCCCTGACGTTCTACCGGCGCCTGAGCGAAGTGCTGGCTCCGAACGGGTGGGCCGTGATCCAAAGCACCTCGCCGTACGTGGCGCCGAAGGCCTTCTGGTGCGTCGAGCGCACTTTGCAGGCGGCGGGACTGCAGACCGCGGCCTATCACGTGTTCGTGCCTTCCTTCGGAGAGTGGGGATTCGTCGCGGCCGGGCACGTTCCGTACCGCGTACCGACCGAACTGCCGGCGGGCCTGCGCTTCGTCACGGCGCAGATGCTCCCCGCTTTGTTCGATTTTCCCCTCGACATGCGTCGCGTGCCGACGGAGACCAACCGGCTCGACAACCAGGTGCTGGTGCGCTATTTCGAGAAGGAGTGGGGGAACTACCTTGCGGAGTAGGCGCCCATGATCACGCGGCGCCGCCTGCTGCGATCATCGCTGAACGCGGTGGCAGCCGGCATGGCGGGGTGCGGCTGGCGCGGCGCGCATGGCCGGATCCCCGGTCAGCTGCTGGGGCCTTCGGCCGCGCTCGGCCATCGACTGCGCGATCATTCGTTTCCTGCGCCCGCCGGCACCCGCGAAGCCCAAGTCGTCATTGCCGGGGCCGGCATTGCTGGGCTCGCTGCGGCCTACGCCCTGCGGCGGCAGGGCATTCGCGATGTGCTGATGGTGGACGCGCTGGACGCCCCGGGCGGCAATGCGAGCTGGGGTCGAAACGCCGTGAGTGCCTATCCCTGGGGAGCCCACTATGTGCCGCTGGTGCGCGCGGATTGCACGCCGGTCCTCGAACTGTTCTCGGAGCTCGGGATCATCCTGGACATGGGGAAGGACAATCGTCCCGTGTACAACGAATACTGGCTGTCGGCGGATCCGCAAGAGCGGCTGTGGATGTACGGCCGCTGGCAGGAAGGCTTCGTCCCTTCGATGGGCGCCCCGGTTCGCGATCAGGAACAGTTCACGGCGTTCTTCGCCGCCACGGAGCGCATGAAGCATGCGACCGGCCGGGACGGCAGGCCGGTCTTCGCCATCCCGGTGCAGAACAGCTCCGACGACCCCGAATGGCGCGGCCTCGACCGAATCAGCTTCGCCGAGTACCTGCGCCAACAAGGCTGGGACTCGCCGCGTCTGTCCTGGTACGCGGATTACTGCTGCCGCGACGATTACGGCGCCGTCGCCGCGGAGGTCTCCGCGTGGGCCGGCCTGCACTACTTTGCGTCGCGCAATGGGGTCGCGGCCAATGCCGACGCCTCGAGCGTCGTGACCTGGCCCGAGGGCAATGGCCACCTGGCATCCGAGCTCGCGCAGCGTTCGGCAGCGCAATTTCAGGGGCGTGCTCTGGTCACGCAGGTCGCGCGGACTCGCGAGGGCGTCAGCCTCGATTACTTCGATGCGCGGCTCGAGCGCAGCGTGCGCGTCAAGGCGCGAGCCGCCGTCGTGTGCCTGCCGCGCTTCGCGGCGGCCCGCGTGGTGGCGGGCCTCGGCCCGTCGAACGCCGCGGGATTCACCTATTCTCCCTGGATGGTCGCCAACGTGACGCTGAGCCGGCTTCCGGGCGGCAAGGGCCAGCCTCTGGCATGGGACAACGTGATTTACGACAGCCCCCTGCTCGGGTACGTCGTGGCGACGCATCAGGGCCTGGAGCAGCGGCGCAGCGACACGGTCATCACCTACTACTGGCCGCTCTCGGCCGGAGCGCCGGAGGCCGAGCGGCGCACGGCGCTGGCGCGATCGTTGTCCGATTGGCAGGCCATCGTGACGGCGGATTTGCTGCGCGTCCATCCCGAGTTGCAGGGCCACATCGAAAACATCGACGTCTGGGTGTGGGGCCACGGCATGATCCGCCCGACGCCCGGGTTCATCTGGGGCGAGGCGCGGCGCGCGGCGGCCGTGCAGATGCCGCCCATTTTCTTCGCGCACTCGGATCTCTCCGGCATCTCGATCTTCGAAGAGGCCTATTGCCGGGGCCGGGCGGCCGGGGAACTCGCCGCCCGCGAAGCGGCCGCGCCATCGGGGTCCATTTCCCTATGAGCGCCGCGTCCCGACAACCCTGGATTCATTCGGCCGGCATCGATGGCGCCTTCATCCTGGGACCCGGATTGCTCGCGACGCTCGTTTCGCTCGCGATCATCGCCACGGGCCATGGCGCAGCGGGGCTCTCGCTGTGGACCTGGGGAGTGCTGATCGTGGGCATCGACGTAGCGCACGTCTACAGCACGATCTACCGCACCTATCTGGATCCCGTCGACAGGCACCGCTTGTCGGGGTGGCTGGTCTGGATCCCTCTGGCGGGCTGGACGGCGGGCGTACTGCTGTACTCGATGAGCGCGGCGCTCTTTTGGACGGCGCTCGCGTATCTCGCCGTGTTTCATTTCATCCGCCAGCAATACGGATTCCTGATGATCTATTCACGGGGCGAGCGCGCGCTCCCGCGATTCTGCAGCGTCATGGACAAGGCCGCCGTCTATGCCGCGACGCTCGGACCTCTGGCGTACTGGCACACGCATCTGCCGCGCCGCTTCGTCTGGTTCATCGACGGGGACTTCGTCGGTTTGCCGGGGTGGATCTGGCAGGCCGTGCGGCCCGTCTATGCGCTGGTTCTCATCGCCTACGTCGCGAAGGAGGCGTGGCTCGCGGCCACCCGCCGGCAGGTCAACCTGCCGCGCAACGCCATCGTGCTGGGCACCGCGCTCTCGTGGTATGTCGGAATCGTCGCCGGCACCGGCGATCTCGTGTTCACGATGACCAACGTGGTCGCGCACGGCATTCCATACATGGCGCTCACGTTCATCTTTGCGCGAGGCCGTGAGCGCGAGCTCGGGGAGACCCGGCCGTGGTTCTTTCCGCGTGCGCTGCTGGCCGCGATCGGCCTGCTGATCCTTCTTGCCTTTCTCGAGGAAGGGTTGTGGGATGGGCTGGTGTGGCGCGAACACCTGCGGATGTTCCCGGGATTCGGACTGCTCCCGCACATCGACACGGATGCGGTCCTCGCGATCGTGGTGCCGCTGCTGGCCGTGCCGCAACTGACGCATTACGTGATCGACGGCGTCATCTGGCGGCTCAAGTCTCACCCGGAGTGGCGGCGCACGCTGTTTTGGGGCCCCGGCTCGGCCGCGGCGAGGATGCGGGCATGAGCAGCGTGCCCCCCTTCGACGGACAGCACTGGCTCGTGGAGTTTCACGGCGCCAAGGCGAAGCCATTGGCCGATGTGAGCGCCATTCGGCAATGCCTCGTGGAGGCCGTCGCCGCCGCAGGCGCGACTCTGCTCAAGCTCGAACTGCATCATTTCGGGCCCGGGATGGGCGTCGCGGGGATGGCGCTGCTCGCCGAATCGCATATCTCGATCCACACCTGGCCCGAGCACTGCTACGCCGCCGTGGACCTCTTCATGTGCGGATCCGTTGCACGCCCCGATCGCGCGCTGGAGGCGCTGGAGGCGGCCCTGCGTCCGACGTCGGTGCAGGTTCGGCGCCTTGCCCGCGGCTTCAACAGCAGCACCGCAGCAATCCAGACCGCGGGCGGGCCGGGAATCCGCGGCACGAGCTGAGGCTTGAACCGTGTCATTGGGTTTGCCTGGCGGGGGCCCGACTGGCACACTGCGCCCTCACGCGCCCGTAGCTCAGCTGGATAGAGCACCTGGCTTCGAACCAGGTGGTCGGCGGTTCGAATCCGTCCGGGCGCGCTTAATGACAAAAAATATATTGGCAGCCGGCGCCAGCGCCCCGAAAACGAGCAGTTCGAACCGCCGACAGACAAAAAGACGGTTCGACAACCCGGCGCTTCGCCGGGTTGGACGTCGCCGCTTCAGCGGCGGCGGTCCGGAGCGAAGCGGAGGACGAGGGCGTAGCCCGAGCAATCCGTCCGGGCGCGCTTTACCGCTCAAGGTACTGCTAGAGGAGGGCGCCATCTGGATTCCCTCGTGCGATCTGCATGCACGCTTTTTCAGCGTGCGAGATGAGAGCCTTCATTTCAGTCTTGTTGCGGCTGTGAGCGCTATGTACGACCAGCAGGCCCTCAATCATGGCGGCCAAGAGAGTGGCGCGCCTGCGGATCTCGACTGGGTGGACCTCCGGTTCAAGTTCGGCAACGCACTCGCTTAGATGCTGGATGTCGATGGCGTATGCCTCACTAAGCAGCTCGCTGGAGCGCCCGTCCAACGAGTTCAGCAATCCCCACAGCTGGATGAAGAAGCGGCGCGTCGGTGCGCGCTCGATGTCGCGCAGAGCAAACTTAAGTATGGCGCGGAAGCGCGCGACGCGATCCGGCGGCGCGTTGGCCAGCGCCTGCGTATATGCGGCTCTATAGCGCGCGTCGATATCCTTAACGATCGCGCGCACGAGATCGTCCCGTGTCGGGAAATAATACTGCACGTTCGCCAGGTGCAGCTCGGCCTGCGCCGCGACATTGCGCACCGAGAACTGCGCGTGGCCCTTCGTCATGAGCAGTTCCCGAGCGGCATCGATCACACGTTGCGCCGTCGCCTTGCCCTGTTCGCTCGCGCCGGCATGGGCTCTTGGGCGCTGCCGCTTGGTCGCTGAAGCCATGCTCTAGCCTCCCTTGGTCCCGCAATCTTGACACACACGGCGCATGATTGTAGCGTGTTGGTCACCTGACCAAACGGGAGCGCTGGGATGAAGGACCCCGAGCATCAAGCCGAGCCGGACTTGGCCGTCGACGCCGCCGCGCGATTGTCCGAGAGTCCGCCAATTACCCGCCGAGATTTCGTCGGATCAACGCTGCTTGGCGCCGGCGCAGGACTACTCGGAATGGCATCGCCAACCGCGATCCGTAGCGCCCAGGCGCAAACGGTTCGCGCTCCGATGACAGGGCTTGGGGCCGATTGGACGGGTCCCGGTGGAATTGGTGATTATGCCCGCGCCAACGGCAACACTCACGAAGTGGTCAACGCCGCACATGCGGGAATTCGCAATCAAGAATTCGACAAGGCGCTGCGCGCCGCTACCGATACCGGGGAGAGTCCGGACGTCGTCATCATCGGCTGCGGTATTGCCGGGCTTGCGGCATGCTGGACTTACCGCAAGGGCCGGTCGAACGGGACAGTATTGATGCTCGATCAGCACCCGATATTCGGTGGTGAGGCAAAGCAGAATGAATTTGAGGTGGATGGCTATCATCTGACTGCACCGCAGGGCTCCACGGGTATGGTCGTGCCATTTCCGCGGGCGAAGGAGGCGGGCATTTACTCGCATTTCGCCAAGGATTTGGGTTTCCCCGACGAGTTCGTGTACCAGAAGCCGGCTGGCCTCAGCCAGGACATCCTGGTGCCGGAGGACGTCTGGGGGCCAATGCACATCTCCTGGGAGCGTGCGGATACCGGTTTCTATTACGAAGGGAAGGGCTGGGTAAAGAACCCATGGCGGGATGGCTTTAAGCACGCGCCCATATCAGACAAGCTCAAGAAGGCCTTCGTCGACATGGAGTTGTACCGAACGCCTCCCCGGCGCGCCGACTGGGCTCGGTGGCTCGATTCGATGACGTACGAGCAGTTTCTGATCAACGTAATGGGTATCGAGGCGGATGTCTTGCCGGACATTTTGAAGTATCTCAATCCCGTCGCGGCGGCTATGGGCTGCGGGCTCGGTGCGGACGTGATTTCCGCATATTCCCCCGTCAATTATCTTCAGCCGGGCGTAAGCGGTTACTTGCGTTACGAACTGGACGGCATCGACCCGAGCGACGGTCTCTACCTCGCCAGCTTTCCCGGAGGAAATGCGGGAGCAGCCCGCCATTTCCTCAAAAAGATCCTGCCAGCCGCGCTCTTGGGCGAGTATCGGATGGCGGATGTTCTCAATAGCCCCGTTCAATGGGATCAGCTCGATAAAGCCAACGAGCCCGTGCGGATGCGACTCTCGGCGACCGTGGTCGCCGTGCAACACGAGGGAGCCCCGGAGTCTGCAAAGGGCGTGGTCGTGACGTTTCTTCTCGGCGGAAAGCTGTATCGGGTTCGCGCGAAGTCTGCGATTCTGTGCGGCCAGCAGCACGCGAACCGCCATATCTGTCGCGATATTTCTCCCGAATACCGGGAGGCGATGAATGCCTTCCATCACGCACCGATGCTGACGGTCAACATCGCCCTGCGTAACTGGAAGTTCATGGACAGGCTCGGCATAGCGGCTGCTCGTTGGTTCGAGGGATTCGGCTGGTGGGTGAGCCTGCGCAGGAACCTTGAGATCCCCGGCCAGGTTACACAGCCGCTCGATCCGGCAAAACCCGTTGTGCTGACCATGTACAACCCGTTCCCGTTGCCCGGTGTGCCATTTCCCCAGCAGTGCACGGCCGCGCGAATGCAACTCTTCGGCATGCCTTACGCGGCGATCGAAGGGGCAGTGCGCGAGCAGTTCACGCGAATGTTCGGTGACTATGGTTTCGATGCTGATCGCGACATTGCCGGCATCATTACCAATCGCTGGGGGCATGCCTACGTAGTCGATCCGCCGGGCTTCTTTTTTGGAAAGGACGGCAAACCGACTCCAAAAGACATCATTCGCAAACGATTTGCTCGCCTTTCTTTCGGCCACTCGGAGCTTAGTGGTGCTCAGATGTGGGAATCGGCGGCCGAGGAGGGCGAGCGGGCTGCACAACAGATTCTGGAGATCGCATGATGGCCAACGTCCTCGCGCTCTTTGTCGTTATCACGCTGCTCCTCGTCCGGCCGCCGGCGGTGCTTGCGGCTATCGGGGACCACTTGCCGGTAGATACCGCCGCTGCAAGCGTGGCGGCCGGCGATAACAGCCCGCAATTGAGTGCATTCAAGAAGGCCATACGCGCAAAGTACGCTGTCAAGGAGAAGGCGTTTGCGGAACATGACGCCGACACCATCGTCACGAAATTCTATACTGCCGACGTGATCTCTATCGGGGAAGGAGAGGGCGTCCGCGTCGGGCGCGAGCAGATTCGGCCGCTCTATGAGGAGGTGGTCAAGGACAACAAGGTCAAGATCGAATCTGTCTACACCTTTGTTGACGGCAATGCGGGTTGGGACTGGGCGGACTTTCACGTCTACCCGACCGACGGTAAAACCAAGCCCTTCACGTTTGCCATCCTTTTCCTCTGGGCGAAGGTGGATGGTGAGTGGATGTGCAAGGGTGACTTCTTCATCAAGGGAAACATCCGTGGCGCTGCGCCGACTGGCAGCGAACCGGGCGTAAAATAGCGTTTCGCCTTAAATATAGTGATCGATCGCTTCGCGGAAGAGCATTGGTGAAGCATAGGGATCTGCTCAGCCACAGCGAGAGCAATTTTGCTGGACGGATTTCCGCCGGGTTTAGTTCTTTGGTACCCATAAAGCCGGCGGTCGTCAGTGACGGCTTGGGGTGTGCGCCGTCTCGACGGATACCATACGAACGTAGGGTCTCCGCGGAACACCGCGAGACTTGGCGATAAGTTGAGCGAGGGCGGACCATCTAAGTTGCTGATTTTCAACGTGCGTTAAATTTCCGGACACCACTTCGAACCAGGTGGTCGGCGGTTCGACAACCCGGCGCTTCGCCGGGTTGGACGTCGCCGCTTCAGCGGCGGCGGTCCGGAGCGAAGCGGAGGACGAGGGCGTAGCCCGAGCAATCCGTCCGGGCGCACTTTAATGCAACGTAGCACCGACTCAATCGGTTTCAGGACTTGGCGCGGCCCATGGAGCCGCGGCCAACGATGCATTCTGCCCGCCACCGGTTTCTATGAGTGGCAAGTGCGGGCCGCATCGCGAAAGCCGTCGTCGGGGGGTGCGCTCGCGCAGCGAGCATTACGGGCCGGTGCGCAGGCCTACCTCGTAAAGAGCCTCGTGCGTACCGAGATACTGAATACCGTTCGGGAGGCCGAGGTTCTTCGATTGGTTGCGTCCGGACACGCGAACAAGGAGAGCGGGGCCATCACTCGGTTGAAATCGGAACCTCCGGCCTGTACGCTCAGTTTGTGGGGGACGAGTTCGCGGGACAGACTGTAAACCCGGGATACGTGAGCAGCTACACCGATGTTGGTGTCGACTGGCAGTACCTATACAACGGGGTGAACACTATATTATCGGATTCCTCGGCTGGCGTATCCACGAAACGCAAGAGAACGACGCTCACCTGGTTCCGACGTATTTTAGTAGCCCAACGGATCATCTGGATCGGACGATGCTAACGGCCGAAGTCGTCAACAACAACCAAAACCCGTTTTTTCTCAATGAGCGGCCGAATCCCAAGGCATCGGACAACAATACGTCTGCTTTGGGACTATGGACGGAACTTCCAATGAGACAGCGGCCATTGGCTTCGCTCACCGTCGCTGCGATTGCGCTCGCGGCCACATCCGTTCGTGATGCACCTGCGGCGCCCATCGTCGCCCCGACTGATCCAGCGGGTTTCGACGCGCAGACACTGGTGAGCAACGTCTGCTCCAAGTGTCATGGTGCCACCGGAGTCGCCATCTACCGGATCTTCCCGAATCTCGCAGGTCAGCTGTCCGTCTACATCGAGACTGAACTCAAGCTATTTCGGCAGCATGGCCGCACCGATCCCGGCGCGCGAGCCTTCATGTGGGGGATGGCTCGGGGTCTTACTGATGAGCAAATCAACGGGGTCGCACGGCAGTTCTCGAGCCAACCACCGGTAGGAGGCACGGTATCGAGCAATCCCGCGCTGGCCGAACAAGGCAAGTCGCTCTACGAGAACGGCGCGAAGGAGCGTGACGTGCTGGCCTGCATTGTCTGCCACGGTCACGATGGCGAGGGCATCAACACAAATCCAAGGATCGCCGGGCAGCCTCGATACTATCTTGTGACCGCAATGCTGCAGTTCCGCAGCCGGCTGCGTGAAAACAAACTCATGCAACACGTCACCCAAAAACTGAGCGATGATGAGATCGCCGCGCTAGTTGAATACATTTCCACCAAGTAGGCCCAATGGAAGCCGCGGGTGAATCCTTATGCTTGCAACTCCCGGGGGAATCGCGTCATGAAAATCCCAATGCGT